>Ga0079305_1002038_pt1 | contig 20424 bp, 11 predicted proteins | sample LMS_cellobiose_e_FD_79183 | JGI IMG/M metagenome (GOLD analysis project Ga0079305, IMG submission 79183) | Rumen-fistulated moose microbial communities from Alaska, USA - LMS_cellobiose_enrichment | ecosystem: Host-associated > Mammals > Digestive system > Stomach > Rumen fluid ... | reverse complement strand
GTGATGTTTATAGACATGTTCATTCATGCCTGTAATATAGCATATTTCAACAGTTTTTCAAAGCCGACCCAAGGGTCGGGGTATTGAACCCAAAGAGAATAAATTCCATTTGATTTTTTCAAAAAAGAGATTATAGTAACGTTACTCTACAAGTTCTGGTAAAGAACTACTGCAGGCAACTTCCCGCGGGAAGACCTCACAAGCGGCTTCCATAGCCGCTTTTTTTTGTGCCTCGGTCAAAGCGGCAAAGCAAATCCGGACAGGAAAATGCCAAACCGGATGAATCACTGATTTGAAGCGGTGTTCCCGCCGGGATAGAATGCAATGTAAAATTCTTTCTCTTCCCTTTTGCCGAACCGGGCTTTGTATTCCACCGGGAAATATTCGAATTTTAGGTCTTTGGTCAACTCCGGCAGCCATTCCCGCAGACGATTCGGGCTTCCCAGCAGCAGCGCACCGTTCTTGCGGATCTCCGGCAGAAACGGCGCCAGACTGACCGGATCGTCGTCGGAGAACGACTGCGGATGATCCGGCGAATAAAACTGAATCACGCCGCAAACCCAGCGTTCGCCGATGACCGCGGGGATTTTTCCGCCCGGCTTCCGGGTCTGATAAAATCGCTCCGCCATTTTCACCACTGCAGCCGGATCGGCATGACAGCGCAGCCGCGATTTTACGGTGATGTCGACAGTGGAAACCACCAGCACGATGATGGTGTACAGCACCGTCAGCAGCCAGAGATTACGGAAAAGATCACGATTGATCCGCCACGGGAAAAGCGCCACGGCGACCATTCCGGTCCAGGCGGCCAGAAACGAATACCACATCAGCACCACGTCTTCGCCGAAAAGCGCGATCAGAGTCAGCACCGCCACGGGGATCAAGGTCAACAGCAGCGCCAGATTCAATGCATCGCCGGAAATCTTCCGCCGTTCCGGATTCTTCCGGCGGACCGGCAGCCATGCCAAGCACAGCGCGATCAACTCGACTGCGACCGGCATCAGCCCAACTGCCGCAACTTCCAGAAAATAAAACCACGGCATGGCATCGTCGCTGATCCGCCGTTCGATATGCCGGATGCAGCAGAAATCATGCTGCACCAGCCAGATCAGATGCGGAATCATCAGCGCGATACCGAGCAGGATGCCGCACCAGATTCCCGGCCGGAGAAAACATTTCCGGCGGTCCGCGCGGCTCAAGATGTAAATCAGACAGCCGGGCAGCACGATCACGCCAGAATATTTACCCAGCACGGCCAATGCGGTAAAGACGCCCGCCAACAGCCAGTCGAAAAGACGATCGTTCTTCGCGCCGCGCACAATGTAAAACACCATGGCGGGCATGAACGCCGCTTCCAGGAAATGCGAGCAGTATTTCATCGACGATGGGTTGTAGTAGAACAGCGCATAAAGCAGAAGAGCCGCCGCCGCGGATTCCGTTTCATCCCAGAATTCACGCGCCAGTTTATAAACATAACAGGTTCCGAAAACCAGACACAGCTGCGCCAGCAGATACATCGCAAAATCCGAATAGCCGGAGATGACGGCAAAAGCATAGCCGATCCAGCCGGAAAGCGGCGGATGTTTCAGATGTCCCAGTTGACCTTGCGCTCCCCACATGACGGTTTCCAGAATATCCTTCCCCAGCACCGACTGCAGCAGGGCGCACTGGACACTCCACAGCACGGCGATGACACCGATGAACCAGAACAGAGCTTTGGCGGGATGATCGAACAGTTCGGAAAATATTCTGCGCATGATTACGGTCTTCCTTTATTTTTCGATCAGCGAATACAGCAGCTTTATCTCTTCCGGCCAGAGTGTTTCGTCGATGGTCTCGAGCACCAGCGGACGATCATCCAGCCGCGGGTCGTTCATCAGACGGCGGAAGGTTTCCACGCCGAGCTCCCCCTTGCCGATGCTGTGATGACGGTCGAGATGTCCGTTGAGCACGCTTTTGGAATCGTTCAGGTGGACGCCTTTGAGCAGGTCGAATCCGATCAGCGAACCGAAACGGTCCATCACGCGGTCGTAGGAATCCTTGAGGTCATATCCGGCGGCGAATGCGTGACAGGTGTCGAGGCAGACCCCGACCCGGCCGGGTTGGTTGATAAGCTCGATCAGCCGCGCCAGTTCCTCGAAGGAAGAGCCGACATTGCTCCCCTGCCCCGCGGTATTTTCGATCACGGCGCAAACCCCTTCGGTTTCGGCCAGCACGGATTTAACCTCGGCGGCAATCAGTTTCAGACAGTCGTCGAGGGGAATTTCCCGCAGATGACTGCCGGGATGGAAGTTCAGATATTTGAGTCCGAGCTGCATGCAGCGGGTCATTTCATCCAGAAACGCCTCACGCGACACGGCGCGTTTTTCCGCATCGGGATTGCCGAGATTGATGAGATAACCGTCGTGCGGCAGTATATGATCGGCGGTGAAACCGTGGTCCGCGCAATTCTTTTTGAACGATGCGATCGAATTCGCCGTCAGCGGTGCGGACTTCCACTGCCGCTGATTTTTGGTGAACATGGCGAAAGCTCCGGCACCGATGGCAGCCGCATTGAGCGGAGCATTTTCCACTCCGCCGGAAATCGAAACATGCGCACCGATATATTTCATGATATGTTTTTCCTTTTTTTTCGTTTTCCGGGCAATATGCATAATATAAATTACGGAACGGTTTTTTCAAGTTCTTTTCATTTGAAAAACAGACCGGAGCGTGCTACATTGGCTGCCGGGCAACGGAAAAACGGCGAAAGGATGCACGAACATGGCAAAATATCTGATCGGATTGGATTTCGGCTCGGACAGCGCCCGGGCAGTGCTGACGGACGAACACGGGCGGGAACAGGCCGCGGCGGTCCGGGAATATCCGCGCTGGAAAGCGGGACTTTACTGCGATGCCGCAACAGCGCAGTTCCGCCAGCACCCGCTGGATTATCTCGAATGCATGGAAACGGTGCTGAAGGAAGTGCTGAGCGCGGTCGATCCGGCGTGCGTCGCCGGGATCGGCATCGACACCACCGGGTCCACGGTCAGCGCGGTTACGGCCGAAGGAATCCCGCTGGCGCTGCTGCCGGAGTTCGCGGACAATCCGGAAGCGATGTTCGTGCTCTGGAAAGATCACACCGGCATCCGGGAAGCGGAGAAGATCAACGCCGCGGCGGCGAATTGGAACGGCCCCGACTACCGGCAGTTCACCGGCGGCATCTATTCCTGCGAATGGTTCTGGAGCAAGGTGCTCCATATCATGAACACCGATCCGGCCGTGCGGAACGCCGCATTCAGCTGGGTCGAGCATTGCGACTGGATCACCGCGGTCCTGACCGGGAAAAACGATCCGCTGACCATGGCCCGCAGCCGCTGCGCCGCCGGACACAAGGCACTGTGGCATGCGTCCTGGAACGGGCTGCCGCCGGAAGCATTCTTCCGTTCGATCGATCCCGTGCTCGCCGAATTGCGGAAGCATCTTTACACCGACACCGTCACCGGCGACCATGCCGCCGGAACGATCTCGCCCGAATGGGCGCGGAAACTGAATCTGCCTGCCGATACGGTGATCGCCTGCGGCATGCTGGATTGTCATTCCGGCGCGGTCGGCGCCAATATCCGGGAAAACACCCTCGTTTCCGTCTTCGGAACTTCGACCTGCGACCTGCTGGTCGGCCGGTCCGCGGACCACTGCATCCCGGGCATCTGCGGCCAGGTGGACGGGTCCATCATCCCCGGCATGATCGCGTTCGAAGCGGGACAATCCGCCTTCGGAGATGTCTTTGCCTGGTTCAAACGTTTTCTCGCCGCGGGCGGACAGCAGATTGATCTGCGGGAACTGGAACACGAAGCCGCCGCGCTGGAAGCGGCGGAATCCGGCGTTTTCGCGCTCGACTGGTTCAACGGACGGCGTTCGCCCAACGACAATCCGAATCTTCAGGGAGCGTTGTTCGGTCTGAATCTCGGCACCACGCCGGCAATGGTCTATCGGGCCCTGACCGAATCGGTCTGCTGCGGGTTCCGCCGGATCGTCGATCACTTCCAGCAGGAGGGCCAGAAAGTCGAACGTGTGCTCGCCACCGGCGGAATCGCGCACAAATCGCCGTATATCATGCAGCTCTGTGCCGATCTGCTGAACCTGCCGGTGCAGACGGTCCAGTCGGAACAGGTCTGCGCGCTCGGCGGAGCCATGAACGCGGCGGCCGCGGCGGGACTTTACCGCTCGCTGCCCGAAGCAATGGAGGCAATGGCATCCGGATTCGACCGGACCTATCAGCCTCGTCCGGAGCGGATTGAAGCCTGCGAGCGGACCTATCAAAGGTATGTCAAGTTCGCGCGTCTCGCGGAAGCGGCGATGGAATAAAACCGCCTCCGCTTCACGCAGTTATTTGCCCTTCCGCCGGAGCACCGGAGCGCTCAGCAAGCCGCAGGGCACCAGCTGACGCGTTTTCACTTTCAGCATCTTGAACTGAGCCGGACCGGTCCATTCCGGCCAGGCCGTATCGGCGTAGAACGGCCCCATCGCATTGCGGCGGCTGCCGTAAACCGTGACCGCGACTTCATGCCGTCCGCCGGGCAGTTCCACCCGGTACGGCGGCCACGGCAGCAGCGTTTCCGCTCCGCCGTCCACGCGGACTCCGAGCAGAATGCCGCGCCATTCGGGAATTTCCAGCACGGCGCCGCCGGACGGGACCTCGACCGGACGACGGAAGGTGACATTGCCCGCGTAGAAGCGGAGTCCCTGGCCGCACCAGTCGGCAAGATCGAGCGTTTCCGGCAGTTTCACGATCGTTTCCGCGCTGTCCACTCCGAAATCTCCCAGCAGGAAAAGAGATTCCAAGCCGGGCAGATTCTCGTGATATTTCGAGCGCAGAACCAGGATATTTTCACCGGGTTTCAGCCGCCGGACGGGAATCGTCACGCATTGCATGCAGCGGTCGCACCACCAGCCGTCGATCCGGACATTCAGTTTGCTGCCGTTGAGTTCGAATTGATAGAATTCGGGATGCTCGACGGCGAGACGGCAATCCTTCGCGGGAAGGTCCTGTATCCGGATGTGATAAACCAGTTCGAGGGAAACCTTCTTTTCCGGCGGAGTCTGTTCCCGCAGCCACGGCTGGACCATCGCCCCGCCGCGCGGAGGCTTGCCCAGGTACTTCCGGAGGTCGTCATCCAGTTTCAGGAAGAAGGTATTTTTCCCCATCTTCCGGCCCCCCACGCTCCAGTCGGCGTGATCGAGCACCAGCACATTGGGCTCGCTGAGTTCATACTTCCAGCCGGTGACGGGCAATTTGCGCAATACGCTGCCGGGAACGGTTTTTTTCGCGGAAACAGTTGCGCCCGGATCGTCCGCGGTGATCAGGAACAGGTGCGATTCGAGTTCCTCGAACGAAGTGTCGAAACGGTATTGCCCCTGCCGGTAATCCGCTTTGACCGGAGTCACGGTGCCGTCGAGGGGATTCAGCTCGTAGACCTTTCCGGTGCGCGGAACGGTCACGGCGACCGCGGCCGAAGGATATTTGAGCTTGCGGTCACGCACCATGCAGTCCTGCTGCGTTTTCGCGAAATCGAAGCGGACGCCGTAATTGCAGAGGAACAGCGCATAGCCGTGACCGGTGTCGGAAAGCCGCGCCAGCACCGGGCCGATCTGGTGTCCGGCGGGATTGGTCACGGAAACCCGGCGGGCGGCTTTTTCGAGCAGCGGGACCGCGCCGGAAAGCGTCGTGCGCTTGAATGCGGCAAAGACTTTCGCCGGACGGTCCGAACGTTCGCCGTCCAGATACGCCGGCGGGGCGTCGAGGCAAACCACCGTGCCGCCGTTCGCGGCGAACTTCCGCAGAAGTTCGAGAGTGGAGGAGCGGATCGTGCGGAGATGCGGGACCAGCACTGCGCGATAGGAAGCACGGTTGATGACGAATTTTCCTTTTTCGGTCCGGCCGTAGCGGGCGATGATATCTTCGTCGCCGAACTCGAAATCGAGTTTCTGCGACAGCAGCACGTGGGTCACCTGGTTGAACTGACGTTCCAGCGGCTGCGCGATGGTGCGAAGCTGTGAAAACGAGAGCGGGATCATTTCCATCCAGGCGGATTCGACCGGATGGATCACCAGCAGATCGCAGATTTCTGTCCCCTCGGACATCACGGCGCCGAGGCGGGCGAAATAATCTTCGACCACGTGATATTTGTCCCACCACGACGACTGATAGGAGATGCTGGCGGGATAATCGCGTTTCGCCTCGGCCTCGGCGGAATACCAGGCCAGATGCTGACAGCGGACATTGATCCCGAGCGCGTACTGCCAGTCGCCGAGCGCCTTGTGTCCGGCGAACGGGAAATCCCAGCCGGTGCAGCCGTAGGTTTCCGACAGCCGCCAGCGGCGGCCGAACTGATGCGCCATCGAGGAGCACTGCTTCGCGGTGTTGAAGATCCGCCGGCGTTCGGTCAGCAGGTCGATCCCCGGCGACTGCATGAATTCGTAAAAACGCATGGCGGCGCCGACGAACAGAGTCTGCAGCAGCGTGTCTTCCAGCAGCACGTGTCCGGTCATCCGGATGCCGTGACGGCCGCACCAGTCGCCGATGGTCTTGGAGAACGCGGTGCAGAACAGTTCGGTCATCAGGGCAAAATAGTGCATCCGGACGCGGGAATATTTGCGCACGGAAGCGAAAAATATCTCCGGCAGGTGTTCCAGCAGGTCATACCCGAACCGGGCGCGGAATTTTTCCGGCAGAGCCGCAGTCCAGGGCAGCACCGGCAGATGCTCGCCCCAGGTCCAGCAGTTCGGTTCGTCGGTGAAAATGGTCGGCACGGTCTTGCCGAATTCGCGGCCGACTTCCCGGTAATAGGCTTCGTGCGTGACTTCCACGAACTTGCGGACCGCCTCGGGATTGAGCGTGTCCAGATAGGTCTCTCCGTTAAACCAGGAAGATTTTTCCATCGTCTTCACGCAGAAGCGCACCAGCGTCCGGTTCCGGCCCGCCTTGAAACGGTCGGGCGAAGAAAGTTTCCGAGGGGAAACGACCTTCAACGTGCCGTCCTCGAATTTTCCCGAGACCGCGGCGGAATACCAGGCCAGAGTCTCGCCGGTTCCGGCCGCTTTCCGGGCCTCGGCGGCGCGATGGTAAAACTCGACCCAGCAGAAACGCCCCTTGTATCGGTCGTCGCGCGTCACCAGCGAACCGGCCGCACCGGAAGGCCAGCGGTCCTCGTCATACAAATTGGCCTGCAGCCCGAGTTTTTTCGCTTCCTTCACGCAGGCCTTGACGCAGTCGAACCAGGCTTTGCTCAGATACGGAGTATTGAGTCCTACCCGGGAGTGCATGAAAAAACCGCCCAGCCCCATCTCCTTGAAAATCCGGATCTGACGGACCAGTTCCTCCGGTTCGAGTCCGGCATTCCACGCCCAGAACGGGGCTCCCCGGAACTCCGCGCCCGGCGTCCGAAAATTCTTCATCATCTTCCGCATTGCATTTTCCCTTTCCGCTTATTGCAAAATCGTCGGCAAATCCTTTGTCCCTTAAAATACACCACATTCTCCGAAAAATCTTCCCCGGAAATAAAAAAAACGTGATTATCTGCTTCCAAACCGGAAAAATCCGGACTTCCCGACGGCTCACGGGAGGATGAACCATTGTTTTTTCCGGCAGCGATGTTATATTACCGGCTTTGTCTGAATCTGAATCCGGAGCGGAAACGATTATGGAGAAATTGAAATTCGGCCGTTATGACCTGGCCTGCATGGCGGCATTCATCGGCTACGCCTTGTGCTCGCTTTCAATTCCGGTTTCGCTGGTGGCGATGGGGAAATCACTGAATTTTCCGCTCGACCGCGGGGGCATGGCGGCCGGCGGCGTGCTGCATCTGACCCGGAGTCTGGCGATCGTCGCGGCGCTGATGGTCTGCGGCTGGATCGCGGGCCGGATCGGCAAACGCAAGTCGATGGGATTGTGCACTCTGCTGATGGGCGGCGGCATTCTGCTCTGCGCGCTGGCTCCGGATTACTGGTTCCTGCTCCCGTTTCTGCTGATCGCAGGATTCGGCGAAGGCATCTGCGAGGGAATCGCCACGCCCTTCGTTCAGGACCTCCATTCCGATGCGCCGGAACGATATGTGAACATCACGCATTCCTACTGGTCGATCGGGATCGGAGTCTGCGTGCTGGGCGCAGGCGGACTGCTCACGCTGGGGGTCTCCTGGCGGATCGTGCTCGCCGCCGCGGGCGTGCTTACCATGCTGACCTCGGGTCTGTTTCTCTGGAAGGAGAATCCGCGAAAAAAATATCCCGATATCCGGACCGCCTCCAGTCTGACGGAACTCAAGCGTGTTTCCGCCGCGATTTTCCGCACGCCGCGGTTCTGGCTGCACTGTCTGGCCATGTTCATGGGCGCCGGCGCGGAATACTGCCTGACCTTCTGGTCCGCCGCCTATCTGCAGCTCACTTTTGAAGCATCCGCATGGACCGCGGGTCTGGGCACGGCGGCGGTCGGACTGGGCATGTTCATCGGACGAAACTTTTTCGGGCTGATCGCGCGGGAGGACAACCTGCGGCGAAATCTGATCTTTGCGGCTTCGGGCACGATTCCGCTGATCCTGATTCTGTCGTTCCTCACGCCGGAAATGATTCCGTCCGAACCGTGGCTGTTCGGGCTGCTGATGCTCGTGCTGACCGGCTGCGGGATCGGCATTGCGCCGTTCTGGCCGACCATGCAGGTCTACAGCGTCCGCCAGCTACCCGAACTCGATACGACCATGATGTATATCTATCTTTCGGCCGTCGGCATTCCCGGCTGCGGTTTTTTCACCTGGATCGTCGGAGTGCTGGGCGACCGTTTCGGACTCCGCGGCGCGTTCGTTCTGCTCCCGGCGACGCTGATCTGCTACATTCTGATCCTGCTTTTCGACGGCAGGCATTACCGGAAAAAAGCGAGCGGCTCCCCGGCCGCATGAACCTTACCGCCAGCCGGACCAGTGAACAGCTTTGAAGCTGTCGCTGCCACCCAGTTCCGGGTAAGGATTCTCCGGATTGCTGACCTTTTTGGTGCCGACATGCCAGTCCGCGTAAAGGATGTTCACGTTTCGATTGTGCCGGGGATGGGGAGAAGCGACCGTGCTTTCGGTGAGGTAAATCGATTTGAAGGAAAGCTGCATATAGCCGTGACTGCCGCCGTTACCGTACCGGACCCAGCCGTCAAGCAGGGCATACATCTCGGAAGGGAAGCGCACATTGGTGCTTTTGAGCGCACTGCTGGACAATAAGGCCTTGGTGTCGACGTTTCGGACATATCTGCCGCTGCCGATATGACTGTAGGAATAACCATATCCCGTATAGGAAATATTGCCGGTCCTGGCATCATAAAGGTCCTGCGGTTTGTCTTTCGCTTCGGGATAAAGTGAAGGACAGGCAAAAAGTTTCAGCGGCAGAATCTTGTTGTCGAAAAAATAGCCTGTCCAGAAATACGAGCTGGTGGGTTTCCGGTTGGCCGGAGCGACATTCATATAGGGAATGTAATATCCCGTATTGTCGACATAGCCTTGAAATGCCAGTCCGAACTGCCGCATGTTGCCGATGCAGTTCGTCCGGCGTGCAGATTCCCGCGCGTTGTTCAGGGAGGGAAGGAGCAGCGCCGCCAGAATGGCAATGATCGCGATCACGACCAAGAGTTCTATCAGCGTAAAACGGACCGCCGTTTTACGCTTCAGGTATGAGAGATGAGTTATGAGAGATGAGGTGTTAAAAATGTTTTTGGATTTCTTCATAATCGTTTCCCTTTCGATTTTGTAAAGCCGTGTATATATTTTTCCGGCCATTGGAATCAAAAAACTCCGATTGAAATGTCTTTTATTTTTCCGGTGAAAGAACTCTTCAGGTCTTCGCCGCCGCCGAGAATTCCGGCTTTGGGACGCATCTGGTTGCCGGAGACCGCAACGGGAACCCCCGCATCGCCGTTGAGATTTACGGAAAAAGTTTTCTGATCAAAAACGATGACCACATCGTTCCACTTGCCGGGAATGAGTTTGCCCCGGGATTTGGCATACACCAGCCCGGAACCGGTCGCATCGAAGCGGGAGGAAAAAAACATCTGCGCGCGAAGGGTCCCGTTGACGACCGCGAGCATGAAACCGTGACTGCCCGATCCGAAAACATACTGCTCCTGCGGAAAATGTTTCGGGACCTGAATTTTCATGGCGATCTTATAACCGGCGTGCATCGGCACGACCTGCATCGGAAGCGAGAGATAAGACAATTTATCGAATTCCAGGCTCCAGCTGCCGTCATCTTCCCTGTTGCGGCGGGGAAGTTCCGGATAAGTTTTCCCTTTGACCAGAGCATCGAACATCAGAGAACCGTAACGGGAACCGCCGAACCCGATGCCGGATGCCAGCGGAGTGCAGCCGTCCATGACCGCATAATATTTGCGGCCCGCCGGATTGGGAACGATCGTGCCCCGGCCGGGAGCAAAATCAAAGGTCATCGGCGTCAGCAGGTTTTCATCGGCCGAAACCTTGACGGCGGACCGGGCGAATTTATCATAGACGCTGAATTCCCTGATTTTTCCGGAAGGGACGTAAATGGATTTTTCCCCGCCGCGCCAGGTATTGCCCTGCTTGTCGATCACCCGCAGGGAAAATACGCTCTTCTTCACGTCGCCGGGAATCACAAAGCAGTCGAAAGCGACCTCTTTCCGGTCGAAATGTTCCGGGATGAGATACTGGCTGTTGTAACGCGACAACACCATGTGAAGACCGTGCTTCCGGGCATAAAATCCCGTCACCTGCTTTTCCATGATCTCTTTTACGGAGATGCTTTCGCTGAAAATGCCGGGGACCTGGATGACGAGAACCGCTTTGCCGATCTCCTTTTTCGGCAGACGCACAAAACAGGAACGCGAGAAATTGGAATTCCATTTGTTCTCCTTGAACGTGCGGGGCAGTTTTTCCCCATTCCCGGTTCTCGCGCCCGGGGCATTTTTGACGTCGATCAGCGTTTTGAAATTAAACCGGTCAAGACCGTGAAATTCGATCCGGATCACCGCTTCGTCATCGCTTTCCCGCAAGGCCGGACGCTTGTCCGCCATCCAGACGGTGTCGCTGCAATCGAGTATTTCCGCCTGCGCCAGCGGCACGGGACTGGAAATTCTTCCTTTCAGGCGGAGCAGACCGTTTTCATACGGGGTGATCGTATAATCGGCCCTGACCCCGGCCAGCTGCTCGCGCAGGGGATGCTTCGCCCATTGCCAGTCCTGATTCCAGTCGGCACGCAGTTCCTGCGCCCAGAAACTGTCGGGCGAAATATATTTGCCGCCGTTCCAGGTGATTTCGAGATGCGGCTTCACCAGCTGATGTTTGAGCAGTTCCGCCGCGGGGACGGTAAAAGTCGCCTCGGCGCATTCGGTCGATTTCAAGGTTTTCGGCTCGAAACGTTTGATGACGTTGCCCTTGACATCAGTAAGGGTGAGCGAAATATGATAATCCCGGTCCGGGGTCTGGTCGGGAATATTGGCGACCTGATATTCGGCCGTTTCGCCCGCCAGCAGACGACGCCGGTAGGACAGGATCATATTGGGAACGGCAAGATCGTCGCCGGGAAAGGCGGTAAACTTTTCGCCCCGGATTTTTTCGGCGAAGCAGCGGGTCATCCGGAGCGAACTCCAGCCGGTGTTGACCATGGGCCGGTAGCAGGTGTTTTCGTTGACTTCGTCCCATTCCGTGAGCAGACAGATGTCCGGCCGGAGCGCGGCAACGAATTCCAGTTCCTTGCGCAAGGTGGCGACCCCTTCGGAATCGCGGGTGTAGTTCCAGCGATACTGGTTCTCATGCCCCTGAATCAAACCGTAGGCGAGAAATTTTCCCTTGAATTCCGGCTCGGAGAAAATCTTGTGCAGAATCGGGATCATCACCTTGAAACCGAACGCGGTGTCCGTTCTGCCGTACCGCATGAAGTGTTCGCCGGAAATAAGAATTCCGTCGCCGATTCGGAGCCGGGCGCGCAGCGCTTCGGCCATCGCTTCGATGTCGGCGGCTTTCAGCGGGCCTTTGACCCGGCTGAATTTGTGCTTGTCATAGAACGGCACGTAAGGGACCAGCTTGAATTTGTCCCCGAATTTCGCCTGAAAGCATTTTCGCATGACGTTGATATAACTGACATCGGGATCGGCGGGATAAAAGGTGATGACCGGTTTGCCGTCGAAACGGAAAACATTGGGTGCATCGAGCATCATCGCGGCGATCGGGAGATATTTCCCGTTGATCGCGGCCTCGGAGCGCTGCATCGCAAGTTTGCCGTGCAGTCTCAAACCATTGTCCAGACTGGTCTTGAAAAAGGTGGTGCGTCCGGAAGTGTGCAGCAGCGAAGCGACGCCCGAAACTTTGCCGCGTTCGAAGGCGGCTTTCAGCGCTTTTGCTTCCTCGTCGTTGACCTTGGCGTCTTTCCGGCGGAAACGCGCCAGAGCGCTGTTCTGGTAAAGCGGACGGTCATACCAGCGATGAAGATAATCATCTTTGCTCAACGTATATTTCAGCTGGGCGCGGGTGACGAATTCGGTCGGATTGTTTTTCAGCCGGCTTCCGGCGGCTGCGGCGGAAAATTCGGCCAGTTTGGCTTCCGCATCCGGAGCAAGACGCCATCCGGTATAACTCGTTTCGGCGAATGCGCCGCCGGACAGGGCGATCAGCAGCGTCAGGATCAGATGAATTTTCATGATGCTTCCCATTTTCGAACTCCGTTTCTGCTTATTTCAATTCCGCAAACAAATCCCGACCGTAATTTTCCAGCCGGTCGAGTTCGAGCGACTGGAATGCGTTGACCGTGTAGAACTCCCGGTCCGAATGCTCCGGACAGCCGCAGCTGGCATTGGCATATACGACCGGCGGCACTTCAATCCGGGCCGGTTCGGCCTGAATCGTCTTGTTCCGAATCCGCTCCATCAGGAGTTCCACCCCCAGCCGGGCCTGTTCCTGCACGGGAATGACCACCGTCGCCAGCGGCACCGCACAGAAATCGCAGAAACTCAGACCGTCGAACCCGATCACGGCAACATCGTCCGGCACCCGGATACCCCGGCGCAGCAGACTGTGAATCAGCCGTCCGGCGACAAAATCATTCTGGGCGCAGAGCCCGTCCAGTTTCAATTCGCGGATGCGCCGGACGATCGAATCGGTGTCGTTGCCGCAGCGGTCGGCGCAAATCTCCAGTTCGTCCAGCGGACCGCCGGTATGTTCGATGCACGCCTGACGCCAGCCCGCCAGCCGCTCCGGCAGAGCATTGCTCCGGATATGCACGAAACCGACCCGCCGCCGTCCGTGTCCGAACAGGTGCGAGGCGGCCAGATACATCGCCTGACGGCGGCTGCATCCGATATCGTATTCGCGCGACCCCAGCAGCAGGTGCGGCAGGGAAAAAACCGAGCGGTCGAAGATGTTGTCGGACATGACCGCGATGGCGTCCACCCCTTTCATTTCGAGTTCGCGGACGATACGGACCAGATCGGGTTCCGGAAGGTGCATCTTGCTGAAACGGACGGTGATGTCGTATTTTTTCTCACGCAGCAGGGCGGTGAATTCGCGGAAAAGCGACGGATGGGTGCCGAAATAGGGAACCTCGCCGACCAGTCCGATCATGCGCGGCGAAACACCTTTGAGAATCCGGGAGGCAGCGTTGGGAACATAATGCATTTCATGGGCGATGCGCAGGATTTTCTCCCGCGTCCGTTCCGACACCCGGCTGTGCGTCGTGCCGCTCAGCGCGGCCGAAACCGCCTGCTGCGAAACGTCCGCCAGACGCGCGATCTCTTTCATAGTAACCATGCAGCGACCTCCCGGTGCGATAATTTGATTGTTCGAACAATCACAATATATCGCGCCTCCGGAAAATTGCAAGACGGGAAAAGGAAAAAAGCGGATTTTTTTCCGGCGGGGCGTCACGATGCGAAATCGGAGGTCCGTCCGCGCACTTTCTTGCAGAAAATCCGGAGATTTTCACGAAATCATTGAAACCGGGTTTGCATTTTGCTTTCCCGAATATAAATTATTATCAGAGAGTCCGTTTACGGAAACGGCGCCGCCCGACACAATCCACCAGATTACAAAGGAGGAGCCATGACCTCAGACAATCGGAAAGAAGTCCGGACCGTTTACGGCCAATGGGTCCCGCAAACCCTGATCTTCGGTGCGTTTGTTCTGTTCGGAGTCATCCCTTTCGTTGCGGCTTTCTGCAAATCGAAAAGACTGGAACCGGTACTTCTCTTACTCCCCGGGCTCGGAGTCCTTTTATGGACCGCGCTGTTCCAGAGGGTTCGTTTCGAGGCGGACCGGGCGACGCTTTTCATCTGGACGTTCATTCCGGTTCGAATCCGTTATGCGGAAGTCGCCTCGTTCGTTTGGTTGTCTTCGGACCCGAAACATCCGCAAACACCGACTTCGATCGTTTTCCTGATGAAGTCCGGGCGAAAAAAACACTGGCAGATATTTTCGTTTACCGTCGAAAGCCGGGAGAATATCCGCCAGGAACTGGAATCCCGCATCCGCATCCTGCCGCCGGACCGTCCGCCGGAAATGCCCGACATCCAGAAGTGGGCGGACTGGACCGGTAAAAAACCGATGATGGACAAACTCTTTTTCGGCACGGGCGCATTCGTCTTTCTCCTGTTCGGATTTATGGCCATGTGCCATCAGCTTGAGTGGGACAGCCGAATCCGCAACTGGGACAAAGCCGACGGGATCATCCTGAGGAACACGACGCGCAAAATCAGATCGAACCGGAGCAATCATTTCCGCGAGGTCGCCGATGTGCTTTACCGGTATCCGTACCGGGGGAAAGAATACACGGGAACCCGGATCGTTTACGACAGCACCAGCTTCCCCGCGCTGAAAGAAGGTTCCCGGCGGCAGGTGATCGTGAATCCGGCCGATCCGCGGGATTGCGCGATCATGTTCTGGTATCGCGGCCGCTGGGGACTCATCCGGTGGATCGAATGCGCGTTTTATTTTCTGACCTCGCTGCTTGCGGGCATCCTCTTTCTCAGAGCATTGCGCCCGGGCAAAATCGTGATCCCGGACCGACTGAAAACCTATCTCGCCGAATTCCCGCCGGAACGGATCGCCGATGCGCTGCAACTGGAAAGGGCATACCGTATCCCGAACGACTGTCCGCTGACAGCGGGGACCGCGGAGTTTACAGATGAGCTTCATGCAGTCTTCGGGCAAAAACCGTCCCGCCTCGGACCGTGTCTGCTGCTCCTGCTGATGCTGGGCTCGGTCGTGCTGACGCTGCGGGGATTCCCGTTGGCGCTGCTCGCATTCGCGCTGGCCGGACTGTGCGGATATTCTCTTTACTGGATCCCCGGCCGGACCGTGCTGGACTTTCAGGAAAGGGAGCTGATTTTCGAACGGCGAACGACGTTCCCGTGGGAATGGAGCGCGGTGAAAAAAGTTCCTTTCGGTCAGGCGGACCACCTGCTGCTGTCCGCCAGACCATATATCATCATTCTCTGCGCGGTCGGGCGGACGGGGGAGATGATGCCGCTTTGCAAGATGAGACAAAAACATCTCCCGGCTCTGTGCGATCAGCTGCCGGGTCTGGCGGAAAAACTCGGGCATCTGCCCGTCACGTTTTTTTAAGACTCTCCCCTCCGGTTCGAAACACAGAATCCGCCCGGATTCACTCATTCATGGCCGCTTTTGATGCATGCCCCGGAGGAGAGCCGTCATTTGACCGGATGATCGAAATAAGTATCCGGGTATGGTTCTTTAACCAGCGTGAAATGCCACCATTCCTCATCCAGCGGCTTGAACCCGTGCCGCATCATCGCCGCGCGGAGCAACATGCGGTTCCGGAACTGGACCTCGTTGATCTTGCCGTCCCGGGGACGGGTATTGGCGGGGAACGTTCCGGTATATTTCCCGGTTTGAGCCTTGCCGCACCAGTCGGGATGACTTTCCTGTCCGAACCAGTCGAAGGTGCCGCCCATATCCACTTCCTTTCCCGTCGCCATGTTGAACAGCGTCAGATCGACGGTGCTGCCGCGGCTGTGTCCCGACTTTTCGGCGATGTAACCCTGTGCGAACAGGACCGATTTATCGAGATTCGGGTAAAAATACGCTTTCATGCGGGTGTCGTCAAGCTTTTTCGCCCAGCGCATGAAATGGGACACAGCCCGCTGAGGACGGTAGGCGTCGAAGATTTTGAGACGGTAGCCCTGTTTCATCACATCATCGCTTACGGCTTTCAGCGCTCTGGCCGCTTCGACGGTCAGCAGTGCGGTCGGCTGTTCATAACCGTCGATGCGGTCGCCTACGAAATTGTAAGTGGAATAATAGCGGATTTCCAGAATCGCATCCGGCACGGCATCGGAAACATGCACGAAGCCGGCGGGCGCGGACGAACCGGGACAGGACCGAGAATGACAGCAGGCGGAAAGGACAAACACAGTCGCCGCGGCGATCATGGCGGTCAAACCGAACCGCAGGCAGGAACAAACATTCCAGGCGAAAACACCTCTTCCCTGTTTCCCGGACGAACTCAAATATTGTTTCCGATGCACGAATCTCATCATTTTATTCCTTTCGTTTATTTTTTCGGGAAGCTTATCTTGCCTTGTAAAAAAGACTTTTTGATTCCCCGATTGTCTTGTCTTCACTCGAGCATTTTCCGATAAGATGCGGCTTTGTCCAGGAATTCCTGATGCCACAATTCAAGCGAAAGCAGTCCCCAAACCTTCCGGCTGAATTTTCCTTCTTTCTCCACCGCATCGATAATCCGGTCGGTATTGAAGCTGGGACGCCCGATCCGTTTCTGGGTAGAGAAGATATCCAGCACAAAATCTTTCAGATCGGTTTTCATCCATTGGTTCAACGGGACCGGGAATCCCATTTTGTCTTTGCGACCCGTAATGCTTGCAGGAAGGATGCGTCCAAATGCCTTCATCAGCATCCGCTTCAATTCGCCGTTCTGGAACTTGACATTGGGAGGAATCGTGGCGAGAAATTCGATCAACGGGTGATCCAGGAAGGGAACCCGGGATTCCAGGCCATGAGCCATACTCATGCGGTCCTCCACCTGAAGCAATGCAGGAAGCAGTGTTTTGAAATCGAAGTGGGTCATCAGGTCAAAATAGGCCGTATGCCCCACATTATTGCCAAGGAAAATCCGATTGTAATCATCAAGCACATTGTAATTGGAATGGATGGAATTCCAGTTGATTTCCTGTTCCATATCCGGCGCACGATTGACCAGCCGGAAATAACGAGAGGAAATATCATCGAACAAACCCTCTTGCCAGAAGGTCTTCATCAGCGGCTTGTAGTTCCTGAGATTGCGCAGATTCGGGATGATGGATTCATAGGTCACGATGAAATTCCCGTTGTTCAGTGTTCCCTCGATAGCACCTTTGATGCATTGTTCGAAATAGGCAATCAGGTAACGGGTGTATCCGCCGAAGATTTCATCGCCGCCCTGTCCGCCGAGGACCACTTTCCGATGTTTGGCCGCGAGCCGCGAGACACAGTATTGCGGGAACGAACCGGGACCGGCCACGGGCTCGTCCAGATGATAGATCACCTTCCGAATGTCGTTGATGAAATCCTGACAGGTAATATCTTCCTCCCAGAGTTTCATGTTGTACATTTTTGCCAGATCGCGGGCATACATGCTTTCGTCGAAACCCTCATAGCAGGTAAATTTGCCGATGAACGCCTCGAACTGGCCGTCGACGTATTTGGACCCCAGGGTTCCGATGATGCTGGAATCCAGACCGCCGGAAACATAGGCTCCGACCGCCACATCGGCGCGAAGATGAACACGCACGGAATCTTCCAGCAGTTCCTTGACCCGGTTAAGGAAATAATGTTCGCTGTGATCCCAGTCGAGCTGATAGTAGACCTCCCAGTATTTTTGAACCTCGAAGGAGCCGTTCTTATGGAATTTGATGCAATGCGCCGGCAGAAGTTTTTCGATGCCGTTGAAAAGCGTCGTATCGTTCAGGGAAAATTGGAAAGTCAGATAACTGATGAACGCATCTTCGTTCATGGACAATTCCGGCATGAACGGGAGCAGCGCCTTGGCTTCCGAGGCAAAATAGAAAGTGTTGTTCTGGACGGTATAGTAGAACGGTTTGATCCCGAACCGGTCGCGCGCACAGAACATCGTTCCCTCAGATTCATCCCAGATCGCGAAGGCGAACATGCCGCGCAGATGGCTGACACATTCGCAGCCCCATTTCTGGTAGGCGGCAAGAATGACTTCCGTATCGCTGGTGGTTTTGAAGGGATAAAAGTCTTTCAGTTCCTCGCGCAGTTCGATATAATTGTAGATTTCTCCATTGAAAGTGATCGCATCACCGTTCGGTGCGAGCATCGGCTGCTGTCCGGTACCCAGGTCGATGATGCTCAACCGCACATGCGAGAAGCCGATAAAACGCTGCGGATGCACCCACGTTCCTTCTCCGTCCGGTCCGCGATGTTTCTGCAGACGGTTCATCACCTCCAAATGGCGTTCGGCATCAGGGTTGGCCGACTTCTTCTGATTGAAAAATCCAGAAATTCCACACATGATTATCGCTCCTTTAATTCATATTTTTTTATGGATAAATAATGAAACTGCAATCCGACGTAGGGATGACGCACTTCCAGTTCCACGACCGGAGCACTTGCAGTAAAGTCAATTTGAATCGGAGACAAATTGCCACGGTTCAACTTTATGGTCTTTGTTTTCATTTGTGCCGCCGCACCCGGTTGGAAAAATCGATAGGAAAAGGCGAAACTTTTGTCTGGCAAATCACCACCGATATAGGCGGGTGTAATAATGAACCGGTAGTTCCGACCCGGAATCAGTCCGGAAAATGTCCAATGGTGGTTGTTATTGACCATTGCCGCCCCTAAATAAACGCCACCTTGGAAGGACAAATTCGGCATGACAGCCGTTTGCCCCACACGCAGGAAAAGCGGAAAAAACATCGGCTTATCCGGACCGATCGGTCCGGCTGGATTGGCATGCAAATAGACCCGCTGTGTGCCCCATCCGGTCTGTTCTCCGGATGCGGCATAGCGTTTTTTATTGATATAGACGGGAACCGCCTTGTTCGCCGGATTCCGGAGCTCCTCGAAAGACATGATTCCGCCGGTTTTCTCATTCTTGAAGTAGAGACCATAGGTCGGATCAAAGATGTGCCATTTGCCGTTCAACTGGATCTCGGTCACGACATGACCATCCCGATCGGGATAATTCAAAAGAGAAACGAGTCTTCCTTTCAGGTTCTGCGTTTTCGCCAGTGAGAGCAGGGTACATGAGTAAATTCCACATGCACCGATCCGTTCATTCAAAACCCCAAAGGGAGAATTATCCGCAGGGAGACCGGTTTTCATAAACGCTATTTCTTTCATGAAAGCAAGGATTTTCTCAAGCTCGTTGCCTTGTTGCAGGTTGTCTTTTTCCAGTATCTCACGTGCCTTGACATAATAAAACTCGGTAATGGGCAATCGTATAATTGAAAGGGAATTCTCAGGGTCATTTCCCTGGAGGATAATATTCTTATGCAGATGTTGATACCGTTTGAATTTATCCGATTCCCTTTCATCCAGTTTAAGTGAGATCAATGGTTCCGAAAACTGACCAATGGAATTTTGTTTGAGAATGAAATCAGAAAAAGTAAAAGACAAATGCGCGGCACGTTTGTTTAACGGTATCCTCAATGTACTTTGAGTATTGTCAAAAATATCGACCAGTGTTTCATATTTACGCTTATACTGTGAATCTGTGGAAAATACATTTATCCTTCGCGGAACGCCGGACATATTTCTGAAATCCAGCTGTATTTCGACAATCTTGAACTCCGCACCACTGGAAACATGCTTGCTGATTCCCGTTTCCTTCGATAATGGCTTTACTGCCTTCAGAGAAATCTGGCGCATCAGCAATCTTTGCTGACCATGAAATTTCGTAAAAACAAATTTCAGACACGTGAATTCTTTTTTCGCATGAAGTTCAAATTTCTGCTCCCTCTCTGTTGCATCTTTCTGAGCAAAAACAGTAATAACTTCTCCCGTTTCATTAAGCGCATAAACCTTCCAGTCAGAAGCGTAATTGACTTCGCTTTCAAATTCAAGAACCCCTGTCAAATTCCGAACCGGGGTTGACAATTTCAAGGTAAAATCCTGACTGGATTTCAGATAAAACGCAGTATAATTATTATTCGAATCTCCATCCAGCGAGTTTTCAACCCCGAATCCGGTATATGTCTTCCCGGATGAAAGAAGTGTTGCAGACAAGGTTTTTTTTACTGGTTGCTGCGTTTTCTTCTCGTTGAAATTCAAAAAATATTTATGACGAAGCGCATATTGCTTGAAAAACCAGTCCTTCCTTCCCAGAATTTCCAATTGCTCAACCACGTATTTCTGATACTCCGGCCCCACATACCATCCCAAATCCTGCGGGCGAAGATGAAAAACG
>Ga0079305_1002037_pt1 | contig 20429 bp, 16 predicted proteins | sample LMS_cellobiose_e_FD_79183 | JGI IMG/M metagenome (GOLD analysis project Ga0079305, IMG submission 79183) | Rumen-fistulated moose microbial communities from Alaska, USA - LMS_cellobiose_enrichment | ecosystem: Host-associated > Mammals > Digestive system > Stomach > Rumen fluid ... | reverse complement strand
TCGGCCGCTACGGCGTGAAGCCGGGACGCGGGATCTATACGGATATGAACGCGATCCGCCGCGATGAGGAACTCGACAACGTCCACTCGATCTACGTCGACCAGTGGGACTGGGAAAAGACGATTACGAAAGAAGACCGGACCGAGGAGTATCTCCTCAAGACCGTAAAGGACATTTACCGTGTGCTCCGGCGGCTCGGCGCATACGTCGAAGACGAATACGCTTTCCTTCCGTGCGAGCTGCCCGAGAAGATCGCGTTCGTGAGAACGCAGGAACTCGAGGATCGCTGGCCCGATCTTACGCCGAAGGAGCGGGAGGATCGGATCACGAAGGAATTCGGCGCCGTCTTCCTGATGCAGATCGGCGGCGCGCTCGCAAGCGGAAAGCCTCACGACGGACGCGCTCCCGACTACGACGACTGGAACCTCAACGGCGATATCCTCGTCTGGGATGAGCTGCTCGGCCACTCCCTCGAACTTTCCTCGATGGGGATCCGCGTTGACGAAGAGGCGATGGACCGCCAGCTCCGCCTCGCGGGAAAGGATGAACGGAGAACGCTTCCGTTCCACAAAGCGATTCTGGGCGGCGAGCTCCCGTATTCCGTCGGCGGCGGCATTGGCCAGTCCCGTCTCTGCATGTATTTCCTGAAGCGCGCCCACATCGGCGAGGTTCAGGTCGGCCTCTGGCCCGCCGAAATCGTGCGGGAATGCGAGGAACATAACATTTTCCTGCTGTAGTCAACTGATTTACCGTAAAAAGAATTCCGTCAATCATGTACGCAGACGTCATCGTGAACAACAATTCCGCTCATACCGAGGGACCGTACACCTATTTCGTGCCGGAAGACCTCTCCGTCCGGGCGGGAGCGCGTGTTTCGGTTCCGTTTGCGCGGCGCGTGATCGACGGCTACGTCATCCGGACGTACGATTCCCTCGACCGGGAGATCAGGGGTCTGAAGCCCGTCCGTTCGGTCGACCCGGACATTTCCTTTACGGAGGAGATGCTGAGAACCGCGGAATGGATGGAGAAGCGCTATTACTGCCGCCCGATCGAGGCACTTGCCTGTTTTGCACCGGCCGGAAGCCCGTCGAAACGCGGAAAAACGCGTTCGCCCTATAAGGACGTTCCGCCGCGCGACGAGCCGAAGGAACTGACGGACGAACAGGTCCGCGCGATGGAAACGATCGTTCCGGACCTCGACGCGAAGAAGTCCCAGACCGTTCTGATCCACGGCGTGACCGGTTCCGGGAAGACGGAACTGTATCTCCAGATCATCGATCGCGTAATCCGTAAGGGCCGGAAGGCGATTCTCCTCGTACCGGAGATCTCGCTGACGCCCCAGACCGTCCGCCGCTTTCTGGCCCGCTTCGGACCCGAAACGGTTGCTGTTCTCCACTCCAAACTGTCCGCCGGACAGCGGTATGACGAGTGGATGCGCGCGAAACGCGGGGAGGTCTCGGTGATCGTCGGCGCACGCTCGGCCGTCTTCGCGCCCCTGACGGACATCGGCGTGATCATCCTTGACGAGGAACACGAATCGAGCTACCGTTCGGACCAGACGCCGAAATACGACGCTCTCGAGGTCGCGGAACGGCGTGCGTCCTTCTACGGCGCGACGGTCCTTCTCGGAAGCGCGACACCCGATATCGGCTCGACGCGCGAGGCGGAGGAGGGACGGTGGAAGCGTGTGATGCTTGAAAAGCGTTACAACGAAACGCCGCTCCCGCTCATCCGCGTTGCGGACATGCGCGAGGAACTGAAGAACGGAAACCGGACAATCTTCAGCAGCGCGCTCACGAACGCGATGACGGACTGCCTCGGACGCGGAAAACAGGCGATCCTGTTTCTCAACCGCCGCGGCTACGAAGGATTCCAGTCCTGCCGGACGTGCGGCTACGTGATGAAGTGTCCGGACTGCGGGATCGCGCTGACGACCCACCGGAACCCGGACCGCGCCGTTTGCCATTACTGCGGACGAAGCTTTCCGCTGATGAAGACGTGTCCGGACTGCGGCTCTTCGGCGATCCGGTCCTTCGGGATCGGGACCGAAAAGGTCGAGGAGGAGATCGGAAAGCTCTTCCCGGGCGTTCCCGTCGGCCGCCTCGACCTCGATACGGCAAGCCGGAAAGGCGCGGCGGAGGAGATCCTCTCCGCGTTCGGCGAAGGAAAGACAAAGATCCTCGTCGGGACCCAGCTCGTCGCAAAGGGACTCGACTTCGCGAACGTCGGGCTCGTCGGAATCGTCGCCGCCGATATCACGCTGAACGTCCCCGATTTCCGCGCGGCGGAGCGGACGTTCCAGCTGATCACCCAGGCCGCCGGACGGGCGGGAAGGGGAAACGAACAGGGAACGGTCGTGATTCAGACGTACGCTCCGGACCACTACGCAATCCGGACGGCAGCCTCCCACGACTATCGGACCTTCTACGAACAGGAGATCCTGATCCGCGAGGCGCTCCGCTATCCGCCGTTCGCCGATCTGATCCAGATGGTCGTCTCCTGCGAAAGGGAGGAGGACGCGGAGGAAGCGGCGGAGAAGATCCGGACGTGGCTTTTCCGGAAGCTTCCGGAAGATCTTCACCGGAACGTTCTCGGACCGCGTAAGGCGCGCCTCGTCCGCGCGGACGGATGGTACCGCTACCAGCTCCTTCTGAAAGTCGCTCCCCGGGATATCCCCTCCGTCGATCCGGTATTAAGGGCCCTCAAGGCAAAGATCGTGCGCGAGACCGAAGGAAGGTGGGTCTTCCGGCTCGACGTGAATCCGTACAGTTTTTCGTAAAGAACCGCGCTTCCGAAAGAAGACGCGTAAAGAAAAGGACAATCGAAATGGCACTCAGAAACATCGTAAAAGAAGGCGATCCGGTCCTCCGCAAGACCTCCCGTCCCGTGAAGGAGGTCAACGACAGGATCCGTATGATCCTCGACGATATGGTCGAGACGATGCGGGACGCCCAGGGCGTCGGACTCGCCGGCCCCCAGGTCGGGATCCTGCGCCGTCTGTTCGTCGTCGAGATCCCGGAGTGGGACGAGGAAGGGAACGTCGTAAGTACGACGCTCTACGAAATCGTGAACCCCGAGATTCTCGAAACGAGCGGCGAACAGACCGAGGAGGAGGGCTGCCTCTCCTGCCCCGGCCTTACGGGAACCGTGACGCGGCCCGCCTACGTGAAGCTGAAATGTCTCGACCGAGACGGTAACGAAACCGTCTACGAGGGTGAGGGACTGACCGCGAAGGCGTTCATGCACGAATACGACCACCTCGACGGCATCCTCTACATCGACAAGGCGACGAACGTCCACCCGATCGGTGAGGAGTCCGAAGAAGACGAAGAGGCGGAAGGCTCCGGAGAGAACGGATAACCGGCGCGAAAGGAGGCGAAACCCGATGCGCATCGTCTATATGGGAACGCCGGATTTTGCCGTTCCGTCGCTTCGCGCGATCCTTGACGCCGGCCATACCGTTCCGCTCGTCGTGACGCGTCCCGACCAGCAGCGCGACCGCGGAAAAAAAATCAAACCGACGCCCGTCAAGGCGCTTGCGGAGGAGCGGGGGATTCCCGTAATCTCCCCCGAATCACTGAAGCGGAAGGATGCGGACGGCCGGACGGTACCCGGAAGGGCCGATGAAGCGGTGATGGATCTTCTTCGAAGCGCTGCGCCCGACTGTATCGTCGTCGCCGCCTACGGCCGGATTCTGCCGAAGGAGATCCTCGATTTCCCGCGGCTCGGCTGTGTGAACGTCCACGGCTCGCTTCTTCCGCGGTGGAGAGGCGCGGCACCCGTTCAGCGTGCGATCGAAGCCGGAGACGAAACGACCGGCGTAACGATCATGTATATGGGCGAAGAACTCGATACGGGCGATATGCTCGCGAAAGCCGAAACGCCGACAGCCGGAAAGACGGCCGGAGAGCTCACAGACGAACTCGCTGAGACGGGCGCGGCGCTTCTCGTCGAAACGCTCGCGAAACTCGAACGCGGTACGATCGTGCCGGAGCCCCAGAACGACGCGGACGCAACGTATGCGGCGATGGTCTTTAAGAAGGACGGCCTTCTCGATTTTGCCGATCCGCCGGCAGTGCTCGAGCGGAAGGTCCGCGCGATGAGTCCGTGGCCGGGCGCGTATGCGTATTACGGAGCGGAACAGCTGAAGATCCTCGCGGCGGATTCGGCCGCGGCGTGTCTCTGCGCCGGATCCGCAAGCCGTACGGGCGAAGAGGAAACCGGAAGCGAAGCCGGTCCGGAGCATCTTTCGGGAACCGTGCGACCGGGAATGATCCTCTCGGCGGACCGGAGCGGCGTCCGGATCGCCTGCGGTGCGGACGAAGCGGGAAACGCAAAAAACGTCCTCAACGCGACCGTGATCCAGGTCCCCGGAAAGAAGGCGCTCCCGGCCTGCGAATTCTTCAAGGGAAACACGCTGAATGTCGGGACGGTTCTTTTGCGGGAACCGGAGACCGATCGATAGACGAGCCCGTTCCTTTCGGAAAACGACGGAGAAGGACCAGTGACCGACCGAAACCGAAAAACCGCATATTCCGTTCTCTGGGACGTTGAGCGGAAGGACGCGTACGCGAACCTTGCGCTGAACGCCCGCATCGCGAACGGAAGACCCGAAAATCCAGCGTTCGTCCGTGAACTCGTCTACGGTGTTCTGGAGAATCGGATCCTTCTCGACTGGGAGATCGAACCGTTTCTCCGTCAGCCGTTCGCGAAACTCGGACTCGCGGAGAAAATCCTTCTCCGCCTCGGTTTCTGGCAGATTCTTTTCGCGGAAAAAATCCCGCCGTTCGCGGCCGTGAGTGAAACAGTCGATCTCGCAAAGGACGTCGCAAAGGGACGGGAGGGTTTCATCAACGCCGTTCTCCGAAGCCTTCTTCGGGCGCGCGAGACCGCTCCTCCGGATGCGCTGACCGTCCGGCCGCTTCCAGACCGCGGGAACGATCCGGTCCGCCATCTGTCCGTTCGCTTTTCGGCAGACGAATCGATCGTCCGGCTCTGGCTCCGGGATTACGGCCCCGCGCGAACGGAAGAGATGCTTCTTGCGTCGCTCGTGACGCCCCCCGTTTCGATCCGTCCGAACGGAACGAAAATGACGAAGGGCGAACTCGCCGGGATCCTGAAAAAGGAACTCCCTGCGCTTTCGATCCGCGAAAGCCGGATCGCCGGGAATGCACTGATCGTCTCCGGCGGAAGCGTCCTCGATACGGAGGCGTACCGGAACGGGCTGTTCTCCGTTCAGGAGGAAACGTCGGTCCGCGCCGTCGAAGTGCTCGGACCTTTGCCCGGAGAAACCGTCTACGACGTCTGTGCGGCGCCGGGCGGGAAGACGCTCGCGATCGCAGAGGCGATGAAGGGAAAGGGAACGCTCGTCGCGTGTGACGTCAGCGGGCCGAAGCTCGGACGCATAAAAAAAGAAGCGAAACGGCTCGGCCTTCCCGTTCCGCGGCTTCTCGTCCGGAACGCGGCGACCGGAAGGGCGCCGGCCGATCCGGCGAGCGCCGCGTCCGCGGAACTGTTTCTCCTTCCGGAGAGCGCGGATCGCGTCCTGGTCGACGCGCCGTGCAGCGGCCTCGGAATGCTTGCCAGGAAGCCTGAGATCAAACTGCGCGAGCCCGATCCGGACCGAGGGAGCCTTCCGGAGAAGCAGCTCGCGATCCTGAGGGAAAGCGCGAAACTCGTGAAGCCGGGCGGGACGCTCGTCTATTCGACGTGCACCGTTTCACGGGCCGAAAACGAAGGCGTCGTCCGCGCCTTCCTCGGAACGAACGCAGCTCCGGAACCGGATGAACCGGCGGATCCGCAAGCGGAACGAAAAACGCCCGAATGGATGCTCGATTCGGAACACCAGTATTACCCCGCCCCGGACGGAACGGACGGATTTTACATCGCACGGCTCGTGCGGAAAGGAACTTTATGATTCGAGGAGCCGGTTATACGGACATCGGAAAAATGCGAAAGGAGAATGAGGACGATTTTCTCGTTCTGGAGGATCGGAACCTCTTTCTCGTGTGCGACGGAGTCGGAGGCCAGAAAGACGGCGCGAAGGCGAGCCATATGGCGGTCGAAGCGATCCGAAGGCTGTCCGGATCGATCCCGCCCGAAACGGCGGAAAGCGAGGAGAAACTCAAGTCGTACTTCGAAACCGTTCTTTCGAACATCAATCAATTCGTCTACGACGCGGCAAATTCGCACGACGGAACGGACGGCATGGCGACGACGCTTGTGCTGTGCTTCTTCCGGTGGGGAAACGCCTACGTCGTCAACATCGGTGACAGCCGGGCCTATCTGATCCGGGGGAAGCGAATGATCCAGATCACGCGGGATCATACATACGTAAACCAGCTTCTCGAAGCCGGAACGATCACGGCGGAACAGGCGAAGGATCACCCGAACCGCAATATGATCACGAAAGCGATCGGAGCCGAACGGACGATCGCACCGGACTATTTTACATTCCGCGTGGAAAGCGGCGATCTCGTTCTGCTCTGTTCCGACGGAATGTACAACGACGTTCCGCCGGCGGAGGTCATCCGTCTTGCCGAAGAGAACGACGATCCCGGGATGCTCGCAAAGGCGCTTGTCGGGACCGCAAATGAAAGCGGCGGATGCGACAACATCACGGTCGTCGCAATCCGCGTCGCATAGAAAGGGGGAGACCATACTTTGAGCAACCGCATTTTAGCCGGACGATACGAGCTCATCGACATGATCGGCAACGGCGGCATGGCCGTCGTCTACAAGGCAAAGGACCGTCTCCTCAACCGTTTCGTTGCCATCAAGATCCTGAAACCCAACTACTCGAAGGACGCTAAATTCATCGAGAACTTCCGCCGCGAATCGCGTGCGGCCGCAAGCCTTTCCCACCCGAACATCGTTGCGATCTACGACGTCGGCTGGGAGGGAAACATCAACTACATCGTGATGGAACTCGTCGAGGGGAAGACGCTCGCCGACCTCATCGCGGAACGCGGACGTCTGAATCCGCGGGATGCCGTGACGTACGCAAAGCAGATCGCCGCGGCGCTCTCGCACGCCCACGAACACCAGATCATCCACCGGGACGTCAAGCCCCACAACGTTCTCATCACCTCCGAAAACGTCGCGAAGCTGACCGATTTCGGCATTGCGAAGGCGGCGGAGACCGGAACGATGGTCGGCAATACCGGGACCGTTCTCGGATCCGTCCACTATCTGTCCCCGGAGCAGGCGCGCGGCGGTTACGTCGACGAAAAGACGGATATCTATTCACTCGGTATCGTTCTCTATGAGATGCTGACCGGCACCGTTCCGTTCGACGCCGAAAACCCCGTAACGGTCGCTCTGATGCACGTCAACAACGACATCCGCCCGCCGCGGGAAATCGTCCCCGAGATCCCCCAGGAGATCGAGGACATCGTAATGAAGGCGACGATGAAGTACCCCGTTCAGCGCTACAAGACCGCAGACGAGATGCTCGAAGCGCTCCAGAACGCCAGCCTTGCCGCAATCGGCATCATCACGACGCCGGACGGATACGCGAAGGCCTCCGACGTGCTTCGGAGCGGAGAGGGAACGGGATCTTCAACCGGAACCGGTACGGGAACGAGTCCGATCCCGGTCGTCACGAAGCATGACGGAACCGAGGAGCCGGAACGCACGAGAACCGGCGAGGGAAGAGCGCACAGCAAACGGCTCGCATCGATTCTCGGAAAGGGAAAGAACGACACGGCGGAAGCGAAACAGGATACGGAAACGAAACACCACGACTGGATCCGGACGCTCGTAAAGATTGCTGCAATCGTGATCGGGATCCTGCTCGCATTTCCGCTCTCGAAGGCGATCGCGGCGCGGATGGAAACGCCGGAAGCGGCGCCGACCGAGGTCGTCGTTCCGGATCTCGCAGGCCATACCGTTGAGGAAGCGACCGCGATGCTCGAGGAGGTGGGACTCTCCGTCGAAATCGGAACCGAGGTTGCGAGTTATGATTACGAGGCGGGGCTGATCGTCAGCCAGACGCCGAAGGCCGAAAACGTCGTGAAGACGGGCCAGACCGTCACGGTCAACATCTCGAAGGGCTATACGGCCGGAACGGTCCCGAACGTCGTCGGCTATACGCACGAAGGCGCCGCGTTCCGTCTCCAAGAAAGCGGATACATCGTCGGGTCCGTTTCGCACGATTACAGCACGACCGTTCCTGCCGGAAACGTCATCAGTCAGTCTCCGGCTGCCGGAGAATCGCGCGCCTCGGGCTCCAGCGTCAATCTCGTCATTTCAGACGGAAAACTCGATACGACCGTTGCCGTTCCCGAGGTGCGGGCGCTCACGCTTTCGAAGGCGGAAGAGGCGCTGAAAAACGCCGGTCTGGAGCGCGGTGAGATCGAGTACCGCCCGTCCTCCGCGATCGCGGAGGGGATCGTCCTTGCACAGTCCGTCGAACCCAACGAGCGCGCCGAACAGGGAACGAAAATCGATCTGGTCGTCTCGAGCGGTCCGGACGAATCGGGCGGCGGCGATGTCGTCAATTTTGTCGTACCCCTCGACGATGCAACGAAGAACTCGTTCGAGCTCTCCATCAAGATCATCGAGTCGTCCGCCGGAACCGGGATCGCATACGATCTTCCTCCCGAAACCGTCCGGAAGAGCGATCAGTATTATGCGGTCGAGCTTTCCGGTACCGGAACCGCGACGGCGGTCGTTTTCTACGACGGCGTGCGCAAGAAAGAAGCGACCATCAACTACGCGACGAAGATCGTGACGTGGAAGTGATGACGGAACAGCTGAAAGAGCGCAGGGAAGGCGTTATCGTCCGCGGAATCGCCGGCTTCTACTACGTTGACGCGGGCGGGACCGTCTATCAGTCCAGGGCGCGCGGACTTTTCCGGAAGAAGGGGAAAACGCCGCTCGTCGGCGACCGTGTGGCGATCGAGATCCAGGATGACGGCGGCGCATGGATCACGGCGATCCGGGAACGCCGGAACGCGTTCATCCGCCCGCCGGTCGCGAATGTCGAGACGCTCGTCCTCGTTCTCGCGGCGAAACGGCCCGATCCGCTTCCGCTGATCGCAGACCGCTTCCTCGTGATGGCAGAGGCAAAACACGCCGACGTCGTCATCGTGATCAACAAAGAGGATCTTGCGGACCGGGAAGAGATCGCCTCCCTCGCGGATCTGTACCGCGGCCTCTATCCCGTCTACGTGGTCTCCGCTGCGGACGGAAAAGGAATGGAGGATCTCAGGTCCGCCCTCACGGGAAGGATCGCCGCGCTCGCGGGTCCTTCGGGCGTCGGAAAGTCCACGATCCTCAACGCCCTGATCGGGCGGAAGATCGCCGAAACAGGCGAAACGTCCGAACGCCTCGGACGCGGAAAACAGACGACGCGCGCCTCCGAACTGTATGCGATCGGAGACGGGACCCATATCTTCGATACCCCCGGGTTTACGTCCTTCAGCACGACGCTGGCGGCGGGGCCGGCGGATGAAATCGAGGAGATGGAGTCGGAACTCACGGAACGCGATCTTTCGTTCTGCTTTCCGGAGTTCGCTCCGCATCTCGGCCGATGCCGCTTCGACGACTGCCTTCACCGGACCGAGCCGGACTGCGCCGTCCGTAAAGCCGTCGAGATCGGATCGATTGCCCCGTCGCGTTACGCGTCGTACCGGACGATCCTTGAAGAACTGAAAAACCGTAAACGCTACTGAATGCCTGACACCCCGCAGAAAGGATCCTGCCATGTACCGCATTTCCCCAAGCCTTCTTTCCGCCGACTTTTCACGCCTCGGCGAACAGGTCCGTCTCCTCGAACAGAGCGGAACGGATCTTCTTCATGTCGATGTGATGGACGGCCGTTTCGTCCCGAACATCTCCTTCGGCGCACCGGTCATGAAATCGCTCGTCGGAAAGACGGATGTGCCCTTCGATGTCCATCTGATGATCGAGGACCCGGATCGCTATATCCCCGATTTCGTGACGCCGAACACGAAGATCATCACCGTCCATGCGGAGGCCTGTACGCATCTCCACCGCACGGTCCAGCTGATTCAATCCTTCGGCGTCCTCGCCGGCGTTGCGCTGAATCCGGCAACGCCGCCCGAGACGCTCGGCTATATCCTTGAGGACATCGATCTCGCCCTCGTGATGTCCGTCAACCCCGGCTTCGGCGGCCAGAAATTCATTCCGTCCGCGCTACGGAAGATCCGCGCCCTGAGGGATATGGCGGCACGCGTCAAACCGGAACTGATGATCGAAGTCGACGGAGGCGTGACGCCTGAGAACGTCGAAGCACTCCGGAAGGCCGGTGCGGATACGTTCGTCGCGGGTTCCGCGATCCTCGGAACGGACGACATCCCGGCGGCGATGAGACGCTTCCGCGGGAAGCTGGAGTAGCGATGGAACACAGAACTGCAGAAACGGAGCGTGTGGAGGAACGGCTTGGCTACCGGTTCCATGACCGGACGCTTCTTGAGACGGCGCTGACCCACCGCTCATATAACAACGGCGCAAGGACACACGGCGATCTGAACAACGAGCGCCTGGAGTTTCTCGGAGACGCATGGCTTGACGCGCTGACCGGCGAAGAGCTCTACCGGCGATTCCCCGACACACCGGAAGGGAAACTGACGAAGATCCGTGCCGATCTCGTCTGTGAGAGGGCGCTTGCGGAGCTTGCGCGCGATCTCGCAATCGGAGAAGCGCTCCGTCTCTCGACGGGAGAGGAGAAAACGGGCGGCCGCGAGAAGAACTCCATCCTCGCGGACGCTGTCGAGGCCGTGGTTGCGGCCGTCTATCTTGACGGCGGATTCGAAGCGGTCCGAACCGTCGTCCGCCGTCTCTTCGCCGATAAACTTGCATCGGCCGCGGACGGAACACGTCTCTCCGACTATAAGACTCAGCTTCAGGAACTGCTTCAGAAGAACGGACCCGCCGACATCGTATACACCGAGGAAAGCGAATCGGGTCCGGCTCACCTCAAGACGTTCCTCATCTCCGTTTCGAACTTCGGAACGAAGCTCGGAACCGGAAAAGGCCATACGAAGAAGGAGGCCGAACAGAACGCCGCGAAAGAGGCGCTCGATCGGCTTCAGCGATAAGGAGCCCGTATGTATTTCAAAAAACTCGAACTTCAGGGATTCAAATCGTTCGCGGAACCCGTGACGATCGAATTCGACCGCGGGATCACCTGCATCGTCGGTCCGAACGGAAGCGGAAAATCAAACGTTTCCGACGCCATCCGCTGGGTGCTCGGCGAACAGTCTCCGAAGACGCTCCGCGGCGGAAAGATGGAGGACGTCAACTTCGCGGGAACGGCGAGCCGCAAAAGCCGCGGCATGGCCGAAGCGACGCTCACGATCGACAATTCCGATCACGTCCTCGACATCGATTACAACGAGGTGGCGATCACCCGCCGTGTCTTCCGCTCGGGCGAAAGCGAATACCGGATCAACAAAGTTCCCTGCCGCCTGAAGGACATCCGCGAGCTGATCATGGATACCGGGATCGGCGTCGACGGCTATTCGATCATCGGCCAGGGCCGGATCGCCGACATCGTCTCGAATAAGCCCGAGGCGCGGCGCGAGCTCTTCGAAGAAGCGGCCGGCATCATCAAATACCGGACGAAAAAGGAAGAATCCGAACGTAAACTCAGCAGTGCGAAGAACAATATGGAGAGTGTCAACGCGGTCATCAACGAGATCGAGGGCCGCATCGATACCCTCCGCGAGGATTCCGTCAAAGCGAAGGAATACCTCGAACTCAAGGAGCGCTATAAGGCGATCGAAATCAACGTCGTTCTGAAAAACATCGAAACGATCGAACTCAGAAACGAATTCATCAAGGACGAGATCACCGAGGCCGGGTTCGACATCGACAGCCTCGCGGAGGAGAAAAAGGGCGTCGACGCGTCCGTCGCCTCCGCACGCGAGCGCTCCGCCGATCTCGAGCGCATCGGCTCCGAAACACAGGAAAAACTCGTCCGGAAGATTGAAGAAATCAACGAGATCTCCGCCCGCTCGACGCGCGAGCAGGAACGACTGGAGCAGATCGGCCGCGACCGGGAGCGCATCGCTCTCGAACGCGAAGGCCTCCTCGCAAAACGTGCGAAGGAGGAGGGAAACCGCGAAACGCTCCTCGGAAACCGTCGCGGGATCGAAGCGGAGCTCGATGTGCTCGGGGCGGATCTTGACACCCGGAAAGCCGAACTCGACGCGCTGCGGGACGCTTCGTTCGAAAACGTGAGACGGGCCGACGCGGCGCGTACCCGCGCATTCGAACTGCGCGCCGGGGCGTCGAAGGAAGCCGAATCGCTCCGTCTCCGGATCGGCCAGCTGACCGCCAGAAAGAACGTCATCGCGGAGATGGAGGCGGCCTACGAAGGGTATAATTACGCCGTCCGTTTCCTGATGAAACAGGGGCTTTCCGGGATCGTCGGCGTTGCGGGCGAACTCATCACCGTTCCGAAGGGATACGAGATCGCGCTCGAAACGGCTCTCGGCCAGACGGTCCAGAACATCGTCACGGAGGACGAGCGGACGGCGGAGCGCGCGATCGCTCTGCTCAAACAGAACCGGGCAGGTCGTCTCACGTTCCTGCCGCTCTCCGGGATCCGCCCGAACGTTCCCGCGTTCGAGGACCGTATCCGGAATATGCAGGGCTTTAAGGGCTTCGCGACCGAACTCGTTTCATTCGACGAGGCGAACCGCTCCGCGGTCGAATACCTGCTCGGACGCGTGATCGTCGTCGATGCGCTGCCGAACGCCGTTCAGATGGCGAAGCGCGTCCAGACCGGTTTCCGCTTCGTGACGCTCGAGGGCGATCTCGTCACGGCCCAGGGCGCGATGACGGGCGGTTCCTCGAAGAACACGGTCGCGGGCCTTCTCGAACGGAAGGCGGAGGGCGAAAAGCTGGAAGCCGAGATCCGGAAGCTCGAACGCTCGCTCGAAGAGGGGACGCTCGATGCACGGAAAGCCGCGGAGGACGCCGAGAAGATCGCGGCGCGCCTTGCGGCGGAATCCGAGGAACAGCGGAACGACATCAATGACCGGAACGAAGCGTATACCGACGCGCTTCTCAAATACAATTCGAAGAAGAGCAGCCTTGCCGGTCTCGACGATCTGATCGGACGTGTCGACGAGGCGATCCGTTCGATCGATGAGGAGCTCGGCGGAAAGGACAGTGAAGAAGCCGGACTCGATGACGAACGGAGTGCGATCGTCGCAGGGTCGGGCGGGCTTCTCGCGAACCTCGAAAAGGCGAAGCAGGAACGAAAAGACCTTGAAACGCTCGCAGAAGACAGCCGCGAGGAGCGCCTCTCGATCCTGAAGACTTTGGAGGAATCCGAAGCGAAGAAGAACGAGATCGACGCCCGCTACCTCGACGCCCAGAATCGCAAGTTCGACGCGGAGAACCGCCTCGGACGGAACGAAACGCTGCTCGAGACGTACCGGAACCGCCTCTGGGACGATTTTGAGGTCTCCTACGTCCAGGCGATCGAATTCCGCACGAAGGATTTCGTGATGAGCCAGGCCCAGAAGGAATCCCGCGAGATCAAGAACCGGATGAAGGAACTCGGCGACGTCAACGTCGGCGCGATCCGGGAATACGAGACGGTCTCCGAACGGTACGGCTTCCTGACCGAACAGCGGAAGGACCTCGAGAACGCGATGGATGCGCTCGTCCAGATCATCCATGAGATGGACAAGAACATCCGGAAAAACTTCCGCGATTCGTTCAACGCGATCGCGGCGAACTTCACCCAGGCCTTTACCGATCTCTTCGGCGGCGGAACGGCCGAACTCCGTCTCGAGGACGAAACGAAGCCGCTCGAATGCGGCATCGAGATCGAGGCGCAGCCGCCGGGGAAGAAACTGCAGAACATGAGCCTGCTTTCGGGCGGCGAAAAGACGATGACGGCGATCGCCCTGATGTTCGCGATCCTGAAGACGAAGCCGACGCCGTTCTGCATTCTCGACGAGGTTGAAGCGGCGCTCGACGAGATGAACATCGAACAGTTCGCGGAATACCTGAAGAGGGGCTTCCGCGGGATCCAGTTCGCGCTCATCACCCACCAGAAGCGCACGATGGAACACGCCGACGTTCTCTACGGCATTACGATGCCCGAGCGCGGCATCTCAAAAGTCATTTCCCTGAAACTCGGCGACGAGTTTGATCTGGAGTAACCCACTATGTTCAACGAAAAGAAACGCTCCTTCTTCGGACGCATCGCGGACGCCATCCTCAACAAACCCGAGATCGACGACGAAACGATCGACGAGATCGAGGAACAGCTCATCATCGGCGACGTCGGGATGGACACGGCGATGAAGATCGTCGACAAACTCCGCGAGGAGGTCCGCGACAACTACATCATCTATCCGGACGATCTGCGCGAGAAGCTCGAGGAGATCGTCTCCGCGGTCATCGACAAGGGCGAGGCCCAGACGCTATCGGACGAGACGCCGCTCGTCATCATGATGATCGGCGTGAACGGCGCCGGAAAGACGACGACGATCGCGAAACTCGCCCGCAGGCTTCAGGACGAGGGGAAAACAGTCCTTCTCGCCGCTGCGGACACGTTCCGCGCTGCGGCGGCCGAACAGCTCGGCGTCTGGGGCGAACGGCTCGGATGCGACGTCATCCGGCAGCACGAAGGCGCAGATCCCTCGGCTGTCATCTTCGACGCCTGCCGTGCGGCGAAAGCCCGCGGCGTCGACGTCCTCATCTGCGATACGGCGGGCCGTCTCCAGACGAAGAAGAACCTGATGGACGAGCTCTCGAAGATGGACCGCGTGATCACACGCGAGTTTCCAGAAGCGGCGCGCGAGACACTGCTGATCCTCGATGCTTCGACCGGCAAGAACGCCGTCTCGCAGGCAAAGGAATTCGGCGCGACCGGCCACATCACCGGCATCGTCCTCACAAAACTCGACGGAACGGCGAAGGGCGGCATCGTCCTCACGATCGCCGACGAGCTTGACATCCCCGTGAAATTCATCGGAACGGGAGAGGGGATCGGCGATCTCGAGGTCTTCGATTCCGCCGCGTTCGCGAAGGAACTGTTTGCAAAAGAAGGAAATTAACAACATGGGTAAGCGAAAACTGATCATTCTTTCCCACGACGCGATGGTCAAAGAAGATATCTGGGCCGAGTCGGATTCGCCGGCGTTTTCGACGCTTCTCCGCGAGGGAACGTGGATCGAGACGACGCGTACGATCTGGCCGTCCATTACGTATCCGGCCCACAGCTCGATCATCTCGGGCCAGTATCCCGACAAACACGGCGTTTTCCACAACGACCACTACTATCCGTCCGACCCCGATCCGCGGTGGAACTGGGACGCGAAGTATTTCAAAGGCTATTCGCTGTTCGAGGCCGCAAAGAAGGCCGGCCTTTCGACTGCAGTCGTGTTCTGGCCGGTGACGGGAAACAGCCCGTACGTCGACCGGCTGATCACCGAATACTGGCCCCAGACTCCGGAAGAAACGGTCGAGGAGGCCTTTCGATCGATGGGGACAAGCGAGGAGGTCATCCGCGGGATCGTGACGCCGAATAAACCCGGAAACGACTCATTCCTCCGCACCCATCCCGACGCCGATCGGTTCGTCATCAACTGCGCCTGCGATATGGTGCGGATATTCAAACCCGACATCCTCGCGATCCACCCGGCCGACATCGATGCGAACCGCCATAAGAACGGCGTTTTTACGGGACCGGTCCGTGACGCCGTGAGACGTGCGGCGGACTGGACGGAACAGCTTTTCGAGGCCTGCCGCGAGGCGGGAACGTTCGACGACACGGTCTTCGTCGTGATGAGTGACCACGGCCAGGTCGATCTCGACCACATCTCCTGCCCGAACGTCTACTTCCGCCGGAAGGGTCTTCTGAACCTGAATCCGGACGGGACGTTCGGCGACTGGACCTGTTACCTCCGTTCGACCGGCATTACGGCTGAGATTTACGTAAACGGCGCGGACGATCCGAGCCCGGACGGACGCAGGCGCTTTGCGGAGAACCGAAAGAAGACGCTCGAGGCACTCGAAGAGCTGAAGAAGATGCCGCGCTTCCGCATTGACCGGATCCTGACGGCGGAGGAAATCGAAGCGGAGGAGCATCTCACCGGCCCGTTCACGTTCTTCCTCGTCGGAAAGGGCGACGTCGCCTACAGCAACCTCTGCGAAGGAGAACTCGAGATGTCGTTCGACACGACCCAGTTCCAGACCGCGTTTGCGACTCACGGAATGGATCCCGATTTCGGCCCCCAGCCGACGGCGTTTTTTATGGGGCCCGGCGTGAAAAAAGGTCTCCGAATCCCGCGGCGGCCGATCGTTGACATTGCGCCGACGTGCGCGAAGCTGCTCGGGCTCGAGCTCCCGTACGCGGACGGAAAAGCGATCGACGAACTGATCCTGTGAGGTTCCGTATGACGAAGAAACCGAACGAAACGAAAACCGGAAAGGCGACTGCGGAAACGGCGGCAGCCTCCGAAGAAACGAAGCGGCCCGTGCGGATCTACGCCGTGACGGGAAAGTCGGGGAGCGGGAAGTCACGCCTCGCGATTCTGCTCGCGGAAAAGCTCGGATGCGAGCGGATCGACATCGATGCGGTCGGCCATATGGCGCTCCGAAACGCCGTGATCATCGACCGGATCCGAAGGGCATACGGAGACGGCGTTCTGAATGCGGACGGCTCTGTGAACCGCAGGGCCGTCGGAAGGATCGTCTTCGAATCGGACGAACGGATGGCGGAATACATCGACATCACCTGGACGTATATGTGCGGCGTGCTGGATGAGATTCTTGCGCGGACGGAAGGGCCGGTTGTCTTTGAATGGGTCCGCCTTCCGATCAGCGGTCCGTACTGGGAGGCGGCCGATCCGAAGATTCTCGTCACCGCTGCGACGGAGGAACGAAAAAAAGCCGTCCTCGAACGGGACGGCATCTCCGGCGATTATTTCGATCAGCGCGATACCCAGAGCCTCGATTACGACCGCTATGCGTACGATCTTACGATCGAGAACGACTACCGGCCGGAGACGCTGGAACGCGCTGCGGAGCGGATCATCCGCTTCGCGGGTGATGTCACAGCCTCCGCTGGGCTCGGATGACTTCCTGGATCTCCGGCGGAATGTACTTATCGACGTTGCGGTTGTAGCGCAGAAGATCAAAGATCATCGACGAACTCAGCGTACTGAGCTTTCCGGCGCGGATATAAACCGTATCAAGCCCCGATATCTCCTCGTTGATCGAGGAGATATTTTCTTCGTATTCGTAGTCCATGTTGTTGCGGAGACCGCGGATCAGGTACGTCGCGCCGTATTTCGCGGCGACGTCGACGGTCAGGTCCTCGAAGGCAATGCAGATGACGTTCGTAAGGCCTTCGCGTTTGAAGACGGCTTCCATCGCTTTCTGCATAGGCGCCTGGGGGAAGCGGCGCGCTTTCGCGGAATTGACAGCGAGGCCGACGATGACTTTATCGAATAATTTGGCGGAGCGTTCGATGACGTGAAGATGACCGTTCGTGAACGGATCGAAGCTTCCGGCGTAGAAACCGACTTTCATGGGGTACTCCTTTCGGGTTTTCGGGCGTTGATTTCACTGGCACTTGTCCGAGTACTCCCTTACCATATCATAGAAAAAATGTGCTTGCAATCGAAAAAGGGAACGGCTATACTATATGCGCTGTATTTACAAAGAAAGTGGGGTAAACAAGTATGGCAAACATCAAATCTGCGAAAAAGAGAATCTCCGTTATCGAAACGAAAACCGCTGCCAACAAGCGCGTGAACAACCGCCTGAAGGAAACGGAAAAGGCGTTCGATAAGGCTCTTGCAGAAAACAACCTCGAGCTCGCCGAGGAAAAGCGCGCGCTGACCGAAAAGAAGATCATGCAGGCTGTCGCCAAGGGCGTCGTGAAGAAGAACACGGCTTCCCGCAAGGTCTCCCGGATGCAGGTCGCGCTCAACAAGGCGAAGGCCTCGAAGTAATGCTCACCCGTCCCCACCTGGGATAAGTTAAATCCCATTGTAAGCGAAAGCGGAAAACGCCGGATGTGTCTCCCGGCGTTTTTTTATTTCTCTTTTGAAGACTCCTGTTTCGTGGTACAATAAAACAGAATGTAAACGCCTCCGCTTCGGCGGAAGAACGGAACCGAACGACATGAACGATTACCAGGACAGAATCCGGAATTTCTCCATCATCGCCCACATCGATCACGGAAAGTCCACACTCGCCGACCGGCTTCTGGAAAAGACCGGCTGTGTTCCCGAACGCGAGATGAAGGACCAGTACCTCGACAATATGGACATCGAGCGCGAGCGGGGGATCACGATCAAACTCCAGACCTCGCGTCTGAACTATACGGCGAAAAACGGCGAACGGTATGTTTTCAATCTCATCGACACCCCCGGCCACGTCGACTTTACGTATGAGGTCTCGCGGTCTCTCGCTGCGTGCGAGGGCGCAATCCTCGTCGTCGACTGTACCCAGGGTGTCGAGGCCCAGACGCTCGCGAACGTCTACCTCGCTCTCAACGAAAACCTCGAGATCATGCCGGTCATCAACAAGATCGACCTTGCCTCCGCGCGTCCCCAGGAAACGAAGGACGAGATCGAGGAGGTCATCGGGATCGAGGCCCAGGACGCGCCGATGATCTCTGCGAAGGAGGGAATCAACATCGACGACGTCCTCGAGGCGATCATCGAGAAGATTCCCGCGCCGAAGGGCGACCCGACCGCTCCTTTGAAGGCGCTGATCTTCGACTGCTATTACGACAATTACAAGGGCGTCGTGATCTATACGCGCATTATGGACGGCGCTGTAAAGCCGGGCGACACGATCCGGATGATGGCGTCCGGAAAGAGCTACGAGGTCACCGAGGTCGGCTACCATTCCCCGGGGCCGATTCCCGCATCGGAGCTTAAGGCGGGCGAGGTCGGCTACATCTGCGCCTCGATCAAACAGGTCGCGGACGCGCGCGTCGGCGATACGATCACGCTTGCGGACAATCCGACGGATGAGCCGCTTCCCGGCTATAAGAAGCTCCAGCCGATGGTGTACTGCGGCATGTACCCGACCGGAAACGAGAGCTACGAAGGCGTAAAGGATGCGCTCGAAAAGCTCCAGGTCAACGACGCCTCGCTCGTCTTCGAACCCGAAACGTCGAACGCGCTCGGGTACGGCTTCCGCTGCGGCTTCCTCGGCCTTCTCCATATGGAGATCATCGTCGAGCGGCTGCTCCGCGAGTTCGACCTCGACATCATCACGACGTCGCCCTCCGTCATCTATAAGGTCGTCCGGACCGACGGAACGGTGATGATGATCCAGAACCCGTCGAATATGCCGCCCGTTACGGAGATCGAACACGTCGAAGAGCCGATGGTCAAGGCGGAGATCATCCTCCCGAAGGAGTACGTCGGCTCGATCATGGAGCTCTGCCAAAGGCGGAGAGGCCGGATGGAGCCGCTCGAGTACCTCACGAAGGACCGTGTCGCGCTTCACTATATCATGCCGCTCGCGGAGGTCATCTACGACTTCTTCGACGCGCTGAAATCGAAGACGCGCGGCTACGGCTCGCTCGACTACGAATTTCTGCGGTACGAACCGTCGAAGGTCGTAAAGCTCGACATCATGCTGAACCGCGAGGTCGTCGATGCGTTCTCGATGATCGTCCACGAATCGAAGGCGTATGAGCGCGCGCGGTTCGTCTGCGAAAAACTGAAGGAGACGATCCCGATGCACCAGTTCGAGGTCCCGATCCAGGCCGCGGTCGGCGCGAAGATCATCGCCCGCGAGACCGTGAAGGCATACCGCAAGGACGTCATCGCGAAGTGCTACGGCGGCGACATCTCCCGAAAGAAAAAGCTTCTGGAAAAACAGAAGGAGGGCAAGAAACGCATGCGCCAGTTCGGGACCGTCGAGGTCCCCCAGGAAGCGTTTACGGCCGTCCTGAAATACGATGAGGAAAAGACAAAATGAGAAAACTCGGCATCTACATCCACATCCCGTACTGCGAAAGGAAGTGCGGCTACTGTGACTTCCTGTCGTTCCCCGGCTCGACGCGCGAATCGCGCGACCGCTACCGCGACGCCGTTGCGAACGAGCTGAAATGGTGGGCAAAGGCCTACGGAAAGGCGAAATACCGCGAGGCGCCGTATTCCGTTCCGGAGGAATACGAGGTCGACACGATCTTCGTCGGCGGCGGAACGCCGTCGGTGTTCGAATCGTGGTCGCTCTGGCGGCTCGTTCTGACCGTCAAGGACTGCTTCAACTGCAGTGAAACGCTTGAAATTACGGGTGAAGCGAACCCGAACTCGCTCGACGTCGACAAGATGTCGGTCTGGGGCGTGTTCGGCGTGAACCGGCTGTCGTTCGGCGTCCAGTCCTTCGACGACGGCGTCCTCGGGACGCTCGGCCGTCTCCACACCACAGCGGAGGCGGAGGAGGAGTTCCGGACCGCGCGG
>Ga0079305_1002034_pt1 | contig 20444 bp, 12 predicted proteins | sample LMS_cellobiose_e_FD_79183 | JGI IMG/M metagenome (GOLD analysis project Ga0079305, IMG submission 79183) | Rumen-fistulated moose microbial communities from Alaska, USA - LMS_cellobiose_enrichment | ecosystem: Host-associated > Mammals > Digestive system > Stomach > Rumen fluid ... | reverse complement strand
TTACGTCATGCAATACATCAAGGGAATCAGTATTGATCAGTTTCTGACCATCACCCATTCATCGATTACGCCATCGAAAAATCAGAATCAGAAAAATCAGAATCAGGAAAAGGTTCCCCCCACCCGGAAATTTCCCCTCTCTCAGACAATAACCCGACCGGATATCCTGGATCAGACAACTGATTGGGATTTCTTTGGGGAAACAACAGACCTGGATTCCTTGGACCAGACAATGGATAGGGGTTCCCGGAAGGAAACAATGGACAGGAATCCCCCGGAACGGGCGATGAATTTTCCGGAACACCTGTCCCCTCGTCAAAAGTCCGGTTTGCGACAGGATCAGACGCCGGAAGCCTGTAAAAAATCTGTTTCAGATTCTCTTCAAAAAGGCGTCTCTGAAAAATTTCAGGAAGTTGTCAACCGAATTCCTCTTTCCGACTCGCTTCCGCTGGCAACCATCCATATCACTCATTCCAACTATTATCAGCGAATTTGTGATATAGGGATTCAGGCAGCGCAGGCTCTGGATTACGCGCATCGACACGACATTATTCATCGGGATATCAAACCCGCCAATCTGATTCTCGATGATCAGGGAATCGTCTGGATTACCGATTTTGGCCTTGCCAAACCGATTCACGAAACGGAACTGACCCATCACGGACAACTGATCGGGACCCTCCGTTATATGTCTCCGGAAGGATTGGAGGGGAATTTTTCACCATTAAGCGACGTTTATTCCCTTGGGCTGACGCTTTATGAAATGATGACCTTAACTCCTGCTTATTCGGAAACAGGTTATTCCCGGCTTCTGAATCAGGTAAGTCAGGCGGAACTTGTCCGCCCGCGCAAATTAAACGCCAATATTCCTCGCGACATTGAAACCATTATTCTCAAAGCAACCGAAAAACAACCGGAAAAACGGTACCAGAGCGCTGGAGAACTTGCGGATGATCTTCAACGTTTTCTTGATGAACGTCCTATTCACGCCCGACCAATCACGACCGCCGAGCATGTCTGGCGATGGTGTCTCCGCAACAAACTTTCCGCCACTTTGTTGCTTTTCATTATCTTTCTCGTATTCACCCTGTTGACAGGTATTACCACCGCTTATATTCATTCGCAAATACTTCTCAGGGAAAAAGATGCCCAGCAACAGCGTGCTCAAACAAACCTGGTTCTGGCATTCAACGCATTTGATGATATCTTTTCGTCACTGGGAGGCAGTGAAAACGTCAGCGTTTTCCGTGAAGACTCCTTCCTTGATCCGTTCAATGAAATTCAGATTACTGAAAAAGAAGTCCATGTTCTTGAGAGTCTTCTTGATTTTTATAATAAATTCGCTCAGGAAAACAGTCTGGATCAACATTTATTACAGGAAACGGCCCGGGCTTATGCGAATATCGGTCAAATCCGTCAAAAACTTGGCCGTTTACCTGAAGCCTTTGACGCCTGTATCACATCCTATCATTTCTACAAAAAGGGGATTGCCAAAACAGACTATCCGGAAAACATGATTCTGGAAATGGCCAATATGGTCAACTCGTTTCTTAACGTTATCGCCGGCAGCCCAGAATTCCGCGATCTTACCATTTTGACGATAATCAACGATATACTTTTCCAGCTAAAAAAAATCTCACCTTCCAGACAATATGTCGAAATACGCGATCGTCTGCTGTTACGTTTCTATTTCCATCGCGTTATTTTTCGTATGAAACTGTTGATTCTCTCCCAAAAAATCCGATATCAGGTTTTATTTGATCCCCCAACGGAAGTTACCGTTTATGTCGATCCCAATACGCAAAAACTGATTCAATACGATTTTGAGTATATCTTTAATCTGGTGAATCAGTCCAGTCCCGTAATCGACGATCGGCATCTGGAGATACTGAAAACGGAAATTGACATCGTTTACTCTCTATGGCTCTTTATTGTCAACCATCCGGAAGAATCACGAAAGTATCAGGACCAGGCACTTGCCGCCGCAGACGCTCTGTTAAAACAGTTCCCGGACGATCCCCGGATACAGGTCAACATGATTCAGATCCTTTCCGCCATTATCTACAAAACCCGGCTGAATCCTTCCAACATGTCCCCGAAAGAAATGCTGGAAATTCTGTTTCGCGCTCAGGAAATTACGGAATCGCTCATATCGCATTACCCGGATTCGGCGCGGTATCAGATGATCAAAACAATGATTCTTCATAAAATTATCATCATGTATGGTCAACTGGATGATGTCGATAACGTTGAAAAATATCTGGACGAAGCCTTTCATATGATCGAACAGTTTCATCAGCAATTCCCCAACTTTGAAGATTTTCCATTTTTTACCCCTTTGCATTTCTGCCAGGTTGACCTGCTGATACGCCGGAAAAAACTGGATGAGGCTCAAGAGAAACTCAATTCGATCCGGAACTACTACATGGAGAAAAAACCAGACAAACCAACGGAATCCATTCCCGTTGAACATCTAAAAATGCTGGAGGAAAAAATTGAACATTCCCGGACATCAGAGAAAACGGAAAATTGACATTTGCGCTCTCAATATCGGGCGCCGTGATTATCGGTACCGGTACTGAATTCTCGGTTGACTTACCGGTTCCGTTCTGTCTCCGGCGCTAAAATCCCGGTTCGGACGCTGTTTCCATCCTCAAAAGATAAACGTTCATCCGGCCTTGATACAGGATCGCTCAAACAGGTTTTCAGCCATTGGAACACTCCAGCATTTTACAGACAAAATCCAGAAGTTGATCTTCTTCCAGTTTTTTATCGTGTTTAAACAGATTTAACGGAATCGGAACATAAGCCGTTTGCGGGTCCGCGATCCGAAGCGGAATGTTCACTTCTTTGAGGCAGGCTTTCAACTGTTCCATAAGTGGAAGAGCGTGGAATTTCATCATAATGAACCGAGTTCCGGAAATCTCCGCCAGTTGAACCGTCCGGATTTTGTGCTGAAACGCGGCAACCCGGATCCGGACATGCTGAAACAGGCGTTCCACTTCAAGCGGCGGCCGTCCATACCGGTCAACCATTTCCTGGTATAAATCCTGACAATCATCCATCTTTGTAACGCGCATCATCCGACGATAAAAATCGATCTTAGCCCGCTGATTGCTCATATAATTCATTGGAATCATCGCTGTTCCCGGAAGATCAATTTCAACCTCGATGACCGTTTTTTGAGGTAATTTTTTTAAGGCCCGAACCGCTCCCTCCAGAAAATCACAGTACATCTCATAACCGACCAGAGCGATATGACCACTCTGCTGTGTCCCCAGTACGTTTCCGGCACCCCGTATTTCAAGGTCGCGCATCGCAATCTGAAATCCGGAACCAAGCTGACTGTACTCCTCAATGGTACGCAGCCGTTTTATGGAAATATCGGTCAACGGTTGATTTGCGTCCAGCAGAAGATAACAATAAGCCTGATATTTATCCCGTCCGACACGCCCGCGAAGTTGATGAAGTTCCGCGAGCCCGAATTTATCCGCGTGATTGATAAACATTGTGTTGGCGTTTGGAATGTCCAGACCGTTTTCTATAATTGTCGTACTGACCAGTACGTCAAATTTGTGATGAATGAAATCACTCATTACTTTTTCCAGCTGGTCGTTCGGCATCTGCGCATGGCCGACCCGGATGGACGCTTCCGGCACAATATGCCGTAATTTTATCGCTATATCCTCAATATCGCGAACACGATTATGCAGAAAATAAACCTGTCCCCCGCGGTTGAGTTCCCGCAAAACCGCTTTACGAATCAGTTCATCGTCCAGTCGGATAACTTTCGTTTCAACCGGCAGACGGTCCTCCGGCGGGGATTCCAGACTGGAAATATCCCGAAGTCCAAGCAGAGAAAAATGAAGCGTCCGTGGAATCGGGGTTGCGGTCATTGTCAGCACGTCAACCAGATTTCGTAATTTCTTCAGATAATCCTTATCCCGAACGCCGAATTTCTGCTCTTCGTCAATAATGACCAGTCCCAACCGGGCAAACTGAATATCATTTTGAACCAGGCGGCTTGTCCCGATAACAATATCGATTCTTCCCTCTCTGATTTGCTCGATAATCTGCCGCTGTTCTTTTTTGGTCGAAAAACGGGAAAGCGTCACAATAGAAACAGGAAACGTCGACATTCGTTCCCGAAAAACCCGCGAATGCTGTTCCGCAAGAATCGTTGTCGGAACAAGAACGGCAACCTGATATCCGGCGTCAACGGCTTTAAACGCCGCCCGAATCGCCACTTCCGTTTTGCCAAAACCAACATCCCCGCAGAGCAACCGGTCCATCGGACGCGAACGTTGCATATCCTCTTTAATCGCGTCAATGGCCAGAAGCTGATCTCTGGTCTCTTCAAAAGGAAACATGAGTTCAAATTCCCGCTGCCAGTCACTGTCTTTTGGAAAGCAGGTCCCCGCGAACGTTTCCCGCGCCGCCTGAATATCCAACATTTCGAGAGCAAGATCAAAAACGGCCCCCTGAACCATTTTTTTCTGCTTCGCCCATTGTGTCCCGTTGATTTTGGCCAATGAAACATTGCCCCGACCGGTACCAACATAACGCTGAACAAGTCCGATTTTTGATGCCGGTACATAAAGCACAACATTGTCGGCGAACTCCAGCTCCAGATGTTCTTCTTTCTGTTGAGCACGGGTAATCGTTTTAAGTCCGCGAAATCTCGCCAGACCGTGTCCGACATGGATCACCAAATCACCCGGCGAGAGATCCATAAAGGAGTCGATCACCTGCCCCAGTTTTTTCTTTTTGGGACGCCGTACTCCCAAACGACCAAAAAGCTGGTTGGTACTCAGCAAAATCGTTGAAGAATCCAGCCAGTTAAATCCGGCCGAAAGACATCCCGTTAAAAAGAACAGCCGATTTTCTTTTGCCGGCCGGGTTCCCCGAAATGTTTCCTCCAGACGCCGGATTTCCGCCTCGTTGGCACACACCAAAATTATTTTTTCATTAGATTGGGTCTGATCAAAAACCGCTTCAACATCACAAACATCACCGTGAAACCGCTCCACTGACTGCATGGCCATTGGAATGGTCATTGTCGTAAATTCATTACCGCTGGCTATTGAAACCGCGTGAATCGTTGGAAAATGATACAGTGCGTTGACAGTATCCGCGACGGAACCATTCGTTTTCCGAACTTCTTTCGACTGATAATTCAAAAGATTTTGGGTCTCATGAATGATATGATCTGTTTCAAGAAATAAAACCGTTGTACCGGCCGGCAGATGCTCAATAAATGTTCCGTCCATTCTACTCTGAATCCGCAGTCGGGAAAGCTCCGTTTCCTCCAGGGACTCCAGCGATCGTTGCCCCACCGGATCGAACCGGCGGATTGATTCAATTTCATCGCCAAAAAATTCAAACCGGACCGGCTCCTTCCAGTCAACCGCGTAAATGTCGAGAATGTGCCCACGAACCGAAAATTCACCTGGAAACTCAACCGCCGACGTTCCATGAAACCCGCCGTCAATCAGCCAGCGAATGATCTGTTCCCGGTCATATTCGCCTCCCGACTTCAAAAACAGCGTTTCCTGCTGAATCTGTTGACGGGTCGGCACCGGCTGCAAAAGCGCCGCCAGTGATGAGACAAGAATAGCCGGTCGCATTTTCTCCCCGGAACAATATTGATCAAGATGTTTCAGACATCGTAACCGTTCGCCAAAACAGACATCCTCTGAAAGAAACACATCATCCGACACTTCCTGGACCGCTTCCGGCAAAAGCGGCCAGGTTTCCGGCTCCACTTCGGAAAATAGCGTAAAATCCGCCGCAACCCGCTCGACCTCACCAACCCTCGACGTCACAACAAGGAGCAGTCCCCCCAGTGAATCCAGCGCTGCCGACCCCATCAGCGCATAAGAACTTCCCTGTAAACCGTCAAAAAGAATGGATTTTCCGTCCCGAAGCGTTTCTATTCCACGAATAAAAGAAGGCGTCGTCAATAATCGTTTTTTCAGATCCTGTATTCGTGAATCCATTACACTGATTTTCCGTCACGTTTCATTACAATCACCAGAAACCGGTTTTACTGATACTTTCGCTCTCGTCCGCCAATGAGATATATCAACAGCGAACACTCCCATTAACATCATCAACAGGAAAAAACGTACCCCGTTTCGCTGATGCAAAAATATCCGGCATATCGACTCTCCGATATGAAAGTACAAATTAAAAAACCGGTTATCGGTTCATTCTCACTGCTTTTTAGCGAATTCAGACCTGAATAACCCGTATCTCTTCTGAAACCTGATTTTTCAAAGTGCTCTCAATCAGATTCTTCAGAGTTTGTGTCGAACCGGAACAGTTGGCGCAGGCCCCGGTCAACTCAACATAAACAACCATATCCTTAATGTCAATAATCTCAATATCCCCTCCGTCCTGCCGTAAAAGGGGTTGAATGTAAGAATGGATGACCTGCTCGATCTTCTTGGACCGCTGATAAGGGGAAAACTGCTGATTCGTATTATGAGACTCCGGAAGTGAACGTTCAGGAACAGATGCCGGAACAGGCGCGGACACGGTTGCCAGTGGGATAAAGGTACCTGTTTTACTTGCGTTGTCCCCCATCCCGTTCTGACCAGCAATCCCGGTCACGGGAATAAAAGAACCTGACCCGGAAACACTGCCTGCCTTTTTCGTTCCCCAAACTTCGTCAAGAATATCCTGAAGCCCACCTGGCTGATGATGACAGCTCATGCACGCGCCACCCGCCTTGATCGCTCCGGTAATTTCCGGAATCGTTCGCAGATTCATCTCCTTGATTTTACGTTTCAGATAAGGCTCCGTAATATTGAAACATTTACAGACAACCCGGCCATTTGCCTCCTCTTCCGTATGTTCCTCAACCCCCAATTCGGCAAGGCTGACCCCGCGCCGATGTGCCCAGTCAAATACGGCCGCCTGAAGCGCTTCCGCCCCCATCACGGAACAGTGTATCTTCTGAACAGGAAGTCCTTCCAGAAATTCAACAATGTCGTCATTCGTGATCTTCAACGCTTCAATCGGCGTTACCGGTTTTCCTTCAATGATACAGCAAAGTGCCTCGGACGCGGCAATAGCGGATGTACAGCCAAAAGTCAGATATTTTGCCTCGATGATAATGTCTTTTCGCGGATCTTCTTCATTTCGTCGGACTTTAAAAGTAAAACGAAGCGCATCTCCACATGCAATGGAACCATGTTCGCCAACACCATCAGGATTTTCAATTTCTCCTAAATGAGTTCCGGGTTTCCCCTGAACTGCATTCATAAACAACTCTTTTGTTTTTTCACTATACTGCCATCCCATTTTTGTGCCTTTCACTTACCAAGTATCGAGGTCAGTATGGATAATATTCCTGATTTCAGTATCCTCACCTCCTAATATCACCGACATAATCCCTGATTAGCCGTCGGCTGGGTGAAAACCGGAAAATGAACTTTCGCTGGCCGGAGTTTATCTTCAGTCTTTAAAAATATTCCCATCCAACGATTGCCTGTAAAATATTATACCCTTCTTTTTACAAAGCATAAAGGGCCGTTTACCAGGAAAATATCAATTCGCGGGAACCGAAATTTACTCCGTCAGTGCAAAGTATACTTCTTATTTTAAAAATTTCAAAACCCCTCCCTTGCGGTAGTAAAAATTTTCGTCATAATTAAAAAAAATAATGAGGGAAGTCCTCAATAATAAGTAACACTTATATTTTAATAAGGAACAGTAACATGACAGAAGCCTACAATCCGTTTACCGTAGCCAAACAGCACATTGCCAAAGCCGCCAAGATTCTGGGACTGGATGACGCGACCTTGACCCTTCTGAGCACACCTCAGCGGGAAGTCGTCGTTTCTCTTCCGGTGCGGATGGATGATGGATCCACAAAAATTTTCCAGGGATTCCGGGTCCAGTACAGTACAGCGCGTGGTCCGGCCAAAGGAGGAATCCGTTGGCATCCGGCGGAAACAATCGACACAGTCCGCGCCCTGGCCTGTTGGATGACATGGAAAACCTCTGTTGTGGATATTCCGCTCGGTGGCGGTAAAGGCGGTATCATTTGTGATCCCAAAACACTGTCCGAGACGGAAAAGGAACGACTCGCGCGAGCTTATATCCGCGCCATTGCTCCGCTTATTGGTATTACCAAAGACGTTCCGGCCCCGGATGTTTACACCACTCCGCAAATCATGGCTTGGATGATGGACGAATTTGAAAAGGTCACTCAGGAATGTCATCCGGGCGTTATTACGGGCAAACCGATCGCCATTGGAGGTTCTCAGGGGCGTACCGACGCGACCGCCCGCGGTGGTATTTATGTCACCCGTGAAGCGGCCAAAGCCTACGGAATCGAGCTTAAAGGCCAGCCGTTCGCTGTTCAGGGGTTTGGTAACGCCGGTCAGTTCGCCGGAATTCTGGGCGAGGAAATCCTGGGCATGAAACTTGTTGCCGCCTCCGATTCCAAGAGCGGGGTTTACAATCCCGATGGTATCGACGCGAAAGAGCTTGTTGCGTATAAAATCGCCAACAATACTCTCAAGGGATTCCCGGGCGCCAAAGAAATTACCAACGCCGAGCTGATCGCGCTCCCGGTCACCGTTCTGTTCCCGGCCGCTTTGGAAAACACAATTAACGCGGAAACCGCTCCGTCGGTCAAGTGCAAGATTTCCTGCGAGTTGGCCAATGGTCCGACCACTCCGGAAGGCGACGAAATTCTGAATAAAAAAGGCGTCATTGTCCTGCCTGACTATCTCGCCAACGCCGGTGGTGTCACGGTTTCCTACTTTGAACAGTGCCAGAACGCTCAGAATTACTATTGGGAACTTGATGAAGTTCAGAAACGTCTGGATAAGAAGATGACCAACGCTTTCAAAGCCGTTTATGAAATGAGCCAGGAAAAGAAAGTTCCTCTCCGTGAGGCTGCTTATCTGGTCGCCGTTAAACGGGTTGCGGATGCCGCAAAACTTCGTGGATGGTGCTGATTTATTTCATTTAAAACTGTCTGACAGTAACGATTCCTTCATTCAGACCGTTGTAAAAATGTTATAAAAAATTGAAAAAAGCCTGATGGATTTTTATTTCCGTCAGGCTTTTTTACTGAATGTGTATTGAACCGGACACACAGTCGGGAAACCGCCCGTTACGTTCCCGGATGTGTCAAACAATATTTCAACACCCGTCGAAAATATCCGATATTCGTCGAAAGTCCCGGGTTATCCGGGCTTGAAAGTCCCTTCATCAGGATTCTCCAGAGGATTTCACGCTATTATTTACTTTCGGGCAATCCAGAACCGGTCGCCGGCGGGAAACCGTTTTCCGCTCAAAGACAAAATGGACATGGAATCACTGATAACATGAAAATCGGAAAACAAGTCAAAACGGCTTCTCAACAGTTCGCAAACCATTTTTTTCAGAACCGGATACTCAAATCCTCTGGTGTGACAGGTCAGGAGAATAAATGAAAAAGAATCATTCAGCAGAGAAACCGCCGCTTCCATCAAGCCCGGCAGATCCCGACTGATCCGCCAGACTTCCCCATGGGCTCCATGACCATAGGATGGAGGATCAAGAATAATTCCATCGTACTGATGTTGCCGTTTTCGCTCCCGATTCACAAACCTGACAGCATCATCCGTAATCCAGTGAATCTCCGGCATTCTGTCAGGAAAGGAAAACTCCGCGTTTCGCCGTCCCTGTTGAACGATGTTTTTTGCAGCGTCCAGATGAGTGACTTTCGCGCCGGCGGAAGCCGCTGCCAGAGTACTTCCCCCGGTGTAGGCAAACAGGTTCAAAACGGAAATTTGTCCCCGCCGTTTTTCTTCTTTTCTACATTGGTCGAAAATCATATCCCAGTTGGCGGACTGCTCCGGAAAAACGCCAAGATGACCAAACGGTGACCCCTTTAATTCCAAGGTGATTTTTGCGTAATCATGATGAATGCACCAGCTACGGACGCCTGAAGTATTCTGCTCATCCCCCGAATCCTTTTTTATTTTTGAGGAAAAATTTCCGTTTGATGAAATATCACCAAAAAAAGCCTGCCCTTTTTCCGTCAGGGAAACCCATTCGCCGCGTACCCCCGAGGCCGCGTTTTTTTTGATGTTGAGGTTTTGAGTTCCCGTTGAATCCGGATCTTCAAGGAACCTTGCGTCCGCCTGTTCCCATAACGACGGATTATCCAACGTCATATTTTGGGCCACAGGACAAAGACGATCCAGAATCAAATCCCCAAACCGTTCAAGCCGCCGGCCTCGCCCAAAATCCAATAGCTGGTATTCACTCGATGAAAACATATTTTTGCCCTGTGATTTCAGATGTTCTGTAGATGTCCCCCCAATACCGATCAAACCGGCCCGACGTTTTCCCCGTCTTAACGACCGGATCATTTCATCAGAAGCGATTGCAGAAACAACTGTATTTTTTTTGCCTTGGAAACAGTCGGCCTTTTTTGATCTGTTTTATATCCAATTTTTTCGATAGCGTCAAGCGTCGCCCCTCCCCCCCGTAAAAAAAGGGAGAAACAGAGACGCAGGTTTTTCGGCAGTGATTTTATAAGAGGCCGCCCCTGATCAAATTTTTTCCGGGTCCGGGCGACAAGTTCCCGCATAACATCCGTGAAAGAATCATATTTTTCCTGAATTTCAACCGGAATATAACAACGGTTGTTTTGAGCGTCAATCGAAACATCCTGCCAGAAATTGGCCCATTGCAACGCGGTACAGATACAATCCGACCAGTGCAACTGTTCCTCGGACGGATTCCCGGAAACAAGGTAAAGCAAAATACGTCCCACCGGATTTGCGGAATAACGGCAATATTCCTCCAATTCATCAAAAGTCTGATAATGAATCGGAAGCAAATTACTTTTTCCGTCATTCACCAAATTGGAACGATTATTTTTTATGCCAACGGACCGGAGATAACATTGCAGTTTTTCGACAAGTGTTGAATTATATATTCCTGACCTGAAACCTTCGTTATCAGTATCCCTCCCGGAACGCGAACCCAATTCTGTCAGGGACCCTCCGCAGTCAGACCGAAACGCCTGAAGCAGATCGGCAAACGGTTCGACAGGAACAGAAAACCGCCGAAAGAGATCGGACATAGCAACAAAAACCGGATGGGAAAAAGGAAGTTTCTCCGGCATAACATCCGACGAATTCAGGCCGGTTCTTCCCCAGTATTCCGCGCGATACAGCTCATTCTCCCACCAGTCGAGCAATTCCAGCGCCAACGCGGTATCCCGGAGCTCATCCCCCAAATCGTCAGCCCAGCGGCAGTAAGCGTAAACAGAGTAAAACGCGGAACGAAAACGCCGGGGTAACAAAATCCCCATGACTGAAAAATTTTCATAATGAGATTTCGCCATTCGACAACAGTATTCGTTTGCCGCTTTTAAAGAAAATTTTCCACGTTCCGTTCCGGGACCGTACAGACCAAGTTCCCTCAGAAAATCACCGCGTGTTCTCATCAGATCATTTCATTTTCATTTTATTCAGAATGGCAACTATTTACCTTTTATAAATACCAGTTAAAAACTAGGGCAACATATCCTCAGAAACCGGAATGGGCTCGTTTCCCAGCGTTACCAGTCTCATTCCTGTCACAGGATGTTCACTCAGATAACGGTTGATAGAGGAAACCGAAAGCCGGTTAATAATTTCTTCGAGTTCATCCAGTCCGCGAACGCGCTGCAAAAAATACCAGTCAAAGGCAATCGTGCCGGCCCGCATTTTTGTTGACTCCTGACTCATAATCAGAGAACTTTTGGCCTGAATTTTAATTCGTTCCAGCTCTTCCTCAGTGATTCCCTCTTCACTCAAATTACGAAATTCCCGTAAAATAACCTCCAATGATTCCGTGGCCTGCCGGACCCGCGTTCCACAGTAACAATAAATGGCTCCGCGATTCTTATAAGTACAATGAGAAGCGTAAACGGTGTAGCAAAGTCCCCGTTTTTCACGAACTTCCGTAAAAAGTCTGGAGCTCATTCCGCCACTCAGGACCTTCACACCGCTCCAGGCGAGGTAATAATCAGGATGTCCCAGAGGAATCGACGGACAGGCAAGCCCAATATGCGTTTGCTCTGAATCAAAGGGAATATGAACCAGTTTGCGTCCGACTTCACGCTCAATAATATCAGGACGTTTTTTTTCCTCCCAGTCATTAAAAAGCAATTCCACTTTCTCCTTCAACCGTTCCCGGTCAAAGCGACCTGCCACCCCAATGACGCCTCCTGCCGGCTGATAAAACTGACGATGATAATTGTGAATATCCGCCATGCTGATATTATCAAGACCTTCCGCCGTTCCAAATGAAGGACGTCCCAACGGCCACGGCAGAAAGTTGCGTTCCTGTTCCAGCATCAATTTTTGGGCCGGTTCATCTTCCACCGCCGCCAATTCCTGAAGCAACGCCTGCCGGCAGGACGCCAGTTCATTCCCGGCAAACAGAGGACGCCGAATCTGATCAGCAACCAGTTCCAAAGCGCGGTCGAGCTGACAGGCCAGCATCGTCGCGTGAAAAACGGTATACGTCTGAGATGCCGATTCAGATATATCGATTCCCAGATTTTCAAGCGTCTGTAAAAACTGACGATTATCAAGCTGACCGGCCCCGCGGGAGGTCATGTCACACGTCATGCCGGCAAGCCCCGATTTATCATCAGGATCATTCACTGTCCCGGCCGGAAACAGAACGGCAAACGAAACCACTTCGCTCCAGGGCATTTCCTCCCCCAGTAACATAAGCCCATTCGGGAGTTGATGAAACAGAAGAGATGTTTTCACAAATCCAACCCTTAAATATCAGTCAGCCACATATTTTTTGAACGCAAGAACCGCGTTGTGTCCGCCAAACCCCAGCGAAGAACTAAGCGCCACCTCAATGTTTCCCGTCACTCCATGATTGGGAACATAATCAAGATCACAGTCAGAATCAGGATTGTCGAGATTGATTGTCGGCGGGAAAAAACCTTCCTGAATCGCCTTAATACAGGCAATCCCCTCAAGCGCTCCGGCAGCCCCAAGGCAATGACCAATCATCCCTTTAATCGACGACACCCTGATTCTTCCGGCATGCTCGCCAAGGGCCTTTTTAATGGCAAGCGTTTCAATCGGATCGTTCGTCGGTGTCGAGGTCCCATGCGCATTGATATAATCAACGTCTTCCGGTCTCAGTCCGGCATCCCGTAACGCCAGTTGAAAAGCTCTCGTCGGGCATTCCGCAGTTGAGTCCGGAGCCGTTAAATGATAAGCGTCCGTTGTCGCCCCATATCCAACAATTTCCCCTAAAATTTCAGCGTTACGGGCCAGAGCGTGTTCCAACGGCTCAAGAATCAGGATTCCCGCTCCCTCCCCCATCACAAAACCGTCGCGGTCACGATCAAAAGGACGGCTCGCCTTTTGAGGAGTATCGTTATACGCTGTTGATAACGCTTTTAACGCGCAAAAAGCACCGATTCCAAATTCAGTAATCGCCGCCTCCACTCCGCCGGCAATCACAACATTTGCCCGTCCGGAACGAATATAATCAAAGGCGTATCCCAATGCGTCTGTTCCCGAGGCACAGGCGGTCACAAGAGTATGGGCAATTCCATGAATTTTGAACTCAATAGCGATGTTTCCAGCCGCTTCATTGGAAATCATTCGCGGAATCGTCATCGCGGACATACGGGAGGGGCCCTTTTCCACGAGTTTTCTCTGGGATTCCGAATCAACCTCCAAACCGCCGATACCGTTTCCCAAAATAATCGCCGTGTCATCAGGTTCTTCCGCCGGAACCGCAAGTTTTGCCTGATTCCAGGCTTCACGGGCCGCGACAACCGCCATTTGGGTAAAACGGGCCGTTCGCTGAATCATCTTGTGTTCCAGATAATCAGAGGGAACAAAGCTTTTCGCTTCCGCAGCAACCCGGCATGAAAACCGGGACGGATCAAAACATTGAATGGTGCCAACGCCACAACGCCCTGTTTTCAATGAATTCCAGTAATTGTCCGTTCCACATCCCACCGCAGAAATGACACCGGTCCCCGTAACAACAACACGTTTCATCTCTCTCATAACGCCCGGTCCCCCACTATTCCCATTCAGCACACCCCCTCAATATATCAGACGGTTTTAATATTTAATTCCATTTTGATTGAACAGATAAACGCCGTTCTTCAGATATATACTCTTATATACGATGGTCGAACCATCCCGTCTCAAAAAATCACCAAATCATATAATTACCGCCGTAACTCAATCCGGCGCCAAATCCAACGGTTATAATTCGATCGCCGCGATGAAGCAGCCCCCCACGGTTCATTTCATCCAACGCGATGGGAATCGATGCGGACGCCGTATTCGCGACATTTTTGACATTTATATAAAACATGTCCTCCGTAAATCCGAGACGCACCGCCGCTGAATGAATAATCCGATAGTTTGCCTGATGAGGGACGATTTTATCAATATCGTTTACCGCCAGACCGTTACGATCCAGCAGTTCCTTTACAATTTCAGGAAGCACTTTGATCGCAAAAGTATAAACTTTATGACCGCTCATCTGTAAAATGTTGGCATTGGGGTCGTGAGTGGACTCCTCCGATCGAGCCCCTCCCTCAATTTTCAGCAGCTCGGCACCTGTCCCGTCCGTTTTCATGACCGTGTCGACAATCCCGCTTTCAGTATCACTGGGCAAAAGAACCGCCGCCCCGGCCCCGTCGCCAAAAAGAACACAGGATTTATAATCATTCCAGTTCACCCGGCGCGACATCATCTCCGTTGCGACAACAAGAATCGGTTTGCGAAAATGCCGGTTACTGTAAAATCCCTTGGCGATTTCCAGATTATAAACGAATCCGCAACAGGCCGCCGTTATATCAAAGGAAGCCGCCGACGTCGCACCAAGTTCCCGCTGGATCAGACAGGAAACCTGCGGAACGGTCGCGTAATCCGGCGTTGCGGTACTGACAAGAATAAACCCCAGTTCTTTCGGGGAAACACCGGCCATCTCCAACGCTCTCCGGGCCGCGATCAGACCAATACCGGACGGCGTTTCATCCGGTGAAGCAATATGACGCGATGAAATTCCGGTATGCGAAAAAATCCATTCATCAGAGGTTTCCGGATAACGTTCGGCAAGTTCATCATTCGTCACCACTCTTTCCGGAAGAAATGAACCTGTGCCTGCAATCATTATTCGAGTCATATCATTGATTTCCTTCAAGTTTTCCTGATATAACCAACATACAAATCATTATTGGAGAAACAATGACAGCCAACAGAAAAACAATGGTATCGGATATAATAGTTCTTTTCAGTCTTCAAACCAAAAATGCGGCAAAAAGAATCTGATATTTTTCAATATAATTTCTCATGTAAACAATAAGAAAAGTCCGGTCGCTGATTTAAATTTAAAATGATTTTTCGGGCGAACCAGTCAGAACCTGATATCAATCAGGTAATGTTCCTTTCCCTGAGTTTGACATTTTCCTGAAAAATGTCAAACATCTCCATTTTACGTAAAAAATTTTAACTGTCAAGCCGGAAAAATATCCCTAAAAAGAAAACGGGGTTTTACTGAATTAAAAAGTTGATAAATCGTTAGCGATTCTGCCTTTCATTCAGAATAAATATCGGCAAATATCAGTTCCCTTATTGTTCAATGGGTTAATTCATAAAACCGGTGATCAAAATCATCGGTCGTTTTGCCAAATTCATGAACAGGACCGTCAAAAACCAGTCTCCCTTCATTAACAAAAATAACCCGAGAGGCGACGGCGCCGACTTCCTGCAAAATATGGGTCGACAGCAAAATCGTTTTTTCCCGTCCAATTCGCCGAATCGTTTCCCGAACCTGTTGAATCTGATTTGGATCCAGTCCTGCCGTTGGCTCATCCAGAATCATAACGTCCGGTTCATGAAGCAACGCCTGGGCCATACCAACCCGCTGACGGTATCCCCGGGAAAGTTGTCCGATCGGTCGGGTAACGACTTCCGAAAGATCACACAATTCAATCACCCGTTCTATCCGCTGTTTTAAAACATCTTTCCCGATCCCCCGAACCCTGCCGAAAAAGCGAAGGAAAGAACGAGGCGTCATATCGGGATACAAGGGGCCGTTTTCCGGAAGGTATCCCAAATGATGGGCGCCGGCGAGTCGGTCAGTGGACATGTCATATCCGGCAATTCGGGCCGTCCCGGAAGTTGGCGTCAGAAAACCGGTCAGCATTTTCATTGTCGTACTCTTACCCGCCCCGTTCGGACCGAGAAAACAGACGATTTCACCTTTTTTTATCCGAAAGGAAATATTGGCGGCGGCAGCAAAATGCCCATATGTTTTTGTAAGTTCAACAGCTTGTATCATTGATGAATCGTCCTGAATCCATTTTATGTCAGGTAAGAAATTTCCGGATTTTTCACAGGAGCCGTCCCGTCAGACTTTTTCCCTACATGATGCCCGCCTGAAAAGCTTCGATGAATGTAATCGGAGCATTGTTTATGAACATAGGAGCCCCTTCGCAAACTTTTCGTTCCTATGTTACCGCCGGTCCTGTCTGAAAATATCCGCTGTTGAGACATCTGTTTAAGGTCTCAAATGAAATTTACAGGTTGATCGCCTCGCCCGGAACAGGAATAATCGGTTTGACATCTGTAAATTCCCTTACCGCGTTCACCCATTGCCGAATGTCCTGAACCAGCGGAGGCCATGTATTATAATGGCTCGGCACCACTTTTTCCGGTCTGAGAGCCTGAATAGCGTCCAGAGACACACAGGGCCCCATTGTGTACCGGTCACCGATAGGAAGAACCGCGACATTGATTCCCAATTTGCCAATCCATTCCATTTCCCGGAAAAATCCGGTATCGCAGGCAAAGTAAATGGAAAAAGCGTTCGCGTCCGAAAGAACCCGTTGCATTGGATAAACCGCTCCGCACAACGAACTGATTTCCAAACCGTTTTGCGGAAAGGAAAGGACAAATCCCACGGAATTTCCGCCGCTTGCTCCATCGGCCATTGTAGAGCTGTGCAGGGCCGGCACCATCATAATCTGGGCGATCACCGGCGAAAGACTGTCCCGCGTTTTAACGGAAACCGGAATACATCCCCCGATATTCATCGGTTCGCTTTTCAAAACTCCGTGTTTATTGAACCATCCGGCAATTTCTGCGATAGTAACCACCGTCGCGCCGGTTTTTTTAGCGATTGCCAGAGCGTCGGCGCAATGGTCGGCATGTCCATGGGAAATTAAAATATAATCCGCCGAAACCTCTTCCGGCTTACAGGGAGCCTGGGAGGTTTGCAAAAACGGATCAATTAAAAAGCTGGTTTCCTCTATTTTCAATAACCAACAATTATGCCCCAACCATGTCAGTTCTTTATTCATTATACATCCTCGGTATTTTACACATTTCTACACAAAAAGGACCGCCTTTCTGTCAGACTCCACCGCGGCCCTCTTTTGACATACAAATAAAAATATGGTCATCCGGTTGTTTTTCAAAACACCAATAAAAATTCAGTTTTAAAACATATCCGTTATACTACAAAACGATTGATTTAACAGGTAAATTATTCAAAAAAACAGAAATTTTCCGTTAAAAATATGAAAATAAATATACCCGCAAAATAAGTATACAGGGAAAAAGAGAATTTTGTCCAGTCCAAAATTCCTGAAAAATTTTCCCGTTCAAGATAACTTTATCAGACAAAAATGTCGTCGGGATTACATAAAACCGGGTGTGAACAAGCAGATAAAAAATCCGAATTTTTCAGGGCGTCGGTCCTGTGATATTTTGAGGTGTTTTCCGCCGGAAAGTAAATCAACAAAAATCATGCCGTTGACCGACGCCGGACCATGCCCTTTTATTTCGGATAAAACAAAATTCAATCCGTCATCAGAGCGCTTTTTTGAACAAATTTCTTTTCAGATAATTTTGAAATTCTCTTTTAAAGTTATCTTGAACCAGCTTTTAAGAACTAAAAATTTTATCTCGGCTTGACAGCTTTTCAAAGTCCGTTAAAATAAATCCTGTTATTTTCAATGAAGTCACTTTTTACTGACAGACGCTTCATTGAGTAACTCAAGAATATCGTTTGGGGTGATAGCTCAGTTGGGAGAGCGCAACGTTCGCAATGTTGAGGTCGTGGGTTCGATTCCCATTCACTCCATTTTTTCTGTCTCAACGGTTTCTTTTTTTGTCTCAACGGTCCCTTTTTCTGTTTTAATGGGGCGGTTCATTTTTTAAAAATCTGTGTTGTACGAGGTTGCCTCATCTATTCGTTATTGATTCGGACTGACGGGAAGCCGTTTTCATCAGGGCGGCAATATATAACGTAAAAGCGGTTATACGTAAACTGCAAACGATCAATATGATCATGTTCTGAGGTTGGCATGATTGTTGTTTTTCCGAAGTGATCGAATCCGGCACGATGCGGATTTTCGCTGAGATCGGAATGCCCCGCCAAACCGGTTCTTGATCAAAAATTTTCCGCGGTATCCGGACAGGAAACGTATAAAAAGCCACGTTTCAAAGACCAGGCCCCAGTCGGCGATTTCCCATTCCGGCAGCTCCAGCACTTTGGAGACCGGCATTTTGAGAGTCCAGGCGATCCGCCACAACAGGGCGAATGCCGGGCTCTCCATCAGTCTTTTTTTAGTGAATCATCCGTCCACCCCGGTAGGACACATGCGGCGAGTATTCGAGTAAGTGGAGCAAAGGACGCCTTCATGAGTACTTCTATATCTTCGTCAAACAACAACTGTTTTCCATTTTCGTCCACAACGCTCAAAATGGCGATTTTGATCACCGCTTCCGCCCGTTCCCTGACCGGCCGGCTTTCGTCAAGATAAATCCGATAGTAATCGGAGAAAACAAGTCGTTCCATCACGTCCAGCGGTTTAACCCAGGCCCGTAACTCGGTATTCCATTCGGATACATTAACTTCGCGGGGGGTCTCATAGATACAATTCCAACGGCGTTTGGTGGTTCCTTGTTCAGTTTCCGTTTTTTCGGTCGTGTCGGCGTTCTGTTCGTTTTCCTGTTTCAGTTCGTTTGGGGTGTCCATTTTTATTTCCTTGTGATTTTACAGTGGCCGGTAATTTAGACGGTTATCGAGACGGATCAGGTACTGCCGCTGCCGTCATCGCTGCTGCCATTTGTGTTTGGAGAAGTTCCGGAAAAGGACCAGGTCCCGTTACTGAACGTACCGGTTTGATTACAGGCGGTTTTGCCGACGGTCGGTTCGGCGGTGACCTGGAATTTAATCTGGGTGGTCAGTTTGTTTCTGGCCGTTCCCGCAAAAGACGCGTCGGACATCAGCAGTGCCGGAGCGGAATAGATCACGTGATAACCGGATCCCTCGTTATTTTTCCGCAGGACCTTGAACATGCCGAGAAACGGGTCATCGACGGGGAGCGACTGAAGTTTGGAGATGATACCGGCCAGATCCAGCGGTCGTTCCGCGTTGAGGGTGATTTGCGGCGGCGTAATCTTTCCGGACTCGTATTCCTCCCAGATGGTTTCCGATTCAATATCCTCCCTGGTCCGCATCTCCACGGCCGGCGACGGAATATCGAATCCGGTATACCGGACTGCGGGAAGCGCGCTGGTGTCGGAAAATTTCATCGATTCGTAATCGGTCCCGGATAACGTACTGTCCGTGTTTCCGGACGCGGACTGCGGAAAAAACACAAGCCGTGTTTTGTACAAAATATCAAATTTCATCAAGTCCTCCTTTTTATTATAGTGTATCAGAACAAATAATCAACTTGAACGCGGTGGCGAACTGCTCCTGAACCGTCATCCCGTCGATGAGCGGAAAAACCTCCAGCGATTCCTCCCAGACGGCATACAGATTCCGATGGTTTGCCTCCGCGATCTGTCCAATATCGTCCGGTATCTGTCTCAACATCGGGACGGCCGCGAGGGCGTCCCGCTTGCCGGCGCCGCGAAAATACATCAGCAGTTGTGATTCAAGATAACACGATTCATCAATATCAGGATATTCCTTAACGGCCAGTCGCCCGATTTCCAGCGTGTTTTGCCCCTGCCATTGACGGTCGGGGGAAATGTCGCCGTAAACGCACTCCGGGCACAGCAACTCAGACGGTTATCGCCGAGTCACGTCAGTAAAAGATGCAAGCTGTTTTTTGGGAACTTATGAAATCTCGAAAGATTTTATGAGACAAAGCATGAGGATTTATCATCCGGAAAATGCTTTCCATTACCCAGAAAAGCTTGAAATAAAGCTATTCCTAGTATAGGGTGTCTGCAAAGGCACCCTATATTTTTTGTAAAAAAATAATTTCAACCAAGCTGTAATGAGAGCTAGATACAAGAAATTGTTGACTGTATTCGACAGAAATTTGAAGCAAAAGTTCGGGAAATCCGAACTTGGAAGTACCCTATAGTCAAGTAAAAGGACACGATTTTTAAATATTTTCTTCGGGTAGGTCAAGCCCG
>Ga0079305_1002032_pt1 | contig 20447 bp, 15 predicted proteins | sample LMS_cellobiose_e_FD_79183 | JGI IMG/M metagenome (GOLD analysis project Ga0079305, IMG submission 79183) | Rumen-fistulated moose microbial communities from Alaska, USA - LMS_cellobiose_enrichment | ecosystem: Host-associated > Mammals > Digestive system > Stomach > Rumen fluid ... | reverse complement strand
GAACGCTGTAGAGCGCGGCCGCAAGGCGGATCCGCGGGATAAGGAGGAACAAGCCATGGCGGAAAACGAAATGAAGACGATAAACGACGTGCCGATCATACTGAGGCGCGAGATAGAGGCGCTGATGGTGGCGCCGTTCATCCGGGCTTTTTCTGAGGAGTTCGGCGAGGAGCGGACGCTTGAGATAGTGAGCCGCGTCGTGGCCGATCTCGCGGAGCAGGCCGGAAAGGACATGGCGGAGCGCTTCGGGGACAATTCCCTCGACGCGTATGTCAACCGGGCTATGCCGGCATTCGCAGCGGGCGGCGCTCTCAGATACGAGGTCAAAGAGCTCACGCCCGAGCTCCTCAGGATGGATACGGTGCACTGCGCCTATGTCGATATGTATAAGCGCATAGGTCTGGAGGACCTCGGCGCCGTGCTCTCCTGCGGGAGGGATGAATTCTTCGTCAAGGGCTTTGATCCCGAAGTGGAATTCGTAAGGAACCATACGCTGATGGGCGGAGCCGAATGCTGCGACTTCTGCCTCAGGAAGGAAAAGAAAGATGAGTGACAGAGTGATCCGCGCGGTCGCCGCGGGTGAGAGGATAAGGGCTTTCGCATGCGATATCACCGAAGCGGCGGAAGAGGCCAGAAGAAGACATGATACCAGCCCCGTGGTGAGCGCGGCGCTCGGACGCTTTCTCGCTGCCGGCGCGATGATGGGCTCGGGCATGAAGGGCGAGGATGATCTCCTGACCCTGATGATAAGGTCTGAGGGCCCGATCAAAGGCATGACGGTCTGCACCGACAGCCACGGCAACATCAAAGGCTACCCGCTGGTCCCGGACGTCGAGATCCCGAGAAAGGGACCCGGCAAGCTCGACGTGGGCGGAGCGGTCGGCCCCGGAACGCTCACGGTCATAATGGACCTCGGGCTCAAGGAGCCTTACTCCGGGCAGATAGAGCTTCAGACCGGCGAGATAGCAGAGGACATTGCCTATTACTATACGGTGTCGGAGCAGACGCCTTCGGCCGTAGGCCTCGGCGTCATGGTGGATACCGACTGCACGGTAAAGCACGCCGGCGGCTTCATAGTCCAGCTGATGCCGGACGCGCCGGAGGAAGTCATAGCCGCGCTTGAGGAGAAGGTCGCGCATCTTCCGCACGTGACTTCGCTGATGGAGCAGGGGATGGGTCCGGAGGAGATCCTCGGCGAGATCCTGGGTGAGCTAGGCTTCTCGATAACCGAGACACTCCCTGTAAGATTCTTCTGCAGCTGCAGCGAGGAAAGGGTCGCCGGAGCGCTCGCGACACTGAAGGATTCGGACCTTCAGGAGATGATAGACGACGGTGAGACCATAGAGGTGAAATGCCACTTCTGCAACTCGGCGTATCATTTTACCGTGGATCAGCTGAAGGATATACTCAGTTCCCGAAAGGCGCCGGAAGATCCGGCCCCTGAGACTTCTCCCGAAGGAGAAGAAGAATAGAGAGGACCATGAGAACAGAACCCGTCACGGTATAAACGGACAGCTGCTGGCCCAGAAGGAAGAGCCCCAGAAGAGCCGAGCAGAAGGGCTCCATTGAATCGATGACGGAGGCTTTGGTCGCCCCGATGAGACGCGCCGAGCTGTAGAAGAGCCCGCGCGCGACGATGACTCCGACGATGCCGAGCCAGAGGATGGTGAACCACTGGCTCCCGCCCGCCGGGAGGAAGGGATCTCCCGAGACCGCGCACCTTATCGATGAGAAGATCATGATCGGGACGATCCCGGTAAGAAGTATTATCGGAGTCGCGACCTGTTTCATGATCTTTGAGTTTATGAACGCTACCTGAAGGGAATACTGCACCGCGGCGAGTATGCCGATCGCGAAGGCGGACATGCTGAAGGAGCCGCCGATCCCGGGTATCGCGATAATGACGATGCCAAGGAGGGTCGTCCCGATTATCAGCCCGCGCCTGCGGTTAAAGTGTTCGCGCCCCAGAAGGATCTCGAGCACGAAGACGAAGACGATATACGAGAGCGTCACCGATACCGACACCATATTCGGGAGGTAGTGGTAGGCGTGATTGAACAGGAGGTTCCCGGCGATCGATGCCGCCGAAAGCAGCATGATCCCGGGGATCTGCTTCCTGCCCACGGACGCGAAAGCGTCTTTTTTGATGATCAAAGGCAGGAGAAACACGAGCGACACCAGATGCCGCGAGAACAGAAGGGTATTGGTCGCGATGCCGGCCCTGTAGGCGAGCTGGGTGAACGTCGCCGTGGACGAGTACGCGACCGTCGCAAGGATCGCGTAGATTATGCCTTTCAGTTCTTTGCTCATGGAGTCTGCCCGAGGTTCTTTCTATTCGTGGAGGAGCCGCTCTTTCTCGAGCGCTTCCTTCTTGCCGTGGATGCGCCCGAGCCCGTACATCAGAAGGGTCGCCATCAGCAGATTGATCCAGCCGACTATCGTTCCATTGATGCTGTTCGCGGTCCCGATCAAAAGGTTCGCGATACCGATGAGCAGAAGACTCTTTCCCATTTTGTCGAGATGCGCGATGCGGGAGTCGATGTCAGAGAATACATCAAAACTTCCGTATTCGGATCTTCTCCTGAAGTAGATCCAGCCGAACACCCGTCCTATATATTCCGCGCCGGTCTCAGCCATCAGATCCATGTATCCCGGATCCGACTGGTGCATCTCGAGCCGCACTATGTATTCTCCGGGCTCGCACCGCTCAAAGGTAAATGTGCAGAAACCTACCCGGACCAGCGCCCAGCCGTTCATCGCCATCTCATTCAGCCAGGCCTCCTCTTTCTCGAAGTCCCAGACCCAGAACAACCTGTGCATCGTTTTTCTTTCAGCTGCGCTTCCCGCCATATCAGATCTCCCCTTTCGTCCCGGTCAAAGCCGGGAGCTCCGTCCCGATGACCGCTTCTCCGTTGCTCAAGAGTTCGCGGAGCCGCAGCACCTCGTTCACGAGGACCTTGATGCCTTTCTCCGTGATCGCGTAGTCCTTTCTTCGGCTCCCGTCCTCTACGGGCAGCTGGATTATCCAGCCTTTGTCGGTCATCGCGCTCAGCGCCCCGTAGAGCGTTCCTGCCGCGAGCCTTATGCGTCCCGCTGACATCTCCTCGACCTGCTGCATTATCCCGTAGCCGTGCTGAGGCCGGAACAGCGCGAGAAGAATATAGTATGTGCTTTCTGTTAAAGCCAGGCTGTCACTCATTATATCGATCCCTTTCAAGGTTAGCGGATCCCGCCGCTCCATGCCGGGCAGCCGCGGATCCCGAGCGTGTGTTGTTGCGTGATATATCGGTTGGCGATATATCGTGATTACAATATATCGGATGACGATATATATGTCAAGAGGGCTGCGGAAAAAATTTTTGCTCAGGGGACACAAACAGTATAAAATAAATCTGTAAGGGAGGAACAAGCATGAAGACTTTGATAATAAACGGAAGCCCCCGCAAAAACGGCAACACGGCGCAGATCCTGAAAGAGGCGAAACGCGGCGCCGAGTCGGCGGGCAGCGAGGTCGAATACGTCGATCTCTATTCGCTGACCTATACAGGATGCAGGAGCTGCCTCGCGTGCAAGATAAGCGCGGCGCCGGATCCCTGCAAATGCTACTGGCGCGACGGCCTTTCGCCGGTGCTCGAGAGCGCGATGATGGCGGACAGGCTTATCATCGGGTCGCCGATCTACTTCAGCGAGCCGACAGCCGGCGTCAGGGCATTCCTCGAGAGGCTGGTCTTCCCGGCATTGTCGTATAACGATTACTCGAGCGTCTTCCCGGGAAAGGTCGACGTGACGGTCTTTCTGACGATGAACGCGCCGGAGCAGATCTACCGCGCGGCGTACGAAGATCAGATGAAGAGCTATTTCGGCATGCTGAGGATGCTGAAAGGCGATGTCAGGATCGTCCCGGTCTTCGACACGCTCCAGGTCGACGATTACAGCAAATACGAGATGCACGGCTTTTCGGGGGAGCATAAGCGCGAGGTGCACGATAAGGTGTTCCCCGAGGACCTCGCTCGCGCGTTTGAGATAGGAGCGGGGAAATGAGCGACAAGTCCGCAAACAAAAACGACAGGCCCGCAAACAAAAAAGATAGGCCCGCGAACGGAGGTGGCGCGCCGGTGAAGAAGATTCTCAAGCCGGGCGCTGTTCTCAGCCCTGTCCCCGCGGTGCTCGTGTCATGCGCGTCAAGCGGTGAACAAAACCTTATAACCATCGCCTGGACCGGCATCATCAATTCCGATCCGCCGCTTACGTATGTTTCGGTCCGGAAATCCAGACATTCGCACGATATGATCGCCGACTCAGGATGCTTTGTCATCAATCTGGTGACGGAGGATCTCGTCCGCGCCGCTGACTGGTGCGGAGTCAAAAGCGGCAGGGATTTCGACAAGTTCAGGGAATGCGGTCTGACCGCCGTACCCGCTTCCGAGGTCGAAGCTCCGCTCGTCGCCGAGTCGCCGATCAATCTGGAATGCCGCGTGATCGAGACTCACGAGTATCCGACTCACGATATGTTCGTCGGAGAGATCGTAGCGGTCCACTGCGACGAGAGCCTTCTGGATGAGGAAGGGCGCATGCGCTCGGACCTTGCCGGCCTGGTATCCTATATCCACGGCGAATACTTCGGACTCAGGAAACATCCTCTCGGAAGGTTCGGCTATTCGGTTATGAAACCCTCGACGCGCCGCCGCCTGAACCGTGAGAAGCAGGAGAAGCGCGCGGCCGAAGCGAGCCGCGGCAGCCGCAGGCAGAAGGAAAGCGGCAGAAAGAGCGAGAGAAGCAGCGGAAAAGATGGCAGAAGAAACTCTGAGAGAAAAAATAAGAGGCGAGAAGAAAGATGAGCTCAGAGGCGAGATCATAGACGTGCTCTTCGCCCTGAGAGACGCGGAGTACCGCGCCTTTATGAGCAGGCTCATCCCCAACGTGGATCCCGAAACGGTCATCGGCGTCAGGACTCCGGCGCTCAGAGACCTCGCACGCAGACTGGCGAAGCGTGATGACATCGGGGATTTTCTCTGCGATCTTCCCCATAGATATTTTGAGGAAAACCAGCTGCACGCCTTCATCATATCGGGGATAAAGGATCTCGACGTCTGTCTCGGCGAGGTCTCACGGTTTCTCCCCTTTGTGGATAACTGGGCGACCTGTGACCAGATGTCCCCAAAGGTCTTTGGGAAAAACCGTGACAAGCTTCTCGAAAGCATAAGGGAATGGATAGTTTCCCCACACATGTATACGGTAAGATTCGCTGTGGGGATGCTGATGACGCATTTTCTGGATGAGGACTTTGGTCCCGAGTACCCTGAGATGGTCGCTCGGATAGAGCCGGAAGAATACTATGTAAAAATGATGGTCGCCTGGTATTTCGCTACGGCTCTCGCCAAGCAGTACGAGGCGGCGGTCCCGTATATCGAGCAGCGCAGGCTGGACCGGTGGACCCACAACAAAGCCATTCAGAAATCCGTGGAGAGCCGCCGCATACCGCCCGAACGCAAGGAATATCTCAAAAGCCTGAAGTACTGATCAGACGAGGAGGTGCCGCATGGAAAAGTATCCCGATAAATTCAAAGAGACGAAGCGCAGCAGGCTGAGGACGGAAAGGGTCTACGCCGGTCCTGAACCGGACGACGGGGCAGAACTCGAACCGGAACTCGAGGATGTCTACAACGGTCCCGATCCGGACATCGAGTCTGTCTATGACGGCCCCGAACCTGAGCCCGAGGATGCCACGCCCGGACTGATGCGGAAGGCATCCAAAGCCCCGGCCAAAACGCCCTCCAAGCCGTTTGCCAAAATAAAGCCGCCGATCGAGGGGGTCTATGCCGGCCCCGAAATGATGAGGATGGTCTACGCCGGCCCCGAGATGATGGGTGCGGTCTACGCCGGTCCCGAGATGATGTCGGGTAAGCCCGGCGGTATGGGGCAGGCCGTGAGTCCTGCCGCGCCGGAAGAGGACCCGGCCATAGAGGAAAAGAAAGAAGATCCTGCCGCGCCGATAGAGGATAACGGACTGGTCTCCTCGATCCGGAAGATCTTCAGCAGAAGCAACAAATAAGGCAGCAGACAGGGGATCGTTTAAGGACTATGGGAACGGATTACAGGCTTAGATCCTGTGTATGGGAAATAACGCTGGCCTGCTGCTTCTCCTGCAGGCACTGCGGTTCGCGTGCCGGCAAGGCGCGAAAGAACGAGCTTTCGACTGCCGAATGCCTGGATGTCGCCCGACAGCTCGCCGATCTGGGATGCAGAAGAGTCTCGCTCATAGGCGGGGAGGTCTTCATGCGCCCGGACTGGGCGGAGATCGCGTCGGAGCTCACTTCCCGCGGAGTCAGGGTCTGCATAATAACGAACGGCTTCGTCTTCAGCGACAGGCTGCTCACCTCGCTAAAGGAGATCGGCGTTGAGTCGGTCGCGGTCTCGCTTGACGGCGACCGCGAGACCCACGACAGGTTCAGGCAGGAAGGAAGCTTCGACCGCGCGATAAACGCGATAGAGCGCCTTACCTCGGAAGGCATATACACTTCGGTCATAACGACTCTGAACAGCGAGAACGTCCACTGCCTTGAGGATATGTACGATGTCCTGAAGGATAAGGGGATATTCGCGTGGCAGCTCCAGGCATGCTCCCCTATGGGGAACGCTTCGGGAGCTGCCCCCGCGGATGCCGGAGGTGCTGACCATGCGGATGCCGGAGGCTTTGATCACCGGTTCGACTTCGCCCGGGTCATACGGTTCGTGGACGAGCGGGCGGATGCCCCCTTTGCCGTGGGAGTCGCGGACAACATAGGGTATTTTTCCCCTTCAGAGGGGAGCATAAGGGGAAATCGCAGCGGGACAGCCGTATTCCGCGGATGCAAGGCGGGGCTGACCTCGGTCGGCATCGACAGCGTCGGAAACGTAAGGGGATGCGAGTCGATGTACGACGAGGCGTTCAATGAGGGAAATCTCAGGGAGCGGACGCTTCGCGACATATGGGAAGATCCCAAAGCTTTTACCTATAACAGGGAGTTTTCCCCTGACATGCTGACGGGCGGATGCGCGGACTGCGAACACGGACCGTACTGTGCCGGAGGCTGCAGATCGTATAACTATTTCACCGGCGGGAAGCTCTACGAATCGCTTTACTGCTGCGGGCGGACTGCCGGAGAGGCAAAGGGGAAAGACATCGGATGAGCGAGCTTAAATTCAAATACGTCCGCATCCAGGGCGAGGAACTGGCCCTGAACACGATGCACGCGCGAGGCGTGTTCAGCCTTTGCTGGGATCTGGTCCAGCGCGATATGATGGAGCAGGAGGACGCGGACCTCTTTAAAGAGATCGACGGCTGGTTCGCCGAGAATCTTCCCTGGCCGCCACAGTGCCGGAACCGCGAACCCGTGATCTGCTGGTTCAAGACCGAGAATTCCGGCGAGATGATCAAAATGATCCGCCCGGCGCTCTGGCTGCTGGACAGATACGACATCCCCTATTATCTGGTCTATACGAACACGCCGGGGGAGATCGTCTACGAGGACCAGTATCAGGTCGTGACCAAAGCAAAAGGGCTTAGGATAGCGGAATCCCAGGAAGCCTGGGACGTGGAGGAAGAATAAGATGGCGATGGAAAGAGCGAGGGCCTACCTCGAGAGCAAAGGCTTCGCGGACAGGATCATAGTACCGGAAAAGAGCAGCGCGACGGTCGCTGAAGCCGCGGCGGCGCTTGGCTGCGAGCCCGGCATGATAGCAAAGACACTGTCGTTCCTTCAGGGAGAGCAGCCGGTCCTGATACTGGCCGAAGGAATGGCCAGGATAGATAACCGGAAGTACCGCGAGCGCTTCGGCTGCAAGGCGAAGATGATCCCCGCGGAGATGGTGGAAGCTTTGATCGGGCACGATATAGGCGGTGTCTGCCCCTTCGGCATAAACGAGGGCGTCAAAGTCTATCTGGACGAGAGCCTAAAGCTTCACGATGTCGTTTATCCGGCGGCCGGCACCGACCACAGCGCCGTGAGGCTCGCGATCCCGGAGCTCGAGATCTGCACTGACAACGCCGAGTGGGTCGACGTCTGCAAGATGCCCGAGTGAATCGCCTGAGTAAATCGCCCGAGTAAAATACCTGAGTAATACCTCGTCCGACGGGGTATCAAATAGTCGCGATACAGAAAGGAGATCAGAACAATGGAAGGAATCGAAAAAGTTTATCAGTTTCTGCACGAGGCGCAGACCTATTATCTCGCTACGGTAGAGGGAGATCAGCCGAGAGTCAGGCCCTTCGGCACAGCCCTTCTCATGAACGGCAGGATATATATCCAGACCGGAAAGGTCAAGGACGTTTCCAAGCAGCTCGCGGCCAATCCGAAGGCGGAGATCTGCGTGTTCAAGGACGGCAAATGGCTTCGCGTAGCGGGTGAGCTCGTCGAGGATGAGGATCGCGAGGTCAAGGTTGCGATGCTCGACAAGATGCCGACTCTCAAGGCGATGTACAGCCCCGACGACGGCAATATGCAGATGCTCTATTTCAAGAACGCCACTGCTACGTTCAGCTCCTTCACGGAGCCGCCCGAGGTCATCGAGCTTTAAAGGTGTTTTATCAAAGCGCGGCGGATCCGCCGCGCTTTTTGCTGACGCAAAAAAGAATCATGCCCCCCTGTTTGTGCGGGAAGCAGGAAAAAATCGCTTTTCTACAACGGGAGGCCGAAAAAAACTGCCTCCCGCACAAAAGGGGGTTCTTATTTTGCACGAATTTGTGCGGGAAGCCCGAAAAATTCGCTATTCTACTACGAAAAGCCTAAAAAAATGCCTTCCCGCACAAAACGACAGGTACCTGTTGAGATGAGGATGCTTTGCTGCCGCTAAGCTTAGGCTGCCGAGAGCTCTCTCAACGTTTTCCTGATCACGAACGCCGCGATAAGGAAGGTCAGCGCGTCCGAGACCGGCATGGAATAGAGCACTCCGTCAAGCCCGAAGAAGACCGGAAGAAGAACGGCGAAGCCGACTCCGAAGACCACTTCCCTGATCATGGAGATCATCGTGGAGGCGAAAGCTTTTCCAAGGGACTGGAGATAGATGAAGGTCCCTTTGTTCACCGTGGCAAAGACCATCATGCAGAGGTAGACGCGGAAGGAGCGCACAGCGAAATCCGTGTAATAGACGCTCTCGTTTGACGCGCCGAAGATCCCGATCAGTTTTTCCGGCATGAGCTCCACGATGAGGAGCGCGGCGAAGCCGACGAGCGCTTCGGCTTTAAGAAGCAGGATGAAGAGCTCCTTCGCGCGGTCTTTGCGTCCCGCGCCGATGTTGTATCCTGTTACCGGGATGCAGCCCGCGGCGAGCCCGACCGCGATCGAGATGACGATCTGGAAGAATTTCATCACGATGCCGACGACAGCCATTGGGATCTGGGCGTACTCTTCCAGCCCGAAGACCGGATCCAGCGCTCCGTATTTGCGGATCATATTGTTGACGGCTGCCATCGCGGCGACCAGAGAGATCTGTGAGAGCAGACTGGTCAGGCCGAGCGGCAGGAATTTTTTGATCAGGTCCGGGCGGAGCCTGTACGACGCTCTGCTGATCCGGACCGCCTTCATATGTGCAAGATACCACAGGGACAGCAAGGCGGTGATGATCTGCCCCGCGATCGTCGCGACAGCCGCGCCCATCATGCCCCACTTTAGCCCGAAGATCAGGATCGGGTCGAAGACGATGTTGAAGAGAGCGCCGGCGAGCGTTGAGACCATTGCGAAGCGCGGGCTGCCGTCCGAACGTATTATCGGGTTCATTGCCTGCCCGAACATATAGAAGGGTATGCCGACGGTGATCCAGAAAAAGTATTCCTTTGCCTGTCGGTAGGTCTCTTCGTTCACTGTGCCGCCAAAAATGGTCAGTATCCCTTTGGAGAATATGAGGTATATCGCCGTGATCAAAGCGCTCGCGACGACCGTGAGCAAAACCGCGTTTCCCACGGTGCCGGACGCGTCATCACGCTTCTTCATTCCCAGAAGGATCGAGACGTATGCGCAGGCACCGTCTCCGATCATCACCGCGATTGCGAGGGCGACGACGGTCAGCGGGAAAACGACGGTATTAGCCGCGTTCCCGTACGACCCCAGATAGCTCGCGTTGGCGATGAAGATCTGGTCGACGATGTTATAGAGCGCAGCGACCAGAAGAGAGATGATGCAGGGCACCGAGTATTTTCGCATGAGCCTTCCCACAGGCTCGTTTTCCAGAAATGTGTTGGCATGTTCCAATTGACCGTCCTCCTCATGCATAAAAAAAGAGTGGGCGTTCGAAAGCTGGACTTACGCTTTCGCTGCTCACTCAACGATGGGAAGTATATCACATACTGCCTTAAAAAATCAAAGGTTTTTTGCTGCGCCCGGGTCGATGATCCGCGCGGCCTCCGCTTTAAGCTGCCCGGCCGGCCCGGCCTCCGCTCTGAGCCGGTCCGTCAGTGCGCGTCGGCTCCGGCAGCACCGGGTACGCCGTCCGGGAAGAGGTCACGGGCGATAGTGTGGAAGTACTCGGCAAGGTCATCCGCGCCCTGATCCATATAGTGGTCTCCGAGGCCGACGGCGAGTTCGTGGATGGTGACGTCGGGGTATCTCGGGAGTTCCTCTGTGCTGCAGAACATGAGCTTGTCGGACGGGCTTATGTCATAGGCCTCGCCGCCGTTTTTCTGAAGGATGTATTTCCGTTCGCCATCGAGCGCTTCCGAGCCGTCCTCGTATTCGCTGCTTATGTCAAGGCAGATCCATGCGTCGCGGTATTCGTTCATCTCGACGTAGCAGAAGGCGAGGTTCCTGTACGCTCTGGCGAAGGACCAGGGGCGGAAGCAGTTCTCGATAAAGGCTTTGTTCGCGTCGTAGAATTCGGCGATGCGCCCGGTCGCCTTCAGCGTCTCGAAATACTCGAAATTGCATTTCGCGCTCATGGGGTTCCACGCTACGGCGGACATAAGGGCGTGCTCAGCTCCCTTGTAGTCGCCGACCTCGAACAAAAGCGCCCCGAGCCGGTAGTAGAGCTCGCTCAGCGGGAACGCCGCCGGCCGCACGTCCTTCTCGGGCTGATTTCTGAAACGGTAGAGCACATCCTCAAAGGGCTCGTTGAAGGTAGTGTAAATGCTGACCTTGTCCTCCGTGACCATGCCGAGAGGCTCCATCTTTTCCGCCAGATCACTGAGCAGCTTGATCGCGCCCTGATAGTCGCCCTTTCCGGTAAGCTCCGCCGCCTCGTCCATCACGGCGCCGAAGCTGTCCGTGTCGCGCTGCATCGCCTCTCTCATCTTTTCCTTCTCGGATTCCGGAAGAGCCTCGAACGCCATGCGCCCGAGCTCGCGCATGATCTCCTGCGCGTACTCGCTCTCACGGTATTCGGCAGCTTTTTTCTGAAGATATTCTATGTCCTTATCCGGGTCGCCGGTCAGTCCGGCTTCGATCTCTTTGATTATCGATTTGTAGTCCATGGTCCGCTCCTGATCATCGGGGATATCGTCCATCAATAATATCATCAATGGGCAAATAATGAAAGCCGTCCTTTTTTTGACCCGTTTAGGCAGAGTGCGCGCTTTCGGCCGAACTCGCGCTTTACAAACATATGTTCGTATTTTATAATAAGGATGCGGAGGTGCCGGACATGAAGGCGGTAAGGGCGACGGTCGATATGGTTGCCGTTTTTCGCGGCGGCGAGATACCCGAGCCGGTGAGATTCAGATATACCGACAGGGAAGGAAAAGAGACCGTGATCAAAGTCGGCGAGGTCACCGACCTCAGGATCGACAGATACAGCAACGGAAAAAACATAACCTACACCTGCACGAGCCTTGTGGGCAGGCGCCAGTTGAAGTACGAGCTTAAGTACATCGGGAACGACATCCGGTGGGAGCTTTACAAGGTGGGCGAGATGTGATCCCGGCCGGCTTCGGCCGGCTTTTTTAAATTCAGCAAAGCAGTTCCATTTATAGCAATCCGATTATGTTCATACAACAATAAAATTGTTGTGTTTTTTGTTGGCATGGGCTAGAATTAATTAGTTTATTTAAATAAATAGGTAACCAGTTGTGTGGGAACGAATGGAGCATCTATGAAAAACTATTTTAAGAGATCATTTGTCGTGTTTCTTTCACTTCTCATGATCGTATCGATGCTGCCGATGAACAGCCTCACGGCCTTCGCTGAAGACCTTGAGTCCGATCCGGCAGTAGTTGTCGTTCAGGAGAATGAAGGAGACGCCGAAGGCGCTTCGGGAGAGACCGGAGACGCCGCGCCTGTTGACGGTCAGGAGACCGGAGAAGAACCCGCTGATACGGCGGATCCTTCCGACTCATCTGACCCGGCCGCGCCCACCGCGGACGTCACACCGGAAGGCGAGACCCCGGAAGGTGAGACTGCCCCGACAGCGGAGATCGTGGAGAACGACGGCGCTGTAGCCGTAACGCTTCACGGAGAGGCCGCCGAGGACAGGGCGAAGGCCATAGCGGAACTCAAGGCTCTCGGCCTTGACGAGGCTAAGGCGAAGGAATACGCCGAAAAGCTTTTCGGACCTGCCGAGAAGGCGGAGAAGGACGCGAAGGACGGAGCGACAGATCCCGGCCTGATCGGAGACTATCCCGATTCCGCGGACGGAAATGCGATCCTCTACGTCGAAGCCTGGTGGACGACGCCCGACACGGTGGAGAACGGTGACGACGCGCTCCTCTACTATGTTCCGACGGATGATTCCAAGCAGAGAGTGCAGATCGAGATCGACTACGGCCTGAGCGGAGCGTATAACTACCAGCCCGGCGACATCACGATCAAGATCCCCGCGTATCTGTTTAAGGACAGGAACGGGAACGACTACGGCACGATGATCATCCCTTATGCCGAGGATCCGGACACCAGAGGTGACTACAACTGGAAGCGCGAGGGGGATTACTATATCCTCACGAACAACAAGACCTTAAGCGCCGCGACCAAGGCCTTTGTTCAGTTCGACATCATAAACCTCTACCCGCACGATCTTGAGGATATGGCGATGCAGGGAGCTTTCAAGGCAGAGGTCTATGTCACGACTCACGAGGGCAATACCATAGCGCGCCAGTCCAACGAGATCTATGCGCAGTTCGACACGGATGCCGAGATCACCAAGGTCACGAAAAAGGCATACGGTGAACCCGCGGTGGTCTTTGCGGACTCCATACCCGAGAGCCAGAGGATCGATGGCGAGGAGAAATACGTCCTCGTGACCTGGTATATCACTGTCCTCCCCAAGGCGAACACCTGGTATACCCTGAGCTATGAGGATACGATCCCCGAGCTCGAGACGAACTCGCGCGGAGATGAATACAGCGGATTCATAATCGGAAGCACCGCTCCCGACGGATTTACGCTGGTCAAGAACAACGTTTACCACGGATACGCCACCAACAGACTTCTCACATACACTGTCACGACCGCCTATCCCGCGAGCCAGTTCGAGGAAGAGGTCGACTATACATATCACAACAATATCAAATTCACCCTCGTAGAGGATGACGATCCGGACAACGTCGACGTCAAGTCCGTGGACGCTGAGATCACGTGGAACTACGCTGATCCTGAGCACCTGAATCCGGACGGCCACTATATGGTCTACAAAAACGGAAACGACGACAAGGAAGGGAATAACCAGACCCACAAGCTCTCCGAGTCCAAGTATCCGACCACGGACATCCACATGTGGTACAGGGATTATGAGGGCTGGTACGGAACATATGGCTCGGCTCTCAACAGGCTGCTCACTCAGTATGAGCAGAACGGCGAAGAAGGCTTTGTCAGAGCGTCCTATACGATCGACAGCGTCGGCTATGTGATGCCCTGGACATTTGATGACGAGTCATATAAGGTCGACGGAGCGCAGGCGCCCTGGAACATCGCGAACTACTCCAGAGCGGTAACGATGTACACCAGAGACTGGGGTCTCAGCTTCGGACGTCAGGGAGCAAAGCTTACGCCGCTTGTCGACTACAAGTATATCTCCGTTGAATTCCCGGACATCCCCTGGCTCTACAAGGGCCGTCCGAACAAGATCAACCCGGACGGATCATGGTACGCTCCGAACTATCACAGCGGCACCTTCCTCTATACCAGGGATTACAACAGAGCAAACTGGCCCGATATCGAGCTTCAGATCTACAGGAACGGCGAGTGGGAGCACTGGGCGACCGCGAGCTGGAAGTCCGGCGACTTCATCGCGACTCTCGCGGACGGGACCACCCAGACCGAGAAGGTGGTTGACGTACCCGAGGATACCGAGACCTTCAGGACTGTCGTTGTCATGAAGAATGCAAACGGTTCCGAAGACACGATGACCACCCAGGCGGCGATCGACTATGACGTCCGCGTGGTGGTGGGCCTCAAATCCACAGAGAGCCTGGTCAACAGGATCAACACCCTGTTCGAGCAGAGCAATACGCCGAAGCTCTATCTCTACAACCGCACCAACCTCACCGCTACCTACGGCGACGAGCTGAGGGAAGGCGACGAGGAGCCGATCGTTTATATCGGCACCGAGAACTACAGCAGCAATATGCTGAACAACAAGGACGGCTATGATATCCTGAGCGGCTACAGCGTGGATACCATGACCTATCCGACCAAGAAGGCCGAATTCGATGAGGAGCACGACTATGACCCGGCGCTCGACAGAGTCACGATCCACTATGAGGCCAAGGTCGAGGAGAGGAGCTTCATAAACTCCAGAGCCACCTGGGAAGAAGCCATCGCCGACGGAAACCTCACCGCCGAATACCACGGAGTGTGGAGGGACCTTCTGCCCAAGGGCGTCGTACCTGACAGGAGCACGATCCGCGTAAGAGCCAAGGATGCAGTGATCGACTCTCAGGTGATCGAGGACTACAACGGCAGCGGAAGATATATGCTGGTCGTTGAGGTGAGCCTCACTCCGACGGCGGAGAAGTATAAGCTCGGAGACGTGGAATACTACGAGGACGCTCCGTGGATAGCTTTCGACGCCTATGTAGACCTGCAGTCCGTGGAAGCCGGCTTCTTTGATAAGCCGCTCCACAACGTGATATCCTTCCAGAGCGATAACGATACGATCGGAACGATCGAGGGGTACCGCGGCGAGCCGGACGATCCGCACGAGAACAACAACGTCGCGACAAAGGGCGCGTTCGACAACAGCGCCGAGCGCGACTACATGACAGACCTTGATCCTGCGACCGATACCAACAGCTTCGTCTACGCCGGAGCCTACATCAACATCGGCATCCCGAGCAAAGGCATCACCGGCCTTAACAAGCAGGTCATGACGAATTTCGACGGGTTCTGGACCGACGGCGTCTACTGGAAGAATCCGCTGGAATACCCGGAAGGAAATGCCAGAAACGTCTACAACAACGGTTACTATTCCTATAAGCTGACGTATATGCCGGAGTCAGATGATTCCTACGCCAAGGCGATAAAATTCTATGACTCCCTCGAGAACTTCTACCCGGACGCGGATAACGATCCGGAGGATGACGGAGCTCCGCGCTGGAGAGGATCCTTCATAGGAGTTGACACGAGAGACATCGAGGCTCTCGGCTGCGCGCCGAAGGTCTATTACAGCACGATCGCGTATCTGGATACCGAGGAGGGTTTTGATGCGGCGGCGCACAGCCTGGGCAATATGGATCTCACCAACGGAAGGGTCTGGACCCTCGCGGAGAACTATACCGGAGACCTCGCGGACGTAACGGCTGTCGCGATCGACTGCTCGCTCGACAAGGACGGAAACGAGTTTATAGTCGAGGCCGGACATTCCGTGCATGTGATCATCAACATGAAGGCCCCGGCCATCGATGACGAAGGATTTATTCTGGACGAGTACGGCAACCATCTTTACAAGGCGGATCCGCACGCCTACAACGCGGCCTCCGCTCTTGCCACATCCGTCGACGCCAACACTCAGGCGGAAGATCCCTATCACTATATCTGGAAAGAGTATACCAAGGTCGGCCTGAAAGAGTTCGAGATCGACGTCGAGAAGATCTGGGACGATGATGACGACCGTGACGGTCTCAGACCGAAAGAGATCACGCTTAAGCTTCTGGCGGACGGGCAGGATATCGGAAGGTCCGTTACGCTTCCGATATATCCGCCTGCGCCGAGCCCCGGGATGATAGTATTCCCGGTCTGGAACTATACTTTCGAGAATCTGGACTATACCAATCCTGACGGCTCGGTGATCCACTATACGCTGGTGGAAGATCCGATCCCGGATGGATATACCGCGAGTGTCACCATCGACGGCAACAGATTCACCATGGTGAACAAGCATACCCCGGACGTCGTGAGCAAAGAGGGCTCCAAGATCTGGTCCGGTGACACCGAGTACACACGTCCGGAATACGTGACCATAAGGCTCTACGCCAACGGTACCGTGGTCCAGCAGAAGAAGATCTATCCGGATCTTTCCGGAAGATGGTACTATTCCTTCACCAACCTCCCCAAATATGATCATGGCGAGGAGATCGTGTACACGGTCGAGGAGGTCAGGACAGGCGCCATCGACTCCTATATCGCGGAGTACGACGGAAACGACATCATAAACACATATCACCCCTACGGCGATCTTGAAGTGAAGAAGACCGTGGAGAACGTCACCCCGCAGTCGAGAGACACGGAGTTCACCTTCGGTTTCGAATTCACCAAAGATGACGATCCTCTCTACGAGAGCTTTGCTTACGAGATCCTGGACGAGAACGGCGATCCGATCTCCGGACGCGAGGGAACGGTCGCGACAGGCGAGACAGTCACGATCAAAGGCGGGGAGAGCATCCACGTTTACGACATCCCCGAATATGTGGACTACAGGGTCTACGAGAACGAGGAAGCCGGATTCACTCTCACCACGCATAACGGAGACACCGGAACGATCAAGCCGAACGCGACCAAATACGCCGAGTTCATCAACCGTTACGACACGGAAGGCTTCGTGGACTTTGAGGCGTTCAAGACCCTCTACGGCCGCGAGCTCCTGAGATACAAGTTCCATTACGGCGTCTACAGGATGGGCGTGAACGATGAGGGCGTGGAGACCGCGACTCTGATCAGGACCGCCTCCAACGAGACTCCCGATAACGTAGTCACTGACGAGGACGGAAACATCACTTCTTCGACGGCTCCTGTCCACCTCGGATACATCTACTACGGGATCGAGGACAATGAACAGACCTTTAAATATAAGATAGTAGAGTTCCTGGGAAGAGGCGAGGCCGACTGGGATAGAGCGGTCAACGCCGACGGAGTGACCTACGCCGACGCGACTGATGAGGAGAGAGCGGCAGGCGGATTTACACTCGACGGCTATACCTATGACAGCACATGCTACTACGCTACGGTGACAGTGACCGATAACGGCGACGGCACCATGAAGACCGACGTGGTCTATACCGATGAGGACGGAAACGTTCTGAACGAGGACGACCTCGCGGACTTTGAGATGCTGTTCGAGAACTACTATGACGCGGAGGGCAAGCTCGACATCCGTGCCTGGAAGAACCTCCAGGGGCGCAAGCTCACCGAAGGCGAGTTCGAGTTCATGCTCCTGGATGAAGACGGAAACCCGCTCGGGATCGATGAGGACGGAAAGACCTTTGCAATAACCGACCCCGATACGCAGACGCCTGCGACCGCGAAGGTCGGAGAGAACGGGCTCGCGAGCTTCCCGACGATCTACTACGATCAGAACGACATCGGAAAGACTTATTACTACGCCGTAAAGGAGATCATCCCGGAAGAGGCTGACCGCGACCCGGCTGTCGAATACGACACCAAGGTCTACGGCTATAGAGTAGTCATAACGGATAACGGCGACGGCACTCTCGGAGTGGACGAAGACCTCGCCACACCGCTCGGAGCCGATGGAAACCAGGCCGAGCAGGATGAGAACGGAAACGTCGCTATCGCAAGCTGGACTGTTGAGGAAGCGGGACTCCCGATCTTCGTCAACACTCTGAAGCCCGGCTCGCTTTCCGTGACCAAATACATTGAGAACCCCGAGGAGGCTGACCTCAGCCAGATGTTCCACTTCTTCGTGCGCCTTATCGGTCCGGACGTCGAGGACGGCGAGATGGAGTACGAGGTGACAAGAGTTGCCGACTACAGCAGCGCTACAGGCGGAGGAACGGGCGGCGGCACGGATCCGCAGGATCCCGTGACACCGGCTGACCCGGATCCGGACGATGATGAAGAAGACGAGGAGGCGATAGCTGCTGAAGAAGAGGCCGAAGCCGAAGATGCTGAGGCCGCGGATGAAGAGGCCGAAGAGCAGGCTGACGACGCGGAGCGCGCTCCGGCAGCCGGGTTCTTCAGAGGAGTTCTCGATATCTTTGCTGAAGACGTCTACGGAGCCGAGGACGATATCGCCGGAGGCACCTATGAAGGAGTCGACTGGCGCATCACCGCTGACGGCGAACTGATTATCGGCGCTGACGGAGCGACTCAGACGTTCACCGCAAATGAAAGCCGTGTACAGACCAGCTGGCCCTGGCATGAATACAGGGATCAGATCACAGGCGCGAGATTCGCCGGAACCGTCATGGGTCAGGGCAAACTGACCAGTATGTTCTATGGAAACAAGAACATGAGCACGGTGGATCTCTCCGGACTCGATACTACAGCCGTGACGAGCCTGAGCAGCATGTTCAGGGAATGTGCCGCCCTCACTTCAATAGATGTAAGCGGCTTCAGCACATCCAATGTGACCTCCATAGCGTATATGTTCCAGGGCTGCGGTTCATTGACATCCATTGATCTGAGCAATTTCGACACGGCCAGGGTCAACGCCATGAACAGTCTGTTCCAGGGCTGCGGAGCTTTGACATCGGCGGACATCAGCTCCTTCGATACTTCTAAAGTCACGACCATGGGCGGCATGTTCACAGGCTGCGCGATCCCGACGCTCGACCTGAGACACTTTGACGTGTCAAAGGTTCAGAACATGTCGACAATGTTCTCCGGCTGCAAAGCGACGAGCATAGATACCACCGGATGGAACACCGCCAGCCTTACGAATATGGCAAACATGTTCACATATGCGAGAAGTCTGACGGACCTTAAGGGCGAAGAGGGCTGGGACACATCAAAAGTCACCAGCATGTACTTTACATTCTGCGGATGTACTAATCTGGAGGAAATCAACGTAAGCAGCTGGCGCACACCCAGATTGACGAATATGAGCCGTACCTTCTACGGAATGAGCAAGATCACAACGCTGGACGCCAACAGCTGGGATGTTTCCAATGTAACTGACATGATCCTGCTGTTCAGTGATTGCACATCGCTGACTTCCATTAATGTTTCAAGCTGGCGCACCTCTAATGTGAAGGATATGACGGGCACGTTCCAGAAACTGACCAGCCTCACTGAGCTGGACCTCAGCAACTGGGATACCAGCTCCTGCAACGGTTTTCAGACGTTCCTCACCTCGTCCAACAATATCCGGAGGATAACGCTCGGCCCGGATGTAAAACCGGATGGAAAAGGCGGGATCGCCAACTACCTGAAACTCCGTCTGCCGGTTCCGCAGACCGACAGGTATCAGTGGATCAGAGAAGACGAGATGTACGGACCGTGGACCGTCGATGAGTTCCTGCAGAACTATGATCCGGCGACCATGAACGGCACCTGGATCTGGTACGATCCGCAGAGCTATACCATAGAGTTTACAGCGGACGATGACGTATCGGGCTCCATGGCTTCGGTAAATCCCGCTTATGCAGAGGACTATACGCTTCCTTCCTGCAAGTTCTTCAAGAACGGCTTCGTATTTGATCATTGGGAAGTGGTCAATGTGAATGACAGGGCCGGAAACGTATACGCGGACAAGGAGACCATCCCTGCAAAGACTTATCTCGGCGGGGTCACGGTCACCCTTAAGGCGGTCTTCACCGAGAGAACTACGACGGTCGACGTGAAGGACGGCGAGTTCGACTTCTGGCTCTACGGCGGAGAGAAGGCGACATTTGACGATATACCCGCCGGAACTGCCTACGAGGTCTGGGAGGAGACTCCGGACGGATGGGTCCTGATCGAGGTCGTCAATGCCTCCGGGACCATCGAGCCGCTCACCGAGTCCAAGGCTGAGTTCACTAACAGATATCAGCCCGGAACGGCGTCAGTGCAGTTCCACGGGACCAAGCTGCTGGATCACACTGCCGCGACGAGAGGAGCGTTCACTTTCGTTCTTTACGAGAACGGCGAGGAGATCGAGAGGGTGACCACGCTCGACGGAGGATTCATCCAGTTCACCGCCATAAACTATACAGAGGACGATATCGGAACGCACACCTACACGATCGCGGAGGTGGATCCGAACCTCGACACGATAGACTTTGATACTCATACCGAGACCGTGACCGTGGTCGTCAAAAAGGACGGAGACGGAAACCTCACGGCCAAGGAGACCTACGACGAGGACGGGATCAGATTCGTCAACAAGACCCG
>Ga0079305_1002031_pt1 | contig 20491 bp, 20 predicted proteins | sample LMS_cellobiose_e_FD_79183 | JGI IMG/M metagenome (GOLD analysis project Ga0079305, IMG submission 79183) | Rumen-fistulated moose microbial communities from Alaska, USA - LMS_cellobiose_enrichment | ecosystem: Host-associated > Mammals > Digestive system > Stomach > Rumen fluid ... | reverse complement strand
TTAGACGTTCTCTCATACGAATAATAAGGCGCATCCTCTCCGGGCAGGAAGATGTCGACGGACCCTGCCGGGCCGGGGCGAACGGTCAATGACGATGCATCTGTTTCGATGAGCGATTGAAAATCGTCATACGCATCGTAATACCCGATCGTGAATCCGCCGCCGCCCGTATTCTGAAGCGAGGCAGAGGGAACACTGCTGTCCCGCGCTTCGGAAAAACTGTAGACGAGACCGACTCTGACCCGGTCGCTGTTGATCTCAACAAGGCCGTTTTCATAGACAAGCCCGCCGCCGCCCTCGGCAACCGCGCTGCCCAGCTTCTGCAGTCCCTGCCCCGTCAGGGCGTACACATCGTCGTTGACGAGCAGATCTGTGCCGCCGCTGCCGATGGCATAGACGCCGCTGAACCGTTTCGGCAGCACAGAAAAGGCGTCATTCACGAAGAATTCCTCGTCTGCAGCCGCAAAAGCGGAGCACACGAAAAGCAGCGCAAGAACGATCCATATGGAAATGAAATACTTTTTTTTCATCGTAAGAAGCAATTGACATCGTTTGCCGACGTGCTATAATGTTGAAAATTAAATCAAAAACCAATGACCGGACGCAAATCGTAGGCATCTCTTTTCCGCTATTATACTTTAGCGCAGAGGTTTAATCAAGAAATTTGTCGAAGGAACAAAACAGAAAGAGAGGGCATACGCTGAAATGGATGCTCTGTCGGAAAGGAACGCAATATGAAAAAGTATCAGGTAGGCGTGATCGGCGGTACCGGCATGGTCGGGCAGCGCTTCATTTCTTTGATCGAGAATCATCCCTGGTTCAACCTCAAGGTCATCGCTGCGAGCGCTCACAGCGCGGGAAAAACCTATGAACAGGCGGCGAGGGCGCGATGGGCCATCGAAACGCCCTTTCCCGAGAAATATAAGGACATCGTTGTAAAGGACGCTGCGGCGGACTGTGAAGCGATCGCGGCCTCGGTGGATTTCGTGTTCTGCGCCGTGGATATGAAGAAAGATGAGATCCTTGCGCTTGAGGAGCGGTATGCGAAGCTGGAGTGTCCGGTGATTTCCAACAACAGCGCGAACCGCTGGACGCCGGACGTCCCGATGGTGATTCCCGAGGTGAACCCCGAGCATATTGCTGTGATCGACGCGCAGAAGCGCCGCCTCGGTACGAAGCGCGGGTTTATTGCGGTCAAATCCAATTGCTCAATCCAGAGTTACGTGCCCGCGCTCAGCCCGCTGCGCGCAGAATATGGGATCAAAGACATCCTTGTATGCACCTATCAGGCCATTTCCGGCGCCGGAAAGACCTTCGCGACCTGGCCTGAGATGGTTGACAACGTGATCCCCTATATCGGCGGCGAAGAAGAAAAGAGCGAGAAAGAACCGCTGAAGGTCTGGGGTACGCTGGAAAACGGCGTGATCAAAAATAACGAAGAAACATCCATCACGGCACAGTGCATCCGCGTTCCGGTCAGCAACGGGCATCTGGCCTGTGTTTTTGTCCGTTTCAATCAGAAGCCGACGAAAGAAGCGATCCTCGAAGCATGGAGATCGTTCCGCGGCGTTCCGCAGGAGCTGGAGCTTCCGATGGCGCCGAAGCAGTTCATCCACTATTTTGAGGAGGATAACCGTCCGCAGACCGGCCTGGATCGGAATCTGGAGGGCGGTATGGCGATTTCCGTCGGGCGGCTGCGCGAGGATACGCAGTATGACTACAAGTTCGTCTGCCTGAGCCATAATACGCTCCGCGGCGCAGCCGGCGGAGGCGTCGAGCTCGCAGAACTCCTTTGCGCAAAAGGGTATATCGAACACAAATGATCCTGACCGGGAATCTGCTTCCCGGGAGCGAACGACCGTGTCATTCAAAGACACGGTCGTTTTCGTCAGATCGGCATAAGTTGTAATTTGGAGGGATGCGCATTGAAGGAACCGGTGTTCAAAGGTTCCTGTACTGCGATGATAACCCCGTTTCATGAAAACGGGATCGATTTTGAACGCCTGAAACAACAGCTTGATTATCAGGCTGACAACAAAACGGAGGCGATCGTGGTCGCGGGAACCACAGGCGAGATTGCGACACTGAACGAGGAAGAATACGAAACGCTTTCTGCCTTTTGCGTCAGGGAAACAGCCGGGCGAATGAAAGTGATTCTCGGCGTCGGCGGCAACAATACGGAGAAGTGTCTTGCAAACGCCCGATTTGCAGAGCGGATCGGTGCGGACGCGATCCTGATGACGCCGCCGTATTATAACAAAACATCGCCTGACGGTTTGGCCGAGCACTTTTTATATGTCGCGGACCGCGTCGAACTCCCGATGATCCTTTACAATGTTCCCGGAAGAACGTCGATCGGGATTCCGGCGGAAATCTATCGCCGGCTGGCAGAGCATCCGAACGTCAACGGCGCCAAAGAGGCGTCCGGAGATTTTTCCCTGCTCGCCAGGATCGCGTCGGAATGCGGTGATCGGCTGTGGCTCTGGAGCGGGAACGACGATCATACGATTCCTATGATGTCGCTGGGGGCGCTGGGTGTGATCTCTGTCGCTTCCAACATTGTGCCCGGCGCTTTGTCGCTTCTCTGCGATGATTGTCTCAAGGGTGATTTTCATTCGGCAAACGCGGTTTTCAAACGATATGCCGGCCTGTTCCGCGCCCTGTTTCTCGAAACGAATCCGATTCCGGTCAAAGCAGCGATGCAGATCCTCGGAACGGACAGGGGTATCCTGCGCCGGCCGCTCGTTCCGATCTCGCGGCCGAATCTCGAATTGCTGAAAGAACAAATGAAGCGGGTCGGCCTGATCGGGTGAGAATGCATACAAGCCGGTTGCAGTGCATATGCTTCCCTGGGTGATGCAAGAGTGAATGATCAGAATCAAAAGAAAACGCTGACCTATGTCGGTTCCATTGCGATCGCTTTGGCGGTCGGCGGGATCTCGGCGCTGGTCAACGCCGGAAAGATCGTAAAACCGGAGCTGCTGCAGCCGCCGCTCTCCCCTCCCGCCTGTCTGTTTCCTGTCGTATGGACGATCCTTTTCACGCTGATGGGAATTTCAGCGGCGCGGGTATATCTGAGCGATTGCGCAGGCAAAGGCGACGCGCTTTTCATTTACGGAGTTCAACTGGCCGTCAACTTCCTTTGGACGGTTTTCTATTTCAGTTTCACCGCGCTGGCGTTGTCCTTCTTCTGGCTGCTATTTTTGATCGTGCTGGTTCTTTTGATGCTCGTACGCTTTGAGCGCTGCGAAGCCGGCGCCGGGAAGCTTCAGCTTCCCTATCTGCTCTGGCTTTGTTTTGCCGCTTATCTCAACCTTGCAACATGGTTATTGAATCGCGCATAACGGGCGCAGCTCCGGGGAACAATCCCCGGAGCTGTTTTTTTCTTTGAATCGGTTGACGAACAGCGGCGCATCGGTTAAAATGAAACAAAATATTTTCGAAGGAACATCAGTATGGATTACAGGACCGATGCACCGAAAATACTGCGGGATTTTCTCATTTACCATGAAACGATCAAGGGGCACTCGCATAACACGGTCGACGAGTATTTTCTTGATCTGCGGACCTTTTTCCGCTTTTTGAAGATCCATCGCGGAATTGTGCCGCGCTCTGCCGATCTGGAGCAGATCGGCATCGAAGACGTGGACCTTGATTTTGTAAAGGCGGTTACCCTCTCAGAGGTATATGAGTACCTCGCGTTTCTCAGCAGGGATCGCGTGAAGAATCAGCGGAGCCGCGACGCGCAGTTCGGCATCAGCGCCGCCTCGCGCGCGCGAAAGATCGCGTCCATCCGAAGCTTTTACAAATATCTGACCGTCAAGGCAAACCTGTTGGAAGAAAATCCCGTACAGGACCTCGATTCCCCGAAGATCCCCAAGACCCTGCCCCGCTACCTCAGCCTTGCAGAGTCCGAACGGCTGCTATCTTCGGTGGACAGCAGAAACAGCGCGCGGGATTATTGCATTCTCTGCATTTTCCTCAACTGCGGGCTGCGGATCTCCGAGATCGTCTCGCTGAATCTCTCCGATATCCGGAGCGATCATCTCCGGGTGGTCGGCAAGGGCAGCAAAGAACGCGTCGTCTACCTGAATGACGCAACTGCCGCGGCGATCAATGCCTATCTGCTGGTACGGAAGAACGAAAAAGCGCTGGATCAGAGCGCGCTATTTCTCTCCAATCGGAAGACCCGCATGAGCCGTGAGGCGGTGCACAACATGGTGAAAAAAAGCTTGCTGCGCGCGGGACTTGACGCAAGCAAATACTCTGCCCACAAGCTCCGCCACACCGCCGCGACATTGATGCTGCAAAACGGCGTGGACGTGCGGACGCTGCAGGAGCTCCTCGGACATGAGCATCTGAACACCACGCAGATCTACACGCATGTGGACAGCGCCGACCTGCGCATTGCGGCATCCGCCAATCCCCTCGGGCATTTTGACCCCGATCACTCCAAAGGCACGGAGGAACAGTAAGCATGGTTTTTTCCAGTCTTTTGTTTCTGTTTATCTATCTGCCGGTCGTCCTGGCTGTTTATTATCTTGTTCCGCGCCGCTGGAGAAACCTCTGGCTCTTTGCCGCCAACCTGGTCTTTTATGGCTGGGGCGAGCCTGTTTATATCCTCCTGATGCTCTTTTCCATCTGCATCAACTACGCGGCCGGCATCCTCATCGACCGCCGGCGGGATGATCGCCGCGGGGCGAGGAGAATCCTGACTGCCGATATTGTTCTGAATCTGGCGATGCTCGGGTTCTTCAAATATTACGACCTTTTTGCCGCAACGATCAGCATGCTCCCCGGCGTATCGATCCCGGCGCTGCATCTGGCTTTGCCCATCGGAATATCCTTTTACACGTTCCAGACGATGAGTTATCCCATCGACATCTATCGCGGCGACGCGAGGCTGCAGCGCAGCTTCATTAGCTTCGGAACCTTCGTGGCGCTCTTCCCGCAGCTCATCGCCGGACCGATCGTCCGCTATAAGGACATCGCGGAGCAGCTGGATTTCCGCGCAGGCGGCGTGGATCAGTTTGCTTCCGGCGTCAGGCGGTTTACCGTCGGTCTCGCAAAGAAGGTTCTGATCGCAAACAACATCGGCGCTCTGTGGGATGTCTATGCGGCCAAGCCCGCCGCGGAGCTGACGGTGCTCGGCTCCTGGCTGGGGATCCTTGCGTTTTCCCTGCAGATCTACTTTGACTTTTCCGGTTATTCCGACATGGCCATCGGCCTCGGGCGGATGCTCGGCTTTGAATTCCGTGAAAACTTCAACTACCCGTATATCTCAAAAAGCGTTACGGAGTTCTGGCGGCGCTGGCACATCAGCCTGGGCACCTGGTTCCGCGACTATGTCTATATCCCGTTGGGCGGCAACCGGAAAGGACCGTGGCGCCAGATCATGAATCTTCTTGTCGTCTGGGCGCTGACCGGCTTCTGGCACGGCGCGAACTGGACGTTCTTATGCTGGGGACTTTACTATGCGCTGTTTCTGATTCTTGAAAAGGTCTTTCTGCTGAAACGACTGGAGAAGCTGCCGGTGCTGTCGACGGTATATACGCTTTTGGTGGCAGTCTGCGGCTGGGTACTTTTCGACCTCCCGAGCATCGGCGCAGCTGCGGCATATTATCGTTCCATGTTCGGCTTTGGCGGCGGCCTGTGCAATGCCGGCGATCTGTTTTATCTGCACGAGTACGCGCTGGTATTTGTCGTTTGTATCCTCGCCTGTCTTCCCGCCGGCAAAAAGCTTTATGAAAAACTGTCGGAAGGAATTCGCGCATGGCTGACGCCGGTGATGATCGCTGCGGTTCTGATCCTGTCCACAGCTTATCTGGTCAACGCAAGCTATAATCCGTTCCTTTATTTCCGTTTCTGAGGAGGTGCGTCATTCATGAGCAAACGTGCAAAATGGGCGCAGAGCCTGCTCTTTCTTGCATTTATCGGGGCGCTGTTTCTCCTGAACCTTTTCCTGCCGGACCGGGAATTCTCCGAACAGGAGAACCGTTATCTCCAGACCGCGCCGCGCTTCAGCCTCTCTTCCCTGTTCAGCGGAAATTTCACCGCCTCATTTGAGACTTATCTGACGGATCAGTTTGCCTTTCGGGACGGATGGGTCGCCCTGAAGGCCAGGGCCGAGCTGGCGTCCGGGAAACGGGAGAACAACGGCGTGTTTCTCTGCGGCGGGGAAACGCTGATCGAGCCTTACTCCGCGCCGAAGCCGGCGGATCTGGATTTCTCCCTCGACGCGATCAACGCCCTTACAGACAGCGCGGGGGTGCCGGTATATTTCGCGCTGATCCCGTCGGCAAGCGAGATCTGGAAGGACCGTCTGCCGGAAGGCGCGCCGAATGACAGTCAGAGCGAGACGATCGAGCATGCATATGGCTATGTACGCGCAATAACCGCTGATGTGATCGGCGCCCTGGCGTCGCATGCTTCGGAACCGATCTATTACCGAACGGATCATCATTGGACCACGCTGGGGGCGTATTACGGCTACACCGCCGTTGCCGAAGCAATGGGCCTCACCCCGGTGCCGATCACGGAGTACCGGGAAAACGTCGTGAGCCGCGAATTTTACGGAACGGCATACTCCTCCTCCGGCTTTGCCTGGATCAGCCCGGACAGCATCAGCGTCTATGTTCCTCCGGAGGGCGTCGCGGTTACGAACTATCCGGAAGGCGCTGCGGAGAAGGGCGAGATGTATGTGGAAACCTTCCTCGCCGCAAAGGATAAGTATAAATACTTCTACGGCGGCAATACGCCCCTGCTTACGATCGAGACGCAGCACAGCGAAGCCCCTTCCCTGCTGATCGTGCGTGATTCCTATATGGATGCCATGAGTCCATTCCTGACAGCGCATTTTTCAAAGATTCACATCGTGGATCTGCGTTACTTCAAGACCAGTCTGCGTGCGTATATCGAGGAGAACAGCATCGACAACATTCTGGTATGCTACAATGTCAAGAACTTCTCCGAAGACGGTAACATCTTTCTTGCGCAGTATTGATCGATGCAAAAAGCGGAAGTTCCGGATTTGCCGGAGCTTCCGCTTTTTAACGCAAATGATCAGCGAAAACGGACTGCCGTCCCGTAGACCATAACTTCCGCCGCGCCCTGCATGACGGAGGACGAGGAATACCGCACCGCGACGACGGCATCCGCGCCGAGGGCCTCCGCTTCGCGCACCATGCGCTCGGTCGCGAGCGCGCGGGCATTGTTCAGCATTTCATTGTAGGACTGCAGCTCGCCGCCGACCAGCGTTTTGAACGCGGAACCGATGTCCTTTCCGATATGAACGCTCTGGATCGTCGTGCCCTTCACGATGCCGATTGCTTCGTAATCCTTACCGCTGATGGACTCAGTAGTTACCAAGGTCATTTTCTTCGCCTCCTCTGATTTCCTTCAATCTTGCATAGATCGCGGCGATCACGCCGATCAGAACGATGGCGATGATCGCGCTGCAGGCCAGAAGCACGCCGGTGGACATGCTGCCGGCATTGTTCAGATAGATCAAAAATACGGCCAGCACCAACAGAAGCGCTACGATGACGATGCTGACGATGACGGATTCGCGGTACTTCTTCACGGTGTCTCTGCGGTGGATATCCACAAGCTCCGTGCTGTTCTCTTCGCCGCGGAGGATTTCCGTGAGATAACGCTCGGTATCCAGCTGATCGACGGTGTCCCCGCTCTCTGTGATCAAGCGGCAGACGCGCTGCGCGTTCACAATGCCGCAGCGCTGCTCCTCCAGCAGCAGGGCATGCAGATGCAGCGCCTCCGGAAGCGAGAGGCGCCCTTCCAGGACGTCGGAGATCGCGCTGATCGGCATATCCAGCTTTCGCAGGAGTCTGATGACGCGAAGCCGCTTTACATCGTCGTCCGTGTAGTCGCGATAACTGTTCTCCAGCTCGCGTCCCGGAGTCAAGAGGCCTTCCTTTTCATAAAAGCGAATATTCTTTTTGGTGATCCCGACGAGGTCTTCCACCTCTTTGATCCGCATACGCTCACCCCGTTTCCATTCTCAGGATAGACCTTTCATAGGCTGGAAAGCCAAGTGTCATTTCTCAGAATATCAGCAGCCCGATGCCGTAGGAGAGACAGTTTGCCGCAAGCGTCAATAGAAACAGCTTCCAACTGCGTCCGAATGCCGCGGCATAAACTGCATATTCGGACAGCACGACCAGCCCCTCCATGAGGTAGATCCATGCGCCGGGATCCCCGGAGAACGCAAGCAGAATCGTCAGGTTCAGCAGCAGATTTGTGATAACGTTCACGCAGACGATCACCGTCAGAGAAAAGCGGCCGCGGTAACCCAGCAGAGCGAAAAAAGCTCCTTCGATCAGGACTGTCAGCAGACAGCACAGAAAGATCATGGTTCTTTGCGGTCCTCCGGCGGAGCGTCCCGCTTTCCGATCGACTCATATCGTTTTTTCATTCTTGCAATGCGGGCGCGGATCAGGATCGAAACGGCAAGGACCACGACGGCAACGGCCAGAACGACCATTGCAACGGTTACCAGCCCGCTGAACGGGGAAACCACATCGAGGAGCAGTCGGAATGGGAAGAACAAAAGTCTCATGCATTATCACCTGAAGTGTTATTTCTTTTTGCTGTGGAACAACTTGACCAGGATCGCAACGGCCGCGATGACCACGACAATGATCACGACAATGATCACGGTCGACAGAACCGGGCTTTTTGCAGCTTCCGGCTCCGGCCGCGGCAGCGGCGCAATATCGGCAAACGCAGCGGTAGACAGGGCGATGACAGTCATGACAAATACAACGACGGACAACAGTTTTTTCATCTCTCGGAATCTCCTCTCTTATCTTTTGGCTGATTGCCTTTTTTATACAATCCCCGGATGATAATCACCGCCGCAAGGATCACAACCGCGGCGATCAGCACGGCGATCATCGGGAACTTCGAGTCCCTGCGGTCGATGTATTCGGGCGGCAGCGCGGCGTCGGCGAATGCCTGCATGTGCAGTGACAGCATGAAGCAGAGCGTCAGGAGAAATGACAGCGCCTGTTTCAACATTTGAATCAGCTCCTTACCTGGTGTTTGGACAGATATCCCGATGAATATATGATTGCGAAAACGCCGAAGCAGAACGTGAGAATCACGAAGATCCGGAGGTACGGCCCGGAAAGCGAGACGAAATGACCGGCGATCGTCCCCGGCCAGAGCGCTGAAGCGGCGAGCCCGAACGCAAATGCCGGAGCGTCCGGCATGAGCAGATACAGCAGCCATAAGGTGACCGGCATGGAGAGATTCAAAAGAAACTGACCGAGCAGCGAAAGCGGCATACTCCGGCTGAAGAACGCAACACAGACCGCGGCGAGCGGGATGGAGATCCAGGCAGCGCGCTTCGCCCCGAGCCGATCGCAGACAAAACCGCCGGCAGACTTCCCGGCGAAGACGAAGAATGTCATCAGAAAGGCGTGCAGCGCAGTCTGTTTCCACGGAAAGGCGACGGCAACACCGCCGAGCGCCCTTACGGCGACGGCGCAGGTCAGCAGTACGAAGGGCACGACCGGGAACCCGGACTGCTTCGAAAGCGAAGGAGGCGGGAGCCGGAGAGCATCCTCCCTCTGCGTCAGCAGAATCGCCGCGGCGCACAGCAGCATCAGCCCGGCCAGGATCCAGCCAAAGCGCGGGAAGAGCGACCCCAGCGTTACGCCGAAAGCACCCGGCGCGACGAACACGCCGAGCTGCCGGGCCTTGCCGCAGCTTTGGTGCAGCGTAACCGTCCCGGCCGCGACATGGAAAACACTGTTGCCGAGTCCGACCAGCGCAACGCGGAAGAAAAAGGGCAGCGGCAGCGCAAAGCCCAGGATAACGCAGACGAGCGACAGGATCTCCGGGGCTTTGCAGACTCTGAACCGATCTATGAGCAACCCGACGATGCACTGGGTGGAGAACGCGAGCGTATTGTAGAGAAGAATGCCGAACAGCAGCCGATCCCCCGCTTCTCCGGAGGAAAACAGCGTAGTAACGCACAGCGCATCGACAAGAAAATGCGCGAAAGAATTCAGCAGCAGCGTCAACATGGCAATCAGCCCCAATCAATCAGTAAATTCATTCTATCATATCGACGCAAAATGTGATAGAATATTTGCAAAACTTTTTTAGGAGATTATTCAGATGATCACTGTTGAGAACCTGACGCTGCAATACGGAGGACAGGTGCTGTACTCCCACGCTGATCTTCAGTTTACGCGCGGAAACTGTTACGGCATCATCGGAGCAAACGGAGCCGGGAAATCAACGCTCCTGCGGCTGATTGCCGGGGACGAGGAGCCGACGGCGGGACACATCACGATCGATCCAAAGGCGCGGATGTCCGTCCTGAAGCAGAATCAGAGCATGTTCGACGATTATCCCGTCTTGGAGACCGTCATCATGGGAAACATGACGCTATACAACTGCGGAAAGGAAAAAGACGCGATCTATGAGAAGGAGGATTTTTCCGACGAGGACGGCATCCGCGCCGCGGAACTGGAAGAACAGTTCGCGGAGCTCGGCGGCTGGGAGGCTGAAAGCGACGCGGCGAAGCTGCTGCAGGGACTCGGCATTCCCGTGGAGTACCACCAGACGCAGATGGCGGCCATGGATCCCCGCCAGAAGGTGAAAGTCCTGCTGGCGCAGGCGTTGTTCGGGAATCCGGATATCATTCTTCTGGATGAGCCGACCAACAACCTCGACCTGGCCAGTGTGGTGTGGCTCGAGGATTTTCTCATGGATTATGACGGAACCGTTCTCGTCGTCAGCCACGACCGATATTTCCTCAACAATGTCTGCACCCACATCGTCGACATCGATTACGGAAAGATCAAAATGTATGTCGGCAACTATGATTTCTGGTATGAGTCCAGCCAGCTGATCCAGAAGCTGATCAAGGACCAGAACAAAAAAGCGCAGCAGAAGATCGAAGAGCTGCAGAGCTTCATCCAGCGGTTTTCCGCCAATCGATCCAAGTCGCGCCAGGCGACCAGCCGAAGAAAGCTGCTGGACAAGATCACGGTGGAGGAACTTCCCGCCTCCTCGCGCCGCTATCCCTGGGTGGGCTTCAAGGCCGTACGGGAACCCGGCAAGGACCGCCTGTTCGTGGAGAACGTCAGCAAGACCGTCGACGGCGTGAAGCTGATCAGCAACCTCAGCTTTATCATGGGAAAGGAGGACAAGATCGCGATCGTCGGCGCAAATGAGATCGCGATCACCACGCTTTTCCAGCTCCTTGCCGGAGAGCTCGAGCCGGACGAGGGGACGATCAAATGGGGCGTGTCAACCATGCAATCCTATTTCCCCAAAAACCATGAAAGTTTTTTTGCGGGCCGTGACGAGAACCTCATTGACTGGATGCGCCAGTTTTCCGTGGACAAGCGGGAGAGCTATCTGCGGACCTTCCTCGGCCGGATGCTGTTTTCCGGAGACGAGGTCTATAAAAGCGTTAAGGTGCTTTCCGGGGGCGAAAAAGTGCGCTGCATGCTCAGTAAAATGATGCTGGAGGGGCGAAATGTGCTGCTGTTTGACCAGCCTACCAACCATCTGGATCTGGAGGCTGTGCAGGCCCTGAACAACGGTATGGAGGCTTTCCCGTTCAACATCATCTTTACAAGTCATGACCACCAACTGACGCAGACCGTCGCCAACCGCATCATCGAACTGACCGAGGACGGCTTTATCGACCGGATGATGCGCTATGACGAGTACATGCACCTTTACAGCGAAGAAAGCTGAATTGCTTCAACAGCCGCGGATCATTCGGATCCGCGGCTGTTTTTTCCTTTTCCGGAAATGTTGATCCGTATCAGAATCAGATAAATGCCCAGGCCGAACAGGGCCCCGCAGGAATCAAGCACCACATCCCGGAACTGCGCGCCGCGGCCTTCCGAAAAAAGCTGGATGCACTCGTCCGCGGCGGCGATGAGCACCGACGCCGGGAGCGCGGCCGGGACGCGGGAGATCCGCCTTTCCCCTTGTATGTTCCAAAGAAATCCGCTGATGCAGAAGCCCAGCGCCGCATATTCTGAAAAATGCGCGGTTTTCCGAAGAAGGTGATGGAACACCGCGTCATCGATGCGATCGTCCGGATCCAGGAGCGGCTTCAGATAGCGCATCAGAGAGGAGCTCTCCCTGGCGGAAAGATCGCGCGGCAGCATCGACTGGCCCCAGATGAAGCAGATCAGGAGCAGCGACAGGATCGCAAAGACGATCGCACGCGTGCGATTCACTGTTTCATATCCCGGCAGTACTGCTGCCAGCGCCAGGAATCGGCGCACATTTCCTCCAGAGTTTTTTCTGCCCGCCAGCCGAGAAGCCGATGGGCCTTGCCCGGATCGGCGTAACACACGGCGATATCTCCGCTGCGGCGCGGCGCGATCTCATAGGGGATATGCACTCCGGTTGCCGTTTCAAACGCGCGGATCACATCCAGAACGCTGTACCCTGTGCCGGTCCCGAGGTTGATGATCTCCGTGCCGCGGTGTGTTTCCGAAAACCGCAGAGCGGCAAGATGCCCCTTCGCGAGATCTACCACATGGATATAGTCACGAACGCCTGTACCGTCCGGCGTCGGGTAGTCGTTTCCGAAAACGCGGAGATGATCCAGCTGCCCGACGGCGACCTGCGTGATATACGGCATCAGGTTGTTGGGAATTCCGTTCGGCTTTTCTCCGATCAGACCGCTCTCATGCGCGCCGATCGGATTGAAATAGCGGAGCAGAACGACGCTCATCTCCGGATCCGCCGCGGCGGCGTCGGTCAGGATCCGCTCGATCATGTATTTGGTCCAGCCGTAGGGATTTGTACAGCCGCCCGCCGACGCCGTCTCGCGGAACGGAACGTCATTGCTCATGCCGTAAACCGTTGCGGAAGAACTGAAGATAAACCGACCGCAGCCGAAACGCGCCATCGTCTCCAGCAGGGAAAGCGTCGTATCTATGTTGTTTCGGTAATAGGCAAGCGGCTTTTCAACGCTCTCACCTACCGCCTTGAACCCGGCGAAGTGCATGACCGCGCTGATCTTGTTTTCCTGAAAGACGCGAAGCATCAGTGATTTGTCAGCCACGTCGCCGCGATAGAACACCGGGCGTTTGCCGGTGATTTTTTCAATGCGGTCGATTACGCTCTCCTCGCTGTTGGAGAGATCATCGACAATGACGGCGTCCTCTCCCGCATTCAGCAGCTCGACCGCGGTATGCGAACCGATATAGCCGGCCGCGCCAGTTAATAGAACCATAGGAACAAACCTCCGAAAAACGATTTCTGTTTTCTCATTCAGGCAGGATCGCGTTCTGCGCAAGCAGCGCCGCTTTCAGCTCCGCGTACGGAACGCTTCGGACCGGGATGCCGTTCGCCGAAGCGATCGCGGCAGCGATTCCCGCAGCCTGCCCAAAACACATGCAGTGCGGGATCAGATTGAAGCAGGAATTGGCGTCGTCATCCGAGGAAAACGCACGGCAGGCCACAAGCAGGCCTTCCGTTTTCTTCGGGACAAGCGCACGGTAAGGCACGTAAACAAGCGGATAGGCAGCGCTGTCGGCGCCGCGGTCATTGTTGGGGAAAACGGCGATCGTATCCGGGAAGGGCTGCCCGCGCTTCAAATCGTCCCGGCGGAGCGAGGCGAGTCCGACCAGGCGGCGCCCACCGGTGGTACCGAGCTGCGGACAAGTCAGCTCAATGTAGCTCTGCCCGAACCCGTCGGCGTGATCGCGCAGCATTTCCCATGTCCGGACGGCTTTTTCCCTTGCGGCGACGTCCATCCGCGTCATTTCCTCAACGTCGGTCTGACAAATTGCCTTGAAGTGCGGATGCAGCCAGGCGGAATCCTGACGGTTTTTCAGCATGCCGCGGAAAAAGCTCATATAAAGGCCGCTTTCCTGCATGCGCTGCATCAGTCTGGCATAGTCTTCGGGACGACTGCTGACGAAACGATCATAAGCGCGAAAATCCACGCCGCCGATCCAGAAGCCGAAACAGAGGTTGGCAATGCGAAGGCCGGGGTCAATATCGTCTTCGCTTTCAGTTCCGGAAAACGGAAGCAGATCCCCGTCGCCCGTGCCGTCGATGAGCACCTTGCCGAGAACGGCCCGGCGCCCTGATTTGCTCTCAAAGATCACGCCGCGCATCGTACTGTCTTCCATGACCGCATCGGTGACCCAGGAGTGAAGCAGCAGCTTGACGCCCGCCTCCTCAGCCATTCGGTTCATCTCGTTTTTCGCGATTTCCGGGTCCAGGATCGCGGAGTAAAGTAGAGCGTCTTCTCCCGCCGCATTCTTGCGAATGAAGAAATGATGAAAGTTGGAGTCCTTGTAGTATTGCAGGATTTCCGGATCCGTACTGCCCCACTCGTTTGGAGCGGGAGCGAATGCGGCATCCTGCTTTTGCAGACGCTCAATCAATTCCTGACAGATCCCGCCGATCCACCGCTCGCCGCGGATCGTGCTGAGATTCGGAATGATGTTCACAAGCCCGCCGGTACACATTCCGCCAAGATGCCCGTAGCGTTCCAGCAAAACGACGCGCGAGCCTGCCCGCGCCGCTGAAACCGCAGCAGAAAAGCCGCCCGGGCCGCCGCCGACCACAACGACGTCGGCCTCGCAGAGAACCCGCGTCTCACGCGCAGCCTCAGTCACGCTCTTGACGCCGGGGTAAAAACGCGCCTCCTGACCGGACGCCGGCGGGATTTCATACCGCTGCATTCCTTTTTGTCCGTGAAAGCGGAGCTTGACCTGATCTTCCATATCAACGCCTCCTATCGTTTGTTATGCCGCGGTTTTGCGGAGTCACCGGCCGAACAACGCGGCCGCGCGCCGCATTCTTTCGGAGATCTCCACGCTGAACGGACAGCGCTGCTCACAGCGCCTGCAGCCGATACATTCGGATGCCGTATGGGGCAGGGACAAATAATGCTCTTTCACGCTTCCGGGGACATGCGGCTGCGCTGAGGCCAGATCAAAGAACTTGTTCACCATCGCGATGTCGATTTCAACGGGACAGGGCCTGCAATGGCCGCAGTAGGTGCACTGACCGGAATAAGAATGCAGCGGCGCAGTTGCAAGCACGGATGCGTAATCCGTCTCGTCTGCGCCAGCGCTTTCGTATGCCAGCGCGGCGTCGACCTGCTCCTTCGTGTCGTAACCGCAGAGGATCGAGGAAACGCCGGGTCTGGTCAGCGCATAGTGAATGAGCTGGACCGGAGTGAATGCGACGCCGAACGGAGACCTTGCGGGATCAAACAGACGGCCGCCGAAAAAGCCCTTCATTACGGTCAGGCCGACGTCGTTTTCCTCGCACATCTGATAGAACGCAGCGCGCTCCGGATCGATCCCCGAAAGCTGATCTTTCTCGTATCCCTCGAACATCGTATCCAGATTTTCCGTTGCGGGTCGCATATCGAAAGCCGGATTGATGCTGAAAAGGATCATCTCGATAAAACCGGTTTCAACCGCAAGCCTGCCGATCCTCGGATTGTGGGTACTCAGGCCGATGTGGCGGATCACACCGCTGCGATGCAGCGAGCGGACGTAGTCGATGAAGCTGCCGTTCATGGAGCGTTCCCAATCCTCAACAGAATCGATATAGTGGATCATTCCAAGGTCGACATAGTCTGTTTGAAGCCGCCGCAGCAGATCCTCAAACGCCGGTCGAACCTGATCCATCTCCCGCGTTCTGACATACTGACCGTTTTGCCAGGTTGAGCCGATATGTCCCTGTACATACCAGGAATCCCTGCATCCGGCCATCGCCTGCCCGATAATGTCTCTGGACTTCGGATCTGCCATCCAGCAATCGACGATGTTGATTCCGAACCTGTGTGCATAGCGCAGAAGCTCGACAGATTCGGAACTGTCATGCCGCTCCAGCCACTCACCGCCGAAACCGATCTCGCTGACCGACAATCCGGTTTTTCCAAGTCGTCTGTACTTCATGGTGTTCCTCCGACACAGTATGTTTTTCGCGGCTTCCGTACCGGTCAGATTTCGGGGCACTCGAAAGCGCGCTGAAATGGAATGGCTCTAATTACAAGTTTACGCGAACTCGTTTCCCAAGTCAAGCTCCATGGGTTCCGAAGCCCGTATTCCCGGAAGACTGTCCGCTGCCGGGGAATGCGTATCTTCGCCCGATTTCGCGTCATAAGATGATGTAAATCGCAAATGGAGGATTGATATCATGAAAGAATTATTGTTTCGGCACAGACGGGTGATATATGCGGCGGGATCGGTTCTGCTCGTCATTCTGATCTTTCTGATTTCCGGCACGCCTGCGTTCGTCAGCACCGCGAAGACAAACAAAAAGCTTCCGATCTACTGCGTGCAGCGGGATGACAAGTGCGTATCCCTGACATTCGACGCCGCGTGGGGGAACGAAGACACCCAGCGTCTGATCGATATTCTCGAGAAGTACAATGTCAAAGCGACGTTTTTTGTGGTGGGCAGCTGGGTGGACAAATACCCGGAGTCCGTGAAAGCGCTGTCAGACGCAGGACATGAGGTCATGACGCATTCCGACGACCACGCGCATTTCTCAAAGCTGTCCACAGCGGAGATCCATGCGAATCTCAATACCGGCTGCGACAAAATCGAAGCGGTCACGGGCATTCGGCCGAAGCTGTTCCGCTGTCCTTACGGGGAATATGATGATCATGTGATCGAGGCGGTGACGAATCTGGGGATGAAAACGATCCAGTGGGATGTGGACAGCCTGGACTGGAAAGAGCTATCCGCCGCCGAGATTCTCCAGCGTGTCAAAAGCGGCGTCAAACCCGGAAGCATCGTTCTGTTCCACAATGCCGCGAAACACACGCCGGAGGCGCTTCCGTCCGTGATCGAGTACCTGCTGCAGAACGGATACAGTATCGTACCCGTATCGGAGCTTCTGCTCCAGGGCGATTATGAAATGGACCATACAGGGAGGATGTGCCGCCCGGGCACAGCATAATTGATTTGAAAATCTGCAAAAACAGGGTATAATACTGTCATCTGAACGAAACAAATGAGAGAAGCTACGGAGGCGCACACTTATGTCGAAGCTGTTGAACAAAAAAGAGGCAGAGGGGCTGAATCGATGGTGGAGGGCGGCAAACTATCTCTCCGCGTGTCAGCTTTATCTTCTTGACAATCCCCTGCTGACCGAGCCACTGAAGCGGGAGCACGTCAAGCGGAAAATCGTCGGTCACTGGGGAACGGTTCCGGGACAGAACTTCATATATACCCATCTGAATCGAATGATTCGAAAGTATGATCTGAACATGATCTATCTCTCCGGACCCGGCCACGGCGGCAACGCCATGGTGGCGCAGGACTGGCTCGACGGGAGTTACAGCGAGATCTACCCGAACATCAGTCAGGACAAAGAAGGCATGCGGAAACTGTTCAAACAGTTTTCTTTCCCCGGCGGCGTCTCAAGTCATGTCGCGCCCGAGACCCCGGGCAGCATCCACGAGGGCGGAGAGCTGGGGTATTCCCTTCTGCATGCCTTTGGTGCGGTGATGGATAACCCGGAACTGATCGCGGCGTGCGTCGTCGGCGACGGCGAATCGGAGACCGGACCGCTGGCGACCTCATGGCAAAGCAATCGTTTTCTGAATCCGCTCCGCGACGGCGCCGTGCTGCCGATCCTCCATCTGAACGGCTACAAGATCGCGAATCCAACCGTGCTTGCGAGAACGAGCGACGCGGATCTGGAAAAGTACTTCTCCGGCATGGGCTGGAAGCCGTATTTTGTAGAGGGCAGCGATCCGATGCCGATGCATGAAGCGATGGCAAAAGCACTGGAGGCCTGCTACGCGGATCTTCAGTCGATCCGCAGCGCAGCGCTTGCAGGTCTGCCGTCGGGACACAAGTGGCCGATGGTCATACTGCGCACGCCGAAGGGCTGGACGGGCCCGAAGGAAGTTGACGGAAAGATCATCGAGGGCACGTTCCGCGCGCATCAGGTGCCGATCGACATGTCGAAGCCGGATCACCTTGCCCGCGTGGAAGCCTGGCTGAAAAGCTATCATCCGGAGGAGCTGTTCAACCCGGACGGTACGCTGAAAGACGAGCTGAAGGCGCTGGCGCCTTCGCCGGAGCGGCGAATGGGCTCCAATCCGCATGCCAACGGCGGACTGCTCCTGCGGGATCTGAAGCTGCCGGATTTCCGCGATTATGCCGTCGACGTTCCACAGCCTGGCGCGGTCATGGAACAGGATATGATGGTGCTCGGCGGATATGTCCGGGATACGATTCGAATGAACCCGGAAAACTTCCGGGTTTTCGGGCCGGATGAAACCATGTCGAACCGGTTGAACAAGGTTTTTGAGGTGACGGGACGCGCCTGGAACGCGGAAATCGTTCCAGATGATGAACTCCTGACGCCGGACGGCAGGGTTGTTGACTCCATGCTCTCCGAGCACTGCTGCGAGGGATGGCTCGAGGGCTATCTGCTGACAGGAAGGCACGGCTTTTTCAACTGCTATGAAGCGTTTATCCGCATCGTGGACTCCATGGCGTCCCAACATGCGAAATGGCTCAAGGTAACGAGTCAGCTCCCCTGGCGCGCAAAAATCGCATCTCTGAACTATATCCTTTCCTCCAACGTCTGGCAGCAGGATCACAACGGCTACACGCATCAGGACCCCGGCTTCATCGATCATCTTGTCAATAAAAAAGCGGACGTAACACGGATCTATCTGCCGCCGGATTCCAACTGCCTGTTGAGCGTCTTTGACCATTGTATCCGCAGCAGAAACTATATCAACGTCATGGTGACGAGCAAGCATCCCCGGCCGCAGTGGCTGACGATGGAGCAGGCGATCCGACACTGTACGCAGGGCGTCGGGATCTGGCAGTGGGCCAGCAGCGATGAAGGCGCAGAACCGGATCTCGTCATGGCCTGCTGCGGGGATGCGCCGACGTTGGAAACGCTTGCCGCCGTGTCGATCCTGAGGAAGGAGCTCCCCGAGCTGAAGCTCCGCGTCGTCAATGTCGTGGACCTTATGCGGCTGCAGGACAGTTCCCAGCACCCCCACGGTCTGAAGCAGGATGATTACGACATGATCTTCACGACAGACAAGCCGATCCTCTTCGCGTATCACGGATATCCGTCACTGATTCATGAACTGACGTACCGTCGGCACAATCAGGCTCTGCATGTCCGCGGCTATATCGAGGAAGGTACGATCACGACGCCGTTTGACATGCGCGTGCAGAACAATCTGGATCGTTTCCATCTGGTTATAGATGCGGTCAAGCTGATCCCGGGCCTCGGAAACCGCGGTGCGGCTCTGGTTCAGCAGATGAAGGACAAGCTCATTGAACACAAGCTGTATATTCGGGAATACGGTTCGGATCTTCCTGAGGTGGAATCCTGGAAATGGGAACCATAATGGCGCTATAATCTGATATCCGAAAGCGGCAGGCGGATGATCCCGTCTGCCGCTTGTTATCTTGTTATGAAATAAACACGGATCCGGCGTCCGGATTTCTCCGTTTCTTATTGACTTTACCTGTATTATCAGGTAAAATTCTGATTTGAACAGGTTCATATGACATTCGGCCTGTCACGTATGCCTGCCGGTTCCCGCAGCCGCATTCTGCGGTTTCGACCGGCCGGCCTTTCACCTGCGCTTCAATACAGAAATTTTCATATGGAGGAAAAGCAATGATTCTTGACGAAAAACATGAGATGATGCGAAAGTTCTTCCGTCAGTTTGCAGAGACTGAGTTCACCTCTGAGCTGTGTGATGAACTGGAAGCAACCGGCGAGTTCAACAGAGAAATCTTTGACAAGATGGCAAAGGCTGGACTCACGGGCGTGAAGATCCCTGTCGCATACGGCGGCCAGGGCGGCGACTATCTGGCATACTCCCTGATGATTGAGGAGCTCGCTCGCAGGAGCGTCGTCCTCTCCATCTATGCCAACACCTCGAACTCCCTCGGCGGCGGCCCCCTGCTCTATTTTGGCACGGAAGAGCAGAAGCAAAAGTATCTGACCCCCTGCGCAACCGGTGAGAAGATCATTGCTTTCGGTCTGACAGAGCCGGGCGCCGGCTCCGATGCCGGCGGCACCCAGACCACCGCGGTCCTGGACGGCGACTATTATGTCCTCAACGGCCGCAAGACCTTCATTTCCGGCGCTCCTTTCGCTGATTACTGCATTATCTATGCAAAGACCGATCCCACCCAGAGAGGTTCCCGCGGCATCTCCATGTTCATCATGGATATGAAGCTCCCCGGCGTTTCCGTCGGTAAGCACGAGAACAAGATGGGCATCATCGGCTATCCCACCAGCGACGTCATCATGGAGAACGTCCGCGTTCCCAAGACCGAGCTGCTCGGGCCTCTGCACAAGGGCTTTGCCGCCGCGATGAAGACGCTGGACGGCGGCCGCCTCGGCATGGCTGCTCAGGCGCTCGGCATCGGACAGCGCTGCCTGGAGGAGTCCATTTCTTATTCCAAGGACCGCAAGCAGTTCGGTCAGCCCATCTGCAGAAACCAGGGCATCAGCT
>Ga0079305_1002030_pt1 | contig 20499 bp, 22 predicted proteins | sample LMS_cellobiose_e_FD_79183 | JGI IMG/M metagenome (GOLD analysis project Ga0079305, IMG submission 79183) | Rumen-fistulated moose microbial communities from Alaska, USA - LMS_cellobiose_enrichment | ecosystem: Host-associated > Mammals > Digestive system > Stomach > Rumen fluid ... | reverse complement strand
CCTAAGTTTGTGCAGGATATGCGGCCCCATTCCGACCTGATCTTCGATGTCCACCTGATGGTGGAGAATCCCGAGTTCTTTGTTGAGGAGTTCGGCAAGACTGGTGCAGATTATATCACATTCCATGTTGAATCCTGCTATCATATCCACAGGCTTATATACCGTATCAAGGAGCTGGGCAAGAAGGCTGGTATAAGCATAGTTCCATCCACCCCGGTAAGTGCTGTTCAAGAGGTGCTGGGAGATGTGGACTTGGTACTGGTTATGACAGTGAACCCTGGCTTCGGCGGTCAGAAACTGATTCCAAGCTGCATTGATAAGATTTCTCAGCTTTCTTCTATTAAGAAAGAAAAAGGTTATAACTTCCTTATCTCTGTAGATGGCGGAGTAGGGGGCAGCAATGCTCAGACCCTGGTGAATGCCGGTGCCGATGTGCTGGCTACAGGTTCCGCCTTCTTCAAAGACCCCAGTTGGACTGCACAAATTTCAAAAACATTATAAATTAATACAAGCCCAGCAAAAGACACATCCCTCGATGGGTGGGTACCCCTCAGATAAGCAAATGCCATACTCACTTTATTCTTTTGAGTGAGTATGGCTTGCTTATTGCTGAGGAGCCCAATATCTCAGGATATGCCTTTTGCTGGGTTTATATTGCTTAATACCAGTTTTTGAAGTTTGTTCCGTACTGTTCCGGACTTGTACGTTCAATCGAAGGTAAGTGATTTCTGGCCATTTTTATTAAATCTTTATACTGCAAGGAGATATAAAAAAGTTTCAGAAAAGTGCAAAATTTCTTCTGCGTTACTATTGACAACTTAGTAACGTTATAGTAATGTTGGTTATGTAAACGGAAACGTTGGTGAAACGTTACTTAAAAGGAGATTGAGATGAGAAACTTCGGTAAGGCAGTTAAGATGATGGCAATGGCACTGGTGATGAGCGCTTTCTTCTGCTCCTGCAATGTGTCTGGCGGTTCTTCCTACGATGCTTCCTCCGAGGCTTCCAAGACAAACATCTCCAAGGTCGGGAACGGAACACAGGGTACAGTTGCTCCGGCAGGCTCCGGAATCTCCATCAAGTTCAAGCAGTTCGGAATCACAGTTGAGACAGCTGGCGGCAAGAGCGAGGTTGCAAGAGGCGAGTCCCTTGAGATTACCTGCAGCGAGAAAGAGGGAAGCGAGGAGATCGGACTCTGCGACTGGTATATCGGAACATCCAAGGTTGCATCTGGAAAGAGCTTCACATTCAGCCAGACAAAGCCGGGCGTTTACAGCGTAAGCTGCATCGCAGCAGACAGCGCGGTAAATCCGCTCTATGCAGACAGCGTACAGCTTTCAATCACCGTAAGATAACAGACAGATTATAAATAAGAAAGGGCATCCAGAAGGATGCCCTTTCTTTGTTTTAGAACACTGGTTTAGAAGACTGTGACAACTTCGCCGTTTGGATACCGCTTTGCGATATAATCCTTTACCTTCTGTGTCTTGAGCACTTCGATAAGAGCCTTGACAGCAGGCTTGTTCTCGTTTCCAGCCTTCACTGCGATTACGTTGACGTATGGGGAAGAAGAACCTTCTACAAAAAGTCCGTCTTTCTTTGCAGAAAGCCCTGCAGGAATAGCGTAGTTACCGTTGATTACTGCGCCGTCAACATCGTTAAGAACTCTTGGCAGGGAAGCAGCTTCAATTTCCCGGAACTTAATCTTTTTCGGGTTCTTTGCAATGTCCAGAGGAGTTGCTGTGATTCCGGCATCTGCCTTAAGTGTGATAAGTCCTGCATCGGCAAGAAGAAGCAGTGCTCTTCCTTCGTTGGTCGGGTCGTTAGGAATTGCGATTACTGCTTTATCCTTAAGCTGGTCAAGCTTTGCAACTTTCTTTGAATAGAGGGCGAATGGTTCTACATGGATTCCCCCTGCGTTCACCAGATGATATCCTTTCTCTTTGTTGAATGATTCAAGATATGGGATATGCTGGAAATAATTTGCATCGATGTCTCCAGCCTCAACTGCGTCGTTAGGTGTCACATAGTCTGTGAACTCCACTACCTCAAGCTTTACACCCTTTGCTGCCAGGTCATCCTTGATAAGATTGAGGATTTCGGCATGTGGCTCCGGTGTTGCTCCTACTTTGATTGTCTGCTGAGCATATACTGATGTTGCAATCAGTGCTATTGCAGCAAATGCTAAAAATTTTTTCATGTATAAACCTCCTATTACCTACTTGGTTGGTAGGTATATTATACTTTTAAACCAATCGTGTCAACAGCTTATTTAAAAATTTACCGCTTGCTGAGCATCTTGTTGGTCAGACGGGTCCCTGCAAACTGTATTGCTGCCACCATAATAATGATGACAATTACCGCCGCTGTCATGACCCCGGTGCGGAACCGCTGGTATCCGTAGCGGATAGCCAGGTCTCCCAGGCCGCCGCCCCCCAGTGTTCCTGCCATAGCAGAATAGCTTATAAGATTGATTATAGTCAAGGTGATTCCCGATACCACAGAGGGCATAGCCTCCGGCACCAGAACCTTGTGGATTATCTGCCAGTTGGTGCTTCCCATAGCCCGTGCCGCCTGTACAATGCCAGGGTCGACCTCGTTCAGGGCAGTCTCTGTAATACGAGCCACAAAGGGGGCTGCCGCAATGGAAAGAGGTATGATGGTTGCGGTTGTGCCTAATGCTGTCCCCAGCATAAGCCGGGTAAAGGGGAGCAGGACAATCATTAAAATTACGAACGGGAAAGAGCGGAGTACATCTATAATACGGCTTAATACCGAGTTGAAAACCGGCTTTGGGGTTATGCCGTACTGGTTTGTGGTGTTAAGGAGTACTCCCAAAGGGAAGCCGATTATTATGGCAAACAATGTGGAGAAGAATACCATAAGCAGTGTCTGGAGTGTGGAAACGCTCACAAGAATCAATATCTGTTCCATAGATTACCCCTCTTCCTTGCGCACATGGACGCTGTTGGCCTCAAGCCATTCTATGACCTTGGAGATTTCCTCGTCGCTTCCTGTGATATCCACATTCATATAGCCCACATCCTCATCTGGCAGATGAGAGATTCCGGCAGCAAAAATATTGAACTTTACATCGAACTTATTGGCAATCATGCTCATAATAGGCTTGTCAGGAGTGTTTCCTGTAAAGTGCAGATGGAATCGGCCGGTCTGGTCCGACCACTTTACCATCTCTTTGTCGTTGAGCACATTCTTTATAAAGTCCCGGGTTGTCTGGGTCTGAGGGTTTGCGAAAATCTCCTTTACAAGTCCTTGCTCAACCAGCTGTCCTTCCTCGAGTACTGCCACATACTCGCAGGCGTCGCGCACCACCTCCATCTGGTGTGTTATCATGACCACAGTCAGGTTCATCTTCTTCTGGATATCCTTTATCAGGGCCAAGATAGACTGTGTTGTGTTGGGGTCCAGGGCGCTGGTGGCCTCGTCGCAGTAGAGTATGTCGGGCTGTGTGGCCAGAGCTCTTGCTATAGCTACCCGCTGTTTCTGCCCGCCCGACAGGGTGCTTATTGGCGCATTCTCCCTGTCCTCAAGGCCTACCAGTTTGAGCATCTCGGTTACACGCTCTTTTATCTGGGCCTTGGGTGTGCCGCAGATCTCAAGGGGATATGCCACATTCTTGCCGGCAGTGCGGGAGCTGAAAAGGTTAAAGTTCTGGAAAATCATCCCTATCTTGCGGCGGCAGGCTATAAGCTCATCTTTAGGCAGATTGTCGACCCGTCTGCCGCCATAGAATACCGCACCCTGGTCCGGCGTCTCCAAAAGGCTCATAAGGCGCACCAGCGATGACTTGCCGGCACCGCTTTTTCCTATGATGCCGAATATGGTGTTCTCTGGTATATCCAGCGAAACGTTATTCACTGCAGTTATTGTGTCATAGGTTTTTTTCAGATTCTCCAGCTTTATCTGCATGTTCGCCTTTCAATATCATTTATACATAGGGAACTTGGCTGTAAATGCGTAAACCTCGTCCCGCAGTGCTGCAAGTGCGGCGTCGTTATCGATGTTGTCACAGGCCCTCTTTATGAACCTTGCAATCTGAACCATCTCGGCTTCTTTCATGCCTCTGGTGGTTACAGATGGTGTACCGATACGGATTCCGCTGGTTACCATAGGTTTCTGCTTGTCGAAGGGGATTGCATTCTTGTTTACGCTTATTCCAGCCTTGTCCAATGCCTGCTCCACAGCTTTTCCTGTAAGCCCCAGGACAGATACATCAACCAGCATAAGATGGTTGTCGGTACCGCCGGATACCAGTGCAAAGCCCTGTGCCAAAAGCTCTTTTGCCAAAGCCTGTGCGTTTGCCACAATCTGGGTTGCATAAACTTTAAAGTCAGGCTTTAAACATTCGCCCAGTGCTACAGCTTTTCCTGCGATTATATGCATAAGCGGGCCGCCTTGGATTCCAGGGAATATTGCCTTGTTGAGCTTGTATTCGTCTGCAAACTCCTGGCTGGAAAGAATCATACCGCCCCGTGGACCCCGGAGAGTCTTATGGGTTGTGGTTGTGGTAACATGTGCATATGGAATCGGGCTTGGATGGAGTCCTGCTGCAACCAGACCTGCAATGTGGGCCATGTCCACCATAAGGATTGCACCTACAGAATCTGCAATTTCCCGGAACCGCTTGAAGTCGATTACCCGTGGATATGCAGAAGCACCTGCGATAATCAATTTAGGCTTGCTATCTTTGGCAATCTGTGCCAGTGCGTCGTAGTCGATGAATCCGTCCTCTTTTACGCCGTAAGGAACAATGTTGAAGTAAGTTCCGGAGAAGTTTACCGGGGAGCCATGGGAAAGGTGTCCGCCGTGGGCAAGGTTCATTCCCATTACTGTGTCGCCTGGCTTAAGGAGTGCAAACTGGACAGCCATGTTGGCCTGTGCGCCGGAGTGGGGCTGGACATTGGCATAGGTGCATCCGAAAAGTTTCTTAGCCCTTTCTCTGGCCAGCTCCTCGGCAATGTCTACGCACTGACAGCCACCGTAGTAGCGTTTTCCAGGGTAGCCTTCTGCATACTTGTTGGTCATTATGCAACCATCAGCCTCAAGAACAGCGTTGGAGACATTGTTCTCCGAAGCGATAAGCTCGATGTTATGATTCTGTCTGGCTTTCTCCTGCTCGATTGCAGCCCAGACTTCCGGGTCTGTATCCTTTAAATGGTCGTCAAAAAATCCCATGAATTCCTCCCAGTTATTATTTTTTTCAATAATATAATGAAACCATTAAACAGTAAATACCGCTGGGCGGAAAAAGTATTTAAGAAAATAAAAATAGGAAAAAAGGTAATTTATCTTAAATTTTTAATATGGTATAGTTATTTTACCATGAAAAAGATGACTAAAGAGGAAAAACATCAGCAGTGCATGCGGGAGATCAAAGGAACCCTGATTGTCACAGTCCTGTGCTTCCTCTGGCATGTTGCCACTGCATTTATACTGAATGGGAAAGGTTTATATTTCCTGGGGATGCCGGCCTGGTTCTCGGTATCGGTATTTGGAACCATAGTTATTGCCCTGGTGGGAGTACGCTACCTGCTCAAGCATGTCTTTGTAGACTTTGAGTATGATGACGAGGAGGAAGACTGATGATTCTCTCCATACTTATCATCTATCTGCTGCTGAATGCAATAATAGGTATCTGGTATAATAGAAAAAAGAGCAGGGAAAGTTCCCTGAACATAGAAAAGAAATATTATATAGGCGGACGCTCCATGAACGGTCTGCTCCTGGCTATGACTACAATGGCTACATATACTTCTGTCAGCTCCTTTGTCTCCGGTCCAGGTGCGGCTGGTATGACATTCGGATATGCCCAGGTGTGGATTGCAGCTGTGCAGGTGCCTGTGACATTCTTTATCCTGGGAGTGCTGGGAAACAAGCTGGCACTGGTCTCCCGCCGCACCGGTTCTGTAACTGTGGCTGGCTACCTCAAGGCCAGGTACAAGAGCGATGTTCTGGTCATAGTCACATCGCTTCTGATGGTGGCATTCTTTATAGCCCAGATGATATCTCAGTTCACAGGTGGTGCCACTCTGATTCAGTCCATAACAGGGCTTGATTATAAGTATTCACTCTTTATATTTGCAGCTGTAGTAATTATTTATACTGCATTCGGCGGATTCTCTGCCGTAGCTATAACAGATGCTATTCAGGGTTTCATAATGTGCATAGGAACATTCCTGTTCCTGTTCTTCGTACTCCATGCTGGCGGTGGGCTTTCCGGCATAGATGCCGGGCTTCAGCAGAACCTGCCTGGAGTTTACGACAACCTGATTGCAAAATATAAACCGGGAACACTGCTCTCATTCTGGATTCTGGTGGGATTCGGCGTATTGGGACTGCCCCAGACAGCGGTGCGTTCCATGGGATTCAAAGATACCCGGAGCCTCCACAGCGCTATGTGGATCGGAGCCATCACCTGTTCTTTCGTTGTAGTTGGAATGCATCTGGCAGGTGCATGGGCTGGAGCTCTGGTGGACAAGGCCAATCTGCCTACATCAGACTATTTTATTCCTTATATAGTTCAGAGAATTATGCCTAAACCTCTGGCAGGACTCTTCCTGGCTGCTCCTATGGCGGCAGTCATGTCCACTGTGGACTCCCTCCTTATACTGGCTTCTGCGGCCATCGTCAAAGACTTGTGGAGGACTTATGTGGTCAAGGATGACCCTGTCAAGATTGCCAAGTATAATAAGAGTGTAGCTGTGATAAGCCCTGTGGTGACACTGCTTTTCGGAATTCTGGTCACATTCCTGACTTTGGATCCGCCCGACATCATCTTCTTCCTGAATATGTTTGCATTCGGTGGTCTTGAGTGCACATTCTTCTGGCCGCTGGTTGGAGGACTCTTCTGGAAGAAAGGGACTAAGCAGGCAGCAGTTGTCAGCTCTCTGGGTGCGGCATTCACCTATATCTTCTGCCACTACAATGTTAAGATTGCGGGAATCAACGCTGTGGCATGGGGACTTCTGGTAGGTGGACTGCTCTACTTTATCGTAGGCCGGATAACTGGAAAGAAAGGACTTGATCAGGATATTCTGGACAACTGCTTCTGATTTTTATGCGGTGAATAGGTAAAATAATCTCCGCAAAAATGCGGTGAATAGACTTGATAATCACCGCAAAAAATGTTATACTCCTATTATGTACATATATCAGGATGAACATTGGCCATTCTTCGAATATGATTCTCATTCTCTCTCAAGGCTGCTTGAGGAATGTCACCTGGAGCAGGGAAAACTGCTTGCGCGGATGGATATGCTGGGGCTTTCAGAGAAAGAGGAGAAGATACTCTCAACCGTTACAAGCGATATAATCAAATCCAGCGAGATAGAGGGATTTCTGTTAAATCAGGATAAAGTCCGTTCATCTATTGCCCGCAGGCTGGGAATCAAAACATCAGGACTGGTAAATTCAGACCGTAATGTTGATGCTGTTGTTGATATGATGCTTGATGCCACCACAGACTTTGAAAAACCACTTAACGAGGAGCGGCTTTTTAGCTGGCATGCCTGTCTTTTCCCAACTGGTTATAGTGGAATGAACAAGATAGAAGTGGCTAAATACCGTTCATCGGATATGCAGGTGGTTTCAGGTGGTTTAGGACATGAAAAAGTGCATTATGAGGCACCAAAGCCGAAGGCTGTCAGGCGGGAGATGAGGCTTTTTCTAAGATGGTTGAATAATAAGAAGAAAGAAGGGGATTCTATCATTCATGCTGCTGTTGCTCACCTTTGGTTTATCACGATACATCCTTTCGAGGATGGAAATGGACGCATAGCCCGGACAATAGCAGATATGATGCTCTGCCGCAGCGACAGGACCAAATTCCGTTTCTACAGCATGTCGAATCAGATTCTGCTTGATAAAAAAAACTACTATGATATTCTTGAGAAAACACAGCATGGCTCTGTTGATATCACCGGATGGATTGAATGGTTTTTAAAATGCTATAAGAGGGCGGTTGAAGAGAGCTTTGCCCAGACAGAGAGTGTCCTTAGGAAATATGCTTATCTTCAGGGTATCTCGCATATACCGCTGAACAGTCGCCAGTCCCTTATGCTGAATAAAATGTTGGACGGTTCATGGTTTGGAGTGCTCAACACATCAAAGTGGGCAAAGATGGCCAAGTGTTCTAATGATACAGCTCTGCGTGACATCACAGATCTGGTGGAGAAGGGAGTGCTTGAGAAGAATCCGACTGCCGGAGGAAGAAGCACAAATTACGTTATACTTATTAAGGTGCAAGAGGGGAGAAATGAAGAGAATAATTAAATTCAGTATTATTATTTTGTGTGCGGTGTTTATGGCAATGCCGGCAGCGGCTCAGGGCAAGTCTGGCAATAAGGTCTATTTTGCCGCCCCGCTTTTCAATATAAGCGAACTCGATTTTAATCTTAAGCTTACTCATCTGCTTGAAAGCTATGGCTATAAGGTTTTCCTGCCACAGCGTGACGGCTATCTGGCTTCGGAATTAGAGGGAAAGAGCCATGAAGAGCTTATCGATATGATCTTTAAGAAGGACCTGGAAGAGGTTCTCAAGGCAGATATTATATTCATCCTTCTGGATGGTCGGGCCCCTGATGAAGGAGCTTGTGTGGAGCTGGGTATCGGCTATGCCAACGGCAAAAGATGCTATGGCTTTAAGAGCGATTCCAGGTCTGTTGAGCTTGGGCTTGATGTGAATCCTATGATAACCGGGTGCCTTGAGAAGCTTTTCTACGGTTTGGATGGCAATAAGCTGATTGAAGAATTAAAACAGTATCTGGCCAAGAATAAACTGTAAGTTTTTCAGCTGTCACCCTGGAGCTGTATGTAGACCGCGTTGGCCAGGATAAAAAGGTTGTCCAATGTGGCATTGCTCTGCATGCTCACAGAGTAGGTGAGCCCCGGGGCTATGTCCTGCCAGATGCAGATTCCCACAGTCTGTCCATCTATGACACTCCAGCGTGCTGTGGCAGAGTTGTAGCCTACAGGCAGTTCAAGTTCGTTGTCCCATTTGTAGTAGAACCCGGATATATCCTCAAGCTCTGTTGCAGTGCTGGCTTTGATACGGGCTGTGCAGCGGGTCTCCTGCCATGTGAAGTCGGCCTGAGCCAGTTCCCCGGCAATGATAGAGTAGGTGATTTCAGTTGCATCCCTTGGAATGCCGAAGGATATGCCCAGCTTCTCCTGAATCTCCTGGTAAGATGATTCTACAATCGGATTTGGAAGGGCAACCTGGTTTTTCCTGCAGCTGCAGAACAGTAGAAGAGGTAAAAGTAATAAAAGGTGGATACGCCTCATGGTAACTCCTTTTATTTTAATATATCATAAGCTACAGGAAATGTGAAATAGATGTCGGGATAGGGTTCGTCGGCCAGCATGAAGTGCCACCATTCGCAGTCCAGTATCTTAAAGCCGTTTCTGGTCATTGCGTTCTGCAGGAACATCCGGTTTTCAAACTGCTCCTCTGTTATCCCGGTATAGTCTGGATGGGCAATGGGGCCGAAGAAATCGAAAGGACAGCCCATATCCACCTCTTTTCCGGTGTTCATATCCAAAAGGGTCAGATCCACGGCGCTGCCCCGGCTGTGGCTGGACTGGGTGGCGATATAGCCTTTCTCAAAAAGCTCCTGCTTCTGAAGGTCGGGATAGAATATATGCTTCATGCGGATATCCTGATCCTCAAGTCCCCACATGACAAAGTGCTTTACAGCAGTGGTCGGGCGGTAGGCGTCAAAGATTTTAAGCCGGTATCCTGAAAGAATCAGCTCTTTGCTTACAGCCTTAAGGGCTCTGGCTGCCTCCCTGGTCAGGAAAGCACAGGGAACTTCGTAGCCGTCAATCCTCTCTCCTATAAAATTATATGTGGAGTAGTAGCGGATTTCCTGGACTATATCTGGTACATAATCGGCTAAAAGCACAAAGCCTGAAGCATCCTTTGTAAAGTCTTTCATACTATTGATTTTATAGAAGAAAAAAGCAATAATCAAGGGTTAGAAAGAGAAGACGAATGCAGAAGAAATTTGAGATGAAAGGGCAGGAGGCAATTCAGGAGATTCTGGATTTCAACTGCCAGGCTCTTAAGAATTTTAAGCTTGATTCAAAAGAAAGGCTCCGTACCGAGCTGACATGTGAAGAAGTGCTTATGCGTCTGATTGATCATGGTGACTTTGAGAAAAAGAAAAATATTTCTATCAGTATCAATAAATTTTTAGGCAATATCAGCATAGATATGCGGGTTCCTGGAAATGATTTTGAGTTTTTGCCCAACCCCGATTTTGATGATATAGAGAGCGAGGAAATAACAGTAGACTCTATACAGAATACGCTTCTGCGCTCCCTGGGCGAAAGGATAAGTTTCAGGCATTCAGGCTATTATAATACTGTCAGGATACAGGTTTACCGTTCCCAATATTTCAACTTATATCTGATTATTACTTCAATGATTCTGGCTATTATCACTGGGATTGCTGCTAAAAGTCTGTTCCCTGAGCATTTATGCAGTTTTATCAATGATAATATTTTCCAGTCATTCATATCGCTGTTTATGAATGGTCTTAAGATGTGTGCTGTACCTGTTGTATTCCTTTCTATTGTGACATGTTTTACAAAGACAGACAGTCTGGCTGGAATAAAGAGGATTGGAATCAAGCTGTTTGTATTCTATTCTGTTTTTATGGTCTTCTCTGCATTTTTAGGCTATTTGACTGTTCAGCTGTTAAAGCCGGGGGCTGGGATGCATTTAACTGCATCTTCGGCTCCAGAAGATGCAGCTGTCGGCAATATCCTGTCAATACATAACATACTTGTTGATGTAGTGCCCAACAATGTCATAAGACCCTTTGCAGAAGGAAATATGATTCAGCTGATAATTCTGGCAATTCTGGTGGGTGTGGCCTGTGGTGCATGCAAAATAAAAGTTGTCATCTCAATCTTTGATGAGCTGAACAGGATTTTCCTTAAGATTATAGGATTTTTCATGCAGCTTATTCCTCTTTTTGTCTTCTGTGCTGTATCATCTATGCTTATTACGACTGGTTCCGAGGTGCTGCTGTCTGTCCTGAGATTATTCTACACAAATATTTTTGGTGTTCTGCTTCTTTTCATCGCTTATTGCATTGTTTTTGCTGTCCTTGGATTTAATCCATTTAGAGTGCTTAAGAAATCGATGCAGATGCTGTTGACAGCTTTTACAACTGCCTCCAGTATCGCCTGTATGCCAGATGCTATGAAAATATCGGGGGAACTGGGTGTTGAACCTAAAATGTATAATTTTTCTGTTCCAATAGGAATAACTTTATTTAAAAGTACTTTCCCCATTATGGCGATTGTCTTTGTCTGTTCATCAGCAACTATCTATGGCATTGATCTAACGCTGTCAAAAATTATTTCAGTAGCTTTTTCATCAATTGTCCTTATAATGGCTATGCCTGGAATACCTGGAGTAACCCTTATCCTTATGTCGACTCTGCTGGCTATGGCAGGATGTCCTGCTGAGGCACTGGGGCTGGTGGTCGGTATTGACCCGATTATTGATATGTTTTTTACACCAGTTGTAGTGCTTGGTGTTATGGCTTCTGTCCTTGCAGTGGCAAAGAACGAGAAGATGCTGGACAGATAAAAGATGTCACCCTGAAAAATTCAGGGTGACAGAAGGGTGACAAGGGATTATTTTATTGCAGAAGCTGCCCACTCTTTGCACTTGGTCAGGTCGTCATCGGATGGAGTAAGGTTCACCATAAGTGGTTCTGAAACAAGTGTTGCACCAGCATTCTTTGCTCTGTCGGCCCAATCCCGGAGCCACTGGCCATCGCCCCAGTCGTAGGAGCCGAAAAGTGCCACCTTCTTTCCGCTGATAGAACCTTCGATGGAAGCAAAGAACTCCTCCATTGTGTCTTCCAGAATCTCGTCTCCCATAGCAGGACTTCCCAGCAGGAGCACATCGCATGCAAGGACGCCTGATTTGTCTGCACTGTCTGCTGTTCCAAAGATAACCTCAGCTCCAGTTCCCTTTGCCGCATCACATACAGCCTTTGCCATTGCTTCTGTGTTGCCTGTTGTGGTTGCATAAATAATAGCAATCTTCATTTTGTATACCTCTCTTTATAGTTTTCTATGATCTGCCTGACAGAATAGCCGGCATCAAACATTTTCTTGCACACTCCGCTGCACCGCTTGTACCTGCACTGGCACGCCTTGGCCTTCTCTACATCGGAGTAGCTTTTCCAGTAGCCGCAGTATTTGCACTGCTGTCCCTGATACTTCTCAAAGGCAATTACATCTTCCACCGGGTATCCCAAGATAATTCCAATCTCATGGGGGAAAATTGCATTTGGTCTTATTCTTTGGATCAATGTGGAGATTATCCCCAGGGTCCCGGATTCGGATGTATATCCTTTTTTCTTCAGATAAGATTGTACAGATGTGTCTGACAGAATTTTATTGACCCAGCTGCAGTTATAGACCAGTACCAGCTTTGTCTGGCCCGATTTCTCTATGACTGACACTGCAAGTCCCCGGTTTCTGTACTCACTTTCCCAGCGTTTGAATGCCGGGTGGGAGAATGCTGTATTCTTTACAGAGAAGAGGTTTCCTGGCTTTATATGGCACAGGGTGGGGGCGCTGTACTGTATCATCATCTGGTCAAAACACATAGTCTCTTATGGTTAGCTACTGCTAACTGATGAGATAGTACGGATTTTCTAGAAGTTAGTCAATGCTAACTGAAAAAATTATTTCAGAAACTTGACCAGCTTCTCCATAGCCTTCTGGGTGTTCTCTCTTGAGTTGAATGCACTGAACCGCACATAGCCCTGACCGCAGCTTCCGAAACCGCTTCCAGGTGTGCATACTATGCCGCATTCGTGGAGCAGCCTGTCAAAGAATGCCCAGGAGTCTGTCTTGGTGTTGACCCATACATATGGCGAGTTGTCGCCTCCGGTGCAGCTGTAGCCAAGATCCACTATTGCTTTCTTGATTATTGCTGCATTGCCCAGATAATAGTCTGTCTTTTCCTTGATCTGAGCCTGACCTTCTGGTGTATAGCAGGCAGCTGCTGCGCACTGAACAGGGTATGAGGCACCGTTGAACTTGGTGGTCTGCCGCCTGTTCCACATTGCATAAAGCGATGCCGGGTTTCCATCTGCATCGTATACTTTGCACTTTTTAGGCACTACAGTGAAACCGCACCGAACTCCGGTGAATCCTGCTGTCTTTGAGAAACTGCGGAACTCAACTGCAACTTCATCGGCTCCTGGAATCTCGAATATAGATTTTGGCAGCTCAGGGTTTCTGATGAAACATTCATAAGCTGCATCGAAAAGAATCAGAGATCTGTTCTCCTTTGCATAGTCCACCCATTTCTTAAGCTGCTCCTTGGTAGCAGTTGCACCTGTAGGGTTGTTGGGGAAGCACAGGTAGATCACGTCTGCTTTCTTCTTGGGCAGGTCTGGCACATAGTTGTTGGCCTCGGTGGAATCGAGATAGATGAATCTTGAATATCTTCCATTTACAAAGTCTCCGCTGCGGCCGGCCATGACGTTGGTATCCACATATACAGGATATACCGGGTCTGGAACTGCAATCACAGCATCGGAGGAGAAAAGCTCCTGGAAGTTTCCTGTGTCGCACTTGGCTCCGTCGCTGACAAAGACCTCGTCGGCACTTATATCTGCATTACGGCTCTGGAAATCGTGCTCTGCAATGGCACTGCGCAGAAAATCGTAGCCCTGCTCAGGACCATATCCCTTGAATGTAGCTTTTTCTGCCAGATCGTCCACCCCTTTGTGGAAAGCCTTGATGCATACATCGGCCAATGGGAGTGTCACATCTCCGATTCCCATCTTGATGACCTCTTTGTCAGGGTTCTCCTTCTGGAATGCGGCAACCCGCTTTGCAATGTCAGAGAACAGGTACGAAGCCTGGAGCTTCTGGTAATTTTCGTTGATTCTTATCATAGTGATTCTATCCTTAAATTAATTTGATGATATAAAAAACAGGTGGGTTTTTCAATAGATTGCTAAAATTAAATATTGGGTGTACAATATAAAAGATATGATAGGAATCAGACTGGCTGACGGCACATTTTTCTCAATCTGCTCCGATGGTCCCGAGAAGAAGAGGGTAGTACTCTCTCCTGCCAACAGGAACCAGAAGAAGGCCAAGATTGACCTTTTCCGCTACGATACAGAAAAGGACAAGGATGGATATCATATCGGCTCTCTGTTTCTGGACACCTTGGATTCTGACAATTCAGAGATAGAACTTTTCATCGATACAGACGGCACACGGATCCGGGCGGTGGCCACCGATCTGCATGGTGGTGGAAAAAGCGAGTTCGAGGCTGCTCTGCCGGGGATAGCTCCCAAGGAGGATTCTGTCAGTGTGCCGGTGGAAAAAGCCCCTGTTGCAGTCCGTGGAATACGGAGTCTTCAGGTGATGATGGCAGTGCTGCTTCTGATGATGGCATTTGTGACAGGATTGCTGCTTTATAACATATTTTCAGCACCTACAGAGCGGATATACCCTGATATTGCCGAACAGACTCAGCCGGCTCCTGCACCAGAACCAGTTACAGAACCAGAACCAAAGCCAGTGCCAGAACCAAAGCCGGAACCAGTGCCAGCACCGGCTCCCGTGCCACCAGTTCCTAAGCCCGAACCCCAGGAATATATCCGCTATAAAGTCAAATATGGCGACACCCTTTGGTCCATTGCCAAGGATTTCTGCAAAGATCCCTATATGTACCGCCGTATTGCTGCAGAAAACCAGCTGGATAGCCCCGACAGGCTCATCTCTGGTACCACTCTGATCATTCCAATCAACAGAGACTAAAATATTTCTCTCTTTCTTCCGATAATTAATAGTAGTCTTTTGGGAGGAAGCGTGACTAAATCAAGACCTGTTGTTATATCTGCCTGCATTTTATATTGTGCTGGAATACTTTTGGCCCTGGCTCTTTTCTTTGCCGGCCGTGGAATTGAAATTCCTGTTTTTGTTCCAGCCGGACAGTGGTTTCTCTGCCGTTTTCTGTGGGCTTCTTACTATATCCCGGCATATCTGATTTTCTGCGCAACCTACCTGCTTCTTCCTCGATTCAACCGGAAAGTGCTGATTATCCTGATGACTACAATTGCTCCATTCCTGACCTTGGCTTTTCTGCTCCGTGTCCTGCTGTGGGACCGTGGTCTTAAATACTTTGTATCTTTCTTGATTTTTCTGGCTCTTCTGATAGAGCTTTATGGCATAGCAATCCTTGCTGGATTCAAAGGCTTTAAATTCCGTCTTCCAAAGTTCAGTCTGCCCCGGATAAATCTGCGCTCCCTTAATCCATTCAAAAGCGGTTCTGATGAGGATGATGAAGAGGAAGAGACTGATGAGTATGAGGAGTATGATGATTCAGAGAAATCAAAAGCCCATGCAGATGAGATTCCTGAAACCCAAGATGATGTGGAGACTCCAGCCTATCTGAGGATGGGTTTCAACCGCCTTTCTGAGCCTGAGGACCAGATAGAATTTACTGATGACTCAAAAGAAGAAGAGGTTGATGAGTACGAAGACTCAGACGATTCAGATGATTCTGAGATAAGTATAGAGATAGAAGGGGAAGAGCCAGAGACCGAGGAAGAGGAGACAGCTGAAGTCGAAGAGACTGTTGAGCTTCCAAAACCTAAGCCTGCGCCAAAACCTGTCCCACGGCCAGTGCGGAAAAAACCGATGAAGTATGAGATTCCTATCGATAACGTGCTGGAAGACCATGGGGATTCCTCTAAATTTGTTGTGACAGAGGAGACCAAGGAAGATGCCAGGGTATTGCTTGAGACTCTGCGTGAGTTCAAGATTGAGGCTACAATCAGCAGCATCAAGAAAGGACCTGTCATCACCATGTTCGAGATTCTTCCTGCTCCAGGAGTCAATGTGTCAAAGATTGCAAACCTGGCAGGCAATGTAGCGCTGAACCTGGCAGCCCAGAGTGTCCGCATTGTGGCTCCTATTCCTGGAAAGCGTGCTGTGGGAGTCGAGATTCCTAACCAGAAGCGCAATATCGTAGGTTTCCGCGAGCTTATCGGTACCAGAAATCCAGACTTGGACAAGGCTTCTGTCCCATTTATCCTGGGGCGTGATATAGAGGGAGATGCCCAGGTCATCGATGTGGCCAAGACACCGCATCTTCTGATAGCAGGAACTACTGGAAGCGGTAAATCTGTGTGCGTCAACTCCCTTATCTCCACAATCCTGTACAAGAAACGACCCGATGAGGTCAAGATGATTCTGGTGGACCCGAAGGTGGTGGAGCTTAAGATTTACAACGATGTTCCACACCTCCTTACCCCGGTTATAACCGAGCCTAAGAAAGCACTTCAGGCCCTGCAGTACTGCATAGACGAGATGGAGAACCGGTACGCCCTCCTGGAGAAGCTGGATGTCCGGAATATCGAAGGATTCAATAAAAAGATCAAGACAAACAACATCTGTATAAATCCGCTGCCATATATCTTGATTGTCATAGACGAGTTTGCCGACCTGATGCTCACTTCCAGCAAGCAGCTTGAGCCTGCGGTATCACGCCTTACAGCCAAGGCCAGAGCAGTAGGAATCCATCTGGTTCTGGCTACCCAGCGTCCTTCTGTAGATGTCATCACTGGTGTTATCAAGGCCAATATTCCATCCAGAATAGCATTCATGGTATCCAGCTATACTGACTCCCGGGTAATCCTGGACGAGCCTGGTGCCGAGATGCTGCTTGGAAAAGGAGATATGCTGTTCAAATCTTCTTGGAGTCCTGTTCTGACCCGTATCCAGAGTGCATTCCTCTCTGATGAGGAAGTTGAGCGGGTAGTGGCCGAGGTCAAGAAGATGGGAGAGCCTGAATACATTGACGATATTATTTTCCACGATGATGAGGATGATGTAGATCTCTCCTTCGGCGGTGGCTCTGGCGGAGGCAGCTCTGATAACGATGCCAACCTGATGGATAAAGCCCTTGCAGTGGTGGCCGAGACAGGAAAAGCTTCTGCTTCTTATCTGCAGCGCCGTCTCTCTATAGGCTACAACAGAGCTGCCCGCCTTATCGAAGATATGGAGGCCAGGGGTATCATAGGTCCTCCGAATGGGAGCAAGCCCCGGGAGATTCTGCACCTGCCTGATAAGTTCAAGGAATAATCTGCATGGGAAACCGCAGCAGGACTATAATTGCAGCCCTTTTTTTCCTGCAGTTCGTGGTGCTGGGAATAACCCAGCCTGTCATGAGTCTGTACTGCCGTGACTACCTTTTCTTCAGTGGTATCCAGACTGGAATAATCCTGTCCAGTGCTACTGTTGCAGCTCTCCTGGCTCCTGTTGTCACTATTTTTGTTGCAGACCGTATCATCTCCTGCGAGTCCCTTCTGGCTCTGCTCCAGGTACTGGCTGCATCATTCCTGTTCATTCTGCCGGGAGCCCAGGCTTTCTTTCCTGTATTTATCCTCTATCTTCTGGTAACTGTATTCTGTCATCCTACTAATGCACTTCTTAATGCAATAACATTCAGGAATCTTGGAGATAAAGGAAGCAGTTTCGGTTCCCTGCGGGTGTGGGGTACTTTAGGCTGGATAGGGGCAGCCCTGTTTCTGACTTTCTTCTGGCTTGACGGGAACCGGAGTTTCGGCTCTATCTTCTATGTGGCTGCTGTTGCCTCTATAGCAGGAGCTCTGATTATAACTGCATCAAAAAGATGTCTTGCATCCTCAGATACTGTCAGAAATTCCCAAAGTGCTCCCTTGGGTTTAAAAGATGGGCTTTCTTTGCTTCCAAAGGAAAAACGTCACAGCTTTGCCGGGTTCCTCTTTATCTGCTTCCTGGTGGCTATCCAGGATAAATACTACTTTCTTGGCATATCACCGTTCCTTAAGGATTGCGGTTTTCAGGAGGGCTCCATCATCTCTGTAATCTCGGTAGGGATGATGTCCGAAGTCATTTTTATGATACTTCTCCGCCGCCTTCTGAGCAGGTTTGGAATGCCTCTGGTCATGATGATCGGAGCCTCGGGTGCTTTCCTGCGGTTCCTTATTTTTATGTTCTTTCAAGGAAGCCGGATGGTGGTGTGCGGAGTTTTCTTCCATGGTCTGGCATTTGCCCTCTATATGGCTGTTGCATACATCTATCTGGATAGTTTTTCTCTTCCGGGCAACCGGGCGGCACTGCATCAGTTCTATTCTCTGGTGACATCTGGTTTGGGAAGCCTGGCTGGAAATCTGGTGGGAGGTTTTATTTTTGATCTTACTGTTGCCCGAAGCTCAGGCTATGCGCTGTTCTGGCTTGTTCCCTGTATCATATCTCTGTCTGTAGTTGTGCTGGTGCCTAAGTATATCAGACGTTTTTAGCCATTTTGGGGTATCGGTTGCAATTTTAGACTTATATCGGATATACTGATTCCTGTGAAGAAGAACGATATCTGGCAATTGGCTCTGGCCAATGCCCCCTTTGCCCAGGAAGATACACCTCTTGACTTTCTTAAATCGATAGATGACAGCGCTCTCTATAACCTGGTCAAGGATGAGCCCCCTGCTGTAGTGGCTTCTGTGCTCCATTGTCTCGGGTACAAAAAAAGCTTTCCGATAATGGAAAAATATCAGACTAAGCTCCAGAAGGAGATCCTGAGGATAATGTACCTTGGGAATACTGCATCAGACAGCGTTCTTTCCATCATTGCCCATGCTCTTCAGCGAAAATTTGAAAAAAAAGGTTGACAAATTTCTCCTTGCAGTTTTACTGTTTTAGTAAACCGTTTTACTACATCTGAATTATAAAGGAGCATGAAAAGGCATCCCAACAGACTTTGACCGAATTGGTCATCAGCTATCAGAGTGGAAATGTTTCTTATGATGCTATCTCTGGCCGTTTATCTCTGTATGTGTATGATTTTCCGCGCCGTGTCAGGCACTGGGATCAGGACCGCTGCAGCGACTTCTTTGAGTTTGTTTATCCCCGTATAAAGAAGATGGCCGATACCTTTGTATTCAACGGTTATCCCTTCGAAGCCTATGCCAATATCTCTCTGCGGCATCTGATGAACTCCTTTGTCCACCGGAAGAAGATGGAAGAGCTTAAGGAGACTCTGTTCTACCAGCTCTGTGCTGCAGGCTCCATGGGCGAGGACTCTTTCTATAAGATCCACGACAATTTCAACTACGAGGTACATAAGCCGGTTCCTGTCTACAACAAGAAACTGGGGCAGCAACGTACCAGGAGGAGGCTGTTCTTCCTGGCTCTTTCTGACCCCGACAGCCTGGATGATTCCTCCATTGAACAGCTGGCGTCTGTAACTGGATACGATGCTGAGTATATAAGCCGTTGCTGCTTGGCAGTGAAAGAGAGAATCAGAGAGAAACGGGACATTGTGCGGCGGCTTAAAGAGAAGAAAAACGGATACTATTTTCAGGTTCTTGTGCTTCAGGAGACAATTATGGAAGAGCCTGACAAAGAGAAACGGATATGGCTTTCGGAGCGGATCAGAAAGCTCCGATTGCGGATAGAACGCCTTTCAAAACAGATTGAGATAAAAACCTCCTGCCTGGTGACTCATCAGGATTTAGCCCAGGTCCTGGGCGTGTCAAAAGGGACTGTGGATTCCAGTATATTCTATCTGCAGCGGAAATGCTTCAGGCACAATCTAGGCATCATTTCTGGGGATAGACAGTCTTTGCGCTCACTCCGGCAATAGCACCCAGCTTTCCAGTTATGGCATTGATCTTGTCCATCGGGGCATCAACAGCTACGCTTATAAGGTTGATTCCCTCCTTCTTGTAGGGAATTCCCATTCTTCCGATAATGTAGTCTCCAGAGTCATGAAGCACCTCGTTAAGCTGTGAAACTGCCGCTTTATCTGAAACTATGATTGCGATAAGAGCCACTTTTGTCTCCATGGTATCCTCCTGTGATAATTGTACTACAAAAGTTCCCATTTGACAACTAAAGAAAAGTGCGGGAATGCACGATAAATGAGTATATGATGGAAATCTTGGATCTGACCCTGCAGAATGAGAGGATCTACACTATGAAGCTGGCCTTCAGGAGTGAGAGCCTCGAGATGGTTATGATGGACCTGCGCTTTGACGGAAACCGCCTGAATGCTGATATTTCTGTGCCTAACGAGCAGATCCGATGCCTGTTCGAGGATGAGATTTACGATTTTCTATACCGTTTCAAGAAAAACAGTTATATCATATCTTCTCTCAATATCCATGTGGAGCAGGAAGAAACCCCGGTGGCAACCCCTGTTTCCAGAACATCTGAGCTCAGGGAAAAATGGCTTAAGGCTATGGAGCCAAGGACTGGAACCTGTCATCTGGATGCCTTTGCCTGAACTGAATATTATTTAATAATAAAAATGTTTGCAAAAATAAAGTATATTTGGTACAATATTTATCAAATATGCGGACTCAAGTAACTGAATTCATAAACGCATGTGCCTCATCATTCTCCGATCTGCTTACCAGAGCACTCAGGAAAAGGGTGTTG
>Ga0079305_1002029_pt1 | contig 20501 bp, 16 predicted proteins | sample LMS_cellobiose_e_FD_79183 | JGI IMG/M metagenome (GOLD analysis project Ga0079305, IMG submission 79183) | Rumen-fistulated moose microbial communities from Alaska, USA - LMS_cellobiose_enrichment | ecosystem: Host-associated > Mammals > Digestive system > Stomach > Rumen fluid ... | reverse complement strand
GAAGGTCGTCATTAATGCCGTTGCAGAAGCAGAAATCGAAGGAAATTCTCATGTCGGCAACTCCCTCGATGTTACCGAAAGCGGGTGTGCGCATTATGCCTCTTGCGGATCCGGTCGCGGCAACCGCTATGCAGCCCTGGTATTCCTGACAGCGGAACATGTAGGTCCAGTCCGTAAGGTTGCGGCTCTTGACATAAGACTCGCTCATCTGGTGCGAAGTCCCTACTGTCTTTCCGGAAACATTGTCCCAGACATTGGGCTGGATAAATCCAGAACCTGCGATGTTGTATGCGACTTTTGTCATGGCATATTCGTACCCGGTGCGGGACGTGGCGCCGTCGATTCCGACTGTCTCTGAGGAAGGCGAGTAGCCTTTAGAAGCGCTTCCTCCCATTATATCTCCACCCCAAACGAAGTTGTCGAAGCCCTCATACCAAAGGAGGTCCTCGTCAGGACGGTACTCGAACTCGACCGTGAGAGTTTCGCCGGCTTTCAGTTCGGTGGCGGAAACCTTATAGACCATAGCCTTATGGGATGCGTCTACAAGGGTAATTTCAAATCCTCCGGGATATTCACCGGGGGCAACGATGACCGGGAAACTTCTTCCGGAGGAGAGAGGCGTGCCTGTCCCTGACTTCCCGGTACAGTTCATCACGGCAAAGCCGATTCCTTCGGAGAGCTGAATCCTCTTTTTCGAAGGGATGAATGATCCTTTGCCTGCAAGGTTGGCTCCAGTACTTTTGATTTTAATGGAAATAATTGAACTTGAACCTTTTGGCTTAACGTCAATTACGGAGAAACCATCTCCGAATTCAAGCTTTCCGCTACCGCTTTCAGCGGAAGCAAAGAGGGGAAATCTCTTCATGTCCTCGGCAGTCGAACCGACGAATTGGGAAAAGGGAATGACGAGGTCAGAGTAAGCGGAGGTGCCGTACCATGCCGAAGTCCCTTTCATTTTTAGGACGGCATTGTATTGCCCCGCCTTCTCAACATCTGCATAAAACTTTCCGGAAGCGTCTTTTGAGATAGTGACGCTGCTGCCGTTGACTTCGAGATTATACTGGTTGAATACTTCGGGAGTTATTCCGAGGACCTTTCTTGTCGAGCTGCCTTCCGCCGAGATGTAAATCCTTTCTGCTCCTTCGGGTATGGGCGTTTCTTCTTGCTCTGATGGTTTAGGATTGTCAGGCTTGTTTTTGTCGTTGCATGAGACGACGCATAAAGTTAAACACAGCATTAAATATGCCGTCATGCGTGAAATGATGGTTGTCATGTTATCAATTTGTTCAATACAAAGGTACAAAAAATATAATAAACTTGTAATTCCAATTCAACTAATACTCTGAAAGAATATTATTATATTTGCAGATTGTTATGGAAGAAAAGATAAAATGCCTTATACTCGGTGGTGGTCCGGCTGGATACACGGCTGCCATCTATGCATCCAGGGCCAATCTCGCTCCCGTACTCTACGAGGGTATGGAGCCCGGCGGCCAGCTGACGACAACGACGGTAGTCGAAAACTTTCCCGGATTCGAAGGGGGAGTAGACGCTACTACCCTTATGGCTTCCATGAGGGCACAGGCAGCATCTTTTGGAGCGGATATCAGGAGCGGTGCAGCTATCGCTGCAGATCTCTCCCAAAGGCCTTTCAAAATTACTCTTGACGGAGGTGAAGTAATTGAAGCTGAGACTCTTATTATAGCGACAGGAGCGACGGCCAAATACCTTGGACTGCCTTCCGAGGAGAAGTATCGCGGCGGCGGTGTTTCCGCATGCGCGACCTGCGACGGATTCTTTTACAGGAAAAAGACTGTGGCAGTTGTCGGAGGAGGCGATACTGCCTGCGAAGAGGCCCTCTATCTTGCAGGTCTTTGCAAAAAAGTCTATATGATTGTACGTCGCGATGTGTTCCGCGCCTCAAAAGCGATGCAGAAAAAAGTATTCGATACGGAGAATATCGAAATCCTTTGGAACTGCAATACCCGCGAAGTCCTCGGCGACGGATTTTCAGTTACGGGAGCTCGTCTTGAGAGAAAGGATGGCAAGGTCTTTGATATTGAAATCGACGGATTTTTCCTGGCAATAGGTCATCACCCCAATTCCGAGATGTTCGCAGGCCAGCTTGAGATTGATACCAACGGATATATCGTCACGGGAGCGAAGACCTCTGAGACATCTGTAGAAGGTGTTTTCGCGGCGGGAGATGTCCAGGATCCGCTCTATCGTCAGGCAGTGACCGCAGCGGCATCAGGCTGCAAGGCCGCCCGCGATGCGGAGAGGTTCCTTATCGAGCACAAGAACTAAGGTTTTTATGATGAAATATACTTTCAAATCCCTGATTGTAACGGCGGCTGCGACGCTCGCCATTATGGGATGCAAGTCTCAGTATGAGACACTTCTTAACAGTAATGACGTTGACGCCAAGTATGCGGCTGCGTTCGATTATTTCAACCAGAAAAAGTATTCCAAGGCGGCTCAGCTCTTCGAGAGTCTGTCTGTCCTGACCAATGGAACCGAAAGGGATGACACCGTTCAGTACTACTGGGGCCTGAGTAACTATCGTTACAAGGATTACTATACGGCCGAGACCAATTTTACAAAGTTCCTGGAGAATTTCCCGAGAAGTCCCTTCGCGGAGGATGCCAGGTTCCTGCGTCTGGATTGTATGTACAGGAGTACCTACCGTTACGAGCTCGACCAGACCCCGACTTATGCCTGCCTTCAGGCGATTGCCGAGTACATGACCGAGTACCCTGGAGACAATCCCCATATGGACGCCTGCCGGAAGATGGCGGACGATCTCAATGAGAGGCTTGACCGCAAGGCCTATGAGAATGCGAAACTCTATTATAGGATGGAGGATTATCTGGCCTCGAGAGTCGCTTTCAAGAACGTCCTCAAGGATGATGCAGACAATCAGTACAGGGAGGATATCCTCTATTATACCGCTATGTCATCATACCACTATGCCCGTCTCAGCGTCAAGGAAAAGCAGAAGGAAAGATATCTTACTTTCGTCGATGACTATCTCAATTTCATCGGCGAGCTTCCGGAGTCCAAATACCGCAGGGAACTGGATGTAATGTACAAGCGCGCGCAAAGGGCCCTTGGCCGTTATACCGGTACTGAGGAAGAACTTAATGAGAAGGAGAAGGACTTCGCCCGCGAGCGCAAGATGATGGAAAAGGAGGAAAGTAAGAAAAATGAAACCTCCGCAGCAAAAGCGAAGTAATTATTAATGGATAACAAAGTAAAAAGAAATAATGGAAAAGAAGAAAATTCCCTCAAATACCATTACAAGGGATGTTAAGTATTTGGCAGCGCCGACAGGCAACATCTATGAATCAGTAGTTATCATGTATAAAAGGGCCAATCAGATTGCCGCTGCAGAGAAAAAGGAGCTTACACGCAAACTCGAAGACTGCCGCAATGAGCGCGACACTATGGAAGAGGTTTTCGAGAACGAAGAGCAGATAGAAATATCGAAGTACTATGAGAGGCAGCCGAAGCCGGATCTCGTTGCGATTGCCGAGTTCGAAGCCGGTGAGCTTGAGTACAGGAGAGCCGGAGGCTCCAAATCCGAATAAAGGATGCTATCCGTCCTTCACGTCGAGAATTATGTTCTGATAGACTCTCTGGACATCCATTTCCCGGAGGGTCTAATCATTATTACAGGGCAGACCGGCGCCGGGAAGTCGATTCTTCTGGGCGCTCTTTCTCTGGTTCTGGGCGCGCGCTCTGACTCTTCAGTGATTGGAGATCATGGTGAGAATTGCGTTGTTGAGGCAGAATTCGATGTTGAAGAAGACGATACCCTCAGAAATGTTTTCAACGGTAATGACCTCGAATGGGATAGCGGCCACATAATTATCAGGCGTACTCTCTCAAGGTCCGGAAGGTCCAGGGCTTTTGTCAATGATTCCCCGGTCCCCCTTGCCGTTCTCCAAGATCTTTCTTCGAGACTTGTGGATATCCACTCCCAGCATGATACCCGCCTGCTTTCTGACAGGCGCTATCAGATGGGAATTCTGGACTATTATGCAGGCAATACGGAGCTCTTGAGAGATTGCAGGGCTTCTTGGGATAAGCTTTCTTCCCTTAGGAAGAGTCTCTCTGAGGCTAAGGATGATCTCGAAAAGTCGAAAGCGGAAAAAGATTATACAGAGAGCCGGTTCAATGAACTTGATGCAGCTCATTTAGTGGAAGGAGAGCTCGAATCGCTCGAGGAGGAAGAGAAAAAGCTTTCCAACGCTGAAGATATTAAAATGGGCCTGGGGACTATCGCAGAAGGGTTTTCTCCTTCGGAAGAGGGGCGTCCTTCCATTGACTCGCTGATTAAGGAGTCGGTCAAGACTCTCAATAGGCTTTCCCGCTTTATCCCTTCTCTCGAGACGCTTTCTTCCCGTCTGGAGTCATCCCGTCTCGAAATTGACGATATAATCGACGAAATTGTCCGCACAGACTCGGAAATCGAGCTCTCAGAGTCCCGTCTTCAGATGGTCTCCGAGAGAATATCCTTCCTGTACTCGCTCATGAAAAAGCATTCCTGCTCTACGGTAGGAGAGCTTATAGAGCTTCGGGATTCCCTTTCGGATAAGCTTTTCGACAGCGCCTCTCTCGAGGAGAGGATAGCGTCTCTTGAAAAGAGCCTTTCCGCTGCCCGGAAAGAATATGATTCTTTGGCAGGGGCCCTTGATTCATCGAGACGTAAAGCCGCCGGTGGCTTTGCAAAAGCAGTTGGTGATTCCCTCGAATTCCTTGAGCTTGAGAAAGCTGTTTTCCTTGTGGAAGTCGGTGATGCTCCGGAAGGACCTTCCGGCCGAAACAGCGTGACATTCATGTTCTCATCAACAGGAAAGGCCCCTCTCGAACTTTCGAAATGCGCATCCGGAGGCGAAATGTCCCGGATCATGCTTAGCCTCAAGGCTATGCTTGCCCGATATACTGATATGCCCTCTCTTGTCTTCGATGAGATCGATTCCGGAGTTTCCGGAAGTGCTGCGGACAAGATGGGGTCCATGATCTGCCGGATGGGGGAGAATATGCAGGTCTTCGCAATCACCCATCTTCCTCAGGTCGCAGCCAAGGGCAGTGCCCATTATCTGGTCTCCAAAGCCGGAGACATCTCTTCCATCAGCCGCATTGACGGCGAAGAAAGAGTTATGGAGATAGCAAGAATGCTAAGCGGCTCCTCGATTTCGGAAGCCGCTGTTCAAAATGCCAAAACTCTTTTGGGATAGTATTTCCTAATTAACCATCACGGTTCTGAAGTCCTTGCCGTAGACTATGCGTCTGACGGCTGTATTCTTGTGTCCGGAGAATTTGAAATCCGTATGGAGCCCTTTGGCAGTAGTGCCCTCGAGCAGATATTTCCATCCTCCTCCATACTTTGAAACAATATTGATGAAATACATCGCAGTGTCATAGCCCTGGAAGGCGAATTGATTCGGCTCTGTGCCATAAAGCGCCCTGTAAGCGAGTAGGAATTTCTGCACATCCTTGCGGCTGTAGTCAACAAAGTATGATGAGACCACATGGAGCTCTGTCTTGTGGAAGGCGTCCGGATCGATATCGAAATTACGAGCTCGAGAAGGGGCATAAAGGACCACATTGTATCCCTTATTGACCACGATTCCGGCGCTTCTCGTGGCATCATTCATAAACTCCTGCCTGTCGGAAGCGACTATGATTCTGTTGATTCCGGTTTTCGTCATCTTCTGGGTAAGCCTTGAAGGAATGCCGGTACCTTCGCTCAGAGAGTATGTTATCGTCGAATGACTGATTCCATTTTCCATAAGGGCTCTTACCATTCCTTCCCCGGCTGAGCTAGCCTTCCCTTTTTCATTGAGGACGATTATAACATCTTCAGGGTTCTTGTCTTTCTGGATCCATGAAGCCAGGTCGCTGAACTGGGCCTCAGATGGACTCGGAGCCTGAATTACATTGATGAGAGTGTCAGCCATCGGAGCTGCTTTCGGATCGAGAGGGGAAATAATAGGAATCTTTCCGTCAGTCAGGGAGTAGACCTTTTTAATATCGGCGGCAGCGACAGGACCAAGAATGAAATCGCACTTTTCAAGGGAAGATTTCGAGGGTAGTCCTTTCGAGACATCGTAGACATCCAGTTCAGTTCCGATTCCCTTCTCTTCCATGTCCTTGACGGCCATGAGGACGCCTGCATAGAAGTCCATATTGGTATCATTGACCTTGCCTGAGGCCCCGAGGGGAAGAAGGAGAGCGGCCTGGACTGTCTGTTTGCTGGTGAAAGTCACCTGCTCAGGGACAGTTTCCTCTACTTTTTCTTCTTCCTGGACAGGCGGAACTACAACCTCTTCTTTAGGCTCAACCTTTGACTCTTCTACCACAGGCGGGACCTCTGGTGCCTCCTCTTTGGTTACATAAGCCGACCTGTCGAAAGGCTTGAGAGGAATTCTTAGTACCTGCTTTCTTGTGACTTTCTTTGAAGGAAGACGGTTATAGAGAACTATGTCGTCTGCGGAAACGCCGTATTTGTTGGCGATCATGTTGAGGTCCTCATACCATTTGACGATATGCTCAGTGTACTCCGGAGTGTTAACCTCTTCTTGCTGGCTGTTTACTGAAGGAGTGGGTGCAGCAGTGCCTGAAGGGGCCTTTTTAGTTGTCTCTTCTTCCAGAAGGTCCTGATTCTTAATAGGTATGAGAAGAATAGAGTTCTTCTGGAGTCCCTTGTCAATAAGGGAAGGGTTGGCCGCATAGAGATCGTCCACTGTTACCCCATAGGCTTTCGATATCGAGAACAGTGTCTGCTTCTCAAGGACTACGTGGGAGTAATACAGTTTTCCGCTTAGTTTTACTTTCTCTTTCGAGACGGTGACCGGTGTCGGAACGTAGTCCTGCGCGTAAAGTGCAGGCGCTCCGGCTGCCAAGAGGCATATCGCCGTCAGAAGAATGGCTTTTCTCGTTTTCATGTTCTTTCGGAATTATAGTGTGGCGGCGAAGCCGGTCAGCTCCGAGCAAAATCTCTCCCACGAAAGACGCTCTTTTTCAGAACGGATGGAAGCGATGCAGCGCTCCCTGATACTGTCGTCGGAGAAATAGCGGAGTATTTCAGCGCGGATAGAGGCAGGGTCTGCCTTTGGGGCGACAATTCCTGTACCACGGTCTCCTATAGTGCTTTTGAGTCCACCGACGTCAGTGACGATCATCGGGACTTCGAAATGGTATGATACTGAGCTGATTCCGCTCTGCGTTGCGCTCCGGTAGGGGAGAACAGTTACATCTGCGGCAGAGAAGAATTTACGGACCTGAGAATCCTTGATGTAATTTGGAAAGACTCTGATTCTGTCTTTCCCGGGGATTGAATCAATAATTGACTGGTACTTTTCGAATGAGCCATAAGGCTCTCCGGCAACAATGAGTTGATAGTACTCCGGAAGCTCTCTGAAGGCTTCCAGAAGAATGTCCAGACCCTTGTAGGAGCGGATTAGTCCGAAAAAGAGGAGATTCTTCTTCCCATGTTCAAGTCCCAGAAGGTTTTCGGCTTCCTCTCTTGGGAGTTTCTCCCCGAAATGGGAATAAAGTGGGTGGGGGAGCAGGATATGCTTTGCATCCGGCTTGAGAGCGAGAAGATCGGCAGTAACACTGTCCGACATTGTAATGAAGCCGTCGACCCCGCCGAGGAAATACTTTGTGAGGGGCTTATCGAAGAACCTCTGTTCATGCGGAATGACATTGTCGAGCACGGAAATGCTTTTGCAGCCGACATGGCGGGCAACAAATCCGAGGGAAGGCGCGAACCAGGACATCCAGTATTTCATTACCAGAAGATCCGGTTTCCACTCCCTGATTGCCCTTGCCGTCTTTCCGTATGTAAAAGGATTGGCCGTATCCAGCAGAGATACGCTCTCTACGGGTACGGCCTCGTCATCTGGAGTCACGTACTGAGTTTTTCCGGGGAAAAGGAGTCCTGGGTATTGCCTTTTGAAATTGAACGCCCTGACATCATGCTTTTTGCCCAGCTCGTTCAGCATACTGGCATTGAACTGGGAGATGCCGCCCCTTAGCGGATAAAAACTTGACAGTAACGCGATTTTCACGGATTATTCGGTAGCGCTTTTGGTCTTTACGTACTCGTCGTTGAGACCCTTGAGAAGCTCGTCGGTGATGTCAAGAGTAGGATCTCCGGTCACGACGGGAGTGGGAAGGATGTCACCGGTAGTCGTAAGGATCAGTGCATATTTCTTGTCAGCATTGAACTTAAGTACGAACTCGTTGATTGCGTTGGCAATCTGATTGAGAGTAACTTGCTGCTCCTCAGCTATTTCCTGCTGCTTCTGCATAGCATACTGCTGGTACTGCTGCTGTTGCTGCTGGAGCTTCTGCTGCTGTACTTCGGCAACCGAACGGGTCAGGAGTCCCTTGTCGATCTTATCCTGAAAATCCTTGACATCTTTGTCGAGTTTCTTGCCTCTGCGGTCAATCTCGGACTGGATGCTTCCAACCTTGGTCTCAAGAACGGAACGAAGGTCATTTGCCATATCGTATCCGGACATTACCTTATCGAGGTTGAAGTAAACGATACTTCCGGCAACTGCAATAGAGTCAGAAGTTGCGGTAGGAGCCTGTGCGGTTGTGCCGGTTGTGTTGTTGCATCCTGTGAGAGAGAAGGCAAGGGCCATTGCGGCTACGATGCCGAGAGTGAGTGACTTTTTCATTATTGTTTAATTGTTATTTGTTTCGTTATCGAAATAGAGTACAAATATACTTATTTTTTATTTATTTCCGCAAGATAAGATTTTATAGTTTTCTCGAGACCGAGGTACAGGGCGTCAGAAATGAGGGCATGGCCTATAGAAACCTCGTCGGTCCAGGGGATAGTACGGATGAAAAAATTGAGATTGTCGAGGTTGAGGTCGTGTCCTGCATTCAGGCCAAGACCGGCCGAGCGGGCGGCTTTGGCCGTCTCGAGATATCTGGCAATTGCAATCTCCGGATCGAGAGAGTATTCTTTTGCGTAATCAGCCGTATACAGTTCCACCCTGTCAGCTCCGCAAAGAGCTGCTCCTTCTGCCATAAATGGATCCGGATCGATGAAAATTGATGTGCGTATCCCTTTGGATTTGAATTCTTTGCATATTTCTGTCAGGAAACTTCGATTCTTGACCGTATCCCATCCGGCGTTTGAGGTGATGGCGTCCGGAGCATCGGGAACGAGGGTCACCTGATCTGGAACGACCTCCAGGACAAGGCCTATGAAGCTGTCTATCGGGTTGCCTTCTATGTTGAATTCGGTTTTTATATTCGGGCGGATTTCCCTTACGTCGCTATAGCGGATATGCCTTTCATCCGGTCTTGGGTGGACGGTAATTCCCTGAGCCCCGAATTCTTCACACCTTCGTGCTGCGAGAGCCACGTCCGGAAGATTCTCCCCGCGGGCGTTGCGAATAGTCGCTATCTTGTTGATGTTGACACTTAACCTTGTCATAATTGTTTCTATTAACTCTGGCAAAATTATATATTATTGTCAAACAAATGAATAAAAAATGTTAATTTTGGCAATCGTTATAGATTATGAAGTTAGCAGAGTACATCAAAAACAGTGCCTTGGAGGGCAACGAACGGCTTTTAGCTCTTGAGGAGAAACTCGCTGCAGCGGGAAACACTTTGTACAAAATCTTTTCTCCCGGCGATCTTGAGCCGGATACCGATATGCTTCTTTCCATAGGGGGAGACGGGACCTTCCTCTCCGCATCCAAAAGAGCCGGGGATACGGAAATCCCTGTTCTTGGAGTCAATCTCGGACGTCTTGGCTTCCTTTCTGAAAATGCTCCTGAAGATGTTGCAAAAGCAATTCTTTCGGGAAAGTATGAGATAGAGAACAGATCGCTCCTAAAGGTAGAGATGCCTTTTGAAAAAGAGATTTATCCTTATGCGCTGAACGAAGTCTGTATCCATCGCCAAGGGGCATCCATCATCGGAGTAGACTTATCGATTGATGGTCAGATGCTTCCACAGTTCTATGCAGACGGGATACTGGTAGCTACAAGCTCCGGTTCGACGGCATATTCCCTTAGCGTCGGTGGGCCTATCTGCACTCCGGAGGCGAGAGTTTTTATCGTGTCTCCGGTCGCTCCACACAACCTCAATGTCCGTCCTATTGTGGTCCCTGACTCATCAAGCATTTCTATATCACTTGTCTCCAGAGATCCTAGTGTGATGCTCTCGATCGACAACAGAAGCATCCCCGTCCCAAAGGATACTACCTTTGCCATATCAATGGCACAGTTTTCGCTAAAGAGAGTGCGTCTTCCCAGGTCCGGCTTTGTGAAGGCTCTGACAGAAAAGCTCTTCTGGGGAGAAGATAAAAGAAACGGTAACGGTCAATAACTGTTGAAATGGAGATAAAGAGGATTCCACGCCACGTTTCCATTATTATGGACGGAAACGGAAGGTGGGCAAAGCAAAGAGGCAAAGAGCGAATTTACGGCCATTTTGAGGGCGCGGAAAGTGTCCGTGCATGTGCAGAAGCCGCTGTCGAGGAAGGGGTGAGGTATCTCTCGCTCTTCGCTTTTTCGGAGGAAAACTGGGGCCGTCCCGAGGAAGAGGTCATGAAACTCATGGACCTTATGATGGATTCGATCAGAAACGAGGTCAAGACATTCATGGACAATGATATCCGTTTCCTGGTTCTTGGCAATAGGGCGCGTCTCAGCCCTTCTCTCAATAAGGCCATCGACGGCCTCGAAGAGATGACCGCGGGGAACGACAGGATGACCATGATAATATTCCTCAGCTATAGCGGGAAATGGGATATCCTCCAAGCCGCCAAAAAGCTTGCTCTCTGCTACAAGGACAATCCGGAAGGACTTGATTCTCTGGAAATTAAAGACTTTGATAATTTTCTTGTGACAGCGGGTATTCCGGATCCGGACCTCCTTATACGCACTTCTGGGGAAGAAAGGATAAGCAATTACCTGCTCTGGCAGTGTGCCTATACCGAATTCTATTTTACCGATATACTTTGGCCCGATTTCCGTAAGAGCGAATTCCGTGCTGCTCTTGAGGAGTATGCTCAACGGGACCGCCGTTATGGAAAAGTCAAATAATTCTATTATATTTGCAGATTCAAAAACCAGAATGATGAATTTGAGAAAAATACTCTTTGTTTTCGCGGCCCTTTCCGGCTCTTTTGCAGCCTTCGGACAGGAGGTTCGTGAGGGCATCGAGATCGATTATAATGCTCCGAAGAAGTACATCGTCGGAGGCGTCGGAGTTGAAGGAAACAGCTATTTCGGAGAGTCTCAGATTGTGAATCTTACCGGTCTGCAGAAAGGAATGGAGGTGACTGTTCCGAGCGATGAATTATCGAATATCGTGAACCGCATATGGATGCAGAGATACTTCGAAGATGTCGCCCTTGTAGTAGATTCCCTTTCCTCACAGCGAGATACCGCGTGGTTGAAAATCTGCGTCAAAGAGCGTCCGAGAGTTTCCCGTTGGACATTCTCGGGCATTAAAAACGGAGACAAGAAAGAGCTTCAGGAGAGGTTGAATCTGCGTCCGGGACGCGAGTTCTCCGACTATGTGAAGAATACATCCGTCGATATTATAAAGCGCTATTACAAGGAAAAAGGTTTTCTCCTCTGTAATGTCGATGTCCAGGCGGAAAAAGATACAGTGATCCGAAGCGCCATCAGGGTCAATTTTGCAATCGACAAAGGCAAGAAGATTAAGATCAGGGATATCAATTTCATCGGCAATGAGAATGTCTCAGATTTCAAGCTCGCACGATCGATGAAGAAGACCAAGTCCAACAAGTTCTACAACTTCTTCAGCAGCAAGAAATTCAATGAGAAGGAGTATCCCAACGACAAGAAGAGCGCAATTGAGAAGTTCAATGAAGCCGGATACAGGGATGCACGTCTGGTGCGCGATTCCATTTATTATGTAGAAGACAACCGTCTAGGAATCGACCTGGTTTTCGATGAAGGTAAGAAGTATTATTTCAGAAATATCTCATGGACAGGTAATTCCGTTTATTCTTCGGACGCCCTTAATGAGATTCTCCAGGTTAAGAAGGGTGATGTGTACGATGTCGTTACAATGAATAAGCGTCTCTTCGGCGGCGGCAAGCAGAATGAGTACGATGTCTCCAAGGCATACCGTGACCGAGGATACCTCTTCTTCAACCTTACCCCTGTAGAGGTCAATATCCAGAATGACTCTGTCGATGTTGAGATGCGTATTTCTGAAGGCAAACCCGCCACACTGAATAATATCGTGATCAACGGCAATGACCTGACCAATGAGAAGGTCGTCCGCCGTCAGGTCTATACCAGGCCGGGATACCTCTTCCGCCAGACTGATTTCGAGCGTTCCATCCGTGAGATTGCATCTCTGGGGCAGTTTGATCCGGAGGCCATTACCGATCCTTCGACGGGTTATTCGATAATCCCTAACCAGCTCAACAATACTGTCGATCTGGTCTATAACGTCACTGAGAAGCCTTCCAGCCAGTTGGAACTCTCCGGAGGATGGGGCGGCAATACCTTCGTCGCGACTGCGGGAGTAAGTTTCAATAATTTCTCTACACACCGTTTCCTTGACAAGAGCGCGTGGCGTCCGGTTCCTCTTGGCGATGCCCAGAATCTATCTTTCCGTTTCCAGACCAACGGGCAGTACTATACGGCCGTTTCCGCCAGTTTCATGGAACCGTGGCTCTTTGGAAAGAAACCGACATCCCTGAGCCTTTCGGGCTATTATACCCGTATGACCGACTCCTACTTCATGATCGGATTCCTCTCGACAGACAAGGTCTATGAGGTCTTCGGATTCAACGCCGGACTCGGAAACCGCCTGAAATGGCCGGACAACTACTTCGTCCTATACAACAGTCTCAGCTGGCAGACATATCGTCTTACCAACTGGACCAACAATTACTTCATGTTCAACGACGGTGTTTCCCACAACTTCAGCTATAATATCTCGCTGAACAGGAACTCCACCGACCAGCAGATATTCCCCCGTCAGGGATCGGATTTCTCCCTTTCCCTCCAGCTGACCCCGCCGTACTCTCTTTTCAGGAAGCATGACTTTGACGAGAATGGCAACAAGGTCGCCGTAAAGAGTTGGAAGGATGTAAAATATGACAACTGGTCTTCACAGGACCGCTACAAGTGGATTGAGTACCATAAGTGGAAATTCTCCGGTGCGGTCTATACCAAACTTTTCCCTGAACTTGATTTCGTCCTCATGACAAGAGCGCAGTTCGGTTATCTTGGCTACTACAATAGGAACTGGGGCTATTCTCCTTTCGAGGGATTTCAGGTCGGAGGCGACGGAATGACAGGATATAACACTTACGGATCTGATATCATAGCACTCAGGGGTTATGCCAACTACTCCCTGACCCCTATGGAGCTAACTCCGTACAGTCAGAATGGATATAACTATGCAGGAAACGTTTACGACAAATTCACTGTCGAGCTTCGTTATCCGGTGATTCTCCAACCGCAGTCTACGATTTTCGTACTCGGCTTCCTTGAGGGCGGAAACTGCTGGTCTGATATTCGCAACTTCAATCCTTTCCAGATCAAGAGATCTGCCGGAGTCGGTGTGAGGGTATTCCTTCCGATGATCGGACTTCTCGGAGTAGACTGGGGTTATGGTTTCGACGATACGGCCAACGGCGGAAGCCAGTTCCACTTCCTAATTGGACAGCAATTCTAAAAACTGATAAACAATTAAAATTATTTGAATATGAAAAAGATCTTCATTATTGCCGCTATGGCACTTATGACTCTTTCCGCTTCTGCTCAGAAGATAGGTCGTGTCAATTTCTCGGAGCTTGTCCAGCTCATGCCGGAAGCCGACGAGGCCAGAGCTACTCTCCAGGCTATCAGCAAAGAGGCTGATGAGACCCTCCAGAGCATGTACGAGGAGTACCAGACCAAGATGAACCAGTACCAGCAGAAGCAGGCTACCTGGACACCTGCAATAAAGGAGTCCAAGGAGAAAGAGCTCATGGAAATACAGAACCGTCTCCAGGAGTCTCAGCAGACTTTCCAGCAGGAAATTCAGCAGAAGCAGAACGAGCTTATGGCTCCTATCTATGAGAAGGCTCAGAACACTATCAAAGAACTTGCAAAGGGACAGGCTCTCACAGCCGTATTCGACGCTTCTTCAGCTCTCTATTTCGATGAGGCGACGACTGTAGATCTCACTCCTGCAGCCCGTAAGGCCCTCAATATTGCAGAGGGAAGGACTCTCCAGAGCCTCCAGGAGGAGATCCAGGCCCAGGCCGCTTCCCAGAAGCAGTAGACAGACTCTTTAACATGTCAGGGGGCGCAGCGATTCAGCCCCCTGACTGATCTCTAATCAATACGCTATCAAATATTCGAAATGAAACACAAAGTCATTGACGCAAGTGACGTAGTGATCAGATTCGCAGGAGATTCGGGAGATGGTATGCAGCTCACCGGGTCTCTTTTTGCGAATATGTCAGCCGTCTACGGAAACGGACTTTCAACTTTCCCCGACTACCCGGCCGAAATCCGAGCCCCCAAAGGCACTGTATCCGGTGTCTCAGGATTCCAGGTTCATATCGGTAGCCACCATGTAAATACCCCCGGAGATTTCTGCGACCTTCTCGTCGCTATGAATCCCGCCGCTCTAAAAGCTGACGCCAAGTGGCTCAAAAGAACAGGAATGGTCCTCGTCAATGAGGATGCATTTGACGAGAGCGGCATGAAAAAGGCCGGTTTTACCACTGATAACCCCTTCGAGGAACTGGGAATAGAGGATCGTACTATAATAGTCGCTCCGATTTCCAAGTTGACCGAGGAGAGTCTGTCGGAAAGCGGTCTTGACAAGGCTTCTGTCCTTAAGTGCAAGAACATGTTCACCCTCGGAATGGCTTGCTATATCTACAGCCGTCCGCTCGACTATGTATATGAGTACATAGAGAATAAGTTCAAGAAAAAGCATCCGGAGATGATTGAGCCGAACAAGAAGGTCATCACTGACGGATACAATTATGCTGCTGCTATTCAGGCGGTTCCGAATACATATACAGTTGCTCCGGCTTCCCCTGAAAAGGGAACGTGGCGCAATATTACCGGCAACCAGGCGGCAGCCTGGGGCCTCATGGCTGCATCTGAAAAGAGCGGCCTCCCTCTTTTCTGCGGGTCATACCCCATTACCCCCGCCACCGCGATTCTTGAAGAGCTCGCTTTCTATAAGAATCTCGGTGTCAAGACAATGCAGACGGAAGATGAGATAGCAGGTATTTGCACGGCCATCGGAGCTTCTTTTGCCGGCAATCTTGCAGTCACAACTACTTCAGGCCCTGGTCTTTCTCTTAAGTCTGAGGCCCTCGGGCTGGCGGTTATGACAGAGCTCCCGCTTGTCGTGATCGACGTGCAGCGGTCAGGCCCTTGCACCGGTATGCCGACAAAGACCGAGCAGACCGACCTTAATGAGGCTCTCTATGGTCGAAACGGCGAAAGTCCGATGGTAGTCATTTCGTCCCATTCTCCTGCTCACTGCTTCGACGCAGCCTTCATGGCCGCCAAGATAGCCCTTGAGCACATGACCCCGGTCCTCCTTCTTTCGGAAGGATTCCTAGGAAATGGGTCGGAACCTTGGAGAGTGCCGTCAATGGCTGATTATCCGACTATTACCCCTCGTTTTGCCAAGGGTAAAGAGGGCTCATTCAAGCCTTTTGTCCGTGATGAGGCTACCTTTGCCCGTGAATGGGCGATCCCCGGAAGCGCGGGTTATGAGCACCGGGTCGGCGGACTTGAGAAGACCCACATGGGAGTTCTTTCCACAGATCCTGACAATCATGAGCTCATGGTTCGCGAACGCGAGGAAAAAGTAGCCCGCGTCGCAGCGGATATTCCTCTTCTCGAGGTTGACGGTCCGGCGGAGGGAAAACTCCTCGTAGTAGGCTGGGGCGGCACCTACGGTCATATTCTCTCCGCTGTGGAGGAAATTCGAGCCGAGGGAAGGGAAATAAGCTTTGCTCATTTCGATTTCATCAATCCTCTTCCGTCCAATACGGAAAAGGTCCTTTCGGGATTCGACAAGATTCTCGTCTGCGAGCTCAATACAGGCCAGTTTGCCGGCTATCTTAGAGCTAAGCATCCGGACCATAAATACTTGCAGTGCAATAAGATTCAGGGCCAGACTTTCCTCGTCCGGGATATTGTCGAGGCCATCGATAAAGCTATGGAGGAGTAGGGTATGGCAGCAAAATATACTATCAAGGATTTCAAGAGTGACCAGGAAGTCCGTTGGTGCCCAGGCTGTGGAGATTATTCAGTGCTTGCAGCTCTCCAGAGGGTGCTCCCGAAGGTCTGCGAAGAGAAGGGAATCGATAAGGAAAAGGTGGTTGTAGTTTCCGGTATCGGATGCTCTTCCCGCCTCCCGTATTACATGAACACTTTCGGCTTCCACAGTATCCATGGAAGGGCTACCGCTATTTCCACGGGAATTAAAGTTGCTAATCCGGAGCTCTGCGTCTGGCAGGCCAGCGGCGACGGAGACGCCCTTGCAATCGGTGGAAACCATTTTATCCATGCAATCAGGCGTAATGTCGACATTAATATAATGCTCTTCAACAACCGTATCTACGGTATGACGAAGGGACAGTATTCTCCTACATCGAAGCTCGGTGCAGTGACCAAGACCTCCCCGTACGGAACAGTTGAGAATCCTTTCAATCCGGGTTCTCTAGTGCTGGCTTCGAAAGGTACTTTCTTTGCCCGTAGCCTTGATGCGGAAGTAGCTCTCAGTGAGGAAATTATGCTCGAGGCTTCCCGCCATAAAGGGACCTCTGTCATGGAATTCCTGACCAACTGCGTAATCTTCAATAACGGCACTCATGCAGAGATTTCCGACCGCGAGTGGCGTGCAGACAGGACCATCGTTCTTCGCGACGGAGAAAAAATGATATTCGGAAAGAATCGCGACAAGGGTCTTGTCCTCGACGGCTGGCGTCTTAAAGTAGTTACGATAGGGGAGAATGGCATCACCGAGGATGACATCCTGACTCATGATTCTCATTCCGACAATCTCGGCCTTCAGATGCAGCTTGCTGACATGAAGTATCCGGACTATCCGGTCGCCCTCGGTGTTATCCGCGATGTCGCGGACGCCACATACGACGAAAGGGTGGCCGCCCAGGTTGAGGAAGTCTCCGCAAAAGCTAAATTCCACAGTGTCGATGCTCTGCTAAGGAGCGGTTCTACATGGGAAGTAAAATAGTCAACACACATTAATAACCGTTTATAAATGAAAACCACAGAAATAATGGCCCGTCTTAAGGCCAAGTATCCCCTGGAGAACGAGTATCTCCAGGCTGTTCAGGAAGTTCTCGAATCCATCGAAGATGTCTACAATCAGCATCCCGAGTTCGAGAAGGCAAAAATCGTCGAGAGAATGGTGGAGCCTGACCGAATCTTCACATTCAGGGTGACCTGGGTCGATGATATGGGCGAGGTCCAGACAAACCTCGGATACCGTATCCAGTTCAACAGCGCTATCGGTCCATACAAGGGTGGTCTCCGTTTCCACAGAGCTGTCACCCCTTCGATGCTTAAGTTCCTCGGCTTCGAGCAGACCTTCAAGAATGCCCTTACGACCCTTCCTATGGGAGGAGCAAAGGGTGGATCTGATTTCGATCCGGTAGGGAAGTCCGATGCGGAGATTATGCGCTTCTGCCAGGCCTTCATGCTTGAACTTTGGAACTGCATAGGCCCGGATCAGGATATTCCGGCAGGTGACGTAGGTGTAGGCGGCCGTGAGATTGGTTATCTCGACGGTATGTACCGCAAACTTGCAAGAGAATACAATACAGGCGTTTTGACAGGAAAGGGTGCAACATGGGGAGGCTCTATCCTCCGTCCTGAGGCAACCGGTTATGGAGCTCTCTATTTTACCCAGCATCTCCTTCATAAGGCAGGTCATGACATCAAGGGTAAGAAGGTCGCTCTGTCCGGCTTCGGCAACGTGGCTTGGGGTGCCGCCAAGAAGGCAACCCAGCTCGGTGCAAAGGTAGTAGCTATATCAGGACCTGACGGAGTCTGCCACATCCCTGACGGAATTACAGAGGAAATGATTGACTATATGCTAGTTATGAGGGCTTCCAACCGCAACATGGTGGAGGATATGGCTGTCAAGTTCCCCGACAAGGCTAAGTTCACTCCCGGTAAGAAGTCTTGGAGCATACCTGTCGATATCGCTCTCCCGAGCGCATTCCAGAATGAGCTTTCCGAGGATGACGCCAAGGAGCTTGTAGCCAATGGCTGCTGGTGCTGCTGCGAAATCTCCAACATGGGCTGCCAGCCCGGCGCGATCCACTATTTCCAGAATAATGGAATCCTCTTCGCTCCCGGAAAGGCTGTCAATGCAGGCGGTGTAGCTACCTCCGGTCTTGAGATGACCCAGAATGCCAGCCATATCAGCTGGTCTTCCGAAGAGGTCGATGAAAAACTCCACTTTATCATGAAATCCATTCATGAGCAGTGCGTCAAATTCGGCACTCAGCCGGATGGAACTGTCGACTATGTAAAGGGTGCAAACATCGCCGGCTTTATGAAAGTCGCAACTGCAATGCTAGAGCAGGGTATTATCTAATCATCTGATAGATAAATAGTTCTCATACTGCCGGCCAATAAGTGATTATTGGTCGGCATCTTTAAATATTTTTAGAATTGGATATTGTTAAATATTATGTAAATTTGCAAACTATTATTGGAAAGATATAAAAGTATCAATAATGTCAACCAAAAAGCTAAATGTGAAGTATTGTGTCCTTCTGCCGATCGTGCTTCTGGTCACAATTTTCCTGTGTGCAGTTCCGACCTCATTCTTCGGTATTTCCGCACTTACAGTAGTTCAGCAGAGGGTAATCGCCCTCTTCGTGTTTGCGGCCCTGATGTGGATTTTCGAAATCATTCCAAACTGGACCACATCCCTTCTCGTTATTGTAATCTCCCTTCTGACGGTTTCTGACAAAGGAATAGGCTTCCTTTGCGATCCTAAATTCGGTCAGCTTGTCGGTTACAAGAGCATTATGTCCGCTTTCGCAGATCCGGTAGTCATGCTCTTCCTCGGAGGTTTCGTGCTCGCTATCATGGCAGAGAAATACGGCCTTGACGTGACTCTTGCGCGTTTCCTTCTGAAACCTTTCGGAACCAATCCAAGGATGGTCCTTCTTGGCTTCCTTCTGGTTATCGCAGTTTTCTCAATGTTCATGTCAAATACTGCAACGGCTGCGATGATGCTGGCTTTCCTGGCACCTGTCCTTTCGGCACTTCCATCCGATGACAAGGGAAAGATTGGTCTGGCGCTATCCATTCCGATTGCCGCTAACCTCGGTGGTATCGGTACTCCTATCGGTACCCCTCCGAACGCAACAGCAGTCAAGTTCCTTGCAGAGGCCGGCGCTGATGTCACCTTCGGCGAATGGGCAGTCAGAATGATTCCTTTTGTCATCATAATGCTCCTTGTTGCATGGGCTATCCTCCAGTTTTTCTTCCCCTTCAAGGCTAAGGAGATCAAGCTTGAGATTCCGGAAAATAAGCGCAAATCCGATTGGAAAACAACCGTCGTTTGGATTACCTTCATCGGTACAATCCTTCTTTGGGCAACCGAGCAGTGGACAAAGATCAACTCCAACGTGGTCGCTCTCATCCCTCTCGGCGTCCTTACCGCTTGCGGTATCTTTACCAAAGAAGATATAAAGGAAATCAACTGGAGCGTCCTCTGGCTCGTTGCGGGAGGCTTCGCCCTCGGTACCTGCCTTCAGGGAACCGGCCTTGCGAAAGTCCTCATTCAGGCCATTCCTTTCGGATCCATGTCGGTTATTCTCGTCCTCCTTGTCGCAGGTCTGGTTTGCTACTTCCTCTCGAACTTTATTTCCAACTCTGCGACTGCAGCCCTCCTGATTCCTATCCTTATCGTTGTGGCTGAGGGTATGGCTGATCCTGCTGCTGCCAACAACGCTTCTTTCGTTGCTCTCGGCGGTACCCAGGCAATGATTTCCTTCATTGCAGTCTGCGCATCCATCGCGATGCTCTTCCCGATTTCAACACCTCCGAATGCCATCGCTTCTTCTACTGGTCTTGTGGAGACGAAGGATATGGCAAAGGTTGGTATTATCATAGGCGCCGTAGGTTTCATCCTCGGTTACTTCTGGTTAACTAAATTATTCCCTTTTGCATAACATGAAAAGAATCATATTAATCACCCTTGCTCTGGGCCTTGGCCTTAGCGCAATGGCTCAGGAAGCTGCGAAAAAATCTGTTCCGGAGCAGACAATGAAGGTCGGCGGATTCGTAATGACTCAGGCCTCCTATACCTCTAATGCAACTCCTTCATCAACTCTGAACCTAAGGCTTGCGAGGCTTCAGGTTACCGGAAAGATTCTCGGAGACTTCGATTACAGGCTCCAGCTTCAGGTCAGCGGTACTTCAGGCAGCATCAGCGGCCCCCGTATCGTAGACGCTTAT
>Ga0079305_1002028_pt1 | contig 20522 bp, 11 predicted proteins | sample LMS_cellobiose_e_FD_79183 | JGI IMG/M metagenome (GOLD analysis project Ga0079305, IMG submission 79183) | Rumen-fistulated moose microbial communities from Alaska, USA - LMS_cellobiose_enrichment | ecosystem: Host-associated > Mammals > Digestive system > Stomach > Rumen fluid ... | reverse complement strand
TTCCGTTGCGACCACCGGACAGGGAAATTTCCGGAATTTGATTCGTGTTTTGGGGCTTGCCGTCCTTCTTTTTCTCTGGGGTGTTATTCGTTTTGTCCTGAAAAAAAGGGGACGCCGTTCCTCTCTTTTATTTTCCTGTGTTCCGACACGGTCGCCATCGGGCACAGACCCGACAGACGGTCTGAAAGCTCTGACCGAACTGTTCAACAGGGATTCCGGCTCTTCGTCTCAATCTTTCGGACGAGTTAAATCGTTTCCCCCCCTGTCTCAGAATATTCGTGACCTGGCGGAGGCCGGCGTTTCAGCGGATCTTGAAGTTTCCCCTGTTGACAACGAACCGCCAGATGACACACGGCCTGATAATGACCGGAACGGTGACGGGGTCCGGACACACCGTTTTTTCTTCCCCTTTCTGTTATACCTGTTAATCCCTCCCTCCATAACTTCGATCACCGCCGGAGTTCCAAAAACCGTTCCGGATTCGTTGTCCACCCCGATATTGGCAGATACCCAACTTCCGGCGACGGATCCGGTTCCGACGGTAACGGGAGACAATCAGCTTGCTTTTTGGGAGGATTTTCTGAATATTACTCCTTCGGAATGGGAACAGATAGACAAGGCGAACCACCCGCCAAACAGCACTGATTTTCTTTGGATTTCGGATTCAGAGAAAGCCGGATCGCGGAAATATTTTCTGTTGCTTGATACGCTGAAACTCCTTCCCCGGTTTCGGGCCCGTTCTCTTTGGGATCAGATTCCGGACTGCCTTCATCAACAGGGGATAACACCAACCGGTTTTCCGGATCAATACAAAGAACTTCCGGACGACTGTTTTCAAGCGGAGAATCTGACTCAATTTCGCGGAACTGTTTGGCCGTTTCGCGGAACATTACGACGGGTTGAACTGTTTCCTCTGTCTGAGGAAGAACGAAACCGGACCGGAATAACGGTTGTTTATCGACTTCTGATACAGCTTGTTTCCCCTGAATCGGGGAAAACGTTCCTGATTCTGGTTTACTCGCCGGAAATCCCGCAATTCCAGACACCGGAGCAACTGGCAAAAATCCCCCGACAAAGATGGAAGGCCGCCTTGGACGCTCAATCACTTCAACAGCCATTCAGCAAGTCATCGTCATGGTTTCCCGAACCGGATTTGTCGACCCGTTCCGCTTTTTCCGAGGGCCCCAGGATTGGGGAACTGATTGGCGGTATGGGACTTTATCTGTTTCAGGAATCGCCCGTTTCCTCCACAACATCCAATCCGGAACTTTTTCTGTCGGATGATTCCGACGAGCTTTTTCCGTCAACGGTCCCGGTTCTGATTGCGCCGCGAATCGGCTGGTATCCGCAAAATCAACTTTTGGGACAGCTCGGTATGGATCTGTCGACGCTGGAGCAGATTCCATGCTGTTCACCTTCACTTCTGGAGGAGGTTCTGTCCCGGCACTCTCCCCGGCTGGAACCGATAAGACGTCAGATTATTCAGACATTTCGCTGGGCCCGTCAGGATCGAGAACCGTTTTATGAGATGCTGGCAACCGTCCGTCGTGTCCCGGATGGTAAACTTCGGGGGCTCGCCCAAAATCAAAAAAACGAGATTCCCGCCGTGCAAACCAATCTCAAAACCTCGCCGGTTATCGAGCTTTTCAATCGCCCGGAAACCTGTCAGGGAAAACTCTTTTATTTAACCGGCCATGTTCGCCGCGTGTCCCGGATTTTAATCGGGGATCCGGAAATTCGGGCCAAATATAAAATGGATCATTATTATCAGCTCTATCTTTATACAGACGATTCACAGGGAAATCCGCTGGTCCTTTGTGTCCCGGAAATTCCTTCCGGAATGCCGCTCGGAAGCGGAAAAACATATCGGGAGGAAGTGAGCCTTGCCGCCTTTTTCTATAAAACCTGGGCCTATCAAATCAACCGGCCAACACCTTCGGGGGGCACTCAACCGACGGCCCCTTTCCAACCGGCGGAAAACAGGCGTTCCGATACGACTGTTTCAACGACATCGACAACGGCCTGGATTCATGTTCCGTTACTCATCGGATCGGAACTCATCTGGTATCCCGACCGCGATAACTTACCGGCGATCCCCCCCGGATGGATAAAAATAACGTTTGTAACGTTTTTTATGCTGGTTGTTCTTTGGATTTTATATCGCCGTCTTCGTTCGGTATTCTACTGGAATACCCCGACGAACAAAGGTGTACAAAAAACATATGGGCGGTCAGACACAGGTTTTTCTGAAAGAAAAAATTTTTAACAAAAATCGATTTCCTCCTTATTTTCCGGTATCAAATTAAATTTGTCATTTCCTGTAGGATTTACTTCCCCACAAAAATACAAAAAAATAAAAAATTGTGATTAAACCCCTTGTTGAATCTTTTTATTGTGTTATAGTATTTTTCATAGGAAAAACATGCGTTTTTGTAAAAATGCTGAAGTTTGAAAAAGAAAACAACTGGTATAAAAGCAACGGAATTCTGTTTCGCTGTTACGGGATTTGAGTAAAAACCGTGTTGCTGGCTGTTTTTTTGAGAACTGACCAACCATGGCGCATAAAACATAAAATTGTTGACGATGATTTTATGGTGTGCGATTTTTAATGAGGTGCCCTATGTCGAAACGAACACGTCGTTATTGGTGGAAGGAATGCCTTCTTTTTACAGCCGCTTAAACCTTTTTTCGGTATCAACGCAAGGGATACCAACAAAATAAAAACAAACAGAAAAAATTAAAACAGAAACAGGGTTCAGACTCTGTGGTGTTCCAGATAAATTCAGGCAGCGTCGTTTGGCGTTGCCTTTTTTTTCAGATTATTCAAAACGGGATAAAATCAGGATACCTCGCGGATACTGTTGACGAAAGGTGTCTCCATGAGCGGTTTTCCAGGATAAGCGGGAGAACTGCGGAAAAAATCAAAGCCGAAACATTCTTTTGACGGCTTCAAGGAATTTTCCGGAACCGCCGGTTTGTGAAACGTCACGTAACGATTCCATCGGAGGATGAAGCAGCTTGTTCACGAGTCGATCGAAGGCGTAACGGATTTCCTCTTTGGTTTTCGGATCACAGTCCGGAATCCGGTTGAAAAGCCGATACTCTTCGTTTTCCTTAATCTGATTCCAGCCGTCGCGAAGCTGGCGGATAATATCCGTTGTATCACGGCGGCGGATTTCTTGAAGAAAACGTTCGGTTTCCTGAGCAATGATTTTTTGCGCTTTGGGTATTTCCTGATCCCGGCGTTCCCGGTTCTTCTGACACACTTTCGCCAGATCGTCGATTGAATATAAATAGACATTGGGCAAACGTCCGATAGCAGCCTCAATGTTCCGCGGGACGCAAATATCAAGCATGAAAAGCGGGCGGTTTTGCCGCTTGCCCGCAATGGAACGGTAATCGTTCAGCGTGATTACCGGTTCCGCGGCGCCGGTTGCGGCAATAACAACATCCGCCTGGGCAAGGACATCGATCCGATTTTCCCAGGGAACAACGGCCCCATGCCAGGCGTCCGCGAGTTTTTGAGCGCGTTCCGGGCTTCGGTTGATAACCGTAATGGATTTTGCGCCGTAATCGGTCAGGTATTTGAGCGTCTCTTCCGCCATTTCCCCGGCACCGAGTACCATTATTTTTTTGGTCGTCAACTGTTCGAAAAGCTGAAGCGCAAAGTCAACAACGGCAACGCTTGGAATACTGACCCGATGATGAAAGATTTCTGTTTCCGCGGCAATTCGTTTTGCCGTCTTGAGTGCCGACTGAAAAACCGAGTGTGTGATAGGGCCGGTCGTCCCATTATCCGCCGCCAGCTGATACGCCTGTTTGATTTGTGAAAGAATCTGCGGCTCGCCCAGCACCATACTTTCCAGACTGGAAATCACGGAAAACAGATGAGAGACAACATCCTGATCCTCCAGAATGCGAAAATATCGGGTTATTTCCTTCGGAACAGGAGAATCGGAACCGGCGGTTTCGTTTTTTCCCTGCTGTTGATCCAGTAAAAAACGAAGGATCTGATCATTCTCCGGCAGTTCTCCCTCAGCCGACGCGACATAAAGTTCGGTCCGGTTACAGGTCGATACCAGGACTGTTTCAAAAGCGCCAAATTTCTGATTCCAGTTTTGAAGAAAATCGATAATCGCGTCAGTACCGAAGGAAAACTGCTCGCGGATTTCAATCGGAACTGTTTGATGACTCAATCCAAACATACAGAGTTTCATGGCCGCCCCTCCGATTGGGAATCAATTCCCGGATTCAGAGAGTCATCTGTCCGGCCACGCTGTTCAGCCGCCGGTTCCGACGTCGGAATACTGCCGGTTTCCGGTTTTCCGCTGACAACCGGCGAATCGGCGGGAATGACCGGAGCGGACATCAAATACCAGTGTGCCTGACTGCAAAACAGACCGGCAAGCAGAACGATCACCAGAAACAGAAAACCGACAACGGTTAATAGCGCCACCCGGCGACCGTCCGAAAAAAACGACGTTGAGGAAAACAGAAGTGCAGACGCCAACACAAAAAACAAAATCAATGCGCCGAGAATCATTGGATCCGAAAACGCGGAAACCGGATCGCCCGTCAATCGAACGACATGACTGATATAAACCCCGCTCAAAATCCCCAGACCGAGAAAAAGAACGGAAAAACGGATCATTAACCGGTTGACCTGTTGCAGCCATTCCAGACTGGGAAGAAAAATCCGAACAGAAATCTTTCTTTGTTTCAACTGATAAAGTTGCAAAAAATACATAAGTCCGGCGATAAAGCCGATGAACATCGCCAGAACGGTCAGCATAAGGGAACCGCCATGAAACGCCCGGACAAAAAGAGCGGTTGTCTTTTCCGGAAAAACCGCATTTTTGGTTCCCGCTCCCGCCGCGATCGTCAAAAAGACCAGAGGAAGAAGAAACAGGTTCCAGGACGTTTTCGGATAAAAAATCTGTAACAGAATACAGGTCAACATTAAAATCCAGCCCAGAACAAAAAACCAGCCGGAAACGCCGGTTACCAGATGGTCATTCTGAAGAAAGAAATGATGGCCGATATAGGCCGTGTGCGCGATCCATCCCAGAAAGGAAATCACAAAAATCAGAAAATGGGAAAACGCCTTTCGGGTCTTTCTCTGAATCAGTTCCAGGCAGAAGACGATAAAATAACTTGCCGTAAAACAGGTAATTCCGACACCGTGAAGCATTGTTGATCATACTCGCAGAATTTAAAGAACCGTTGAACAGAATGCGACATGAACGCCTTTAATTTTCAGGATGGCCTTTTTTCATTTTACAGGAGCAGGACAAAGGAAAACCGGAAAATCCAAAAACGTCCAGGACAACGGAAGGATTCTTGTTTTTGCTCAGTCATTCACTTTGATAACACGAAAATAATGAAACCGGAGCCAGGGACGGTCGCCGGTTTTCGGCCCATGCCAGCATTGAAGCCCGATCCGGTCCGTGTCTTTGGGAGGCTCAATTTTCCCTTCGTAAATACAACGGTAATTGTTTTCGCCCGCGTTACAAAACTCCGCGGTAACGTTATCATTATTAACGGTAATCCGTAATTTGACCGAAGTTGACTCGATCGGCACCTTTCCCGGGAAAATATACATTTTTCCGTCGACCAGCTCATGAACCAGCTTGAAGATAACGCGATCATCCTGAATCCAGTAGATTCCCCCCTGTTGATACTGACTGGTCGGGGTATCGCTGTAGGACAGCTCCGTTTCAATCTGATATTTCCCTTGTTTGCGAAACACCGCCGAACGAATCAGAACGTTATGTGCTTCATTTTCCGAAAACGGTTCCGCCTGAATCTCAAGTGAATTATTGCCAAACCGGCGGGTAATCGGGTTTTCCCGTAACCAGTGCCACCCAGGTTTGAGAGAGCCTTCAAATTTGTCCTCGAAAATCACTTCCTGTCCCAAAGAAAGACTCAATGGCCAAAGGATGATCGACAACAGTGTAAAAACAAGAAAGCGATTCATATGTTTTACCCGATAACTTAACATCTTTCCGGAATACAAAACCAGACAGAAAATCTTTTCGCTTACTTCTCTGGAAAGGACCGACCTGAAACTGGACACGACTGACCTGAAATAATATGAAAAATGTAATCTTGTTATTATACCGTTTACGGGGCTTGGTGTCAATAGGTTTCCATAGAATCCCGACAGCCGGATGATTTCAGGAGGGAATAAAAATCAAGGGAAGGGGTGCATTCCGTTTCTGTATCGCGTTCGCAACCGCGGTTTACGGCGTTTGATGCCGGGGGAAACGATTGGTACAGAAGGAAATTTTTCCGCAATTCATTTTTACGCAAGGCGCCGTCTTTCCGGATGCCAGGTGTCATAAACGAAAATTCCCTTGAATACACACGTTGACTATTTTATCAAAACTTTTCGCTTTGTACAATCATCCGGGAAAAATTTAAAAAATATTTTCGCTCTTGTTGATATTGGCCGGAAAAATCTTTAAAATAGCCCAGTAAAGCAAAATGTTTTTGTTTTTCTCAGGATTTTTTGATGACAAAACGGAAAATTCCGTCCCTGCCCGATTTATATTTATAACCAACGATAAATTTCATTGAAATATTCTCCGGGAACCGGTCGGTTGTTATTTTTCAAAATACCGTGATTTTATGTGTTCAGAAATATTTAAACAGCCGATCAATCGACACTGAGCCCGGGCCTGAGAATTTTTATTTGAGAATTCATGCTGTCATTGTCCGTTTCACTGATTGGAGGACCAGACCAGATGTTAAAAAAACACGATAAATTTTGTATAAGAACGGCGTTGGCCTTTGTCCTTGGGCAACTCCTGTTTGTTTGCGGAATATTGGCGGAGGATTGTCCCTGTGACCAGACCGGGATCAACGCGGTCTCCCAGCAATTCGCCAGTCCGGACACAACCTGTTATCCCTGGGTTTACTGGTTCTGGAACAACGGGAACATTACCCGTGAGGGAATCACCGCGGATCTGGAAGCAATGCAGCGGGTTGGTGTCAAAGGCGTTCTGATTATGGAAGTCGGTCAGGGGGCGCCGGTTGGTCCGGTTAATTTTATGAGTGATGAATGGAAAGAACTCTGGCAATTCATGATTCAGGAAGCGGAACGGCTTGGTATCGAAGTCAATATGAACAACGACGCCGGCTGGAACGGAAGCGGCGGTGTCTGGATCAAACCGGATGAAGCGATGCAGATTCTGTCCTGGTCGGAAGTACAGGTGACATCGGAGCAGAAGGAGATTGTTCTGCCGCAACCCGCCGTCCGGATGGATTATTATCGGGATATTGCGGTTCTCGCGTTTCCGACGCCGAAAGACCAGACAACCCGCAAGGCTCCCGGTCCGGATTCTCATGTCCGCGCCACGCAAAACGACTCGCTGGTCGAACGGAACACGATTCTTGATCTGACGGACAAAATGGACGCGGACGGCAGACTTGACTGGAGTGTCCCGGATGACGGGAACTGGACGGTTCTCCGAATGGGGCATACCTGTAAGGGAATTATGGTTGCGCCCGCCCCAACCAATGGGACCGGGCTGGAATGCGACAAACTTTCCGTCAAAGGAACCGACGCCGCCTTCAATGGGCAGATAAAAATTCTTGCCGATCAAAACCGGGATCAGGTGGGGACCGTTTTCCTGTCAACACATATCGACAGTTGGGAAAATGGATCGCAGAACTGGACGGAAAACATGCGGGAGGAATTCCAGACCCGGCGTCAGTACGACCTGTTTAATTTCCTTCCGGTTTTCGCCGGTTATGTTGTCGATTCTCCGGAAATCACAGATCGGTTTTTCTGGGATTTTCGCCGGACGGTCAGTGAAATGGTTATGCAAAATCATGTTCTCCGGATGAGGGAACTGGCGAATCAGAATGGTTTGAAGCTCTCCATTGAAGCCTATGGTTCCCCCTGTGACCACATTCAGTACGGTGGAATTGCCGACGAACCGATGGGTGAATTCTGGATTGGCGGAGGCGCGATAGAGACCTGCCGCGGTATGGCGTCCGCCGGACATCTTTACGGGAAACAGATTATCGGGGCGGAGGCGTTCACGGCTGCGAATCAGGAACGCTGGCTTGAATATCCCGGTTCCATAAAATCGTTGGGGGACCGCGCTTTTTGCGAGGGTATCAATCGCTTTGTCTTTCATCGGTACTCCTTCCAGCCCTGGAAAGATGTCCGGCCCGGGCTTATGATGGGACCCTGGGGGATCCATTATGAACGAACTCAGACCTGGTGGGAACTGACCCCCGCCTGGCATGAATATCTTGCCCGTTGCCAGTACATGTTGCGTCAGGGCTGCTTCGTTTCCGATATATGGTATTCGGAACCGGAGAATTCGCCGTCAGGGTTCACCAGTCATCCGCACTCGGGATACAACTGGGATCAGTGCGGAACCGACGCCATTTTACAGATGACAGTCCGGGATGGCCGCCTGTATATGCCTTGTGGTCAAAGCGCCCGAATCCTGGTGATTCCGTCTTCGGAGCAGATGACCCCGGAACTGGCCGCCAAGTTGACCGAGCTTGTTAAAGCGGGTGCGCTTGTGATCGCGTCCCGTCCAAAAGCCGCTTTTGGTCTGACCAATTATCCGGACAACGACGCCAGGGTTCAGGAACTCGCCGCTGAACTCTGGGGCGATTCGCAGGAAGAATCCGGAGAACGCTCTTATGGCCTTGGCAAAATTATCTGGGGCAAAACACCGGAAGAGGTACTGCAGGCACGCGGCGTTATTCCGGATATGCTGTCCGACTGCGGATTGAACTGGATTCACCGTTCTTTACCGGATGCCGATATTTATTTCGTCGCCAATTCGTCCCCCATGTCGGTTACATCGCAGGTCATTTTCCGCGCGACCGGAACCCCTGAACTCTGGAACCCCGTCACTGGCCGGATTCTCCCGGTTGCGACCCGATCCAGCGTCAAGGATGGAACACAGATTTTACTTGCGCTGGACGAATCAGAATCGGTTTTCGTTGTTTTCCGGCATGATCGCCCGATGACCGAATCAGACAATCTGGTCGCTTTCGCTGTTGATAATAATTGGGTCGGTAAAAAGGATTTAATGAAACTGGCGTCTCCGGATATCAAAATTGTCCGTGCCACTTACGGTCCGGAAGGTGACGCCGCGAGAACCATTGACGTTACCAACCTGCTTCAACAGATTTTCGATGCCGGCGAGGATCAGTTTACTGTCGGTCGGCTTGCCCGCGATTTTGACCCCGCCCGTAATGTTGTTAAGACGTTGAATTTCGAATATCTCAACGGCGATAACGCCGGAAAATGGTCGGGAACCGATCCGGAGGTTCTCACACGTCGGGGATTGACCGGTTTTGTGAAGGTCAAAATTCTGGAAGCGAAATACGGTCCGGAAGGGGATGACGCGAGAACCATTGACGTTACCAGCCTGCTTCAACAGAAGGCGGACTCCGGCGAAGACAATTTCCGGGTAACGGAAATGGCCCGCGAAAAAGATCCGGCTTACGGCGTTGTCAAAACGTTGGTCTTCACCTATGAAATCGACGGTAACATCGGTACCTGGAAAGGGACCGATTCCGGATGGATCAACTTTGACCAGCTTCGGTTACAGGACAAGCTTGTAACGGCTTCCGTCGATACGGAAGGATGTCCGGCTCTTGATTTATGGCAGTCGGGAAACTATCAATTTGAGTTTGTGTCCGGGAAAAAGGAGAGTCTGCAAGTCGAGCTTCCGGAACCGCAAACGATCACCGGTCTCTGGAAGGTTCGTTTCCCGGAAAAAGAAGTGATGTTTGACACCCTGGTTTCCTGGAGCGACGTCGAAGACGACGATATTCGCTACTTCAGCGGGACGGCGGAATATGAAATCACCTTCCGGCCGGACGCTTCCCTGTTTGCCGAAGGACAACGAATCTATCTGGATTTGGGACGTGTCGAAGCCCTTGCTGAACTGAAACTCAATGAGTTTGATTTCGGGGTTCTCTGGACCAACTATAAGACGATTGACGTGACCGATCTGCTGAATCGGGACGCGGATAATAAATTGACGGTTCGCGTGACCAATCTTTGGCCCAACCGCCTGATTGGGGATGCGCAGTTTGAACCGGAACCGGAACGTCAGGAAAACGGGACGCTCTCCGCCTGGCCCGAGTGGTTGCAGAAAGGGGAAAAAGATCCAAGTGGCCGTCAGACGTTCTGTATGTGGGAACTCTGGCGCAAAACCGATAAACTTCAGCCTTCCGGTTTAATGGGGCCAGTCCGACTTTGCCCGGCGCGGCAGATTGTCCGGTAATTATCGGCTGAAGGGGGGGCCGTCATTAACAATGATTTTACCCCCTTCTCCCTCGTGAAATCTCTTTCAGGGGGGATCGTCCCGGCTTTTATAAAACGATCGGGCGTTGGGGATTCCCGGGTGAAAGTTACAGGAGTCCCTCTTTCCGATACCAGTCGGCGGTTTGCTGAAAACGGTCGGGAAGAGAGACGGAGCATTCAAAACGGAGCTGGTCCCGGACCTTGTTTTCAGAGCAGATCCAGGGACCGTGAATTGCCTCAATCGCTTTATTCCAATCGAATGCAGCGTAACGACCGGTCAGTTTTTTTCTGATTTCGCCAAAAATACCGGTCCCCCAAACGCCAAGCGGGGGACAGTAAACCGGTAAAACGTTGGAACGGTGAACCGTTTTCCCCAGTTCTTTTCCGAAGTCGGAAAACAGAAGCTGATCCGGATGGGTGGCGAAATAAACCCCCTGCCCGGAACAACGGGACGGGGACTCCGGAATTGCGTCCAGACTTTTTGGGGTCAGACGTTCCCCATTCTCCAGAACGCGAACAAGGATTTCCGCCAGATCGCCCGCGTAAATAAAGGAATAGTATTGGTTATAATAGCCGGGAATCAGAAAAAACGGGGTTTTTTTAGCCATTTGGAACAGGGCAAGTGAAAGCATGTCCCCTTCTCCGAAAATAATCGGCGGACGGACAATCGACGTTGGAATCTGTTCCGCGTTTTTGGTTAATTCCTGTTCACCGGCGAATTTGCTCTTCCCGTAAGGGGAAAGCGGGTTGGGAAGATCCATTTCCTGCTTGGGGCGATATTTTCGGCCGGTTCGCTGAAGTTCGTCGGGAGAACTTTTAGGAGCGGGGCCCGCCGCGGCAAGCGAGGAAACCGAGATTAAAACCGGAGGGGTTCCGCGTCGTTTTTGTTCTTCCAGACAGGCCAAGGAAATATTACGGCAGCCGTCGCGGTTGATTTCCATGAAATCGTTTCGCCGAAGACTTCGGGTCAGTCCGGCAAGATGGACAACGGCGTCCACGTCTTGAACTCCCTGTTTCAGACTGTTAAGATTACGGATATCCCCTTCGATAAATTCCACGTCAAATGACATGAGCGCGGATCGCCGGGAGGTTGGTCGGGCCAGACAGCGGACATGCCAGTCGTCCTGACAAAGCCGCTTGATCAGATGATAACCAACAAAACCGGTTCCGCCAGTAATAAAGACCTTTTTTTTTGACATCGTTTTCCCTGTAAAACATTAACGGTTGAAAACTGTTTTCGATCTGTATTCAGTATGTTATTTGAAGCGGTATGTTATGTAAAACGGTTTTCCGCTGTTTTATTGGATTCAATCCGGCACTTTCGGGACAGGCCGTCGGTTGATTTGTTTGTGTTCCGATGGGTTTGTCGGTATGCAAGACGAACGGTCGGGCTGAAACGCCGGGAGGATTGGACGTATCCGGAGCAACGCTTAACATTTTCTCATCCAGGCCGGAACCGGGACAATAGCTCCGGTATCTTTGTTCATTGTTGCCAAAACAGTTTTCCCAATAGCCAGCAGCTCATCATCCCGATACAGTAAGTATTCATGCTCCAATCGGACACGGGTCATTTTAACCAGACGTGTTTTCAACGTCAGGAGATCGTCATAACGGGCCGGTTTTTTGTAAGAACATTCCGCTTTGGTAATGACCAGCATTATATGATCGTCTTCCATATCCCGATAGCTGATCCCGGTTGCGGAACGCAAAAGCTCCGTTCGTCCCATTTCAAAATAGGTAAAATAATTCCCGTGATACACAACCCCCATTTGATCGGTTTCCTGATAACGAACCCGAAATTGAATGATCCCTTCCGCTTTTAACGGGTCTGCGCAGAGAATTTCCTGAGCCATTAAAATGAGTCCTTATCTTAAAATGTTAGCGTTGGTTCTGTTTTTCCTCATTTTTTTCTGTTGTCCAAACAGGGCCGCCGATCGCGTCAAACAGGGCAAGCAGATTTAGAAGCCCGGCGACAACGGTGAAAATCGTGCTGAAGTCATACCACGAATGTAAATGGGAAACAACGTCGTTCAAGGTTGGTTGAGGACTGTCTGTTTCTGAGGGAACCGCCGGAGGGGCCATGGCGAAACGAAGAAAGCTCCAGTCGGTATGAGGGCATATTTTACCTAGAAAATCTGTTAAACCGGATGAAATATCGGTTTTGGCCTGAAGCCAGGCGGGAATTGCGACACTACCAATCATCGCCTGAGGAATAAAATAAAGGCGTTTCTCCTCGTTTCGCCAGGAGTAATAAACAGTTCGGGCCGCCATTAACTGTTTTTGGGGAGTGCCGGAGGCCGTCGTCGTTTCATAATAACTTCCCATGTAAAGCCCGGCGAAAAGTAAAGGGAAAATCGCGACGGCAAATAAAATCCCCTTGGCGTACCGGCCTTGATAAATGTGTCCGAGCCCCGGTACCAGCCAGGCAAGAAGTCCGGCGATCCAGTAATCCTTCAGGTTAATTTCCCGACGTTCCTCCGGAGGAGTGGTGACGGTTTTTTGAATATTATCCATTTTTTTGTGTGTTATCGCGTTAAGGAAAAATTTGATGTTTTTGCGCTGGTTTTCAAACAGATATTCCGGTTTCCGTACCGGTATTAAATTTTACCTGACCGGGGGAAGGAGAAAATCTGAATGGTTTTACTCTGTGAAGGCGCAACAGGGTTTCCTGAACCGGGATCACCCCGGGGGGAAACGGGACCGGGCTGAAAATCGCCCGAAACTGTCCGGATGTTGCCGGTTAAAGAAACATCCGGGGCTCATTATAACAGAGAACGGCGCGATTGGATAGAGCAAGTTATGGTGTTTTCTTTTTGAACAGGGGCAATTTTTTCAGGGTGGCGTTATATAAAAGCTTTTCCGGAAACGGACTTCCGGCGACAGGGCGTCATAAGGGCGGTCTGAGGTTGTTTTGTCGGCTTGATTTCATTATTTATGGTCAACAGTTATTTACCCGCCGGTCGCCCGGAGGGGCGACGGTTTTATATTGATTTAAATGTTTTTGTCTTTTGCTTTCAACTTTCAAAGAGGCCGGTTTTTTTGGGAATTGGGGTTGACCCTGATTTGTAAATTGGTTAAAGTTCCATAAATTTTCATTTTTCGGACGGTATCATTCAGGAATAATTATATTGATCCGGTTTTGAGCGATTCCTTTTTATTCAATTGGAAATCAGCAGTACCGAACAAAATGAATATTGGAAGTAACAGGTATTCGGAGAGTGTTCCGTTTTTATCGGGCTGATCCGTTTTCCCCTTATTATTTTGAACTGAAAACATGAAAACGTCTATTCTTTCAGGATTCATTATTTGTTTATTATTACTGGCGGGAAGCTGCAACAAGGTGCCTACCAATCCTTATAAAGCCGAACAGCAGAAGGTTCTTTTGAATCGGGGACGGCTGGTTGGGGATCTTGCTTCGCCGGCGAATATGCACATGGCAAAAATAGAGGGGGTCGCGTTAGTGGAAGGACTTATGGGAACCGGAGCCGATGAGCCGCCGTCCACTTATCAGCAAATGGTGTATCAGGAACTTCAGAAGGATCCGGATCGTAAATCGAAAGCGAAACATTTAATCGCGTCGATGTCGACCGCGATTGTTCTGTTGGAGGCGTCGATACCCCCCGCGGCGCAGGCCGGGGACCGTCTGGATGTTGACGTCAGGTTACTTCCGCAAAGTGAGGCGACCAGTCTGGCGGGCGGATATGTTGAAAATGTTCCAATGCATCAATACATGGCCATTGATATTATCCGAAAAGGTTCCCGGCTGGGAGTGGCCAATGGTTACGTTCTGCTTGACCCTGATTTGATTGAACGGGAAAGTCCGGTTGCCTATAAAAAAGGAAAAATTATTGGCGGCGTTGTTTTGACAAAATCGCGTCCTCTTTGGCTCCAGCTGCGGGATGGGGAACAGAGCGCCGGAGTTGCAAGCCGGATAGAAGACGTCATCAATAAACGGTTTAACTATAAAAAAGCGGGTTACGCCGGAAAAAGGAAGGTTGCGGAAGCGAAAGCGGGAGCGGTTCGTATCAATTTGGTTGTTCCCGAGGAATATAAGGATAACATCAACCGATATGTCAATGTTGTTTGCGCGATTTCATTTTTTGAAACGGAGGACGAACTGAATGATCGGATTACTGATTTGGGTGTCCGGTTATTGAATCCGGAAAAATCGGAGGCAGCGTCTTTGGAACTGGAAGCGATTGGTTCCGGGAACGCGCGTGTTGTTGACATTCTGACTTCCGGGATGAACAGTTCGGAAGAGATTGTTCGGTTTAATTCAGCCATTGCGGTTGCCTATTTAAACATCCGTGGGGCGAGAAATCAGGCGATTACGATTTTGGCTGATTTGGCGCGTAACAGTCAGAAACTGCGTCCGGCGTCACTTGCGGTACTGGGGACCTGTATGAAATCGTCTTTTGAGGCGGATGAGCAACTACGGCAGATGCTTTCCGTCAACAGTAACGAAACCCGGTATGGAGCGTTTCGCGCTCTTTGGACACGTAATCCCAAGGATTATATGATTCAAGGGGAAAACCTGGCAGATCAGTTCAGCTATCATTGTCTGAATTGCGGTGGACCGCCGCTTGTTCATGTTACTCAAAGCAAACGTCCGGAAATCGTCCTGTTTTCCAAGGATAACATTTTCCTTCAGGGACAGTTTATGATTGACGCCAGTTCACAAATTACCGTCCGGAGCGACGGTTCTGATGTTATCGTCAAAAAATATCAAAGTGATGACGGAATTGATGAACAGCGTCGTGTCGGATACAAAGTGGACGAAATTATTCGTGCCATTGTTGATATTGGCGGCACTTATCCCGAGGTGGTTCGGATGCTGATTGAAGCGAAAAAGCAAAAGGTGCTTGTCGCTTACAATGAGGAGCAAAAGTTACAGACCTGTTCCCTGGTTTTTGATGCGCTTCCGGGTAAAAACACCGGCTTCAAACGAATTCGTGAAATTGAGAACCTGGCGATGAGAGAGCTCGCGGAAGAAGAACAGGTGAAAAAAGAGAATCATAAGAATATGTGGAATCCGAAAAACTGGTTCGCTAAAAAAGAAGAATCGGAAAATCTTGAAGAATTCAGCGATGAGGAAATTGGTTTCGACGGGGATGATGAGTCCGTGAACGTTCCGAAAAGAGATGAATGAGAAGTTAAACGGCCGAAGGATCCGCCCGGGCAGCCGGAAGGACTGGCTGCTGTTTCCGGGCTCTCCGGAATACCCGGATAATCTTTAAATATCCGGGTAACCGTTAAATATCCGGGCGGCCATTAAATATGCGGCTGTTAAATATATTGTAAGGTTTTTATCAGAACGGATGTCAACAAACTGATAAAACGTAATGATTTAAATGAGAGCGCTGTAAAAGGCTTCCGTCTTTTTTATGCTGAAATCCATTGAAATATCAGGCTTTAAAAGTTTTGCCGACCGAACCCGGATTGAGTTTGCGGAAGGAATTTCCGCGATTGTCGGTCCCAACGGTTCCGGCAAATCGAATATTGTCGATGCCATTAAATGGGTTCTGGGAGAGCAGAGTGTTAAAAAACTCCGCGGTAATGAAATGACGGACGTTATTTTTAACGGTTCGGCAAGTCGTTCCGGGGTCAATACGGCGGAGGTCACTCTTTCTTTTGATAACAGCAATCGTTATTTTTCTGTTGACAGTAATGAAGTCCATATTACCCGGCGGGTTTATCGCAATGGGGATTCGGAATATCTTATCAACCGTCAGGCGAGCCGGTTATGCGACGTCCGGGAAATTTTGAGCGGGACCGGACTCGGTTCCCAGGCTTACAGTATCATCGAACAGGGACGGGTTGAGTCGCTGCTTCAAAGCTCACCGATTCAGCGACGGGAAATTATCGAGGAAGCGGCGGGAATCGCGAGATTCAATGCCAAAAAACAGGAGGTTCAGCGTCGACTGGAACGGGTCGAACAGAATCTGCTCCGGCTCTCGGATATTGTCAGCGAGGTTGAAAACCAACTGAGAAACACAAAATCCCAGGCGGGAAAAGCTCTCCTGTACCGTCAGTACACGACCCGGCTTCAGGAACTGCGGACCCAGGTTTGTCTGGTGGAATGGCGGGAGAAATCGGAGAAACGGGAATTTCTGCAAAAGGAGCTGACACAATACCGTGAAGTGGAATCGGAGCTTGAAGTTCGGGTCAAAAACGGCGAATCGGATTTTCAGGCAATAAACGCCAAACTGGAAAGCCTGAACCAGGAAACCCGGCAGATTGAACATCAGGTCGCGACATTACGGGAAAAAATCGCGGCGGAGGAATCGGCGGTGGAGTTTCAGTCGGATCAGATGAACGAGCTGGAGCAGGAAATTTTTCAGCATGGTCGCCAGCTATGTGATTTTAATGTCCGGAACGGGGACACCGAAGAACAGATGCGCCAGGCGGACGACGAACTGTTTCAGGCAAAACGGAATCTGAAAAAAATCACTCAGGCCCATGAAGCCGGCAGTCTGGAACTGACCCGATTGAACGAGCAGTGTAATTCGCTGATGGAGCTCAAGGATCAGATCCGGAAATTTCTTCAGGAACTGAATCTGGATGGAAGCCGGCTTGTTGGCGAGATCAGCGGGTTTCATTCCCGAATCCGGACTTTGGAAAATACAAAAGCCCAGCGAACCGAAAAACGGGATTCACTTCGGCGTCAAATCGATGAAATCGCGAGTCAGTTTGGCGAATTAGAAGGTATCGGGAAAGAACTGACAGACAGAATCGAATCGTGTAAACAACGGGTGGCGCAGTGCCAGCAGCAGCAGGAGGAGCATTCGGGGGAACTGACGAGAAACCGGGAGGAGCTTTTGGATCTGAAACAACGGGAAAGCGGTATTTCCGAGCGAATTTCCCTGTTGAAGGATTTGTTGCGCAAGCATGACGGATTGAGTCCGGGGGTACAGGAGGTTTTACAGGAATCGAAAAACCCAAAAAGTCCGTTTCGGCATGTCCATGGACTGGTTGCCGACCTGATTCGTGTGAATGTTGAAGCGGCGACACTGATTGAACTGGCGCTGGGACCGACAACCCAATATATCGTCGTTTCGCCGGAAGCGGAGCTTTTCCGGTATATCGAGGAGAATTCCCGGAAGTTCGCGGGGCGGGTGGGGTTTATCTGGCTTGACCCTCATCCCAATGAGGCTGTCTGGGATCGGAACAATCAATTTGACCAGCGACCGGGGGTTTTGGGACGCGCCGATCAGTTTGTCGAGACGGAACCGTTGTTTGTTCCTCTGGTGAAACGGCTCCTGTCGCGGGTTTGGATTGTTGAAAATATTGCTGTTGCCAAAAGCCTTTATCGGGAAAGTGACGGCCGGACCAGTTTTCTAACCGTTTCCGGCGAATGCCTGGCATCTGACGGGACACTGGTTGTCGGTCCGCCGTTTGGGGCTTCTGGACTGATTACCCGGCGAAGTGAACTGAGAACGCTGTTCGATCAGTTTTCCACCCTGGAAGGGGAACTGAAAAAGAAGGAACAGCAGGTCGAGTTGCTGGAAAGCCAGCTTCAGAATGATAACCGGGATACCGAGACGGCGAATCAGGAGTATCAGCGGAATCTTCAAAAGCAGGAGTCGCTCCGGTTACAGCAGACCGCGACCGAACGGCGCGACCAGCAGACTCAGGCGGATTATCAGCAGCTGGAGCAGGAAATCAACGATATTGTCGCCGAACTGGAAAAAATCAAAGCGGAAAAAAGTCAGGCGAAAGAACGAAAGGCCGCCCTTGACGCGAAAATCAGCGAGCAGGAAAAGTTACTGGCGGATACTCAGGCGGAATATGAAAAAATGACGCTTATCAGTCAGCAACAGCTTCAGAAAACAACAGAGCTGAAAATCGCGATGACGACCAGTGAAACAACGATTGACCTGTTGAACCAGCGCAAAAATCAGTTCGAGGAAAGCCGGAAAGAACGCAGACAGCTTCAGGTCGAGCATCATCAGCGGTTGATTTCTCTCAAGGCGCGACGTGATCAGGCGGAACTTGTTATTCTGAACAACGAATCGAATCTGGCGGATTTTTACGCTAAAAAGGAACGTATTTCCGACCGGTTGCGAATAGGACAGCATGAGCAGCGGCATTTGGGAGTTCAACGGGGAAAATTACAGCAGGAGCTGAAAAAAATCAACCAGGCACTGAACAAAAACCGTGACGCCATTCATTCCAGGGAAATCGCGGTTGAACGGCTGGTTCAGGAACAAAAAACGCTTGTCGACCGAATGAAAGAGGACTACGGAATTGATTTGAGCGACGAACTGGTTCGACGTCGATACGAAGAGGGCGGACAGATCCGGCAGGAAACATCAAATCAGCCGGAAGACCGGAATCCGCTTTCCGAACCGGTTCAGGATTGTCCGGATCCGGAAGAGAATTCGTCCGGGTCCGTTTCCGATTCCGCCGGAACTCTGAATCCAGCGGAAAACGGAAAACAACCGGGCAGACAGGTTTCTGTCCCGGAGAACGGGACTCAGAATGTTTCCGAAGAAAACGCGGGGAACCACTCATTGTTCGATTCACTGGAGGACGCGCAAAAAGAAATTGAGGATTTACGGGGAAAACTGCAATCGCTTGGAAGTGTCAATCTGGAAGCGATAGAAACGCTTGAGAGTCTTGAAACACGTTATACGACATTGTTCAATCAATACAACGACCTTGTTTCCGCCCGAAAATCGATTCAGAAAATTATCGAGCGAATCAACGCGGACAGTTTGCGGTTGTTTGAGGAAACGTTTGACAGTATTAAGATTTATTTTTGTGATATTTTCCGGAAATTATTCGGGGGAGGACATGCCAACCTGATACTGGAGGATGAAAATCATCCGCTGGAATCCGGTATTGAAATCGCGGTTAAACCTCCAGGAAAGGAATTGAAGAATATCGCCCTGATGAGCGGCGGCGAAAAAACACTGACCTGTATAGCACTTCTGCTGGCGATTTTCCAGTATCGGATCAATCCGGTCTGTATTTTGGACGAAGTGGACGCGGCCCTGGATGAAGGGAATGTCGGGCGTTTTTTGAAAGTGATTCAGTCGTTTGAGAATCAGACGCAGTTTCTGGTTATTACACATTCCAAAAAGACGATGTCCGCTGCCCGTGTCATGTATGGCGTTACAATGCAGGATTCCGGGGTTTCCAAGCTTTTAGCGGTTCAGTTTGATGAAGTGGGCGAAAATGGCGAAATCCTGGTGAAACAGAACAAAGCGGCGGCCGATACCGGATCCGAAGAAAACGAATCTCTCCCCAAACAGGAATTTATCGCCTGACGGCCGCGTTTGAAAAGTTTCTGCCGAACCGTCCCGGAATGACGGTTCCCGGTGGGTGTTGCCGGAGTGATGAACCAGCTGTGTTGTTTTTGAAACAGCGGCGTTTTTCCCGGAATGGTGGTTCCGGCGTTCTTTAAAAAGAGGTGTCTGAACGACTCTGTCCCGTCATTATTGATGATTCATTGAATAAATTGCCGGTTATTTGCAGATAACCGCAAAATAAGTAAAATAAGAGTTAAAGAGTAAATCATTTGACTTTTTACGGAAATTGGGTGTGATCCTTGGAAACGAATGACATTCAGGCGGAAATTGACCGGCTCGCGGAAACCATACGACATCATGATCTGCTCTATTTTGTGGAACAGCGTCCGGAAATCAAAGATCATGAATATGACCAGCTGATGCAGCGGTTGAAGGATTTGGAGAAGGAACATCCGGAAATGGTCCGGCCTGACAGTCCGACACAGCGAATTGGCGAAAAGTTAATTGGCAATCGGGAAAAATTTCCCCATCGGCAGCCAATGCTTTCGATTGAAAACACATACAGTGAAGAAGAATTGCGGAATTACGGGGAAAGGGTTCGGCAGCTTTTGCCCGGCGAATCGATTGAATGGGTCTGCGAATTGAAAATTGACGGAGTGGCCGCGTCGCTCATTTATGAACAAGGCAGATTTGTTCAGGCTCTGACACGGGGCGACGGCGTTTATGGCGAGGATATCACGGATAATGTGCGGACGATCCGGGATGTTCCGATCCGGCTGGCGGTCGATAATCCGCCGGAACATCTGGAGGTTCGCGGGGAAGTTTATATGCCGAATGATGAGCTTGTCCGTTTAAATCTGTTGCAGGCGGAACGTCATCAGGAACTGTTCAGAAATACCCGAAATGTCACCGCGGGAAGTATCAAGCAGAAAGACCCGGCCGTTTGCGCGGAACGGCGCCTTCGTTTTTTTGCTCATAGC
>Ga0079305_1002027_pt1 | contig 20524 bp, 21 predicted proteins | sample LMS_cellobiose_e_FD_79183 | JGI IMG/M metagenome (GOLD analysis project Ga0079305, IMG submission 79183) | Rumen-fistulated moose microbial communities from Alaska, USA - LMS_cellobiose_enrichment | ecosystem: Host-associated > Mammals > Digestive system > Stomach > Rumen fluid ... | reverse complement strand
TACGGGCCAATTTTTATCATTTTGAACAATGTCTCCGAACATCTCGATAAATCGGGAGCTGGCAAGTTGATCCAGTGTTTCAAATTCCCTTTCTTTCAAAAAAATAAGTCGGCAAATGGCATCAAGTTGTTTTATGATCTCCCGTTGCTTTACCAAAGGAACAATCGTAAAATTTAATTCTTTCAGCCACTTAAAATGACGATTATAACCAGTATTGGGAATTCGAGAAGATTTTAATGCATAAAATGCATACTTCGTTAGGCAAATTGATTCGTTTACCGTCAAAACCTTCACACCATCAGCACCGAGAAAAAATGGAAAATCAACAAATTTAAGTACTCTTGTATGATCTCCAAAAATAATTGCTGGCACGGCATTAAAAACTCCATTCGCGGTATCTGTATACCCCGCGATGAAATCTTTTCCTTGGTCAACAATAGGATACAAGCCAGCGGAAAGATAGTTTTCTTGAGGGATTTTTTTCCCAAGTCTGGTGACGTCATTGAAAATATCATTAAATGATAATTTCATGCCGCCACCTCCAAAGAGAAGCAGCGCTCGATAAATCGGGATTTCGCCAGTTGATCCAACTCCTGAAGTTGCCGATTCTTCGTGGCAATAACGGTTTTGACTTGATTCAGTCTGAAGATCACCGCTTTCTGTCGGGCAACGGAGGGGATCGGCAGCTTCAATCGCGTAAACGCGGTGTATTTCAACGAGTCGCGGACACTGCCGGAAGTCAAACTCCGTATTTGCCGCAGGGCTGCGTCACTATGCAGAAACAGTTCCAAATACTCTGCGCGCAGTCTTGTTTCATCGACCGCAACGACAACATAAAGCGGACTGACGATGACATCGTCCTCGGATTGCAAACAAGCAACGGAACCGACATTGATTCGTGACGGATTATATGCCAGCATGCCTTTGCGGACGATCTTGTAGTTGGAAAGATCATTGCTGAAAACATCTTTGCTGAAATAGTCCGCCGACGGCATAAAGCCATTGGAATTCGTGACGCTGAAGACTTTTTTCACCCGCAAGTCCCTGTTGCGGCAGGAAAATTCCCTGACGAAATCAGCCAGCATTTTACAGCCCCTCCTCCGACGCTTCTTCAAGTCTGCGCTCAATTTCTTCGATGGTCGGCAGCGATGACTTGAAATCGGCGGGATAGAGCCGGGAAAGCTCGTATTCCGAAACGCCGATGGGGACACTGCTGGACTCCAGCGCGTATTTCGCAAGGACATTATCCTTGCTTTTGCAAATCAGAAGCCCCAGGGCGGGGTTGTCGCCAGGCTTCTTCAAAATATGATTGACCGCCACGACATAGGTGCCCAGCTGCCCGAGGTCGTCAGGCGAGAAATCCCGGGTCTTCACTTCGATGACGACATAACAGCGCAGATTGACATTGTAGAAAAGCAAGTCAAGAAACTGTTCCGTGTTTCCGACATTCAGGCGGTATTCCCGCCCCATGTAGGCAAACCCGCTGCCCAGCTCCAGAAGAAATTGGGTGATATTGCCGATCAGCGCCCTTTTCAGCTCCTTCTCGCGGTAATTTTCTTCCAAGGTCAGGAAATTGAAATTATACGGGTCTCTGGTGAGCTCCTGCGCCAGATCCCCCTGCGGCAGCGGCAGGGACGATTTGAAATTGGAGACGGCTTTCCCTTCACGCTCGAAGAGATCGGTGTCGAGAAAATTCATCAGGATACTGCGGGACCAGTTGTTTTCCGCGATCTTCCGGATATAAAAGAGCGCCTTGCCCGGAGTTGAAAAGCACTTGTCCATAATGAGCTTGTGATGCCCCCACGGAACCATGAACAGATGTCTCCACGCCTGTTCGCTGTCAGGGCTTGACAATTTTCCCTCAAGCTGGGGGAAATTTCGCAGATCCTCCGTCAGCAGCGGAGAATCGGGGAACAGCGGGCGGTAAAGTTCGTAAAAGCGTTTGATATACCACAGATTTCGGGGAGAGAAGCCCTTCGCGTCCGGAATTTCCCGCGCCAGATCGGTACTGAGTTTCCGGAAAAAGCCGCTGCCGTAAGTGTTCTCATATTGCCGCTCGGCAATGTCTTTGCCCAAGCTCCAGTAAAAGATCAGCATGGCGCTGTTCACATGCACCGCGGCCTTTATCTGCTGACTCCGGTAACGAATCTTCAACTCAGAGAGCCATGACCGGTAGTCCGGCAACTCTTTTGCAACAGGACTATTCATCTTTCAGCAATCCTTTCAGCGCCTTCAATTCCTTCTGGAACTGCGCTTCCAGGTCATCGATTTCGGCGAGCAGCTGGGAAGTCGGGGGATATTCTTCGGCGACGTATTCGATTTTCTTGTACTTGTTCACAGAGAGATCATAATCGTTGCCGACGATCTCCTCTTTCGGCACGAAGAAGCATTGCCGGTCACGCTCGCGTTCGGGCTCGGTAAAGCGGCTGTCGAACCGGGCGATCACATCCGGAATATCGTTCTGCTACGGGACTGCGTTTGTCGTCGAGGCTGAAGCCGTCCGCCTTCATATCGTAGAACCAGACCTTATCGGTCCCGCCTGCATTGGTTTTGGTGAAGATCACAATGGCGGTCGAAACTCCCGCGTATGGCTTGAACACGCCGGACGGCATGGAGATCACGGCTTCCAGACGCTGATTTTCGATCAGTTCTTTGCGGATCGCCTTGTGCGCCTTGGAACTCCCGAAGAGGACGCCGTCGGGGACAATCGAGGCGCAGCGGCCGCCGACATCCAGCATTTTGGTGAAGAGGGCCAGAAAGAGGAGCTCGGTCTTTTTCGTGTTGCAGAGGGATATCAGGTCCTTGCTGATATCCTCCTGAAACACGCTGCCGGTGAAAGGCGGATTGGCCATGATGAGGGAATAGAGATTGCGCTCGATGTTGTCCCCGCTGAGCGAGTCCTGATACTGGATGTGCGGTTCGGCGACCCCATGCAGCATCAGGTTCATCGCCCCGATGCGGAGCATGGACTGGTCGGTGTCGTAGCCGGAAAACATGGAGCTCTTGTACCGGTCCATATTTTCTTTGCGCATCAACTCGGTCTTGAAATTTTCCGCGATATAAGCGGCGCTTTCCACCAGGAACCCGGCACTCCCCATCGCCGGATCGACGATCCGGTCTGTCAGAGTCGGCTTCATGAGCGCGACGATCATTCTGATGATGTGACGCGGGGTCCTGAACTGCCCGTTTTCACCGGCGGCGGCGATCTTCGCCAGCAGATACTCATAGACATCGCCCATGATGTCCTTATTGTTCATATCCATCGCGTCGATGCTGTCGACGACCTTCGCCAGCACCTTCGCGCTCGGGATCAGAAACACCGTATCCTTCATATAGCGGCTGAAAGCGGTGTCGCGCCCTTGGCCGATCTGCTTGATGAACGGGAAAACATAGGTTTGCACATTGGAAAACATTTCCGTCGGCTCAAGGTTATGGAAACAGCTCCAGCGGAGATTTTTGTAATCGGTCGCGATCCTGGGCTCCTCGCTGATGACGCATTCGCCCTCCTTGAAAAGCAGGTCCTTCGGGTCCAGTTTGACCCCGAGCGCGTTCGCCGTGCCCTCTTTTTTCAACTGATTGTCATCCAAGAGCTTCATGAAGAGCAGATACGTGATCTGCTCCAGCACGGTGACGGGGCTGGTGATGCCGCCAGTCCAGATGGTATCCCATATCCCGTCGATCTTATTTCTCAGTTCGCCTGTGATCATGGTTCTTTCCCGGTTGTCGTCAGACACGCCAAAATACGCACGCTTTTTTCAAAACGTGCAAACCGGCAAATAACATACCGCAAAAAAAAGCAAAATCAACCGCGCACGGGTAAAAATGCACAAAATAGTTGCCTTACCGGCGGCGTCTGCGGCGGGTGAGGTAGCCGGCAGCGGGGAGCTGGACGTTGTAGTGCAGCGCAAGAAGACGCAGCAAAGTCACCGTGCCCGCCGAAACGAGAAAGAGAAGCGAAAACGGAGGGGAAAATCTGATCATGATGCAGAATATCAGCGCCCCGATCACCGAGGCCGTGGCGTAGAAATCGCTCCTGAGCACCACGGGGACCGTCCCCGAAAGCACGTCGCGGATGATGCCGCCGCCGATGGCCGTGATGACGCCGCAGAGAATGATCCCCGTGTTGCCCAGCCCCGCTTCGAAGGCCCGCTGGGCCCCCAGCGCCGTGAAAATGCCCAGTCCCGCCGCGTCGCCGATCTGGAGAAAGGAACGTATCCGCATCCACTGCTTGGCCGTGACGAAGGTGACAAGACCCGATATGATCGAGACCAGGATGTAGTTTTCATCGGCCAGCGCGGCGACGGGGACTCTTCCGATGACCGCATCGCGGATGATGCCGCCGCCCACGCCCACGCAGCAGGCCAGAACGGTCACGCCGAAGATGTCGAGGTGCTTCCTCACCCCTTTGACCGCTCCCGTGACCGCGAAAACACACGTCCCCGCAAGATCGAGGATCTGTATGACCGCAGGTTCCATTCTTCCTCCCGAAGTTTCAGGTGCAGATAATATACCTCCTGCCGGGACTGTTTGCAAATATTGACAAGCCGCAAAAGGGCTGTATATTAAGAAAGATCCGCGTCTGCCGGTCTTCCGGAAAAAAAACATGGAGGAAAATATGTCCGACGTCATCACGCTGTTCTGTCCCGTCAACGCCAAGCCCGGCTGCGGGGAAAAGATGAAAAAGGCCCTTGTCGAACTGGCCGCGGTCACGATCCGGGAGCCGGGGAACATCTGCTACCGGCCCCACGCGACGAAGGATCCCGACCGTTTTCTCATTTACGAGCAGTGGAAAAACGCCGACGCGCTCAAGACCCACTGCGCTTCGCCCCACCTGGAAGCGTTTCTCGCCGACCGGGAGGGCATTCTGCTGGAGGATCCCCACGGCACCTGGGCCAGCGAACTCGAAGTCAAGTAGAAAAACTCCCCTTCCCGCTCCGGGCCCGCTCGCGAAAACGCAGGGGCGTCACGCCGTTTTTCATCCGGAAACAGCGGATGAAGTAGTTGGCTGAAGAAAAACCGCACCTGTCGGCCACCTCGCCGACGGTCATTCCGCCCCCGGCAAGGAGCGACGCGGCGCGATCTGCCCGGCTCCGCGGAACTGACCCTCCTCGCAGGGAACGACCCCGGTGAACATCTGCTGTGCCTCGTCAATCATCAGGAAGAACTGCCTCCCGTCCCGCTGCACGACGTGAAGATCACTTTGCGTCTGCCCTTCACGGTCCGGCAGGTCGTCCGGGTCGCGGACAACACGCCTGTCGCCTTCGCGCAGACGTCCGGCGGATTCACCCTCGACATCCCCGTCGTCGATGCCGGAGAATTTTATCTTCTCAAGCACTTCGGTCCCGAAAACCCCGACTGGGCGGAATTCGACAAACGGCGGCACGAAAGGGCGCAGGTCGGGACCCCGGTCTGCGGAATATCATCGCCGGCGGGAGAAATATGATGTCCATTTCATCGGCCTCAGATGCACGACCCGAAATACATGAAAAACAGTCCGCCCCCGGCACAGGCGGCGGAGGAAAAAGCCAGCCATCCGGCCCAGAGAAGTCTGCGGGAGTTGTCTTTCTTCGCCATTCTCACGATCAGCAGATGCGGCAGAGGCGTCAGGCCCAGCAGAATACAGAAAAGGGCGATGTCGCCGTACAGACCGAGAGGCTTTTCCATACGTACCGTCAGCCCGCAGGCGGAAACGATGTACGGCAGGATCAGGATCAGAAACCAGGAACCCAGCCGTGCCGCCATGCCGTTGTTCTGCAGATGAAGAAGGATGAAGGAAATTATCCCAAGCAGCGGATATCCGATGACGAACGCAGTGATACCGAGAAGTTTGAAAGCCATCGACACGTAAAGCATGATGTCCATTTCATCGGCCTCAGATGCACACCCCGAAAAACACGAAAAACAGTCCGCCCCCGGCGCAGGCGGCGGAGGAAAAAGCCAGCCATCCCGCCCAGAGAAGTTTGCGGGAGTTGTCCTGCTTCGCCATTCTCACGATCAGAAGATGCGGGAGGGGCGTCAGGCCAAGAAGCAGTCCGGAGACGACCAGCCGCATATATTCGTTGAGCGACATCTCGATACTCAGCATCAGCAGTGTTTCGAAAATGATGTACGGCAGGATCAGAAACAGAAGATTCGACCCCCACCTGACCGCCTTGCGGTTGTTCTGCAGATGAAGAAGAATGAAGGAAATTATCCCCAGCAACGGGTATCCGATGACAAACGCAATGATACCGAGGGTTTTCAAAATTCCCGATACGTAAAACATGATGTCCATTCCAGCCGCCTCCTGACTTAATATAATCCGGCGGGAAAGTTAATGCAAAATTTTATTTGCCGCGGCCCCATATCCGGCGCCAAAAGGAAGTACTGTCCCCCGGATAGTTTCCCCAAAGCCAATACGGCAGGACATCAAACAGCCAATGAGCCCGAGACCATGGTTCCGGACCGTAATTCAAAGTGCCGATGTTTTCCGGGGTGGTGACGCGTTTCCCGTCCTTATTGAAAATGATCTCCAGTCCCAGCCCCTTGTGAATGTACTTCACGTTGTCGACTTCGCCCTTGTTGATGTGATAGCGATTTTCCCGGTCCTTTGCTTTTTCAAATCCCGATTTCAGAGCCTCTTCCGGGGATTTCGGCAGAACGTCGGGGTCCTGCCAGGGGTCGTCCAGCCGGGAATAATGCAACTCTTTGGCAATGACACGGATCTTTTGCAGATTTTCTTTGAGTTTCAGGCACTCTTCTTTCGGAACCGGCGTCAGCCAGAAGTCGTCGAGTGTTCTCTTCAGTTCTTTTTCCGTAAAAATGAGTCTGGCGGCGATTTTTGCATGAAAGTACAAGGCGCTCACCGTCCGTTCCAGTGCGAAATCGGCGATCCCTGCGGCTGAAGTTTTCGCGCCCTCCCAGATCCGCCGGGGCACTTTCTTGAATTCCTCAAGGCACGCTTGGATCGACTGTGAGACTTTTTCCGCCCCGCGAGCCGCTTCTTCCTCCATTTCCCGCAGGGTCTCCCGGATGATGCGGAGTTCGTCGTCCGAGACCGGAACCAGTTCGCACCGGCAATGGGGATGCAGCGGAAGCGCGGGTATTTCGGGATCGCCCTCCCGGAAGATCCTGTACGCGTAACTCCGGCACAGCTTGCATCCCCGGCTGTCCTGTTCCGCCTCGAAGCGCAGAAGTTTCGGTCGGCTCTCCCGGCTGACCATATCGAAAATTTTGTCCAGATCCATATTTCCTCCATCGTTTATCTGTCTTGAGATGCTGAGATTTCATCTCTCTACTGACAGACGCGCTTCGTCACCGGCCGGCCAAGGAACCGTGGAAAAAACGGACCGAACGGATATCGGGGAACTGCGGAGGCGGTCCGTTCTCCCCCCGGAAAACCGAAAACGCGGATCAGAAACCCAGTCTGCGGAATGTTTCGACCAGACGGCGGATGGAGTAGCCGCCCGCGGGCGCGAGCAGAGGACCGGCCCAGTTGACGCCGCAGTCGAAGCAGACTTCGGTCTGGTATTCGATCATGCGCGGGCACGAGTTCAGTTTTTTCATCATGCCGTTCCAGTCGATGACGCCGTCGAAGGGCATGCCGTGCAGATCGTTGTACCCGTTGTTGTCGTGGATGTGACACGTGACGATGTTGTCGCGCATCCGCTCGAAGGAACCGTCCTCCAGTTCCAGCCCCTCCCACCACTCGCGGGCCACCGGCCAGAAGTCGGGGGCGTCGTACTCCTTTTCGTACATGGCCATATCCTTCCACGGCGCGGGCGTCATGACGCCGGCGTGGCCCGTGTCATAGCAGAAGCCCAGACAGGGATCCCCGGCAAAGGGCTCGACGAGATACGCGATCTCCCCGGCAGTGTTGGGCTTTTCGTAACAGTTTTCGACGGCGATGACGACGCCGTATTTTTTTGCGTATTTCAGCAGTTCCGCCAGAGACTCCCTGAAAAAGGGCCGCGTGACCTCCACCGGGCAGCGGCGAAGGACGTAGTCCGCCGCGTCGGCGTGGACCGTCATCGTCTTCACCTCGAATTCCGAAGCGATCCGCAGGGAGCGGATCATTCTTTCGAGCATTCCGGAGCGCAGGGCGGGATCGGGCGAATCGAGACAGTTCTCTCCGCCGTACAGGGCGTGCATGGCCCCGAATTTCACATGGAACTTTTTTTCCAGCCCCTTGAGGAACGCGGAAAAGTCCGGCTCCGTCAGGGCCCGCTGCAGCAGGGCCGACGTGAAGACGAAGCGCTCCGCCCCGTTGTCGAGAAACTCCCTGACGATCCGGGGATAGAGCGTCTCGGGGACGCGCGTCCAGTCATAGTTGTAATAGAGATGCTTTTGCGACATTTTCGACCGCCTTTCGACTCCCGGTTTCCGGAATTTCGCTTTGTCCCGATGACGAAAACTTCACCCGTTTTTTTCGCGGCAGAAGAGGACCGCGCCGAGAATGAGGACCATTCCGGCAACGGCCTCCGCCGTCAGTTTCTCGTGAAAGACGAAAATGCCGACCAGCGTGCCCGCCAGAGGCTCCACCGTGGCCGTTATGGCCGAAGTCGAGGAGGTGAGCCGCTTCAGTCCGGCGGTATAGGCGCAGTAGGGCAGAATGGTCGAGACCGGCACGAGTCCCGCCAGCAGGATCCAAAAGTGCGGGCCTCCCGAGGACGCGGCACGGACGGCCGTGCGCCAGTCCAGCAGAAATATCCCGGCGCTCCCGGAAAAGATGAAGGTCCACAGCGTGATCGCACAGCTGTCATAGCCCCGGTTCTGGGCGCAGCGGCCGAAGACCGTGTACAACGCGTAGCAGAAGCCCGACCCCAGCCCCCAGAGGAGAACGCTCCGGGAGAGCGCCCCGCCCGAAGAAAACACTCCGCCGATCAGCACACAGCCCAGCAGCACCGCCGCCGCGGCCGCGATCTTGCGCAGGGTCAGCCTTTCCCCGAAAAACAGCGCCGCCATGACCATGACGAACGCGGGAGCCGTGTAGAGAAGCACCACGGCGATGTTGACCGTGGTGTGACGGAGCGTCTCGAAATAGCAGATGTTGAAGCACGTGATGCTCAGGATGCCGCACCCCGCCATGCACCAGAGGTGGCGGAGTTTCACCGCGTAGGCCCGGGGCCGCATCAGGGCGAAGGAAACGCAGAGCACCAGCGCCGCGCCGCAGGAACGCAGAGAGGCGATGTCCGCCGTGCTCAGCCCGAAGTCGGCCAGTCCGCGCACGAAGATGCCCAGAAGTCCCCAGCTGACGCCCGCGGTCAGCACCAGAAGGATCCCGGACCGTCCGCTTTTGTCACCGGCCATTTTTCCGCCGGAGTTCCCTGCGCGCCTCATGCCCCGCTCTCCCGCCCCGGTCAAAGAGGTTTGATCTCGAGAAGCGAAATGTCTCCGCGGAAGCCGTCGTCGCGGACGCCCATGCCCACGGAGACGGCGGCGGGATAGAGCTGATACCCGAAACAGGGCACGGCCTTGCCCGCTTTGCCGTCAACGACGATCCGCATGGTCTTCTGATCGAACCGGACGACGATCCGCGACTTCTTTCCGGCGGCGAGGCGGGGCCCGGCGGCCCGCACCTCGCTCCGGGGCGCGGCGTTGCCCCGGTAGAGCACAGCCGTGGGAACGCCTTTGCACAGAGACAGGGTGAAGCCCGCGTGTCCGCTGCTGAAAAGCGTCTGATTCTTCTTTATGTCGCGGGGCGTGACGTCCATGGTCAGCTCGAACCCGCTGAAGGGATAGAGCATGGCCACCGGGAAGGAGACGTTCTGGCCGCCGTCGAACCGCCACGCATATCCGCCGCCGGACGCGGGAACGGTCTGCGGAGCGGAATCCAGATCGTCGGCCATCGTGCGCTGCCGGGCGACGACGAGACTGCTGTACTGATTGGTGTCGCTGGCCATGCGCAGATTGTTGGCCAGAGCCGAAAGATTGCCGCCCAGCCCGGTGAACTCGTTTCCGGCGGAATTTCCGACCACGGAACCGAACCGGGGAGAGATCTCCATCTTATGCACCGTCAGCAGATTTTCGTCGCAGGTGACCCGGACCGGTTTTCGGGCGAAAAAGTCGACCGCCGAAAAAACCGCTTTCTTGCCGGAAGGCCGGTAGATCGTCACGGGAGAACTGCGGAACGTTCTGCCGTTGACATCGACCGTCTCAATGAAGAACACCGACTGCGGAAGCGAGGGCCGGCGGATGACGGTGAACCGCACCTCCTTCTTCTTCACGCCTTCGGGCAGGCACAGGGGCTGGTCGCTGTGATGCAGCAGCAGCACGCTCATGCCCTTGCCCGAAACGGCGTAGATCTCTTTGCTCAAAATCTCCGACACGGGGATCCTGCCCTCGAAAACCGTGGCGGAGACCTTCGGCCCCTTCACGGCGCAGGAGATCTCGAACACGGCCTTTTCGGCCGACGCCCGGTCCATGGAGCAGATCAGCTGGCGCGTATTGAACCAGGTGGGGTGGATGCCGCCGGGAAAATCCCAGCCGTCGGGACGGGTGACGGCGACACGTCTGTCGGGCTTGTCGAATTCGGCGCAGACCAGATCCTTCGCATTGCGGATGCGGATGGAGCCGGTCAGCGCGATCCCCGCCTTGGGTTTGGTCCCGAAAAAGATCTTGACCACCACCCGGTCGGGGGTCTCATGAAAGGCTTCGGGCGTGTTGGCCATATACGCCCACGAGCCGCTGTCGTAAAGAGTTACGTGATGAAGAAGCGCGGGCGAGGCGACTTTGCCGGAGATCTTCACCCGGCCGTCGGGCAGGATCCCGTCTATCTTCAGTTCGGCGGTACAGGAGGCCAGATCGCGCAGGGGCTGTTTCACCCACTTGTTGTCCGCATTGCAGTTGGCCCGCAGTTCCACGGGCGTGAAGCCCTTCCACGTCTTTCCCGCTGCAACGAGTTCGGGAATGAGCACGTGAGAATCCAGCACGTCGGAAACCTTGACGTCGAAACGCAGTTCGTCCAGCTTCGAACGGTCGAGTTTGCCCTCGAAAGTCCTGACGGCCCGCCCAGCCATGTCGCGCAGGACGAGCCGCACGGGCAGTTCGCCCGCGGGACCGCCCTTTTCGGGCACGTTGACCACCTCGCACGTCAGCGTCTCCCCGGCGGCGAGACTGCGGCGGTACGAGAGGATCACGTCGGGGACCGTCACGTCGTCGCCGGCCAGCGGCGGCAGCAGTTTTCCCCGGGCGAGTCCGACGAAGTAACGCAGGATGCGCCGGGTCGAAAAACTGTTGGCGACGGTGGGCCGGAAGGAGGTGTTTTCGTTTTCCTCGTCCCACTCGATCAGCATGACGATGTCGGCGCGGGCGGCGACGGCGGCGGCAACGGACCCCCGCAGCATGGAGGTGCCGCCGCAGTTGTGGGTGTAGGCCCCCTTGACGTAGTAGTTTTCATGCCCGACTTTCGTGCCCCAGACGAGATACTTGTTCCGGAACTCCGGCTCCGAGAGGATGCCGTGCAGAAGCGGCGTCATGACGTCGCGGTCGAAGGCTCCGTCGTAGCGGCGGAACCCGTTGAGCGGGATCGTGTTGTAATAATATCCGTCACAGCACCGCAGCCATTTTCTGATGATGTCGGCAAGCTCTTCCACCTGCTCGGCGGTAAGTTCCGGTCCGCCGGACTTTATCAGCCGCAGGGGCGCTCCGTGCATGGGCATGAGCAGAAATCTGTCGCCGTACTTTGCCGTCAGGTCCTTTTTGAGTTTCACCCAGAAGGCCGCATCGCCCGTGCCGGGATAGGAGGTGAGAACGATTTTTCCGTTGATGCGGTAAACGCTCCTGTTGGCCAGAGCCTTTTCGATCAGCGGAGAAATTTTGTCCAGTCCGACTCCGAGGATGAGTTCCGGCAGGATCGGCAGGGAGCACCCCGGAGTGACCGCCTTGTCGAAAAGATCGGCCCTTCCCTTGGTGGAGGGAAAGAAGGCGAAACCGTCGATGCCGTAATCCTTGACCGTCTTGACCATGAGCTTCCACCCGGCGGGGTTGATGAAGGAACCGTCACCCTCGCGGGCAAGGGCCGTATCCTGAAGCAGGGGATAATCGGTCCAGCGGTTGATGTAGTCCGAGCGTTCCAAGCCGTATTTGAGCTGAGCCCGCGAGAAGAACGCCGTGCGTCCGCTGCGGGCGGAATAATTTTTGCCGGCCTCGGCGTATTTCCGCAGCACTTTCCGCGCTCCGGCATCGGGAACGGGGGCGGCGGTCAGAGCCGCGGCCAGAACGGGCGCGAAGAGAAAAAAGACCTTCTTCATTTTATGCTCCTTTTCCGAGGCGGGGATACCCGTCATTTTTTCTCCAGCGTCCGGGCGAATTCGACGATCCGGCGGACGGAACAACTCCAGAAATTCTTCTCGAAATCGGCCGAAAACGCGGCGATGTGGGGCGTGATGATCACGTTGGGCAGATCGAACAGGGGATTCGACAGCTGCGGCGGCTCCTCGGTCATCACGTCGAGGGCGGCTCCGCCGATGACGCCCGCTTTGACGGCCTCGGCCAGAGCCTTTTCGTCCACGACGGGTCCCCGGGAGGTGTTGACGAGAAGAGCGTTCTTTTTCATGAGGCGCAGTCTTCTCGCATCGATGAGGTTGCGCGTTTCGTCTGTCAGGGGGCAGTGCAGAGAGACGTAGTCGGCCTGCGGGAGCAGTTCGTCAAGCGGCACGGAACGGAGCGAAAAGGGGTCGTAATGGATGACGTTCATGCGGAACCCCCTGACCATCTCTTCCACGCACCGGGCGATGCGGCCGTAACCGACGAGTCCGAGAGTACGGCCCGAAATGTGCCAGTTGAGTCCCGGGGTCTCGCCCCAGCGGAAGCCTTTGCGCACCCGGGCGTCGTACTGCGGGATCTGCCGGATGAGGGCAAAGAGCAGGGAAACGGCGTGTTCGGCCACGCTTTCGGCGATGGATTCCGGGGTGTTGAGGACGGCGATGCCCAGTTCCTTCGCCTCGGCGCAGGGAAGCGCGTCCAGTCCGCTGCCGCTGCGGAAGATGCCTTTGCACGCGGGAAGACGCCTGAGCACTTCTCCCGTCAGGCCGGGATTGGGTCCGAACATCCAGATGAGATCGGCTCCCTGCGAAAACGCCTCGACTTCGCTCTCGCCGGAGCATTTTCTGCACGCAAGTTCGACTCCCGAATCGCGGATCTCTCTGAGGTACCGGGCGGGAACGGCATTTTCCCCGCCGGAAATAAGCACTGTTTTCATCGAAGCGTTCTCCCGTTTCAAGTATGTGTCTTCGGCTCGGGGAGCCGCGGGCGGCTCCTCTGCTAATATACCGGAGAAGACGGTGAATGTCAAGGTTTTTTCGCGAAAAGGTCCGCAAACGCCGCCCCGGCGCCGGATTCGGCCCGTATTTGTGCGATTCCGGCTTTGTTTTTTGGGGCGAAAGGTGCTATATTACATACATGAAGAAGAAAGAACGACCGGGAGCCGTATGCCGATGAGAAGACAAGACCAGCCGCCCTTCGCGGGAGCAGGCATTCTGCCGGTGGACAAGCCGCTGTTCTGGACGAGTTTCGACGTGGTGAACTTCGTCCGCAGCCGCTTCAACATCCGCAAGGCGGGCCACTGCGGCACGCTGGATCCGGCGGCCACGGGGCTTCTGATCCTCACGCTGGGCCGGTTCACCGCGCTCAGCGACCGCTTCTCGGGGCAGGACAAACGCTACGAGGCCGAGATGCTCTTCGGCGTCGAGACCGATTCCGGCGACCTCGACGGCCAGGTCGTTTTCCGCGCCGACGCTTCGCACGTCACCGAAAAGGAGATCCGCGACACGCTGGCGGGCTTCGTCGGAGACCTGATGCAGACGCCCCCCATGGTGTCGGCGGTCAAGGTCGGCGGCAGAAAGCTCTGCGATCTCGCCCGCAAGGGCAAAGAGGTGGCGCGCGAACCGCGGCCCGTACGCATTTACAGACTCGACGTCACCGGCTGTACGCCGCCCCTGTGCAGATTCACGCTGGAGTGCTCGAAGGGCACCTACGTCCGCGCCCTCTGCTCCGACGCCGGGAAGAAACTGGGCACGGGAGGCGTGCTCACGGCTCTGCGGCGCACCCGCAGCGGCCGCTTCGACGTGAAAGACGCCCTGACCGTGGAGGAACTCAAGCGCTTCTCGCAGGACGACTTGGCAAAATATCTGACCGCCTTTGCGGCGAAATTCGATCAGGAGAACGGCAATGAGTTCCCATGAAAACATTCCGATAAGCGCCATCGATCAGGTTCTGGCGGAACTTCCGGCAAGTTTCACGATCTCCGACATCCAGAAGCGCCTCGGCAGCCGCGCGGACGGCCTCGCCCGGCGGCTGGAACGGCTGCTCGACGGCGACGACCGCTTTTTCAACGCGCCCGGAAGACCCTTTTACCGCCGGGAAGCGTTTTTCAACGGGTTCAAATTCGCCGTGACCTTCGACAGCTGGGAAGCGGGACAGGGATTCCTCATTCCGGGGCACCGCTTTTCGCCCTTCCTGCACCCGGAGGTGTTTCCCTCCGAAACGACCCTGCTCGACGGCGGCAAAGCCATCCCCGTCAGGGAGATCACTCTGCCGCTGGGACAGGCCTTTCACTATCATATGCTTCTGGGCAGCGACAATGTTTTCGACTTTCTGCTGGCGGAGTCCCCTGCCAACGCCGCGCTGCGCACCGGACGGACCGCCAACGAACAGGTGACGCTGACCGTCTTCGACCTGTCGGAGTTCTACCGCCGCAACAACGCCTGCGAGGGCGACGCCATGATCTGCACGGTGACCGATTACGAAAAGGGCGTGCTCGACATCTCGTTCCTGCCCGGAAGCGAACGAAGCAGCAGCAGGCGCAAGGCGTGGGAACTGGTCTGCGACGAGGCCCTGACCAAAGTCTGCGACCGCTTCGAGGACTATCTGGACATCACCGAACAATTGGCCTGGGGCCTCTACTACGGAGGCGACGCCTTGCGCAGTCCCGACTGCAGCATCGACGAGTACATCCGGCTCTCGACGAAAATAACCGTCCGCGCCGACGGCGATCACGCCGTTCTCGCCCTGCGGAACGAAGAAAAAAATTCCGCGGACGAGCCCGATGAGGACGCGGCCGTTTCGGACATCCTCACCCTGTCGAAGGGCGAGACCGGCAGTCTGCAGGGCATCCTCAGGGAGCTGGGCAATCCGGTGACGCTTCCCGAGATCGACGCCTACATACTCGACGAGTGCTTCGCGCGGGAGTCGGATTTCGACGCCATTTTCCGGCGCATCTTCGGCTCCGCCGAAAACATCTGCGCCGACGAAGCCCAGCAGGTGTATCTTGTGACCTATCTCGAAGAGCGTTTCGAGGAGCTTCACGGCACCTACAACCGGGCCGACGACGAACCCAAGGCCCCGCTGCGCTCGGAGATCCTCGAAGCCGTCGACGCCAAGCTGGAGTTCTTCAGGCTTCTGGCCGACGTGGACGCCGATCCCGAGGCTCTCGGCAAAGAGGATATGCACCGTCTTGCGGAGATCGACCTGCGGCTGGACGAAATGCTCAAACTTCTCGACTCGCCCCGGTACACCCCCGACGCCGCCGAACTGGAAAAGACGGCCTCTCTGGTGGAGTCCCGGCTCGACGAACAGCAGGAACTGATCGAAAAACTGTCATCGAAGATCAGATCGCGCCAGTAACGGCGGATCCACAATAACAGGAAAGAAAAAATGAGCCAAAAACTTCTTGTCAGCGGCAACGAGGCCATCGCCATGGCGGCCTTCGACTGCGGCGTCAATCTGGGGTGCGGCTATCCCGGCACGCCCAGCTCCGAAATTCTGGACACCTTCAGTTCCCTCGGCGGTTCCGCCGAATGGGAGCCCAATGAAAAGTGCGCCCTCGAGACCGCCATCGGCGTTTCCCTCGCCGGCGGCCGGGCCATCGTCACCATGAAGCACGTGGGACTCAACGTGGCCGCCGATCCGCTTTTCACCATCGCCTACTCCGGGACCCCCGGCGGACTGGTCATCATCACCGCCGACGATCCGGGCATGGCCTCCAGCCAGAATGAACAGGACAACCGCCGCTACGCCCGCGCCGCCGGAGTCCCCATGTTCGAGCCCTCGGACTCGCAGGAGTGCTACGACTTTCTCAAAGCCGCTTTCGAACTGGCCGACAAGTACCGGAGCCCCGTGCTGTTCCGCGTGACCACGAGAGTCTGTCACTCGAAGTGCGTCATGGAGCGCCCTGATGAACGCGCCGCAAAACGCACCGGCTCCTACACCGTCGATCCGGCCTCCAACGTCATGGTCCCGGCCTTCGCCCGGCGGGCTCACAAGCGGCTCCGCGCCGATCTGGCCGAAATGGCCGCGCTCAACGAAAACAACGCTTACAACAAGCAGATCAGGGGCTCCGCCGATCTGGGCATCATCACCAGCGGCATAGCCTACCAGCACGCACGGGAGGCCGCGCCGGGAGCGTCGTTCCTCAAGCTGGGCTTCACCTATCCCCTGCCCCGCGAAACGATCCGCAGGTTCGCAAGCTCCGTCAAGCGCTGTCTTGTGGTCGAAGAGGGCGACCCCGTGCTCTTCGAAGAGATCGGCTCCTTCGGGATCGCGGTGGAGAACAAGCCCGAGATGTACCGCTTCGGCGAACTCAACGTGGAGCGGGTGCGCCGCATCATTGCGGGCGACACCAGCCCCGAGCCCGCGCCCAATCCGGGCAAGCCGCCGCAGCTGTGCCCCGGGTTCCCCCACCGCAAGACCTATGAAGTCCTGCGCGACATGAAGTGCATCGTTTCGGGCGACATCGGCTGTTACACCCTGGGCGTCATGCCCCCCTTCAACGCGCTCCACAGCTGCGTGTGCATGGGCGCCAGCATCACCGTGGGGCTGGGGCTGCGCAAAATGCTGCCCGAAGCCGAAGCCCGCCGGGTGGTGAGCGTCATCGGCGACAGCACGTTCCTGCACACCGGCATCAACGGCATCGTCGAAATGATGTACAATCCGCCCGCCACGGGACACGTGGTGGTCATCCTCGACAACGGCACCACCGCCATGACGGGACTTCAGGAGCATCCCGGCACCGGCCGCCATCTGGACGGCAGTTCCGCCTTCGCCCTCAAGCCCGAAGACGCCGTCCGCGGACTGGGCGTGAAGAACGTGGACATCGTCGACACCACCGCCGAACCGGAAAAATTCGCGGAGATCCTCGCAAAGCGTCTGGCCGGCAATGAATGCAGCGTCATCATCGCCCGCAGACCCTGCATTCTGGCAATGGCAAAACACAAGGCGGCTCAGGCCGCAAAAGGAGAATAGCGATCATGGTCACCAATATCATCGTTTCCGGTCTCGGCGGTCAGGGGGTGCTGAAAGTCACCGACATTCTGGCCGAAGTGCTGTTCCGCAGCGGTTACGACATAAAAAAGAGCGAAGTCCACGGCATGAGCCAGCGGGGCGGTTCGGTCTCCAGCGAAGTGCGTTTCGGCGACAATGTGGCCAGTCCCATGGTCCCCGCCGGGGAGTGCGACTATCTGGTCGTGATCGACTCCTCTCAGGTGGAAGTGGTCAAGGACAAACTCCGCGCGGGCGGTGTCCTGCTCACGCCCGAAGACGTTCCCAAAGAGAAGCTCGCCAATCCCAAGGCGCTGAACACCATGCTTCTGGGAGCCCTTTCGGTGAAACTGCCCGTCAGGGAAGAGCTGTGGCACGAAGTGCTTTCGTCTTCCTTCCCCGAAAAGATCAGAGCCCTCAACATCGAAATGTTCGATATCGGCCGCAGCGCCGCAAAATGAAGGAGAAAATACCATGCGAACGATCAAACAGCTCTCTCTCTTCGTCGAAAACACCCCCGGCAGCATCTCCAAAGTGTGCCGCGTGCTCAAGGACAACGATCTGAGCATCAGCACCCTGAGTCTGGCCGACACCAGCGAGTTCGGGATCCTCCGTCTGCTTATCAAAGAGAGCGACGCGGCGGCGAAGGCGCTGACCGCGGCGGGATTCGTGGTCAAGTCCGCCGACGTGCTGGCGCTGACCGTGCCCAACCGCGCGGGCGGCCTGTCGGAGATCTTCGACATTCTCGACAGGCACAACCTCTCGGTGGAATACATGTACGCCTTCACCGCGGGCAACGCGGACAAGGCGGTCATCGTGTTCCGCTTCGAGGATCCCGCCCTCGCCCTCGAAAAGATCGCGGGCGAAAAGGTGGAATTGATCGGCCCCGAGGAGCTTTTCGCGTAACAAAACATTCGGGGAGCCTTGCGTTTCCTTTGACCTGACGGGGTTTTTATGGAGAAACTGCTGGATATATTGAGCATCGCCGGTTCGCTTCTGTTCGTCTTTTTCGCCATCGGACTGTGCATTTTCTTTCACGAACTGGGGCACTTTCTCGCCGCCAAGTGGCGGGGACTGCACATCGACGCCTTCGCGCTGGGCTTCAAGCCCTTCTGGCGCAGGAAATACAAGGGCGTCGAATACCGTCTGGGCTATCTGCCCTTCGGCGGCTACTGCGAGATCCCGCAGGTGGACGCCACGGGCGACGCCCCCAAGGCGGCCGACGGAACGGTCCTCGAACGGGCAAAACCCCTCGACCGGGCGATCACGGCCGTGGCCGGACCGCTGTTCAACGTGCTTTTCGGACTGCTTCTCGGCTGCGTCGTGTGGTTCTTCGGCATGCCGCAGGACTCCCCCAAGATGCGCTCTCTCAAGGTCATCAGCGTGGATGAGTCCGGTCCCGAATACGCCGCCGGACTGCGCAAGAACGACGTGATCGTCAAACTCAACGGCAAGCGTTTCTTTGACACCTGGGCCAAGTTCGTGAGCCAGATCCTCTTCACCATCGGAAAAGTCGAGCTGGAGGTCCTGCGCGACGGCAAATACCACGTCATCCGCTACGTGCCCAAGATCAACCCCAACGCGCCGGGCAGTCTCAAAGCCGAAGGCATCGCGTGGCCCTATTTCAAAGTGCTCATCCCCCTCGAACTCGTGCCCAAAGCCGGTTCGGCCGCCGAGAAGGCGGGGATCCGGCGCGGCGACATCCTGCTGGCCATCGACGGCAAGGGGATAGAGGACTTTCACGAATTCCAGAGCATTCTCGACCTCAGCGACGGCAGAACGCTCACCCTCGAACTTCTGCGGGGCAAGGACAACGTGCGCGTCACCGTCTCGCCCGCGCCCATTCCGGGCCTGAGCGAAGAATTCAACCGCTATCTCATCGGCGCGGACATCCAGCCGCCCCCGTCGGGCAAGGGAGCGCTGGTCGTCCGGGCCCGCCCTGGTCTGCCCGCCGAGAAGGCCGGGCTCCGGGCCGGCGACATCCTGCTGGCCGTCGACGGCCGCGAAACGGCCGCTCCCGCGGAATTCATCATGGCCGTGCAGGAAAAAAAGGACGTTCCCTTCAAACTGCGCTGTTCACGCGAGGGAAAGATACTGGAATTCACCGTTGCCGCCCGCAAGATCGTTCCCCGCACCATCGGCGTGAGCATCCTGCTGCTGGACCACCCCACCCCGTGGCAGCTTTTCGTCTCCACCATCGACATGAGCTGGAAGTCCCTGCGCGGCATCGTGATCGGCATCGGCAACAAACTGGGCTTCACCGAGAAGCAAAGCTCCATCAAGCCCAGTCATATGTCGGGTCCTCTGGGCATCGGCATGGTGCTTTTCAACTCGGTCCACAAGTCGTCGCTCATCAGCGGCATCTACTTCACCGTGGTCATCTCCTTTGCGCTGGCGATCTTCAACCTGCTGCCCTTCCCCGTGCTCGACGGGGGACACATCCTCTTCGGCGTCATCGAGATGGCCGCGGGCCGTCCCCTGCCCAACGTGGTCATCAAGGCCCTTTCGAACGTCTTCGTGGCCCTGCTGATCGGCCTTATGATCTACGTGACCTTCTCGGACAGCCGGAGGCTCTTCAGGGAATTTTTCCCGCCGGACCGGTCTCGACCTCAAACGGAGCGGAACAATGCCGATCCATCGCCGCAAAAGCCGTAAGATCTTCGTGGGAAACGTGCCCGTCGGCGGCGACGCGCCCGTTTCGGTCCAGTCGATGACCGACACGCCGACCGCGGATCCGGAGTCCACGCTTGACCAGATCGACCGCCTCGCCCGTCTCGGGTGCGGCATCATCCGCGTCGCGGCGGACAACGACCGGGACATCGCGGGCCTGAAAAGCATCTGCAAGGCCAGTCCCGTTCCCGTGGTGGCCGACATCCAGTTCGACGCCTCCACCGCGGTCGGCGCCATCGAAGCGGGCGCGGCGGCGGTGCGGCTCAATCCGGGACTGGTCCGCGACGTTCGTCAGCTCCGTCCCGTGGCGGAAGTGGCCGGGGCGCACGGCGTCCCCGTCCGCGTCGGCGTCAACTCCGGCAGCGTGGGGACCGAGGCCGTGAAGAAGAAAATGGCGCAGGGAATGCCTCACGACGAAGCGCTGGTCTCCGCCCTCGTGGAAGCGGCTCTGCGCCAGTGCGAACAGTTGGAAAGTCTGGGCGTTTCGGCCATAAAAGTCGCGCTCAAAAGCTCCAGCGTTCCCGTCACGGTCGAAGCGTACCGGGAGTTCGCCCGCAAGACCGATTACCCGCTGCATCTGGGCGTCACCGAGGCCGGCACGCTCAGGCGCGGCATCGTG
>Ga0079305_1002026_pt1 | contig 20533 bp, 20 predicted proteins | sample LMS_cellobiose_e_FD_79183 | JGI IMG/M metagenome (GOLD analysis project Ga0079305, IMG submission 79183) | Rumen-fistulated moose microbial communities from Alaska, USA - LMS_cellobiose_enrichment | ecosystem: Host-associated > Mammals > Digestive system > Stomach > Rumen fluid ... | reverse complement strand
CTCATCACATCCTGGGGCTGGATTCGGTCCCAAGGGTTCGGCTGTTCGCCGATTAAAGTGGTACGCGAGCTGGGTTCAGAACGTCGTGAGACAGTTCGGTCCCTATCTGTTGCGGGCGCAGGAGATTTGAAAGGAGCTGTCCTTAGTACGAGAGGACCGGGATGGACGCACCTCTGGTGCACCAGTTGTCACGCCAGTGGCACAGCTGGGTAGCTAAGTGCGGACGGGATAAACGCTGAAGGCATCTAAGCGTGAAACCCTCCTTAAGATTAGATCTCCCATCCGAAAGGAGTAAGGCCCCACGAAGACTACGTGGTTGATAGGTCAGGGATGTAAGTGCAGTAATGTATTGAGTCTACTGATACTAATAGGCCGAGGGCTTGACCTTGAATTAGAAGGGCAAGGCCTGAGAAAATGCCGAGAAGCTTATGGAAAGCATTGTTCAGTTTTGAGGGTGCAGGAATGAGCATCCGAGGACGAGCGCCTTTAGCTCAGTTGGTAGAGCAATTGACTCTTAATCAATGGGTCCCGGGTTCGAGTCCCTGAAGGCGCACCAGAAAAGAAGCGTCGAGAGGCGGAGGAAGCCTTGAGAGTTAAGAGATAGAAGGAAGACGTGTGGAAACGGCCCGTTGGTCAAGCGGTCAAGACGGCGGCCTCTCACGCCGCAAACGGGAGTTCGATTCTCCCACGGGTCACCAAAGAACTCCTGAAAGGTGAGGAAGGAAAAGATAATTAAGGCGAGAGCCTTGGTTATATATATTGAAAAGTGGGTGTCTATGACGGCGAGGGTCCACCCGTTCCCATTCCGAACACGGTAGTTAAGCTCTCCGGTGCCGACAATACTTGACGGGTAGCTGTCCGGGAAGATAGGTCGACGCCCACACAAGAAAAAAGAAGCAGGATGAAGGTCCTGCTTCTTTTTGTAGAAATACCGTTTATATTATGCTAAAATTAGCATATATTAAGGATTGAAGATGCATTTTGTATCCGCTTTGTAATTGAAATTGGCATGGCAAATAAATATAATATTATGAGAAATATAATGGTATGAGGTTTGAATTGATGTCTGAACAGGAATTTGTGCATTCCAATGAAAATGAAAATGTAAATACAGATACGAAAGCGGAGGATACCGCTGTCTCTCACAAGGGAAAGCGCGCTTCCGGGAAATCGTCAACGGGTAAGAAAACGATATCGATCATAGCCATCGTTTTGGCGGGTATGGTTCTTTTGTGCGCGGGTTTTTCCGTTTGGGCGGTTTACGGGTATAAAAACACATACCCGGGCGTCTCATTCGCAGGGGCGGATTTTTCATATCTGAATGAGGATCAGGTCAAAACCTGCCTTGATAAAATGAACGACGATATGTATAAAGGGAAAACCATCCCTGTAATTATAGATGGCAAAACGTTTGAGATCAGCGCAGACGAGATAAGCGCAAGTATAGATAAAGACATGGCCGCGAATGAGATAATGCAGTGCGGCAGACAGGGCGGGATAGCAGAGCGGTTCAGCACGGTCGTGTCGGCATATTTCAACGGATGCGCCGTTGAAGGAGATACCCTGTCGGTTGACGAGGGAAAGCTGAACGAAAAAGTCGCTGAAATCGCTTCAGAGACGAATAAAGACGGGGAAAAGCCGTCGTATAAAATCGAAGGGGATATTTTGCGGCTGGACCTTGGTTCTCTTAAAACATACGTGGATGAGCAGGAGCTGACGGCCGTTATAGAAGATCGTCTGGCAAAGGCGGATTTTTCAGAATTTGAATATGCGCCTGTCACGGCAAGCGCGGGAGAGGTCAATATCAAATGGATAAAAAATGCGATCGAATGCGAGGCAAAGGACGCGTATCTCGATCTTGAAAACGATCCGACAGGGGAGACCATTTCTCCGCATCAGGACGGGATCGAGCTTGACGAGAGCCGCGCCAACGACATCATAAGCAAAAGCAACGGGGAAAGGGTGCTTGAGATCCCGATAAAGGTCACCCCTGCAAAGATAACGACCGAGTTTTTGAAAGAAGTGCTGTTCAGAGATGTGCTCGCGGATGTGACGACGTCGCTCAACCCCGGGCTCGTATCGAGGACGTCGAATGTGCGCCTTGCGACGAGCTTTGTAAACGGAGTAATATTGAATCCCGGAGAAGAGTTTTCATATAATAAAGTGGTCGGCCCGAGGACATATGAAAGAGGGTTTAAAGACGCGCTTGTATTCCAGCAGGGCGAGATAGTTGACGGGACGGGCGGCGGCATTTGCCAGGTATCGTCGACATTATATATGGCGACACTAAGAGCGGATCTCAAGGTCACAGCGAGAAGGAACCACCAGTTCGTTGTCAGCTATACAAAGCTTGGAGAGGACGCGACGGTCGTATACGGCAGCCAGGATTATAAATTTATAAACGATTCGGAATACCCGATAAAGATAGTCGCGGCGCTAAACGGCAGCAAACTGAATGTCGTCTTTATGGGGACAAAGACGCAAAATAAAGAGGTAAAACTTGAAACGACCGTTTTATCCAGAACGCCTTACGAGAGAAAGACGATCGAGGATCCGTCGATCCCTCCGGGAAAATCGAAAGTAAAAAGCGAGGGGCACACCGGATATAAAACGCAAACGTATAGGATAGTTTATATCGATGGAAAAGAAGTCAGCCGCACTTTGGAGAACACGTCGACGTATATCAAGCTCGACCATGTTATACTGGTGTCTCCCGGATCGACATCGACGGTGACGCCTGAGGAGACGACGGCGCCTCCTGAGCAAACGACCGGCAGCGAGACGGCGGCGACAGGATCTGGAGAGACAAGCGCGACGACGCCTCCACCTCCCCAGACCGAGACAGAGGCTGATACCGCTGCGGCAACAGAACCGGCATCGGGAGAGGCCGAGCAGAACGAGCCGTAAAAATGAACAAATGTAAAGCTCTGATGTGATATATTATCACATCAGAGCTTTGATTTTTTTAAATGTTTTTTGTCAGATCACACCGCCGGATTTAGAGTTATAAAGAGCTGATGCTGCAGTTTTCGCGAAGCTGACCTTGCATATCGTCGAGATGCTCTTTCGTCCACACAGCGACGGCGCCGCCGGTGTGCAGGAATAGGACGTCGTCACCCTTCGGTATGACGTCGCGTTCCATCATATCGATCATCCCGCGGAACGCTTTGCCTGAATAGGTCGGGTCGAGGATGACGCCCTCCTCCCTTGCGAGTTCAAATATATATTCCCTTGTCAAAGGATCCGGCTTATTGTACTCTTCGCCACCGTATGGCGCGTCTTTCGGACCGAATTCTATCCGAATGTCATCTTCCTTAAAAGAAAGTCCCATTTCGTAATACGCGCTTAAATTATTTATAAAGGCCGTCGCGTCTGTTTTGGGATCTTGCACCGAGGGGATGACCGGCACGCCTATTATATCAAACGGCGCGTTAAAATACTTAGCGCCAAGGGTAAGCCCGCCGAACATGCCGTAAGAGCCGACGGGGCAAACGACATGCTTAGGCGTTATCCCCATCGCCTTTATCTGGGAAAGCATCTCGGATACAGCCATTATATATCCGGCGGCGCCGATCGGGGTCGACCCGCCCATCGGCAGGTTGTACACCTTGTATCCGCGTTTTTCGTAATTTTCGATCGTTTTCTTGACGGCATCGTCTATATGGTCGCCTGCGAATATTATGTCTGCGCCCATCATCGCGTCAAGCGTGAGATTTCCGGAGAGGTATTCCGGCTCATCCCCGCCGAGGACAAGTATAGGATGAAGGCCGACCATGCGCGCCGCGGCGACCGTTGTGCGCCCGTGGTTGGTCTGCGGCCCTCCGACGGTCAGTATCGCGGTATAGCCGTTGTCAAGCGCGTCTTTCATGATATATTCAAGCTTGCGCGTCTTGTTTCCGCCGAATGCAGGACCGGCAAGGTCGTCGCGCTTAATGTATATATTGCCCATTTTATATTTTTCGGTCATATGCGAGAGGCATTTTAGAGGAGTCGGATATTCGCCCAAATGTATTTTAGATAAATGCTCTAATTTCAATCTCATCTATCCTTTCAAAAATTATCACTCTTATAATAATATATAATTTAAAGGTTTTCAAATCTTTAAAAGAATGCACTTTATTATCAGTTAAAAATTTGTTATAATACATCATAATTATTTGAACAAAAACGAAGGGTTTAGAAGAAAGAAGGGTGCGGGGTTATGAATCATGCGCAGGTCAGCGTCGCACAGATAAAATACAATGTGCAGAGGGTCATGAACCGGCGCGTTTTTCGCGCCGCCGGAGGGGCGCTGCCATGTGTCATAATTGCGGTCGCATTTGTCATGATTCAGCTGTATCTGATCCTTGCAGCTGGCGAGACGCCGACGACGGCCGATCAGATCATATATGTCATATCCGGCTTTTTCGGACTGTTTCTTGTAACGGTCATGCTTTTCATGATGAGCGAGTTTCTATACCGCTTTTTAAAAGACCCAAAAGCAAAAATATCGGATATGTTCGTATGTATAGGGGACATCGGGATGCTCGGCAAGACACTGCGCGCGTCGCTTTGCGCATACGGAGTAATCGTGCTTTCAGGCGCGATCTTTATGGGAATCCCGATGCAGGTGCTTTCAAATCACATGGAAGGACTTTCCGACAATACGTTTGTTTTGATCCTGTACGCAATATATATCATAGCGCTTCTGATAATAATGTATTTTGCAAGCCGGATGATCGCCGCGTTTTTCCTGCTGTTTGAGGATAAAGACAAAAAGGTAAGACATGCCGTAAAAGAAGCCTTTAGGATATTTAAACCGTACAGGAAACAGCTTATATTGCTTCAGCTGTCGTTTGTCGGGTGGATCTTTTTCTGCATGTTCACGGTGCTTGCGGGGCTTTTATATGTGTTGCCGTATTATGTCCTGTCGCTCTTCTTGTTTTTGAGGGCGGCCCGGGGAGACTTTAAAAATGATGCGGAGCAGGGCGCCGATGAGGGAAAAATCGATTAAAAAAAAGACGCGGGAAAGTCCCGCATCTTTTTTGATCAGGTTAGATGATAAAGGATTTCAGACCAAGACGCGACAAGGTCGGCTGTTGAGAAGCGCGCGTTCGCCGGACTTGTCGAGGGAAGCGCGATATAAGGGACCGGAACGTTTTGCGCGATAAGTTTTTTGTACAGACTTGTGGCTTTGCCACCGTTTATGGCGATGATCGATATCGGCGCTTTTGACGTGATGCTTGGTATATCGTTCGGAACGGCGTCTTTTATCGAACTGTCGGAGGACGCGGATATATCGCAGGAATATATCACATCCCAAAGGGCGATGCCGTGGGATGCGAGAAAAGCTTTTTTGCTCGGCACATCGCAAAGCTTTGAAGGCGGGCTCCCAAAAAGTGCCGAGAGCACAGCCCAAAACCGGTTTTGCGGATGTGCATAGTAAAAATTTTCACGCCGTGATGCGACCGACGGCAGCGACCCTAAAATAAGTATGCGCGAGTCCGCATGGAAAAACGGCGGTATCGTATGAAAAACTTTAGACAAAGCATATATCACACCTTGTTTGAAATATAGGATGGAAAAAAGATCTTCCTAAATTAATATACATTATAACAGAAATAGAAAACGAAAAAAACCACCTGCGGGGAGAGATAATGATGGGAAAGCTGATTTTGATATATCTTGCCGGGATAAGCGTTGCAGCGATTATAACAACGATATATGATAAAGCGGCCGCAAAACTTGACATGTACAGGATACCTGAGAGCATGCTCTTGGCTTTTTCAGCCTTGGGGGGAAGCGTCGCTATGCTTTTCACGATGCTGATAATCCGGCATAAAACAAAGCATTTAAAGTTTATGATCGGCATTCCGGTGATAATCATTATCCAGGCGGTGATACTGCTGATTGTGCTCAGGGCGCGGCCCGATATGTTCGTATTTTGACAAAACGGAAGAAAAGGAACTGCGATTAAAACTGTTATTTTAAAATGGGGTGATCGCTACGGACAGATCTCAGAAAAAAGAAACTGTCACCATTTCTGGCGAAGCGGCAAATCGTGACAAGATCATCATAAGAACAAGCGTCATAGGGATCGCGGCAAATATTTTTCTCGCGGTTTTCAAGGCTTTTGTCGGGATCGTTTCAAATTCGATCGCGGTCATACTTGATGCCGTGAACAATCTTTCCGATGCGCTGTCATCGGTCATAACGATCGTGGGGACGAAGCTCTCGGGAAAGCTTCCGGATAAAAAACATCCGCTGGGCTATGGAAGGATCGAATATCTAAGCGCAATGATCGTTTCAGCGATAGTTTTGTATGCGGGCATCACATCGCTCGTCGAATCGATAAAAAAGATCATAAACCCCGAAGAGGCGGAATATTCGGTTGTTTCTCTTGTCATTCTTGCGGCGGCGGTGGTCGTAAAACTTGTTCTGGGAAATTATGTGAAAAAACAGGGGAAACGGGCCAGATCCGGCGCGCTGGAAGCTTCCGGGGCGGACGCTTTCTTCGATGCGATACTGTCTTTTTCGGTCCTTGTTTCGGCGATCATATTTTTCGCAAGCAGGGTGTCGCTTGAGGCGTACGTCGGGGTCGTGATCTCCGCGTTCATAATCAAATCCGGGATAGAAATGATGATAGAAACTCTGGACGATATTTTGGGGCAGCGCGCCGATGCAGAGCTTTCGAAAAAGATAAAGAGCATATTGACGGAAGAGAATGAAGTGCGCGGGGCCTATGACCTGATCCTTAACAACTACGGCCCCGGGAAGAATTACGGGTCTGTCCATCTTGAGCTTCCGGATAAAATGACGGTAGAGCAGGTCGATGCGCTCACAAGGAAGATACAGGCGAAGGTATATAATCAGACCGGCGTCATCCTGACCGGAGTCGGGGTCTATTCATACAACACTCAAGATAATGAGGCGGCGAAGATATATAATGCCGTGATAAATGCAGTCATGTCTCATGACTGGGCGCTTCAGTTTCACGGATTTTATGTCGACACAGCGTTAAAAAACATGCGGTTTGACGTCGTCATGAGCTTTGACATCGACCCGCACGAGGGGCTCGCGATACTTTATCGCGAGATCGGCATGCTGTATCCCGACTATAAGATACAGATCATTTCGGATGTGGACGTTTCAGATTGAACGCGGGCATTTGAATTTTAAAGATATAAAAAACGGCGGGACAGATCATCTGTCCCGCCGTTTTTTGATATTGATTTATAAAGCCGTTTTTCGGAATATTTTCAGATGGCGATCCATTGAGGGGTATGACCGGTATAGGGTAGAAACACGTTCAAAAAATCAGACATTTTCATGGATAGACTTTCATTTCCGACACAGGGGTGCATGCACGCCTCATCCATATTTTTAAGGTCGCTGTCTATAAGAAGATTTATCTCGTGCCCGGCGTCGAAAATAAGGCCCATGGGGCTTATCGCACCCGGACGAAGGCCAAGAAGGCGGAAAAGATCGTCTTCATTCCCGAAAGACAGGCGCGCCCTGCCGATCTTCTTTGAAACGTCTGCCGTGCGAAAACGCTTATCCTCGCCAATAAGTAGGAGAAAAAACTCGGTCCCCTGCCTGTTCTGAAGGAAAAGATTTTTAAAAAACGGCGCGCCGAGCGACAGCGCGACCTTGTCGCAGTCCTCCATCGTATGGACGTATTCGTGTTCCTCATGCCTAAACGGGATACCAAGCGATTTTAAAATGTCATATACGGTTTTTGAATTCTCTTTTTCCACAATAACGCCTTCCTTAAGACTGGATTATCTTATCCCTCCGAAGCTTTTTTGGCAGCGATCGCGCGCATGCGCGCTGCGTGATCGAGAAGCTTTTTTCGTATCCGTATCGATTCGGGCGTCACTTCAAGAAGTTCGTCCTCCGCGATATATTCAAGCGCCTCTTCAAGACTCATTATGCGGGGCGGGATAAGGCGCAGCGCCTCGTCGCTTCCTGAGGCGCGCATATTCGTCACGTGCTTTTTCTTGCACACGTTGACCGATATGTCTTCGCCTTTAGGGGAAAAGCCGACCACCATCCCCGCGTATACAGGGGTCCCCGCGCCGATGAACAGGACGCCGCGCTCCTGCGCGTTATAAAGACCGTACGTCACCGCTTCACCCGATTCAAACGCGACGAGCGACCCGACGTTTCTCTTTGGCATATCACCCTTTACCGGAGCATATTCAAGGAATATGGAGTTTAGTATGCCTTCGCCCTTGGTATCTGTCAGAAACTCGTTTCTGTACCCGAAAAGTCCACGCGCCGGCACCTTGAATTCGATCCTCATACGCGAGCCGATCGGGGCCATCTGTAAAAGCTCGCCGCGGCGCTGGCCCATTTTCTCCATGACGCTGCCCATGGATTCCTCCGGAACGTCGATCACGACAAGCTCGTATGGTTCCTGCATGACGCCGTCGACCATATTGTAAAGCACATGTGGGGTGCTGACCTGAAATTCATAACCTTCGCGGCGCATTGTCTCTATGAGAATTGAAAGGTGCATCTCGCCCCTTCCCGAGACAAGGAAAGAATCGGTCGAGTCGGTCTCTGAGACGTGAAGAGATACGTCTTTCAAAAGTTCGCGGAAAAGCCTGTCGCGAAGCTGTCTGGATGTCACAAATTTTCCTTCTCTTCCCGCGAACGGACTGTCATTTACAGAGAATGTCATTTCGACGGTCGGCTCAGATATCTTGACGAACGGCAGGGGTTTTACAAGATCCGGCGAGCAGACGGTATTTCCTATATTAACATCCTCAAGCCCGGAAAATGCGATGATATCACCGGATGCCGCCTCTTCGACGGGCACCCTTTTTAGTCCGTCGAACTGATACATCGCCGTCACTTTGGATCTTACCGACATTTCCGGCTTGTGATAGTCGCAAAGCACGATCTCCTGCCCCTGATGTATGGTCCCCTTTTCGATACGGCCGATCGCTATCCTTCCGACATAGTCGTTGTAGTCTATAGACGATACCAGCATCGAAAGCGGCGCGTCGGGCTCGGATTCGGGCGGGTCTATATAATCGAGAATCGTGCGGAAAAGCGGAGTCAGGTCTTCGCCTTTCTCATCAGGGGAAAGGGATGCGGTCCCGTCCCTTCCGGAGCAGTAGACAATCGGACTGTCGAATTGCTCTCCGGATGCGTCGAGATCCAAAAGAAGCTCAAGGACTTCGTCGCACACTTCCTTTATGCGCGCATCGGGCCTGTCTATTTTATTTATAACTATTATGACGCGGTGGTTGAATTCAAGTGCTTTTTTCAGAACAAACCTTGTCTGCGGCATCGGCCCCTCGAAGGCGTCAACGAGAAGCAAAACGCCGTTTACCATCTCAAGGATGCGCTCGACCTCGCCGCCGAAGTCGGCGTGACCAGGGGTGTCGACGATGTTTATTTTTACATCGCCGTATTTTACCGACGTGTTTTTTGCAAGGATTGTTATACCGCGCTCGCGTTCAAGGTCGTTCGAGTCCATGACCCTTTCCTGGACCTGTTGATTCTCACGGAATATACCTGATTGCTTCAGCATTTCGTCGACAAGCGTCGTCTTTCCGTGATCGACATGGGCTATGATCGCTATATTTCTAAGATCTTCTCTTTTCAAAGGAAAATCCCCCTCTGTGAATTAAACGAGATTATTTTTTACAAGTGCCGATATTTCGAATTCGGCCGTGATGTCAAGGGATGAAAGCGCGCCGAGCGCCGCTTCCCCGCCTTTTGCCGTCCGGAATGAATATGGCGTCATTTTGAAGAGATTTATTATATCATCCGACCCGGAAAGGTGCATTTTAAAAAGACACGTCTTTTTGGTCAGCGTCGCAAACCCGGGTATTTCCCACGCGGCATCGTCGTTTTCATACGGGTCGCTGTACAGCGCTTCTTTCATCTCAAAAAGATGGCGCCGCCCCGGTGATACTATTATCAAAACGCCGCCGGGCTTTACAATGCGGAGAAATTCACTTTCCGCGACTGGCGAAAAAACGCTCAGCACAAAGTCGGCACAGCAGGGCGACACCGGAAGATGGAATATATTCGCCGCGGCAAACGTGCACGCGGAACCTTTGGACGCCATTTTTACAGCGTCCTTTGATAGATCAAACCCGAAGACCGACGCGAAGAACCCGTCCTGATCGACAAGGGCCTTGATATTGTTGGTATAATATCCTTCGCCGCATCCGGCGTCTATAATGACGGGGTGCGATATCCTGCCGTTTTTGCAGCGCGATATGATGACAGAGGCGATCTCATGAAGAAGCGGCGCATAATGCCCGTTTTTTAAAAACGCCCTGCGCGAAAGCACCATGTCGCGCCCGTCTCCGGAGATGCGGGTTTTGCGTTTCCCCGATAGAGACAGATTGACATATCCCTCCCGCGCTATATCGAAAGAGTGCCCGTTTTCGCATTTCAACGTCTTGCCCGACAGGAAAAGCCTGTGCGCGCACAAAGGACAGGCCAAAATATCCATGAAAGCACCTACAATAACAAAATTCACTGTTTTTCTCAAACTATATTAGTATATCATATATTGAACGCATATAAAACGGCAATCACACCTAAAACATGGAAATAAAACGACCGGTTTTTGTCTAAAAATACGCCGCTGGGCAGCATACATCGCCTTGACACAAAAAAGGAAGGCGCTTTGCGCACCTTCCATAAGTTTTGAAAGCCTATCCGAAAAGAAACGACCGCACATTTTTTTCTGTACCGTTCTGTCCGATCATAACGAAAACATCGCCGTCGCATATAACGGCATACGGCCCTGGAGAAAGCTCGATCTGATCGTCGCGGCGGATAGCGATGATAGTCGCCCCGGTGTTCTGCCAAAAACGAAGTTCCGATACCATTTTGCCGATATATTTGCATTTCGGAGTTATTTCTATCGCAAAAGGCACGATAGACGCGAGTGAGTCGTAGACATCTGTAAACGAGATAAGGGCGTTGATATTTTCTTCAAGCTCTGATTGAAGCGCGTTTTGTTTGTGGATTATTTCAGATATCTTCGCTTTTGTCTGCGTGATCGTCCTTATATCCTTGAAACGGTCGACAAAATTTTTCGCATTTTCAACCGATACTATATGTATGCCGCTTCCCTGAGTGATCTCGACGACATCCACATCTTTCAGAAGGAAAAGCGCGCGGCGTATCGTTTCAGGCGATACGTTGTAACGCCCAGCAAGCATAGATCTTCCGTAAAATTTAGGGCCGACGGGATATTTCCCATCCACTATTTTTTCCGCTATGTCAAGTGCGATGCTTTGATACATAGGTGCAGAAACTTTGCAAGATTTGGACATAACCAAAAACCCCCGATATTAAAGAAATAAAAGGACAAAGAAACAACCTTTATATCATATAAAGTTGTATCTTTTAATAAGTATAACATATTATCAAAAGATTTCAAAGCAAATAGTGTAAAAAATACATATTGTTGACTAAAAAGCGGAAATAATGTAAAATGTAAACAAACAACTTGTAATATGACAAAAGTTGTCACTTGAGCGAGGTGATACAAAGAAAGGAAAGGGAAGAACGATGAAAAAAACAATCGCTTTGATTATGACGATATTGCTTGCTTTGATGCTGCTCTCGGGGTGTTCACAGGAAGCGGGGAAAATCATATTTACAGACGCCGGATGGGAGAGCATACAGTTCCACAACGCAGTTGCAATGTACATAGCGGAAAAGGCATACGGTCTTCAGACTGAACAGATCACCGGCAGCACGTCTATAACCCATCAGGCGCTTATAAACGGGGAAATAGATGTCAATATGGAGACGTGGACGGATAATATAGCATCATACGATTCCGATGTAGAATCAGGGAAAATAATAGAGCTCGGCGTAAATTTCGACGATGATATGCAGGGCTTTTATGTGCCGAGGTATGTTATAGAGGGCGACCCCGCGCGCGGGATCGAACCGATGGCACCGGATCTTAAAACGGTCGAAGACCTCAAGAAATACAAAGATCTGTTTAAGGATCAGGACGATCCCGGAAAGGGCAGGATATACGGATCCATCCCCGGATGGGAGATAGACACGATAATGTACAACAAATATCTGTTTTACGGGCTTGATAAAGACTTCAATTATTTCAGGCCCGGTTCGTCGACCGCGCTTTACGCGTCTTTCACGTCGGCATGCGAAAGAGGTGAGCCGATAGTCGGATATCTGTGGGAGCCGGTCTGGATAACCAGCAAATATGATTTCGTCGTGCTCGGAGACGCACCTTACGATGAAGAAAAGTTTCAAAGCGGGGAATGCGAGTGCCCCGCGGTAAGGGTCACTGTCGCCTGCAGCAAAAGCCTGCCGAATAAAGCGCCGGAATTTGTTGAATTTTTAAAGAATTATCAGACGTCAAGCGCGCTCACATCGGAAGCCCTGGCGTATATCCAGGATACCGGGGCAAGCTATCAGGATACGGCCGTATGGTTTATGAAAGAACACGACGAACTTTTGGACAAATGGCTGCCTTCGGATAAGGCGCAGGCAGTCCGCGATTCGCTCAAGTAAATGACAAAAAATATTACATTATTACTTAATCCGGCGGTGAAAGCATGAATGATTTTTTGGATTTCCCGTTTGCGGTCGATTTCAATCTTACCGCGGTAGATGATTTTTTCAACAGGTGGAGCATAAGCTGGGCGCCGTTTTTCGACGGGATACGCACATTTCTTCGCGGATTTGTGCAATCGATACAGACGGTTTTGAATATATGCCCGTGGTGGCTTCTTGTCGCGCTGGTGCTTTTAGCGGGGTGGAAGATAAGCGGCAAGTGGAGGATCGGCATAACATACGCGGCGCTGCTTGTCCTTATAGGCATATTCGGGCTTTGGGATCTCATGAACCAAACTCTGGCGATCGTTATCGCCGCGGTTATAGTTTCGCTCGTTCTGGGATTCCCGATCGGGATATTGGTCGGGTCGAGCAACAAGGCGAACGTGATCATAAGGCCGATACTCGACGCGATGCAGACGATGCCGACGTTCGTATATCTGATCCCGGCGGTCTTGTTTTTCGGGCTCGGAATGGTCCCGGCGGTAATAGCGACGGTCATATATGCGATCGTCCCTGTCATTCGCCTTACAAGTCATGGTATAAGGCAGGTCGATAAAGAGGTCGTAGAGGCGGCAAAGGCATTCGGATCGACAAGGAGACAAATGCTTATCAAAGTGCAGATACCTCAGGCCCTGCCGACGATCATGACCGGAGTGAACCAGACGATGATGATGGCAATGTCGATGGTCGTCACATGTTCGATGATCGGGGCAAGCGGCCTTGGAATGGAAGTCCTCATCGCGATCAACAGGATCGAGATAGGGCGCGGCATCGTATCCGGGATAGCGGTCGTTATAATCGCGGTGCTGATAGACAGGCTGACACAGGGCGCCGTCAAGCAAGACAAGGAGCAAAGCTCATGATGATGAATGATTTTTTCGATATACCTGAAAAGGATCCGCAAAATACGATAATAAAGGTTGAGCACCTGACAAAGCTTTACGGCGCGAACAAACAGGCCGCGATGAAGCTTATAAAAGAAGGCGCCGGCAAAGAAGATGTGCAGAAGAAAACCGGCGTGACGGTCGCCGTTAACGACGCATCGTTTGAGGTGCAGAGAGGGGAGATATTCGTCCTTATCGGCCTGTCCGGATCCGGCAAGTCGACGGTGATAAGATGTCTCAACATGTTAAACCGGCCCACATACGGCAATATATTTTTTGAAGGCAAAAATATCGCTGAATATGACGCGAAACAGCTGTTGGAATACCGCAGAAACAAGATATCCATGGTATTCCAGAATTTCGGGCTCATGTCCCATCGCGACGTCCTCGGAAATGTGGCATACGGCCTTGAAGTAAAGGGAGTATCTAAATCCGAGCGCGAAAAAAAGGCGATGGAAATGATCGCCATGGTCGGGCTTGATGGATGGGAGGACAAAAAAATAGCGAGCCTGTCCGGAGGCATGCGGCAGAGGGTCGGAATTGCGCGCGCGCTGACAAACGAGCCGGACGTTCTGCTTATGGACGAACCGTTCTCCGCGCTCGATCCCCTCGTGCGCCGCGATATGCAGTTTGAGCTTTTGTCTATCCAGCAGCGCCTCAATAAAACGGTCGTATTTATCACGCACGATATAAACGAAGCCTTCAAACTTGGATCGACGGTCGGCATAATGCGCGACGGGAAAATAATCCAGATAGATACTCCGGAAAGGATGTCCGCCTTCCCTAAAGACGAATACGTAAGCGAATTTATAAACAGCGCGGACAAAAGCAAGATATTCTCGGCAAAGCATATCATGGATACGCCGTCATGCCTTATCCATTTAAAGGACAGCATAAACCACGCCCTTAATGAAATGCGCATAAACGGTGTGTCGAGCGCCTTTGTGATCGATGATAAGATGAAATTCGTCGGACTTCTCCCTCTCGAGCAGGCCATATCCGCGAGAGCTAAAGGAAGCGACATCACAAGCGCCGTTATATACGACGTTCCGACGACAAACGGCGATACGCAGGTATCGGATCTTATGCCCATCGCGGCGCACACAAAATTCCCGATAGCGGTCGTCGATGAAAACGGCCGTCTTGAAGGGATAGTCACGAAAGCGGCGGTGCTGTCATCGATAACATGATGGAACAAAAAAATCAAAAGACAGCGGATGGCATTTTGCCGTTCCGCTGTCTTTGTTGTAAGCGCATTTCGTTATTGAAAAGAAGCGGCGACGGTCAAAAATCGCCGTCGCCGTTCCTTTTGGATATATATGCTTTGAAAAATTTTATATTGTCTATAAGAGATTCCTGTTTTACGGTCTTTACATCGAATTTCAAAAGGGAAAATACGATCTGCACCGCCTGAGACACTCCGAATGCGCTTATCACTGTGCCGATGCCGACATATCCGCCGAGAAAATATCCTATAACCAGCACCGACACCTCTATGACCGCGCGGACGACGCCGACCGGCCATTTTGTGCGCTTTGTAACCGCGACCATCAATCCGTCCCTGGGACCGGCCCCGAAGCCCGCGCCGATATAAAGAAAGCTTGCGAAAGCGAGGATAAAAAGCCCCGCGATCATCATCAAAAGCCCGGAAAAGAAATTTTGCATATCGGGAAGAAATTTGAGCGAAAGGAAGAAATCAATAAATATCCCGATAAGAACCATATTAAATATCGTACCAAGCCCGAGCTTTTCGCGCATGATGCAAAATATGATGACTATGATAAGTCCCACAAAAATGCTTGCCTGGCCCATTGTGATCGGGATATGCTTCGTAACGCCCTGATGGAACACATCCCACGGCGCAAGGCCGAGGTTTGCCCGTATCGTCAGAACGATCCCGAATGAATATATAAAAAGCCCGATGACCATGCGCAAAAAACGCATAAAAAAGTTTTTAAGCATAAGTATTTATCCTTTAAAAAAGCCGTTATTGTTCGGCGCTGTCGCTGTTTTCCGGGGCAGTGCCGGGTTCGATATCTTGAGGAAGCCCGCTTTTTCTGTTTTTGAAGAAAGTCGAAATATTTCTGACTGTATCTATAAGCGAATCCTGTTTTACGGTTTTGACGTCGAAAGAAAACACGGAAAAAACGATCTGTATCGCATAGGGAAGGCCGAACGCCGCGATGACCGTTCCGATCCCGATAAACCCGCCGAGGATGAATGCTACGATCAGTATGGATATCTCGACGATCGCACGCACGACGCCGACGGAAAGCGGCGTCTTTTTGCGAAGCGCTATCATAAGCGCATCTCTCGGGCCGGAGCCAAGCGACGCCCCTATATAAAGATACATGCCGTAAGCAGATATGAAAAAGCTTGCGCAGATCATGATAAGTCCCGCGAAAAAGTTATCCGCAACGGGGATTATATTGTTTTCAAGCATGATGTCGGTGTATATCCCGACAGTGACGATGTTGAATATCGTGCCGATACCGGGCATTTCTCCGAGGATCATGCTAACTATCAGAACGGCAAATCCGGTTATGATGCTTGCCCTGCCCATGGTAAGGAAAGAAAAGTGAACTGTCAGACTCTGGTGAAAAGCCTCCCATGGTGACAGTCCGAGATTCGACCTTATAAGCATGGTTATCCCGACGGCGCAGATAAAAAGCCCGATGACCATACGGAAAAACCGTATCAGAGCGTTTTTCATAAAAGCTTACCCCCGAAATGTCAAAGGATAAATCACAAAAAGCGGGGCTCAAAGCATCCGCCGAGCCCCGCCCGCGATATGAATAAGGGCACGATCATTAAAGCTGAGGAAGCGTAGATCCGCCGTACGGCATCACGAGAACAGACGCATCCTTGCCCATTTTCTCAAAAGCGGCAGAAAGCGCCTTGTCGGGGGATGAGAAAGGCGTCAGGAATATCCCGCGCACAAAATCATCCGGAAGATCCGAGACGAGGTACACATCTCCGCGCTGAAGGATCATCGCGATAGCGGCCGCTTTATGCCCGCCGAGCTGGAAATCGCGCGCGATCCTCTCGACCATGAAATCAGGAGACGGGGATTTTGTCATCCATTCCTCAAATGTACGCTCTCCAAGTCCTTCCGCACACGACCCGATAAGGATTATCACCCCGCCGTCACGCATGGCGTGCTTTGCGTTGTCAAGCGCCTTTTGCGCCTGATATAGATTTATATCCTTCGGGAAGCCGCCCGGGGAAACGATGACGATATCTGCCTTTTTGGGGATCTTTTTAAGGTACAGGCTGTCGAGGAACGCGCAGCCCGCGCGATGCGCCTTTATGTAATCTCCTGCGACGGCGCATATGATTTCCTTGTGCGCGTCAAGAACGACATTTAATATAAAATCTATGCTGATAAAATCGGCTATCGAGTCGATATCCTCACGGACAGGATTTCCGGAAAGCCTGCCTGCGGCCGCGGCGTCGCTGACCATCTGGCTGTGGTTCTGCTGGATGGCGGCGCGCGTCGAAACACCCGGCATGATCGCCTTTGCCCCGCCCGAGTAACCCGCGAAATAGTGATATTCGATATTTCCGAGAAGGATGCGCCTGTCGGCATTCGCAACGACAGAGAAAACATCGACCGGCGTGCCCGCCTTGGTCGTGCCGAGGTGTCGGCAGTCGGAAGGATCGGAATCGACACAGCGAACGGTGCTGTATGCTTCCTCCCCGACTATCTTACGTTTTTCCTCTTCTGTGTGCGCCCGGTGACTTCCGAGAGCGAGCACGATCGTAACATCGTCTTTCGATACGCCAGCAGAGAAAAGTTCTTCCAAAAGCGCGGGCATGACCTTGTACGACGGCATCGGCCGCGTTATATCGCTTGTTACGATCGCGATTTTCTCTCCAGGTTTCACGATCGTCGAAAGCCTTCCGCACCCTATCGGGTTTTCAAGCGCGCGCTTGACCTCATCCGCACCCGTAAGTGAGACCTTGACGTCGTTCGGATATAGTACGTCTATAATGTTTGTATCAGGGACATCTATCGATGTGCCGACTTTGCCGAAACCAAGTTCAAAATGCATAAAACCCACCCCAGTAATCTATATCTTCTAAATTATAAGATATCATATTCTCATTCCCGCGTAAACAACGCTAAATAACATTTTTTCGCAAAAAATTGTCTTTATAAAACAGAAAAACACCGGTCATTATTATGACCCCGCCGACGATAGAAGACACACTCGGCACCTCTCCTCCGACGATAAAACCGAAAAACGTTGCGAGAAACGGCGTCAGGAACATGTAGTTCGTCACTTGAGAGATCGCGCTCGCCTTTTTAAAGGCCATCGCCCAGAACATATATGCGACTGCGCTCGTCATCGTCCCCAGAAGGAGAAGACATATTATGTGCCTCGGTTCGGCACCAGATATCTCTGCAAAAGCGGAAGGCGAGAAGATGAACAGCGGCAGCATGCCGAGAATCATACAAAAAGCTGTTGCCTGAAACGGCGTGTATGTCTTTAAAAGCTGTCTTTGCGCGACGTTGTATATGCTGACAAGGATCGCGGCGACTACTATCCACAAAACGCCGGTGCTCAGATGAACGTCGCTTCCGTATAATGCAAGCACAACGATCCCGAAAAATTCGATCGCGACGGCGATCCACTGAAAGGCCTTAAGCTTTTCCTTGAAAAATATAAGGGCCAGTATCGCCGTCCAAACGGGAGACGTCGCCATCACAACGCTGCTTATCGCGGATGCGACCGTCACCGAGCCCATATTGAAACACAATACGTAAAGCCCGAAACCGGCGAGACCCGAACAAAACATAAAAGGAACATCTTTAAGTTTCGGAAGCGGCGTTTTGGTTGCGATTATACATATTGAAAGAAATACAGCGGCAAGAAAATATCTTAAAAAACCGAGCGAAAGGGGAGAAAAATGCGTCAGCGCTATGCGCGTCATGATGTATGAAGAGGCCCAGAGTATGATGGTGGCCCCGGCATATATGTGATAGCTGTCACGAAGCTTCATAAAACCCCTCTTTAATCTCAATAAATCCTGACTTTGATATTATAATACCAAACGCGGAAAAAGTCGAAGAAAAAATGGCTGCAAACGCAAAAACGTCTGCAGCCATTAAAGGATCTGTAAAACTTACAGGATCTTTTTGAGGATATCAGAGATCTCGATCGTGGTCTCAGCGATATGGACGCCGGCTTCGCGAAGAGCCTTTTCTTTGCTTTCCGCGCTTCCCGTTCCGTCTGCGCTGACGATCGCGCCCGCGTGACCCATGTTGCGCCCCTTAGGAGCGTTCTTGCCGGCGATAACCGCGACCACCGGTTTTGTGACATGGTTTTTGATGTATTCAGCCGCGATCTCTTCGTCGCTTCCGCCGATCTCGCCTATAAGGACGATAGCCTTCGTCTCCGGGTCAGCCTGGAAAAGCGGCAGATAGTCGATGAAGGTCGTGCCGGGGATCATGTCGCCGCCAACGCTTATACAGGTGCTCTGACCGATGCCCTTGTTGGTCATCGCGAAAACCGTTTCATAGCAGTTGGTTGCGCTTCTCGACATAAGGCCGACCGGACCCGGGGTAAAGATGCTGTGCGGCATAAAGCCGGTCTTTACTCTGTCAGGCGGGGAAATTATGCCGAAAGAGTTAGGACCGATAAGCGTGACGCCGCGACGGCGCGCGGTGTGATAAACGCGCATCATATCATGTACCGGAACGTGCTCAGCGATTGTAACGACAAGCTTAAGGCCCGCGTCGATCGCTTCGTATGCGCTCGCTTCGGTGAATTTTGCCGGGACGAAAATGGTGGTTGCGTTTGCGCCGGTCGCCTCAACAGCCTCACGAACGGAGTTGAAAACCGGAACGTTGCCGAGAACGGTCTGGCCGCCTTTGCCGGGTGTAACGCCCGCAACGACGTTTGTTCCGTACTGCATCATCTGCTCCGCATGGAATGAACCCTCACGGCCTGTAATTCCCTGAACGATAAGTCTTACGTTTTTATCGACAACTATACTCACAGGGTATCCCTCCTTTTAGCAAGCTCTTCAACCCCGGAAATGAGTCCGTCAGCGTAGATGACGTCTTCGAGGGTGGAAATGATCTCAAGGCCTTTTTCTTTGTTGGTGCCTTCAAAACGGATAACGATAGGCATGTTGATACCGAATTCCTCTTTAGCATGCTTTATGCCAAGGGCGACTTCGTCGCACCTTGTGATGCCGCCGAAGATGTTGAGGAACAGAGCCTTGACGTTCTTTTCAGCCATGGCAAGACGGATAGCCTGTTTGATACGCTCGTTCGTCGCGCCGCCGCCGAGGTCGATGGCGGTCTTTACCGGAAGTCCGCGCGCAGACAGCCTGTCAAGCGTCGACATCAGAAGGCCGGAGCCGTTCGAAAGAGCGCCGATGATACCGTCTTTTTCGCACGGGACATAGTGGAAACCGTAGCTCTTGGATTCGATAACGAGAGGATCTTTCTCAAGTTCCTGACGCCATGCTTCAACCTCGGGCTGACGGAAGAGGCCGCTGTCGTCAACGGAAACTTTGCCGTCGATGGCGAGCATTTTGCCGTCTTTGGTGATCGCAAGCGGGTTTATCTCGACCAGCATGCAGTCGTTCGCAAGGAACATACCGTACAGCTTGTTGAGAACGTTTGCGAACTGAGCGCTTTCGTCGGCGGAGAAGCCGGCGCAGCTCGAGATGTAATTTACATGATACTGGCGGATGCCGATAAGCGGATCGATCTGGATACGCTTTACGAGATCAGGCGTATTTTTTGCGACCGCTTCGATATCCATACCGCCCTGGGTGGAGAATATAAGGATCGGACCATGGGTGTTGCGATCCATAAGTATGGATATGTAAAGCTCTTTAGCGACGTCGACTTTCTGGACAGCCATGACGCGTTTTACGATATGGCCTTTGATGTCCATACCGAGGATCGCGTCTGCAGCAGCGACCAGTTCGCTTTCATTTTCCGCGAATTTGATGCCGCCGGCTTTGCCGCGTCCGCCGATCTGGACCTGTGCCTTTACGACGAGAGGAGAGGACAGGCCTTTCTCTTTGACGACTTTGGCAAGCTCAGCAGAGGTATCAGCGGTCACACCGGG
>Ga0079305_1002023_pt1 | contig 20584 bp, 14 predicted proteins | sample LMS_cellobiose_e_FD_79183 | JGI IMG/M metagenome (GOLD analysis project Ga0079305, IMG submission 79183) | Rumen-fistulated moose microbial communities from Alaska, USA - LMS_cellobiose_enrichment | ecosystem: Host-associated > Mammals > Digestive system > Stomach > Rumen fluid ... | reverse complement strand
GCATACTCCTCCCGGGCATAGGCCTCGGTCGTCGTGCCTGTAGCGTAGCAGGATATGAAACCGACGTTCCCGAAATCCGTCAGGCGGATCATCTCCTGAAGGAGCGCCTCTTCTTCGCCGTCCGTCAGAAGGTCCTCGTCATCATAAATGAAAGCCATGTACCCGGTCTCGGGGTTGGTGTAGGAGGTGCCGTCGCCGTAATAGACGGTGTCGGCGAACACCGCTTCAGGCCCGAACACAGCAACGGATCCGAACGTCAGGCAGAGTGCAAGCAGAATCGCCAGCGCAGCAACTGTGGCTCCACCTGTGGAACCGGCAGCACCTGTGGCACAGGCTGCAGCCGTGGCCCTCGCAGCGGCAAACTCATGCCGCGTGCGGCTTGCGCGATCATACCCCCTGCGGCTTGCGCGATCAGTCTTCCGCATGGTCTCTGCCTCCTTCCCTGTCAAAGAAGTTCGGTATCGGCCTTGTGGTCAGGAGGTTGAAGTATCTTATTATGCCGACGCTGGTCAGAGCGGCGCAGGCGCCGCAGAGGGTGCTGCCCATATAGTAGTAGACGTCGTCGACCGGATCGATCCACGCTATGACGAGAGCAGCCAGCGCCGCGAGGAGCGGCATGGTGTTGAAGATCAGAAGGCTCTTCTCCTCAACATAGCGCAGGGCTGAATAGCCTTTGACGGATATGAAGAATGTAATGACCGCGATCACCGTAGCCGCTATCTTAAGCCTCGTCGCAGGCAGCATGAGCCCCATCCCCTGCCAGAGGATCGAACCGCCGACGAACATGAATATCCAGATGAAGATCAGGAGGCCGCCCGGGAGATATGTCAAAGGACGGCTTCCGGAAGCGATCCCTTCGAGAGTGTCTTTCTTCTTTCTGACTTTGCTGCGGATCGCTTCTCTTGTTTCCTCGGGCATCGCGACGATCCGGTCTTTGACGAAATAGCCCTTGTCAAAGACGTGGTTCTCTCTGTCGCGGATGCTCTCCGCCTCGCGGCCGAAGACCGCGCCGACTATCATCACGAGGAAGGCGCAGAGCCCGAGAGCAAAACGCGCGGTCATCGACACGGCAAGCGTCATGATCAGGAAAATCACGGCGGCAATGGCGAGAGTGACAAGATAGTATTTTTTGATGTCGACCGGAAAATCTCCGGCGAGCTCGCCGGTCTGGCCGTTCACTATCGTATAGGCGACGCGGCCTTTTTTGCGCCAGGTCAGGAACCAGACCGGGAACAGCGTGGCAAAGAAGTTGTCGCATCTCGGCTTCATGACTTCGACGCGCTCTTCGGGTGAGGGCTCCTCCATACTCATCTTGCGGCTCTGGAAGGTGCGCTTCATTTCCTCGAGCGCCGCTCCGGACGCTCTCACAAGAGCGTCCTCCCTGTAATTCTCCGGGGGAACGCTTGCGCGGTCGGCGTAGAAGCCCGCCATATACGCGGGCGTGAACGGGGTCAAGTCCTCTTTTTTGAAAGGCATGATCAGGTCGGAGATGGTATCGTCAAAGCACGACGAGGCGTCATAGGGCACACCGTCGTAGTCGCCCGAGAGGCGGGTCCCGACATCCATATGCGATATGATGGTCGAGTCTCCGCTCCTGCGCTTTTTGGTCGCTTTGATCACGGAGTCACCGTCAAAGTCGACCTTGTACATCCAGTAAGGGATATATGTGCCGCGGAATCTGTCGAGAAACTCGGGGTCCCTGAGCTCGCCCGGAAGATACGCCAGCTTCTCAGTCGCCTTCTTATAGGCTGCCTTGCACTGGGATTTGGTCTTTTTGAAGGGTATGATGAAGCGCGGTCTGGTCTCCGTGGTCATGCGGCCTTCCAGGACCTGCTCGCTTCCGCAGTAGCTGCAGTAGCTGACGGCCTCATCGTCGGAGGCGAGTATCTCGGCTCCGCAGTTTCTGCAAACAAAGGATGACAGCCCGTAGGTGTCCGTCACCTCCTGGGCGTCGTTTTTCAGGCGGTATTCCTCCACTTCGGTGAAGCTGCCGCAATTGACGCATTTCAGCTTCTTGTCCTTGATGCTGTAGTAGAGCTTTCCCGCGCAGTTGGGACAGGTGAAAGCCATTCGGCCTTCTTTCTCAGATCAGGCGCTGTTCGCCGGGCAAAGATCGCCTTGCGACGCAGCGAGGGACCGCGTCTAATCGCGCTGTTCGTAGAGCCTCGGCACGCGCTTGTTTATCCCGCAGACGACCTCGTCAAGGGTTATCCCTAGGAAGTCCGCCATATAGAGCGCGGTCATCTCTCCGCCAAGAAGCGTGACCGTGTCGCCGCGCTCCACTCCGGGTATATCCGTGACGTCGACCATGAACGCGTCCATGCAGACTGTCCCGATGATCGGTGCCTTCTGCCCGCGGATGGTGACGAATCCGCGATTCGAGAGGCCGCGGTTATATCCGTCGCCGAAGCCGACCGGGATCGTCGCGATCACTGTCTCACGCTTCGTCGTATATGTCCCGCCGTATCCGATCTCGCTCCCGGCGGGGATGGTCTTGACGAGGCCGACGTAGGTGATCCAGGTCAGTGTCTCGCCGAATCCGAGCGGCGCCCATCTCTCCTCATCAAAGGGGCAAAGCCCGAAGAGTATGTCGCCCGCTCTCACTCCGTCGAGATGGACCTCGGGATGCAGCACGATCGAAGCGCTGTTCGCGACGTGCTTATACGGGATCTCGATTCCCATGACCTGAAGCTTTTTGATCATGTCGAGATAGATGCCGAACTGCTTGTCAGTCCTGGGGCTCACCTCTTCGTCGGCGTTCGCGAAATGCGTGTGGGCAGCCGCGATACGGATGCCTGGCAGGCCGGAGATCCTTTTGATCGCCTCGAGCGACTCGTCCGTCGGCTTGAATCCGATCCTGTTCATCCCGGTATCAAAGGTGATGTCGACGTCCACGGTCTTTCCCGCCGCAGAGGCAATGGCGCTCAGCTTCTCCGCGGTGTCGAGGGTGTAGACGGAGGGGATCAGGCCGTATTCCACGATCTTATCAAGCTCGCCGTCCCAGGTGTCGCTCAGGACGTGGATCGGCTCCGTGCAGCCAGCGTCTCTCAGCGCTTTTCCCTCCGGCCAGAAGCCGACCGCATAGCGCGCGACCCCGCTCTTCTTCATGGTTTCGTAAACGCCCGTGATGCCGTGGCCGTAGGCATCGTCCTTAACGACCGCGATAACGTCCACCCCGGGCTTAAGATACGATTTGATCAGTCGGATGTTCTCGGCAAGCCGGTCCAGATCCACTCTGGCCTCAGTCCTAAATTTCCGTTCCATAATTTCCTTTCAAGCGTATATGTGATATACTACTATATGTATAAGTATTTTCAGGTTGATAAGCCCTATATATAGTTTATCAATTCCTGACAGAACACGCAAGGAGTACATATTATGTTACGGTTCTTTTTTGCCCTGTGCGCGGCGAAGCTGTCCAGGATAGCGATCAAAGTCCTCGGCCGCTTTACCCACACCTCCGGCACCAATTTCCCCGGAGTCGTCGCGATGAAGCTCTGTCCGGACTTCCTCGACAGAGTCGCCAAACCGGAGACCATCGCCTGCGTTACGGGCACCAACGGCAAGACTACGCTCTGCAATATGATCTCCGACATCCTTGAGGACAACAACTACTCGCTGCTGAGCAACAGATTCGGATCCAACCTCGATACGGGTCTCGCGACGAGTCTGGCACTTGACGCCACCCTCGGGAACAAATCGAGATCAAAGATCGCGGTCTTCGAGGTCGACGAGCGCAGCGCCATAAGGGTCTATAAACACGTTAAGCCCGACTATTTCATCTGCACCCAGCTGGCGAGGGACTCCAACCGGAGGAACGCCCACCCCTACTACATCGCGGACATAATAGAGCAGGGCCTTCCGGATACCACACGCATGATCCTGAACGCCGACGACATCATCAGCGCTTCCCTTAAGAAGGACAATCCGAGAGTCTACTACGGCATCGGAAAGCAGCCCGGCGACACAGCCGAGCTCAGGAATCTGATAAACGACGTTCAGATCTGCCCGAACTGCCACAGCAACATCGAATACGAATACGTCCGCTATAACCATATCGGCAAATTCAGATGTCCGGTCTGCGGGCTCGAGTCTCCGGCTCAGGACTATACCGTGACCGACATAGACTATGACAACTCCAGGATCAAAGTCTCCGGTCCCGACGGCGTGATGGATCTCAACCTCGTGTCCGACAGCATCTTCAATCTCTATGACGAGATCGCCGCGATCGCCTTCCTGAAGGACCTCGGGCTCTCCACTGAGGCTCTCGCGAAGACGCTGGACAAGACTAAGATCGTGGACAGCCGCTACAAGAAGGAGACCTACGAAGGCGTTACGGTCATCTCCAATATGGCCAAGGGCCAGGTCGCTACAGCCTGCTCCGTGGCATTCGACTACGTGAGCAAGCAGCCCAACGACAAGGAGCTCGTCATCATAATAGAAGATGCCCACAACGCCGGGAAATCCTCCGAGCCCTTCATGTATATCTACGATACCGACTTCGAGTTCCTGGCCAAGGACGACGTCGTGAACGTGGTCGCGGTCGGCGTGAGATCTCAGGACCTCTGCCTCAGGATGATGCTTGCCGGGCTTCCAGCCGAGCGCCTCAAACACGTGAAGACCGTTGACGAAGTCCCTGATCAGCTTCTCCTTAAGCCAGGGACCGACGTATACATCCTCTACGACAACTACGAGGTGGAGAAGAATGAGAAGACACGGGCTCTGATCAAAGCCCGTCTGGAAGGAGGAAAATAAAATGTCTGAGAAGAAAACGATCAGAATAGAAGTCCTCTTCCCGGAGGTCGCCTGCCTCTACGGAGACCTGTTCAACGTAAAATACCTCGCGTCCAGCATCGGAGAGTCAGGCGCGGAAGCCGAGGTCATAAACACGAGCCTCAAGGATAAGCCCGCGTTCGCGGATGGCAACGTGGATATGGTCTATATGGGGCCTATGCCGGAATACGCTCAGGAGCTCGCTCTGGAAGCGCTCAAGCCTTTCGCGGCGCGCATCCGCGAGCTGATCGACAAAGGCAAAGTCTTCCTGCTGACGGGAAACGCCTTCGAGCTCTTCGGTGAATACATAGAGCGCGATGACGGGAGCCGCATAGAATGCCTCGGCATCCACAAGGGCCATGCCGTCCGCCGCATGATGGCGAGATACAATTCACTCTACCTCGGGAAGTTCGGCGATATGGACATCATCGGCTTCAAGTCACAGTTCAGCAAGACCTATGACGTGCCGGACGCGAACGCTTTGTTCAGGACCGTGAGGGAGTGCGAGCCGGAAGACAGCGCGAGAGACGAGGGCGTCCGCATCCGGAACTACTTCGGCACCTATCTGCTTGGACCCTTCCTCATCGTCTGCCCCAACTTCACCAAATACGTCATGAAGCTCCTCGGGCTCGAAGAGCCGCGCCTCACCTACGAAGACTACGCGATGTACTGCTACGACGAGCGCATGAAGGACTTTCTGGATCCGACCAAGGATTTCCACTGACCGTGATCAAAGCGGGCCCGCCCGGCCTTTCGCGGGCCCTTATACAGGAGGAAAAGAATGAGCAGCAATACAGAAAGAAAGATCGACGCCGCGAAGGAGAGCAGGCTTGCCTACAGGCTCAGAGTTCTGAAGGACTCGAGCTTCAAGAAGCTCGATGAGGTCGTGACGCTCTGCCATCAGCAGTCCGGCAAGAGCAAAGCCTCCATCCTCCTCGACATGGTCCACTGCCTGCGCAAATTCGGCGCCGGCTACTACGACTATCTGATCTTCCAGATGTGGACTCTGAACGAGGCCCAGCGCGACACATACCTCACGCGCTTCAGGAGCAAGAAACTCATAGAGTTCGTGAACGACAAGAGCTATTCCCACATCTTCGACAACAAGGACGAGATGAACACGACCTTCCGCGACTATATCGGCCGCGAGTTCCTGATCGTCGCGGACTCGACCAGAGAGGACATTAAGGAGTTCTTCAGCAAGCGCGATAAGATCTTCTGCAAGATGAGGGATCTGGGCTGCGGCGACGGCGCCGAGAAGCTCTATACCAAGGACTTCGAATCCGCCGACGCCTTCTGCGACTACGTATATCAGAAGGGCTTCGCGACCCTGGAGGACGTGATCGAGAACCACCCCGTGCTCGCCGAGATCTATCCGGACGCGGTGAACACGATGAGGATGGTGACTTTGATCGGGGATGACGGAAAGCCCTACCTCCTCTACGCGGTCCTCAAGTTCGGCCGCGACGGGCGCATCGTCGACAACTACGGCGTCCAGAGCCCGATCGACCTCGAGACCGGAAAATACGTCTTCCCGGCTCACCCGGGCGACAGCTGCGACCACAGGAGCTTCACACATCACCCGACCACCGGAAAACCGCTGATCGGCCTCCAGGTCCCCTATTTCGAGGAAGCCAAGGCCATGGTCCTCAAGGCCGCGATGGTCGTTCCCCAGGTCCGCTACGTGGGCTGGGACGTCGCTATCACACCGACCGGCCCTGCCATCATCGAGGGCAACAACTACACCGCCCACGACTTCGTCCAGCTGCCCTTCCAGACCCCGGACAAGATCGGCACCATGCCCCTCATCCAGAGCATCGTCCCGAGCTTCAAGTGCTGAACGGGGAGCTATAACACCCATATGTTATAAGTATCATAAGCCGTTACAAATAGTTTGACAATATAGCTCGATTCGAGTATACCAAAAGAAGAGGCAGGGGCGTCTTCAGGTGAATGTGCCTGAAGACGCCCTTCGTTTTTTAGGGGCCGGTATGCTGCCGGCCCGGCAAAAGGAGAATCGATATGTGCGGCATCGTTGGATATGCGGGCGCGCGGAAGGCCGCGCCGATACTGCTCGACGGACTTAAGAAGCTGGAATACCGCGGTTATGACTCCTGCGGCCTCGCGGTGATGGCCGGAGCGGAGATCACTGTGAGCAAAGTGACCGGCCGGATCGCGAATCTCTGCGAGAAGACATCCGATGGCGAATCTGTCCCGGGTACGACCGGCATAGGCCATACCCGCTGGGCCACCCACGGCGCTCCGACCGAGGAGAACGCCCATCCTCATCTCAGCAACGACGGCAGGTTCGCCGTGGTGCATAACGGCATAATAGAGAACTATTTGACCCTCCGTGAGGAACTGACCCGCGAAGGCTACCGGTTTGAGAGCGAGACTGACACCGAAGTCATAATCAATCTGATCCAGGCCTGCTACACCGGAAACATGCGTGCGGCTTTGATCAAAGCCGCCAACCGCCTGCGCGGATCCTACGCGCTTGGCGTCATCTGCAGTGAGGAGCCCGGTAAGATCTACGCCGTCCGGGAGTCCAGCCCTCTCATACTCGGGCTCGGCGTCGGAGAGAACTTCTTCGCTTCGGATGTGACCGCCCTGGTGAACCACACGCGGAACGTGATATATCTTGAAGACGGCGAGTTCGCTGAGCTCGCCGGAGACTCGGTCTCCATCTTCGACTGCCTGGGGAAGACCGTCGACAAGAAGGTCACCCGAGTGCTCTGGGACGTTCAGGCCGCCGAAAAAGGCGGATACGAGCACTTCATGCTGAAGGAGATCATGGAGCAGCCCGGAGCCGTAAGAGCCGCTTCCGCGCCGAGGATAAAGAACGGGAGCGTAGAGTTCGAGGAGCTCTCCCTTACCGCAGCAGACCTGGGCAATATCCGCAAGATCATGATCACCGCCTGCGGGAGCGCGTACTACGCGGGCTGCGCGGGAAAATACGCACTCGAAAGGCTGTCCGGCATACCCGTCGAGATCCAGCTCGCGAGCGAACTGCGGTACGGGGAACCTTTGATCGATGAGACCACGCTGCTGATCGCGATCTCCCAGTCCGGCGAGACCGCCGACACCATAGCAGCGCTGAAGGAGTGCAAGGCGCGCGGAGCAAGAACGCTCGCAATAGTGAACGTCGTCGGGAGCACCGTCGCCAAGCTCGCTGACGATACGGTCTACACCTGGGCGGGCCCCGAGATAGCTGTGGCGACCACGAAGGGATATACCACCCAGGTCACAGTGCTCTATCTCCTGGCGATCCGCTTCGGCGAGCTTCTGGGCCGCCTTCCCGAGGGAAGCCGCAGCCTGACAAAGTCCGTCCAGTCGCTTCCCCGTAAGATCCAGCAGGCCATCGACATGAACTCCTCCATTCCCGAGCTCGCGAAGAAATACCACACCGCAAGGACGCTCTTCTTCATCGGCCGGAACACCGACTATGCGGTCGCCCTCGAGGGCGCCCTCAAGATGAAGGAGATATCCTATCTGCACGCGGAGGCCTACGCGGCCGGAGAACTGAAGCACGGGACGATCGCTTTGATCGAGGAACACACGCCGGTCATCGCCCTCGCCTGCAACCCCGACATCATGGAGAAGACGCTGAGCAATATCGTCGAGGTGAAATCCAGGGGTGCCGAAGTCCTGGCTCTGACCTTCCGCGACAACCAGAAGATCCTTTCCGTCGCGGACGACCTTTTGTTCATACCGGACGTCGATCCTCTGTTCTCCGCCGTTGTCGAGATCGTGCCGCTTCAGCTCCTCGCCTACCACGTCGCTAAGGAGAACGGCTGCGACATCGACAAGCCCAAGAATCTGGCTAAATCTGTAACAGTCGAGTAGAATACCGGAGGCATTCAGCATGACCGAAAAGATCCTGGTCCTCGATTTCGGAGGGCAGTACAACCAGCTCATCGCGAGACGCGTCCGTGACCTCGGCGTCTACGCGGAGATAAAACCATACAGCGGTATAACGCCTGAGGGCATCGCAGCAGAGGGCTATTCCGGCATAATCTTTACCGGCGGGCCGAACAGCGTCTATGATTCCGCGTCGCCTCATTACGACCCGGCGGTGCTTAGCCTCGGCATCCCTATCCTTGGGATCTGCTACGGCGATCAGCTTATAGCATACATGGCGGGTGGGCGCGTATCGTCGGCCGAGGATTCGAGCGAATACGGGAAGACGACCCTGAATGCCGATACCGACTGCGCCCTGTTTACCGGCATCCCCGAAGTGAGCGTATGCTGGATGAGCCATACCGACTATATAGACATCGTCCCGCCCGGGTTCACCGTCGTCGCCCGGACCGCCAAATGCCCCTGCGCAGCGATGGCTGACGACAGCCGCCGGCTCTACGGAGTGCAGTTCCACCCCGAGGTCACCCACACAGAATACGGAAACGCCATACTTAAGAACTTCCTCTTCTCGGTCTGCGGATGCGAGGGCGTCTGGAGCGCCGAGAACTACGCGGATGCCGCGATCAAAAGCTACGCAGAGAGTCTCAGCGGGAAGAAAGTCCTCCTCGCCCTCTCGGGCGGCGTCGACTCCTCTGTCTGCGCCATGCTGCTGCACGAGGCCGTAGGCGAAAACCTGACATGTGTTTTCGTTGACCACGGGCTTCTCAGAAAGGGTGAAGCCGATCTCGTGGAAGCCGCCTTCCGCGGAAGGCTCGGAATGAACCTTATCCGCGTCGACGCCGGGAAACGGTTCCTCGATAAGCTTTCGGGCGTGACCGACCCCGAGCGGAAGCGCAAGATCATAGGCGAGGAGTTCATCCGCGTCTTCGAGGAGGAAGCGCGCAAGATCGGCCACGTCCACGCCCTCGCGCAGGGCACCATCTACCCCGACGTCATCGAAAGCGGAAAGGGTGACTCCGCAGTGATCAAAAGCCATCACAACGTCGGCGGTCTCCCGGACGTGATCTCCTTCGATGAGATCGTAGAGCCGCTCAGAGATCTGTTCAAGGACGAAGTCAGAAGCGTCGGCCGTCTTCTCGGTCTCCCTGAGGAGCTCGTGAGCCGCCAGCCCTTCCCGGGCCCCGGCCTCGCCGTCCGTGTGATCGGTGAGATAACCGAAGAAAAGATCCGCATCCTCAAGGACGCGGACGCGATATTCCGCGAGGAGTTAGACAAGCTCCCTGCGGGCGAAAGGCCCTCCCAGTATTTCGCGGTCCTTACCGACTCCAGAAGCGTCGGCGTTAAAGGCGACGCCCGCACCTACGGCTATACCGTCGCGCTCCGCGCAGTCACGACCGACGACTTCATGACGGCGGAATGGTCCCGCCTGCCCTACGAACTCCTCGAAACAGCCAGCTCGCGCATAACCAACGAAGTCGCCGGTGTCTCCCGCGTAGTCTACGACATCTCCTCCAAACCTCCCTCGACCGTGGAATGGGAGTGATACCCATTGAAAACGAGTGCAAAGCACGAAGTTTGAAATGCCGGTATCACCCCTGTCAGGATTGCCCGAGAGAGCAAGCCCAAGGGGGCGCAGCTCGATTCGGGAACCGCGGGACGGCTGAGTAGCCCCCCCACCGCAATCTACGGCTGGGAGTGATGTTCGTGAGGACAAGCCTGTAGGCCATCTGCTCCAAAATGGTGAATTCTTGTAGGCCTTCCCGGGGAAATAGCATGATGGCCTACAAAACCCGAGCTCTGATCCGGCATCCCTGTAGGCCATCTGCTCCAAAATGGTGAGTTCTTGTAGGCCTTCCCGGGGAAATAGCATGATGGCCTACAAAACCCGAGCTCTGATCCGGCAATCCTGTAGGCCATCTGCATCAAAATGGTGAATTATTGTAGGCCTTCCCGGGGAAATAGCATGATGGCCTACAAAACCCGAGCTCTGATCCGGCAATCCTGTAGGCCATCTGCATCAAAATGGTGAATTCTTGTAGGTCTTCCACGAAAAATGGCACGCTGGCCTACAAAACCAGGGCTCTGATCAGACATGCGGATACGTATTGAAAGTTCGGATCGAAAAAGCCGCGGATCAGATCTGATCCGCGGCTTTGCTTAATTCGTGACTGTCTTACTTATCCGAGCGAGTATGTATTACTCGCCGTATACTTTTATCACCGCGTCGGACTGGTCCATTACATGCTTTATCTGTGCATCCGGGATCAAAGAGGGTCCGCCCATAGTCAGGCTGTTAAAGGCTCCTGACTCTTTTACCCATTTAAGGGCATATGCGTTATTGGCCGATTTGTCGGTGCAGAGAAGGACAGGTGCTCCTGTCTGCGCAGCCACCGCGCCGCCGGAAAGACCGTCCGGGAAAGATAAGCCGTAAACCAGTACCGCGTTCTGCCGATTCCCCGGGAAGAACTTTTCCGCTACCATATAGGAAGTCTCGTATCTGTTCGCACCGCTTAAGCGCTCGATGTCTTCCGCGGGGATATAAGCCGCCAGTTCCGTTTCGACCCCTGCGCTGACTGCCCCGGTCCCTCCTACGATGCATGCGTAGTTCGGGCTGATGAATGTGAGATATTCCTTCTGACTTTCGTTAATAGTTTTACCTACAAGGAGTATGGGCCTGCAGACGGAACTCGTGGAAAGAGCGTCCGGGAAGTCTGTGCCGGAGCATACCAGAATCTGCCCTGCGTAAGCGCTGTCGATGCTGTTCGCCTCCTGAAGGATCAGTACATTGGTATCATATCTGTTCTTACCGCCGAGGCGGACCACGTCATATCCCGCTGAGCTCAGCATCGCTTCGAATCCCGCGGATACGGCACCTTCTCCGCCCAGGAGGTATACCTTGCCGCCGGCCTCCACGTTAGTCTGAATATATCCGAATACTTTCTCTTCAACGCTGGGCTGAACCAGAAGTATCGGTGCGTCAGCGACCGCGGCCAGATAGCTGCCGGAAAGCGCGTCAGCGAATTCTCTTCCGTCCGCGACGATGACGACGGGCAGCTTCTCCGCTCCCTTCAGTTCCTTAAAGTAATCTGCTGCGCCGAAAGCGGTCTCATAGCGGTTCGGACCGAAAACGCGATAATGATCCGCGGCTATTCCCTCCAGCATGGCTTCTGAAGTCTCGGCGCCTAAAGAGTCTCGTACGATGCCCCCCTCCACATATCCTTCTTCCGGAAGAATTACCTTGTAGGCTCCCAGGATGCCTCCGTCGGCTCTGATGCCTCCGGCATAGCCTGAATGAGTGTTGCTTCCCTTGCCGTAGACCATCGTGTTTGCTCCGACCAGGGTGAGGCTACCCCTCACGTAGATCCCGTGAGCGTCATATCCGCCCTCTCCGATGGCTTTGATCTCGGTATCTCCCTTCACAACCATGTCGGCCAGGCAGGTCATACCCGCTCCGTGAGCGTCAGGCGCAGAGCAGTGTACCGTTGCCAAAATGTCGCTGAGCGTTACCTTGGATTCTCCGGGAGTATAGTTGATCTCTATCCCGTGGCATCCGTATGCCCCCTCTGAGGTGCTTTTCACATCTATGACTATGTCAGACTCGCTTACGTTCCAGTCATTTGCGCCGTTTCCGGTCATGATGCCGTATGCAGCCTCGCCGCAGGATGAAACTTCAATATCCAGGCTCACACCGCTCATTTCAAGGCCATTTTGGATGTTTGCTCCTATTCCGCCTATATCGGTAGACTTGGTCTTGATGTTAATTGTGCTTCCACTGAAATCTGCGGTATCTTGCACAAATATGCCGTAGGGCCAGTCTTCTCCTTCCGACTCGACCCGGACTTCTGTGTCTGTCAGGGTAAGGCCTTTCAACGCCTCTATGCCTATAGCCCTTCCCGTACCCTCGCCCTGCACATCGGTCGTGACCTTGCCGCCGGTGATGTTCACAGGGATCAGACTCTGTATGCCGCAGGCATTTCTTCCTATGGCGGTAAGGTCCAGAGTGGCGTCTTTGGAATCAAGTTCCGCTCCTTCCGCCACATTGTTGACCTTTATGCCGATGGCCTCCCTGCCTCCGTAAGCCTTAGGCGAGATGGTTCCTCCCGTAACGTTTGCGTTGTCGAGTCTGAGCCCGTATGCAGAGGAATCCGCGCCGCTCGTCACATTGATGTCTATGGTGCCGTCAGACATGATAAACCGTGCGTCCTCACCTGAAACGTCCAGCCCATAAGCGTATCCGGTTTCTGCCGTTACGGTCCCGCCGATGGTCCCGCCCGAAATACCGGCTGTCTGGCAGGTGATCCCTACTGCTCTCTTTTTGCCGCTCAGCGTCATATTCACCTTGCCGCCGGTCATATTGAAAGAGCTGCCGTTAAAATCGTTCCGGTAGAATCCAAAAGCCAGATCCAATAGACCGGTTGCCTTCAGGGTGAGGTCTCCGCCTGTGATGTCCGCGTTCTGAGCCTTTACGGCAATGCCGTCATCACCTTTTACTTCTGCTGAGATCGTGCCGCCTTTCACGACGAATCTTCCGCTATCAGCACCTTCGCAGATAATGCCGTAGGCTGTTCCGCTTCCGGTTTCCGCGTAGGCGTTCAGAATTCCGCCGTCCATGAGGAATCCGTGGTTCGCGAACACAGCGCCGTTTTCCCCCGCGTCATTCACCATCTTCGCGTTCACCGTGCCGCCGTGCTGCGTATAGTGTGAAGCCGCTATGCCGAAGGCCCAGTTTCCGCTGGCGGTCCTGTCAACGATGATGGTCCCGCCTTCAACGGTCAGGCTGTTGCCCGCGCCCTGCATGTCGATACCGTTGGTGATCGCAAGCTTTCCGGAGTCTGCACCTTTGATGGTCAGAGCGGAGCTGCCGTATAAAGCCCTAATGGCGTCCACCGTCACATCGTCTCCGGCCGCCAGTACTATAGTGGTCCCTCCGGCAGGGACCATGTAGACGTGGCCCGCCTCAAGCGTCGAGGCCTGCACCTCGCCTTCCGGAAGGGTTACCTGATCCGATGCGTATACCGACCCGCTTACTGCCGGCATCAGCGTTAAGACCATTGCCAGCGCCAGCATCAGGATCATCAGCAGGCTGATCGTTTTTTCAAATCTCTGTCTCATCACGGCTCTCCTCCTTTCCCGTTTATAACTGTTATTCCCTCCTAATTTCCGCGCTTTCTCAGCTTGAGAAGCAGCAGGAGCAGGATCGCAAGAAACGCGCCGCCGAACATCAGGAGCGGTTTCTTCAGATCGGTATCGTCCCCTGTCGGGGGCTCACCGTTCTTGTAGTTTTTGATCACGACGGTCTTCCCGTCCCCGTAGGCCACCGAAGCGTTGAGCGCGTTCGTGGCATCGTCGGCCCTGGTCACTGTGACTGTGACCTTATGCTCCGCCGCGTCGTAAGTCATCCCCGCTTCATTCCCCGGAGTCTCCGTAACGATATATTCATAGGTCCCGGCCTGCTCGAACGCGATCGGCCCGAAGCTTCCCGTCTGAGCCTGCCTGGTGAGGACGAGCTCGTCCGTCTTCGGCATCGGAGCGTCCTGAGAGGCCGCAGTGAGTTTAACGATGAATCTGTCCGCGTCCTGCCATTCTCTTCCCTGCAGGAGCTTGCTGACCTCGATCTGCGCCTTCGCGGGAGAATAGGTGTTAGTTATGATCAGGCTTCCCGATCCGTCATAGCTTGCCTCAGCCTCGAGGCTGTAGGACGTTAGCAGATAGTCGCCTTCGTTCTCCACAGTCTTCTCTTCGGTGACGGTCACGACGACCCTGTGCGGAGTCGTATCGTAGGAGACTCCCGGCACTCCGTCGTTCACCTCGGTGATCGTATATTCATAGGTCCCCGGCTCGCGGTAGAGGATCTCGGGGAACACGGCGGTCTTTGCGCTCTCGGTCGCGACAGCAGTCGCGGAGTCCGGCATCGGCGCGCCATGCGTGACCGCTTCGAGAACAAAGGTGAAGCTCCGGGCCTTGCCCCAGTCGTTGAATTCCTTCTTCGCCTCCAGCTCTATCGTCGCTGTGCCCGGCTCCTCGCGTTCCCTGTTCACCAGATTCAGCTCCGCCACGTCCTCGCCGTCAAGCGGCAGGGTCACATAGAACGGATCTGCCGGTTTCTTCACCTTGTCGTTCGGCTCCTCTATCACCAGATATGTGCCGTAGGGCAGCTCTATCGCGGCGTAGCCGGTGTTGTCGGTAGTCATGGTGCCGGCGAGATTTTCGGAAACTGCGTAGTCCGCGATCTCACTGTCTGTCGGGATATCGCTCACGGGCTTTCCGGTGACGTCGTATACCGAGAACACGATGCCTTCAAGAGGCTTCCCGGACTCTTCCTCCGTCTTGTAGATGTGCAGGCCGGACTCGACGTCTCTCGTGAACACGAAGGAATCCTCCGCCTTGATCCTGGTCTCGCCCTCAGCGACGCCCACGAGCGACTGGGAAGCGTCATAGCCGCCCTCCGGCTCATAGAAGTAGACGCCCTTATCCAGCTCCTGAGTTCCCTCGACGGTCACGGTCACCGTCTCGTCGTATTTGGCTTTGATCGTGGTGCTGTACTGCGTCTCGCCCGTAACGTCTATCGTCTTAGTCTCGGTCGGAGAGGAGATCGTGATCGTGACGTTGTCGGCCGCCGCCGCGCCGTGATTGAGCATGATGTTCAGGCCGACGCTGTATGTTCCGTCTCCCTGATCGGCCGCGCCGGTCCGGGATATCTTGACGTCAGATATAACGGACTGGTTATCCGCAGCCTCCACTCCCGGAAGCGCGATCAGATAGTCGAAGAGCGCGGTCACTCTCTCATCCGCGTCCTCATCATAAGCCCAGTCGCGGTAGTTGTTCGCGTTCCACCAATACCAGAGCTCGTTGCGGTAGTCGTGGTAAGAGGTGATCAAAGGCCTGTTGCCGCCCGCCTTATAGGCGATGGCGTTTGCCGTATATCCGTAAGAGGTGTCGGCGGAGATCTGGCCGTTGGTCATTTTGTTGGAATAATACCAGATCGCGAACTGAACCGCGGCGACGACGTCAGACCTGTCGAGCTCGTCCGCGCACTCAACGCCGGCAGCCTTGAGAGCCGCCTTCATCTCATCGAGGGGCACGAAGGGATAGGAGTTCAGCACGATCGCCCTGATCTTGGATGCCTGGAAGGAATTGTAGTAGGTGCAGTCCTCCAGGTTTATCCTCTTATAGTGCGCTTTGAAAACGGTCGGCTCCCGCTCGTCGCAGCAGTATGTGAGTTCGTAGTTGTTGTTTCCGTAGGAATACTCACCGTCCGGAATAATGGAAGTCGCGTCTCCTGAAACATCCGCTATCATGAGCGTACATGGCATGTCCAGATCCTGCGAAGAGTGCATGCTCAGCTCATAGGCGAGATAATACGCCTTGGAGATCATGAGTATCTGGTAGTTGTACTCATTGGTGCTGGGCGTGAGCGGATACGCTTCCGTCCCGAACGTCGTTCCGAGCGTGTCGGTGAGCTTGGCCAGAAGAGCCGGGTCTATCTGCCCCTTCTGCTCTTCGGTCAGCGCGTCATAGGCCGCCTGAGCCTCAGCCCGTTTGGCGAACATGTCTTCCACATAGGCCTTATAGCCTGCCTGGGCGGCTTCGTGCTCCGATACGCTCTCGGGGTTTCCCGCGTCATAAGTGGTGGTCACGGTGAATTCACCGCGCTTGTTCTGCATCTGCTGAAGCGAGTCTATCCCCTCCAGAAGGGCGGTCACTTCTTCGACCGGGTCGCTATCCCCTTCAGCAAAAACACCTGCCGCCATGCCGCCGTTCAGCATCAAAAGCAAACATATCGCCGAGATCATAACCGGCCTGATAATTCCACGTATTCTGCGCATTGCTCCATTCCCCTTTTTCGCATAATGAGCTTTGGATTAGTCAATATAAATATACCAATTTATATGCTTTAATGCAATAAAATCCGCCCCGCAGTGTGGTATCATGATACAAACTTTAGATAAACTTTGATCAGGCAGCAGGAGGTCTACCCATGCCGATAATGACCATAACAACTCTTAAGAACAAGAGTCCGGAAGACAAGGCAAAACTCGCGAAGGAGCTCACAGAGGAAATCCATGCCGTAACGAAGCTTCCGTACAGCATAATCCGCGTGATATTCAGGGAGATCCCCTTCGGCTCCTACGCGGTCGCCGGAGAAATAATTGAACCTGACGCGGACGGTCAGGTTCAGGATGACGATACTTTTCTTCGCATTCTTCTCATCACAGGGCGCACAGCGGCGGAGAAGGAGAACATCTCCGAGCATCTGGCGGCTGTGATCAGAAGAAACCCCGCGTTTTCCGGCGGGGCGATCAGAATTATTATTGAGGAGACTCCGGAGGAGAACTTCTACCGCTCCAACGTGAGACCCTAGAGCACAGTTACTTATATATATCGCTTCTGTGCCCTATTGAAAGCGCGAGTATTACCAAAATGTCATCCTCGATCAGGCAAATAATGCGGTAGTCACCTATTCGATACCGCCATTTTCCGCTTTGATTGCCTGTCAGTCCTTTCCCGTGGGCTCTTGGGTCCTCGCAGTCGGCAAGATTCTTCGCTATCCACGCTTTGATCATTTTCTGCGTGTATCGGTCGAGCTTTTTGAACTCTTTGTCAAATCTTGCCGTAGTTTCAATCCTATAACTCATAGATCGCATTCCTTCCAGAGTTCGTCTATCGGACGACTCCTTTTTCCGTCAGCGACATATTCGTTATATGCTTCTTCTGCAAGGCTAATATCGTATTCGTCTTCTATTTTCTCAAAAAGTGCTCCTTTAAAAGCTTCTGCCAAAGAAACCGCATGGAGCTTTGCGTAGCTCTCCGCCAGCCTTCTTTCATCATCTGTCAACCGTATTGAAAAAGCCATATCAGAACACCTCCTCCCGCAGTACATTGTACTATTCCTCGAGAGCCTTTGTCAATTGCTATTCGGCCCGGAGCAGATGGTATTCCATCACCTGCTCCTTGCAGTTGAAGTTCTCTATCTTCAGATAGTGCTCGGCGCAATCGATCAAAGCTTCCGCGGGAAGCAGTCCCACGACTTCGCTCCCGGCTATGCCGACGCCGTGCTCGGCCGCGAGGTCTTTGATCGCGTCGAAAGCCTGGTATAGCGGTGTACCGCAATAGTTCACCATATTCATCGACACCTGGGCGAGACCGCGGTCCTCGAGCATCACGCCTATCGCCTTGCAGTAGGGAAACCCGCCGGAAGACGCGCGGATCTTCTTCGCGATCTCCTTCGCGAGCTCAAGGTCGTCCGTATCCAGATTCACGTTGAAGGCGACGAGCGGAAAGCGCGCTCCGACAGCCGTGACGCCCGCGGTGGGATGGATCTTCCTCTCGCCGAAGTCGGGCGCCCAATCCTCTTCGAGGAGCTTCTCGGGCATGCCCTCAAACTCGCCCTTTCTCACCGCTGCAAGGTTCCGGCGCTCCGGTCTGCTGGCGGAATCCTCATAGAGGAATACCGGTATCCCGAGCTCCTCCCAGAGCCTCCTGCCGACGCGTTTGGAAAGCTCTACGCACTCCTCCACGCTTATATTCATCGTGGGAACAAAAGGCACGACGTCCGTCGCCCCCATCCTGGGGTGCTGGCCGACGTGCTTATTCATATCTATCTTTTCCGCCGCGAGGCCGGTGAGCTTCACCACAGCTTCTTCCAGCGCTTCGGGCGATCCGACCATCGTGAAAACGCATCTGTTGTGGTTGCCGTCGGTCTGCGCGTCCAGAAGAGTGCAGCCCGGCGCCGAACTCGCCGCGTCCACAAGAGCCTGATATACCTCAGGGTCCTTATCACGGCTCACGCTGAAATTCGGTATGCATTCAACGAGTTTATTCATTCTGAAACTCCTTATTCGTAAACTGCGCCATTCTTAACGGCTTTGCTCACCAGATTGCTGCCCATGCGGTAGCAGATGAACGGAAGGTCAGGCGCGTCCCAGATGACAAGGTCCGCCTGCTTGCCGGGCTCGATCGTCCCGATCCGGTCCGCGCGCCCGATCGCCGCAGCGCCGTTTAGAGTAACTGCAGTCAGGACTTCCTCAGGCGTCATCCGATACTTCAGGCAGCCCACGTTTATCACGAACTGCATATTGTTCGCGGGGCATGATCCCGGGTTGAAGTCCGTCGCCATAGCGACCGGGACTCCGGCATCTATCATGCCTCGCGCGTTCGCGTAGTCCGCTCCGAGATAGAAGCTCGTGCACGGAAGAAGGCAGGCTATCACGCCGCCTCTCGCGAGCCTTTCGATCCCGGCGGCGTCGGCCATGATCAAATGCTCCGCGGACACCGCGCCGACCTCCTCAGCCGCAGCGGTACCTCCGATATCGCAGATCTCGTCGGTGTGGATCTTGCATCCGAGCCCGTGAGCTTTCGCTGCCTCAAGTATCCTGACGGACTCATCCGCCGTGAACACTCCCTGCTCGCAGAAGACGTCGCAGTACTCAGCCAGGCCCTTCTCCGCGACCTCCGGGATCAGATCATCGCAAAGCAGTTTCACATACGAATCGCGGTCCTCACGGTACTCCTCGGGCAGAGCGTGAGCCCCCATGAACGTTGGGACGAGCTCAACGGGTCCCTTCCCGTTCAGCCTGCGCATCACCTCAAGCTGTTTCATCTCGGTCGCGCGCTCCAGACCGTAGCCGCTCTTGGCCTCGCAGGTCGTAACGCCGAAGGAGAGCATCTCTCTCAGCACCTTCTCGGCTTTCTCCTCGAGCTCCTCCTCCGAAGCAGCTCTGGTCGCGCGGACGGTCGAGAGGATCCCTCCTCCCGCCTCGAGGATCTCAAGATATGTCCTGCCCTTCAGCTTCTGATCGAGCTCGTTCTGCCTCCAGCCGCCGAATATCAGATGCGTATGCGCGTCCACAAGTCCCGGAGTGACAAGGCGTCCCCCGGCGTCGATGACGAGGCGATCGTCCGTCACCTCGGGAGGTTCACCCGTTCCGACCTCGGTTATAATACCGTTCCGAGCCAGTACATAAGCATCCTTCATGACACGGACGCAGCCGCCCTGCTTACTGCCTGAGGCGGCCGACGTGCCCGTAGGAGTCGCGAGCACTCCGATGTTCTTTATCAAAAGGTCGCCGTTCATCGCTTCACCCTATTTCAGCGCCGCGAAGGCGGCTTTGATCACTTCGTCGTCGGCGATCTCGGGGAGCGTGATGTGGTCATGCCCGGCGTACATATGGTTGTACTCCTCCGCGACGGTCAGGGCGTTCTCGTTCCTCGCCCAGGCGCGGCGCGCGACTCCGACCATCGTATCCCAGGGGATCGACATCCTGAGGATCGTGTCGACCCTCTCGGAGCCGTCCAGCACCATTCCGAAACCGCCGTTTATCGCGCGGCCTATGCCGGTTCCTCCGCCGTTATGAAGCGTGACCAGGCTCATTCCGCGGGCGGCGTTCCCGGCGTAGCACTGGGTCGCCATGTCGGCCATGATATTGGAGCCGTCCTTGATGTTGGAGGTCTCGCGGAAGGGCGAATCCGTTCCGCCCGTATCGTGGTGGTCGCGTCCGAGCATTACGGGCCCGATCTCGCCGTTCCTTATCATCTCGTTGAATTTGAGCGCGATGTTCATGCGGCCCATCGCGTCCTGATAGAGGATGCGGCATTTCGTGCCTACGACCATCTTGTTCTTTCCGGCGTCGCGGACCCAAACGTAGTTGTCATAGTCCTGGTAACGGCGGTTGTGAGCAAAGATATATTCCGCGGCGGCGCGGTCGGTCGCCTCGAGGTCCTCGTCCTTTCCGGACAGGCAGCACCATCTGAAGGGTCCGTATCCGTAGTCGAAGAGCCTGGGTCCCAGGATATCCTCGACGTAGGACGGGAAGACGAATCCGTCAAGGTCGTTCCTTCCGTTCCTGCAGACTTCGGTGACGCCGGCGTCGAACACAGCTTTCAGGAAGCTGTTGCCGTAGTCGAAGAAATACGTTCCCCTCTCGTGGAATCTGACTATCATCTCGTAGTG
>Ga0079305_1002020_pt1 | contig 20590 bp, 15 predicted proteins | sample LMS_cellobiose_e_FD_79183 | JGI IMG/M metagenome (GOLD analysis project Ga0079305, IMG submission 79183) | Rumen-fistulated moose microbial communities from Alaska, USA - LMS_cellobiose_enrichment | ecosystem: Host-associated > Mammals > Digestive system > Stomach > Rumen fluid ... | reverse complement strand
TATCGCCCTCGGAGAGGAGTCTGTCCGCCTTCGTCGCTTCGGAACTGTTCACGTATACGATGCCGCGGCGGATCGCTTCCTGGACGGTCCCGCGCGAAAGGTGAAATGCAGCGCCCGCAACGTTATCGAGACGGAGGCTTGCGACCGTATCGCGGATCTCCTCCGGTGCGGATCCGGCCGTTTTCAGGCAGCCGATCGGCAGGACCTCCGTCGTGACGCTTTCCCTTCCGACGGACGTATACTCGCGCGCGAGATAGTCCGCCATTTCGGCAAGAACGATGACGTCGGTCGTCTGGCCCGTCTCGTCCGGCTCGCCGACGAGGATATCTCCCGTAAGGGAGCGGTCGATCCCGAGCGCCATCAGGCTTCCGAGATAGTCGCGGTGGGTCAGCTCCCCTGCGCCGCGCTTCGTCCGCACGCGGAGAACGGCGAACGGTCCTGCCGTTTCCGTCCTGCCGGAACGGTCGGGAGCCCCGTCCGCTTCGCCGGACGCTTTCTCCTCTTTTTCCCATTCCGCCTTCGCTTCCGCATCGGGGAAAACGAGAAGCACACACCGTTCGGCATCTTCGTATCCGCCCCGGAACGCGAATACTGCCTTTCTTGCGATCGCGGCGCGTTCCAGAACCGCCTTTTCGTGGACGTCGAGAAACGCGGTGTGGGCGATCCGGTTTCGCGTTTCCGCCTCCCGGATGCGGTCCGAAAGCGAGGCGATCAGAAGCTCTTCTTTTTTCTCCAAAGCACGCCTCCTTCCGTTTTCCGGACTACCGGACGACCGAGAGGATGAGCGGCGTCTCTTCCGGCTTCTCCTTCGCGAGCTCCGTCGCGTCGAGGATCATGAACATCGCCTTGACGAGGTCCTTCTGTTTTCCGCAGGAGTAGAGCGTCGCGAGTTTTTCGCCCTTCGCGATATGGTCGCCGCGCTTTTTCCAGAAGCGGATCCCGGCCGTCATATCGATCGGGTCGCTCTTCTTCGAGCGTCCCGCACCGATCGTGAGGCTTGCGAGACCGATCTGTTCGGTGTTGAAGCGGCTGATCCAGCCCGATTCGCCCGCAATGACGTCGAGTTCGGAATCGGCCGTCGGGAAGAGCTTCGGATCGTCGATCCAGCGGACGTTGCCGCCCTGGGCCTTTACCATCGCACGGAACGTTTCGAACGCTTTTCCGCTTTCGATCGCGTCCCTCGCGGCGGCCTCGCACTCCGCAAGCGTTCCCTTCCCCGCGAGCTCGAGCATATACGCCGATACCGCGACGCAGAAGTCGCGGAATTCCTTCGGTCCCTTCCCGCGGAGCGTGTCGATCGCTTCGACGACCTCGAGGGAGTTTCCGACCGCGGAGCCGAGCGGCTGGTCCATATCGGTAATAAGCGCCATCGTCTTCTTTCCGGCGTCTTTTCCGATCCCGACCATCGTTTCGGCGAGCTTCTCCGCGTCCTCCTTCGTCTTCATAAACGCGCCGCTTCCACACTTCACGTCGAGGACGATGACGTCGTCGTTCGCGGCGAGCTTTTTACCCATAATGGAGCTGACGATGAGCGGCATCGAACCGACCGTTCCCGTCACGTCGCGGAGCGCGTAAAGGAGCTTGTCGGCCGGGGCGATGTCCTTCGACTGACCCGCAATCGCGATCCCGGTTTCGTTCACGATCTTCTCGAATTCATCCACCGGAATATTCGTGCGGAAGCCCTCGATCGATTCGAGTTTGTCGATCGTCCCTCCCGTAAAGCCGAGTCCGCGGCCCGAGAGCTTCGCCACCTTCAGGCCGGAGGCTGCGACGACCGGTCCGACGACGAGGCTCGTCTTGTCGCCGACGCCGCCGGTGGAGTGTTTGTCGGCGCGGAGGCCCCTGATCGACGGGAATTCGAGCGTCTTTCCCGAATCGCGGATCGCGAAGGTCAGCTCCTTCGTCTCGTCCGCGTTCATTCCCCTGAGATAGACCGCCATCAGAAATGCGGACATCTGGTAATCGGGGATTTCGCCCTTCGTGTATTCTTCGATCATCCAGCGGATCTCCTCCGCCGTGAGGACGCCTCCGTCCCGCTTCCTTTCGATCAGTTCGACCATGCGCATATTCGTTTCTCCTGTCTATTTCCCTTCAAGAGCCTTGACGGCCTTTACGACGCGGCTCGTTCCGAGGCGGTCTGCACCGGCTTTCAGGAATTCCTCCGCGGCTCTGAGGTCCGGAATTCCGCCGGCCGCTTTGATGCGGACATCCGGGCCGACGTTCGCCTTCATCAGACGGACATCCGCAAGCGTCGCGCCGCCTCCGCCGAAGCCGGTCGACGTTTTGATGAAGTCCGCACCGGAGCGCGTCACGATCTCGCACATCTTCTTCTTTTCGGCTTCGGACAGGAAGCACGTCTCGACGATGACCTTGAGGATTCGCTCGCCGCACGCCTCCTTGACCGCACGGATCTCGCGGAGGAGGTCCTCGTAGCGGCCGGCCCTGACCCAGCCGATGTTGATGACCATATCGATCTCATCCGCGCCGTTTCCGAGCGCATCGCGCGTCTCGAAGACCTTGACGGCCGTCGTCGCGTATCCGTTCGGGAAGCCGATGACCGTACAGATCGGAAGCTTCCGTTCCGCTTCGCCCGTCCGTACCTTTTCCGCAGCGTACTCCGCCGCCTGTTTCACAAAGGACGGCGGGATGCAGCAGGACGCGCAGCCGTACCGCACCGCGTCATCCACGACCGTGCGGATTTCATCCCACGTCGCCGTCTGGGCGAGCAGGGTATGGTCGCACGCCGCCAGAATCGTTTTCGTTTCCATCTCCGTTCTCCTTTCCGATCCGGCTTTACAGGCCGGATCCGTTCGCCGCCGGCACTGCGCCGGCCGGACGTTCCTCGCGCGTCTCCTCCCATGCGGCGGAGATCGCGTCGTCTTCGTACTGGCGCGTCCAGAGGTTGTAGTAGTGGCCTTTCCGCGCGATCAGCTCGTCATGGCGGCCCTGTTCGACAATCTTTCCGTCGGAGACGACGAGGATGATGTCGGCGTTCCGGATCGTCGAAAGGCGGTGGGCGATCACGATCGACGTACGCCCCTTGATGACCCTGTCGATCGCGGACTGGATCTTCTGTTCGGTGATCGTGTCGACGGACGCGGTCGCCTCGTCGAGGACCATGATCTTCGGATCCGCGAGGATCGCGCGTGCGAAGGAAATCAGCTGTTTTTCGCCGGTCGAGAGCATATCGCCGCCCTCGCCGACATCCGAATCGAGGCCCTTCTCCAGCCGCGCGACGACGCTGACCGCCGAAACGAGCCGGAGCGCGTTCCAGATTTCCTCCTCCGTCGCGTTTTCGTTCGCGTAGAGCAGGTTCTCACGGATCGTCCCGGAGAAGAGATGGGGCGTCTGGAGGACATAGCCGAGCGCGGAGTGAAGCCAGAGCTGGGAACGCTCGCGCGCATCGCGGCCGTCGATCAGGACGGCACCCCGCGTCGGTTCATAGAAGCGGCAGATCAGGTTCGCGAGCGTTGACTTTCCGGCACCCGTTTCGCCGACGATCGCAACGTTCGTACCGAACGGGATCTTCAGGTTGAAATGTTCGAGGATGTATTCGTCGCCGTCGGGATATATGAAATCGACGTCGCGGAATTCGATGTCGCCGCGGATCGGCTCCCAGTTCTCCTTCTTCGGAGAGAACGCGTCGCCGTACTTTTCCGTGACCTCGGGGCTGTCGGTGACCGAGGGCTTCGTTTCCATCAGTTTCGTATAGCGGACGATGTTGACCTCGCCCTGGACAAAGAGTGCAAGCGTCTCGATCAGCCAGCGGACCGGCTCCATCAGACCCTGGGCATAGCTCATGAAGAGCGAAAACGTACCGACCTCCTCCGCCGCGATGACGCCGCCCTTCCAGAGGACGATCGCAAGCGCGCAGGAGGACGCCATATTCGTCACGGCCGCGAAGATGCCGCGCTGCTTCGCCGATTCGATCGACTTCGACTTCATATGCGTCGTCTCGGTCCGGAAGTCGTCCTCGATCTTCTTTTCGATCACGAGGGACTTGATCGTCTTCGCGCCGGTGATGCCTTCGTTGAAGTTCCCGGTGATCTTCGAGTTGATTTCGCGGACCTCGCGGTGGAGTTCGAAGAGGCGTCCCGTAAAGATCGAGAAGAAGAGCGCGATGATCGGCAGGATGAGGAGGATGAGGAGCGTCAGACGGACGTTGATGGAGAGCATGACCGCGACGGCGCCGACGATGTAGAGCAGAAAGACGAGCGTATCGTTGATCTGCCACGTGAAGAGATCGCCGATCCGTTCGGTGTCGCTCATCACGCGGGAGTGGATGTAGCCGACGGCGTTCTGGTTGTAGTAGTCGAAGCTGAGCTCCTGGAGATGGGTAAAGGCGCCGTTGCGCATATCGCGCATCATCCGGAGTTCGGTCGCCATCAGGATCTTCACGCAGTAGTAGTTGATGACCGCCTGAATTCCGATGAAGGCAACGAACAGGACAATGAACCAGACGAGCGTATCGAGCGTCCTTTCGCCGACGTAATGGTTCAGCGCGTACCTCTGGAAGAGCGGCCGCGCGATGTCGACGACGGCGGAGACGATGTTCGTCCAGATGACGACGAAGAGCTCCTTCTTATACCGGAGGACGAGCGGCATCATCTTCGGAATCCCGAAGAACGGGAGGCCTTCTTCTTTCTTTTTCCGCTTCATGCCGTCACCTCCTTTCCGCCGGTTCCGGAGGATCCGTCCGGGGCCGGTCCCGCGGAAGCCTCTGTGCGGAGCGAATCCGCGACGTGGCGTCCTTCAAGGATGCCGGACTGGATTTCGTAGATCTTCTGGTAGATGCCACCGTTCGTCCGAAGCTCGTCCGGCGTTCCCTGTTCGGTAATACGGCCGTTTTCGAGAACGATGATCTTGTCGGCCTTCGAGAGCGTCGTAATGCGGTGGGAGATGAGGATGATCGTCGCGGTCCCGAAGCGCTCCTGGAGGGCGGCGCGGATCTTCGCGTCGGTTTCGGTGTCGACGGCGGAGAGCGAATCGTCGAAGATCATGATCGGCGCGTTCTTCGTCAGTGCGCGTGCGATCGCGGCGCGCTGTTTCTGGCCGCCCGAAAGCGTGACGCCGCGTTCGCCGACGAACGTATCGTAGCTCTGGGTGAACTTCGTCACGGCGTCGTCGAGGCAGGCCGCCTTCGCCGCGTTCCGGATGTCCTCGAGCGTGATTCCTTCGGACGCGATGCCGATGTTCTCGGAGATCGTGCGCGAGAAGAGGAACGGCTCCTGAAGGACCATCGAAATATTGTCGCGGAGATAGTCCGCACGGATGTCGCGGATGTCGGTTTCGCCGATCCGGATCGTGCCCATTCCCGGCTCAAGGTCGTACATTCGGTCGAGAAGGAGCATCAGAGTCGACTTCCCGGATCCCGTTCCGCCGAGGATGCCGAGCGTCGTTCCGGCCTTGATGTCGAACGAGACGTCGTGGAGGATCACGGGGCAGTTCTCATAGGCGAACGTGATGTGGTCGAAGTGGATGTCGCGGTCCATCGGCGCTTCGCCGGCGCCCGGACGGTCCTTCTCCTCCTCCGCGTCCATGATGTAGCCGATGCGGCCGATCGAAACGCCCGCCTTCGACATCTCGGAGAGCATTCTGCCGAGCATCCGGACGGGACGGACGAGCATCGAGTTGTAGGAGATGAAGGCGACGTATTCGCCGGGCGTAAGGCGTCCGTCGATCGCGAACACCGCGCCGAACACGAAGACGAGAAGGATCTGGAGACCGGAGAGGAAGTCCTGGGTCGAGAAGAAACGGCCGAGGAGCTCGCCCATCCGGACCCAGAGCGACGTGTAGTGTTCGTTCTCCGCTTCGAAGCGGTCTTTTTCGGCCTTTTCGCGGCCGAACGCGCGGACGACGCGGACGCCGGTCAGGTTCTCCTGGACCATCGCGGAGACCTTGCCCTCGGTCTCGTCGCACTCCCGGAAGCCCGCGTCCATCTGTTTGCGGAAGCGGACCGCGTAAATCAGGATGAACGGGATCGGAAGGACCGCGATCGCCGCGAGGCGCGCGTTCATCGAGAACATGAAGTAAAGCGAAAGGATCAGGTAGATCGTGATGCGGAGGACGCTCGTCAGCTGCTCCGCGACGAAGCGTCGGACGCGGTCGACGTCGGAGGTGCAGCGCTGGATGATATCGCCGGTGTGGTTTTTCATATGCCACGAGAACGGCAGGCGCTCGATGTGGCCGAAGAGCGTATCGCGCATCGTTTTCACGAGCGTTTCGGAGGCCTTTGTCCCGACGACGGTCGCGGCATACGACGCGGCGACGCGGAGGAGCGCGACAGCGAGGATCGCGGCAGCCATGATCCAGAGATGCTGTCCGAGGTACGCAAAGCCGCCGATCCGGTCGACGAGATCGTTGACCCAGGTCGGGAACTCGGACGGCTTTCCGCCGATCGCGTTGTCGATCGCGGCGCGGACGATCTGGGGATCGAGCATATCCGCGAGCGACGAGACGGCTGCGGCGAGGATGCTTCCGAGGAAGAGGAGCTTACTCCCCGCGAGGAAGTCCCAGATCAGCTTCGCGTTTCCGGTGCGGATGCCCTGTTTCGCCTGCTGTTCGGTTGTCTGTTGTTTCTGTTTCATATCGGAACCGGTTTCGGTTATTCTTCCTTCGGCCGGGAGGCGATGTTCAGTTCGATCGCCTGGCTGTAGATGCGGGAAGCCGAACGGACGTTGCGTTCCCGCGGGCCGTAGAGGATATCGAGGAGACGGCGGATCGAGTCAACGCCGCGTCCCTCCTTCAGGATCTTGACGACGCAGAGGTTCTGGAGGCCGACGTTCGCGGAGAGGATGTCGAGATCCGTCCCCGCGATCTGACGGACGGCCAGACGGTACGCGTCCTCCTCGTACGCCTTCCGCATCGCTTCGACGTCGGCGATCGTCTCAAAGCCGAATTCCCTCCGGAAGACCTCAAGATAGTTCGACGGATCGGCCGCGCTGATCTCCGCGCGGTTGACGGCGGCGATCCGGCTGTTCAGGCCGCGGAACGGATCGATCTCCATATAGTTGCGGAACGTATCGCCGTTCAGCTCGAGATCCTCGTATTTCCCGTCCCGGATCAGGGTCCGGACCTGGCGGCGGTACTCCTCGACCTCGGTGATGATCTGGGTGAACTGTTCGTCGGCGATCTCGAGAAGGCCCGCGAGCCGGGAGAGCTGGCGGAGGTATTCGCGAGGGATCTCGATGTCGCTCTTGTAGCCCGTGTCGTGGGTCGTGACCGCCCAGATGTGCTGGAGCGTCGTCCGCATCTGGATCTCGAAGCGGTAATCGTTGATGTCCGGGCAGGCCGGATCGCTGTAGAGCGCCTTCGGGACACGGCAGATGTAATGAAGGCTCATATAGCCGAAACGGTCCGTGTCGTACAGCTTCCGCTTGTCGACCGATTCGTTCCAGTCGACATCGAAGACCTGCTCGACGAGTGCCGCGATCTTGTCGACCTCGTTCGTGTAGAACGTGATGACGCGGCAGCCGATGATATCGGTAATGTCGCGGAGAGTCTTGTATTTATATCCCTTGAGTTCGAGTTTCCCCGCGAGGCTCTTTTCCGTTTTCACGCGGCCTTCGACGGCGGTGACGGTGATTCCGTTTTCACGGAGAAGGTCGCGGAGCGTCGAAAGGACGCAGTCCTTCATCCGTTCGAAGGCATCCTTCCGTTCGCGGTATTCGTTCAGAATCTGTTCGCAGTGGGCATCCAGCATCGTTTTTCTCCTGTTTCTTCAGTTCCCTTCCGGATCCGTTTCCGGTACGGAGGGGCCAAACGTTTTTTCGATCAGAGCGGTGAATTCGCGGTAGGCGTCCGTCCCTTCGAGGTCGGAGAGCGCCGCCGCGAGGGTGCGGTAGTGCCATTCGTGGTCGGCGCGGTCGGGGCTCCGGAAGCGCTCCCAGAGGCCGTCGCCGAGAGCTTCGTAGTCGCGCGCGATCGCGCGCATATTCGAAAGCTTATCGCCGATCGCGACGGTCTTCGTATCGCGGTCCGCCTTCGCGAGCCGTTCCATCGCGATCTTCTTCCGCGCCCGCCAGTTTCCGACATCCCGTGGGCCCGCAACGGCCGGATCGCTTTCGGCCGAAACGAGCGACGCGACGCGGGGGCCGAATTCCCTCCGGAGTTCCTTCTCCGTCACGTCCGTATCCTCGATCACGTCGTGGAGCATCGCCGCCGCGAGGAGCTCGGGATCGTTCGTGAGCGTCGAGACGATCGCCGCCGCTTCCATACAGTGAATGACATATGGAAAGCCTTTTCCGCGCCGCTCCGTTCCGCTGTGGGCGCCGACCGCGAACGTCGCCGCGCGGTCGAAGAGCGTTGTGTCGATGTGCCGTTCCGCCATTTCCGCCATTCCTCCGTTATTTCGCCGCGCCCGGTCCGAAGTCTTTCCGGATCGTCAGCATATTCCGCCCGTCGTGGTACTCGTAGCGCATATCGTCCATGGACTGCTTGACCATATAGATGCCGAGACCGCCGATCGGCCGTTCATCCGCGGAAAGCGTCGTATCGGGATCCTCGTATTTCACCGGGTTATAGGGGATCCCGTTGTCGGTGAAGGTGATTTCGACGCCGCGCCCGTCCTCGGTCCTGCCGACCTCGACGGTCGCGCCCTTATTCTCGATCCCCTTATACGCGTAGTTCGCGATGTTGCTGTAGAGCTCGTCGATCGCGATGTCGATCTGCATAACGGCCTTCATCGGGCAGCCGAGCTTCTCGAGCTCCGCCTCGACGAATTCGGTAACGGCGGGAATATCGGCGATCTTCGCCTCGTCGAAGCGGATCGACGGCTTCGGTGCCTTGCCGATGAAGCGGAAGCCGACCATCGTGATGTCGTCAAACTGGGGCGCGTCGCCGACGAACGCGTCGATGTCGGCCTTGACGGCGGTGAGGAGAGCCTGCATATCGTCCCATTTCCGGGAGTTCAGAACGGTCAGGAGACGTTCCTCTCCGTAGAGCTCGTTGTTCGCGTCCGTCGCCTCGGTCACGCCGTCGGTGTAGAGGAAGAGGACGTCGCCGGGCTTGAGGTCGAAGGACTGTTCCTTATAGCGGATCCCCTCCATCCCGGCGAGAACGAAGCCGGGACGCGTACGGAGATATTCAAACCGACCCGTTTCGGCGCGGTAAACGACCGGCGGGTTGTGGCCCGCGTTCGCGAAGCGGACCGCTCCGGTCCGGAGGTCGACCGTTCCCTGCCACGCGGTAACGAACATCTCCGCGTCGTTTCCTTCGCAGAGCGCGGCGTTCCCGTTCGTAAAGCAGCTCGCGATTTCCTGGCCGGCTTCGGTCAGGGTCTTCAGTTCCGTCTTTGCGCGCATCATGAACATCGCGGCCGGGATCCCCTTTCCGGAGACGTCGGCGATCAGGACGTGGAAAACGTCCTTTTCGGTGAAGTAGAAGTCGTAGAAGTCGCCGCCGACCTCCTTCGCGGGCGTCATCGTCGCGTAGATGTCGAAATCGTCGCGGTTCGGATACGCCGGGAAGCGGGACGGAAGCGCGGACGCCTGGATGTTCTTCGCCATCTCAAGCTCCTTGTCGATCCGCTGGGCCGCCTCGGCGATGTAGTGCTTCAGCGTACTCACCGTCGCGTTGATGCCGTCGGAAAGCTCGGTGAATTCCTGGTTCGTGCGGACGTCGACCTCGACGTCGAGATCGCCCTTCGTGATCTCCTCGAGGTAACCGTTGATCTGGTACATGCGCTCGACGATGATCTTCCGGATGATCATATAGATCAGGCCGAACATCGCGGCGAGGACGAGGATCTGCATAAAGGTGTTGACGTAGACCGCGACGTCGCGGGCCTTCAGAGCCTCCTCTTTCGGATAGATCGCAATGATCGTGTATTCGTCTTCGGTCGCGTATTTCACATAGCTCGGAACGTCGAGCACATTCGCCTCGAAGAGCTCGCCCGCCGAGGGGACGTCCGTTCGCTTCATCCGGACCGCGCTCTCCGCAAAGACGTCTCCGAGGTTCGTCATTTCGAACGAGTCCGGCGCGGAGACGACGTTCCAGCCCTTGTCGGTGATGACGAGATAGCCCGTCTCGCCGATGTGGCGGTTCTGGACGGCGATGCGGATCTGGTTCGCGATCTCCTGTTTCATCTGTTCGCCGGTCACGCCGACCTGGACGAAGCCGTCGCCGAGCGCAACGCCCGCATACTTCATCCAGACGGAGGAATCGTAGGCGATCGGGCCGTAATCCTGGACGTATTCGTCGAGCCCGATGAGAAGCTTGCAGAATGCGGAGGACTGGGGGCCGTTGTACATATTAAAGCCGATGTAGTCACTGTTCGACGAGTCCGTAATATAGCCCGCGCGGTCGACGACGTTGATTTCCTCGACCTCGAAGCGCTTTGCGACCTCGGCAAGGTACTCGCCCTCCGAAACGGCGACGACGTTTGTGACCGTACGGGTCTTTTCGAGGAGCGATTCGTCGCTCGCATCGGCGACATCGAGCGTGACGTCCTTGATCGACAGGTCGAGAAGCGCCTCGGTCGTCGAGCTCGCCATACCCATCTGGAGGGTGAAGGCGAAGAGGCTCGTCACGATATACGCGATCAGAACGACGATGAAGAGGCGTCTCTGGACGGCGTCGGAGATGCGGACCTTTTCGTGACGGAAGCCGATGTATTCGCGGTTGAGGCCGTTCAGGACGAGCGTCGCAAGCATGACCGAAACGCCGTTCGCGATGATCATCGGCGCCGCGCACGCCTTGACGACAAGCACGGCCTGTTCGGCGTGGGTGAGGTTCGTGACGAAGACCATCGAGAGATGGAAGACCTCCATGACAATCCCCGACGCGAGCGCGATATACCAGCGCGGGCGCTTGTTTTCGAAGAGATTTCTCCGAATCATCGCCGCGTAGATACCGGCGAGGATTGTCGAGACCGTACAGGCGACGCGCGTAAACGTTCCGACGCCCCAATAGATGGCGAACCACCGCTCGACGCCGCCGATCACACCCGCGATGATACCGGCCGGGCCGCCGAAGAGGAGTCCCGCGACGAGCGGCGCTGCGTCACGGACATTGACCTGGGCGCCGTTCATCGGAATCCCCCATTCGGTGCCGAGAATCGCAAGCCCGCCGAAGGCGATGCCGATCAGGATCTGTTTCGTCCGGTCGGACATTTTCTGAAAGGCGTCCATCCGGTCGAGCATCCAGACGAGTGCCGTCATCACGACCGGCAGAAACGCCGCAATTGCAAGTTTTCCGTAACTGTCCATTCGCTTACTCCGTCATCGGTTCAAAGACCATTTCGCTGCATTCTTCCTCGCGGGCGCCGCTCCAGCAAAGGGTCCGTCCGCCTTCCCCGCCGTTTCCGGCCGCGGTAAGGTCGAACCAGCCCACGCCGTTCTCGTACGCCACGGTTTCGATGTAGACGCCCGCTTCGTCCGGCGCGCCCTCCGTCCGGCGGCAGTCCTCGTAGACGAGGCGGCTCCCGTCGAGGCGGCAGGTCATCCGCCAGTTCGTCGATTCATATCCTTCGTCACTCCGGTTCACGAAGACGATCACCGCGTCGCCGAGGTTTCCGACGTACATCACGGTCCGGTCGTCCGAAGCCTCCCGGTAGTTTCCTTCGAGAAGCCGGTACGTCTCTCCGTTCGGGATCGTCAGGGCCGCAAAGGCCATCATCCGGTCCGCGACCTGTTCGTACGTCACGCCGTCCGCCTGGGCGGTCAGAACGTACTGGACGCCGTCCGAGAGCCAGCGCATCGTGACGAAGCCCTCTCCCTCGTAGGCGGACGGAGACGCGGAGAGCGGTTCTTCCGCGAAGACCGTTCCGTTTTCCGTCCAGATTCCGGAGATGTCGTCGGCCGTTTTCGCCGCGCGGTACGTATACGAGACGCCGTCCGCCGTAAAGCGGTAATCCGCGACGTCGCCGCCGATCACATAGAACGCCTCGTCCGCCACGGATTCCTCCGCGGGCTTTTCGAGCCGTGAACCGACAACGCCGTTGAGATCGGCAAGGCCGGCGTAAGAGACCATCGGGTTCGGGATTCCGGTCACGTCATTTCCTCCGTCCGTATTATGGGTCCCCGTACAGGCCAAGAGCGCAAAAACAAGCGCAAGAAGGGTCAGCAGCACGGGAAGAATTTTCGTTCGTTGGTTTTCCATTTTCCTCGTTTCGGGGTCCGTTCTTCGTATAGAAAAACATCAGCGCATAGAACGCCTTATACAGTATACACGAAAACACCGCCCGTTGCATCTCTTTTCGACGAAGAAATGCGAAAAAATCAACGATTTTCCCCGTTGCGCGAACGGCGCGCATCGGGTATAATACAGATGAAGCGGACCATTATTTTCCTACACTTGCTATAAGGGATTCCGGACGTCTGTACGCGCGTTATGTCAGGCCGCCTCGATTCAGCGGAAGACAGAGGCCGTAAGCAGGAAACCCACCTGTCCATGACAGGGAAAAGCAATCGTCCGCTTCTTTTTCTTTGACCGGCTTCTGCCGGCATCCCTGCGACCGAAACGGAGAACGGAACATGACAAAAAAACCGAAGCTGAACCGGACCGAGCTGCTCTGTGACGCGAAGTTTCTGAAGATGTACGCCGCGGAATTCGACAACGGCGCCCGCTATATCGTAACGGGGCGACGCAGCGCGGACGGCCTTCTTCTGAACCGCACCGAAGCGGAGATCAAAAAGGAGTTCCCTGACGCCGTGACGTGCATCGTCGTCGTGAAGATGCCGCGGAAGGCGCCGAAGCTTCTGCTCCAGTACGAATACCGCTATCCCGCCGGTGCATTCCTCCTCTCGCCGCCTGCCGGGCTTCTCGACGAACGCGATCGGGAAGGCCTTTCGCGCGAGGACGCGATCTGCCTCGCCGCGGCGCGCGAGATCAAGGAGGAAACGGGATTTCTCATCGGCGCGAAGGACGAGCTTACGGTTCTTTCGCCGTTCCTCTTCAGCTCCCCCGGGATGACCGACGAATCGAACGCCCTCGCGCTCGCCGTCGTCTCCGTCCCGGACGAAAGCGTTTTTACGAACAAGGGCGCCGAAGGGACCGAGGTGTTCGACGGCTTCCGTCTCGTCAGCAAAAAAGACGCCGAAAAGCTCATAAAGAACGGCGTCGATTCGCGCGGGATCCCCTTCTCGATCCAGACCTGGGCCGCGCTCGTTTATTTCGTTTCCCGCGATTGGGATTGAACCGTTAGACCATCTTTTCCGGATCGACGATCCGGTCGAATTCCTCTTCCGGGAGCGTGCCGCTTTCCACGACCGCTTCGCGCAGGGAGAGGTTTTTTTCATATGCCGTCCGGGCGATTTCCGCAGCCCTGTCGTATCCGATCACCGGTGAAAGCGCCGTCACGAGCATCAGAGACCGTTCCAGATGGCTGCGTATCACTTCTTCGTTCGGCTCGATTCCCTTCGCACACCGTATGTTGAAGGAGCGCATCGCATCGCCGAGAAGCCGCGCCGACTGCAGAAACGCATGGATCAGAACAGGCATGTACACGTTCAGCTCGAAGTTGCCCTGGGAAGCCGCTATGCCGATTGCTACATCGTTTCCCATAACCTGAACGCAGACCATCGCGAGCGCCTCGCACTGGGTCGGATTGACCTTGCCGGGCATAATCGAGCTCCCCGGCTCGTTCGCCGGGATTCGGATCTCGGCAAGTCCGGACCGCGGTCCCGACGCCAGCCAGCGAACATCGTTCGCGATCTTCATCAGATCCGCCGCGAGCGCTTTCAAAGCGCCGTGGAGCGTCACGAGCGCATCCTTCGACGTCAGCGCATGAAACTTGTTCGGTGCCGTCACGAACGGATATCCCGTTTTTTCCGCGATCCTCGCGGCGACGCGTTCCCCGAAATCCGCCGGTGCGTTCAGTCCCGTCCCGACCGCCGTTCCTCCGAGAGCAAGTTCCATAACGGGTCCCTCCGCCCGTCGGATCGCCTCCTCCGCATGCGACAGCATCGACGCCCATCCGCCGATCTCCTGTCCGAGTGTCAAAGGAGTCGCATCCATCAGGTGGGTTCTGCCGATCTTAACGATCTCCTTGTAACGCTCTGCACGTTCCTTCAGAGTGTTTTTCAGCTCCCGGAGCGCCGGAAGAATGCTCTCTTCAGCCGCCTCGACTGCCGCGACGTGCATAGCCGTCGGAAATGTGTCGTTCGAGCTCTGGCTCCGGTTGACGTGATCGTTCGGATGAAGACGCTCCGTACGGCCGGCCTTTTCGAGAAGCTTGTTTCCAATGTATGCGATCACCTCGTTCGCATTCATATTCGTTTGCGTTCCGCTGCCGGTCTGCCAGACAGAAAGCGGAAACTCGTCATTGAGTTTTCCTGCGGCGATCTGCCTGCTGACCGCCGCGATCGCCTCTGCACGCACCCGATCCAGCACTCCGAGTTCCGCGTTCGTCTCCGCGGCCGCCTGTTTCAGGATCCCGAACGCACGGATGATCTCCGGAGGCATCTTTTCCGTTCCGATCGGGAAGTTCATGAGGCTTCTCTGTGTCTGCGCGCCCCAGGCTCTCCGGCTGTCGACGGCGATTTCGCCGAGGCTGTCCCGCTCCGTCCGGGCTGGCGCCTTCCGGCTTTGCTTCGTACTCATCGTCCTTTTCCTCCAAACAGATTCTTCAGCCGTTTTGCCGCTTCCTCGGTATCTTCGAGCGATCCGAACGTCGAAAAGCGGATGAATCCCTCTCCGCAGGCCCCGAAGCCCGCACCGGGCGTTCCGATAATCTGTGCCTCACTGAGCAGATAATCGAAGCACTCCCAGCTTTTCATCCCATCCGGGCACTCCATCCAGACATACGGAGCATTCTTTCCGCCGCAGTAGCGGATCCCCGCTTCATCCAGCGCCGCCATAAGGATCCGCGCATTGTTCTTGTAATAGCGGATATTCTCCATGATTCCCTTCTGCCCTTCCGGTGTAAAAACGACGGCTCCCCCTTTTTGAAGGATGTACGAGATCCCGTTCGTCTTCGTCGTCCGGTTGCGGACCCAGATTGCATTCAAAGACAACCCGTTCCGGACGAGTTCGCGCGGGATGACGGTATATCCGAGCCGCGTTCCGGTAAATCCGGCCGTCTTCGAAAACGAGCAGATCTCGATCGCACACGTCTTCGCGCCGTCGATCTCGAAGATGCTGTGCGGAAGCGAATCGTCCTCGATGAACGCTTCATATGCCGCATCAAACAGGATCACCGAGCCGTTTTCGTTCGCAAAATCAACCCAGCGTTTCAGCTGTTCACGGCCGAAAACCGCGCCGGTCGGATTGTTCGGCGAGCAGAGATACAGAAGTTCCGCATGCGCTTCTTCTCCGGGTTCCGGCAGGAATCCGTTCTCCATCGACGTCGGAAGATGAACGATCGTCCGGCCTGCGATGACGTTCGCGTCGACGTACGCCGGATAAGCCGGCTCCATCACGAGCGCCCTGTTCACCGGATCGAACAGGTCCTGGAGATCGCCGAGCTCGTCGCTCGCGCCGCTCGAAACGAACACGTCCTCCGCATCGATCGCAACATTCCGCTTCCGGTAGTGCGATGCGATCGCTTCCCGGAGAAACGGAGCTCCGCATTCCGGCATGTATCCGTGAAAACGTTCCTGAACGCCCTGATCGTCGACCGCTTCGTGAAGTGCACGGACGATCACCCCGGGAAGGGGCCTTGTCACGTCGCCGATTCCCATCCGGAGAAGGCGTATCCCAGGGTGTGCATCCGCATACAGGCTGACCTTCTCCGCGATGTGAGCAAACAGATATGCTTCCTTCAGCTCCGCGTAATGCATATTCGGACGAATCATTCCTCCACCTCCCCTTCGAAAACCGTTTCGGCCGGACCCTCCATCGTAAGAGTATGATCCTTCGAAACGGTAACGTTCAGTATCCCTCCGTCGAGACGGACCTCGATCGGTTCCCCGTATCGGCAGTAGCCGCACTGTGCGGCGGCGGCAGCGCTGGCCGAGGCACCCGTCCCGCAGGCCATCGTGATTCCGCTGCCGCGTTCCCAGACGCGCATCCTGAGCGAGCGGTCGGAAAGGATCTGCACGAATTCCACGTTGACGCCGCCCGGAAACCGCGGATGCGTTTCGACCAGAGGACCGATCTCCGCCACGCGGGCCGCTTCGGCGTCGTCCACAAAGATGACCGCGTGCGGATTGCCGACGGAGACCGACACGCAGCTTACGGTTCCGTTTCCGATGTCCAGAACCCGTTCTCCGAACACCGTCGCCGTTCCCATATCGACCGTTGCGCGCCGGACGGTACCGCCTTCCGCTCTGAGTTTCAGTCTGCGGACGCCGGAACGCGTTTCGATCGACAGCTCCGTCTTTTGCGTATGCTTTCTGTCGTAAACGTACTTCCCGACACACCGGATCCCGTTTCCGCACATGGCCGCCTCGCTTCCGTCTGCGTTGAAAATCCGCATCGCGAAGTCCGCGACGGATGACGGCGTAATGAAGATCATGCCGTCCGAGCCGACGCCGAAATGACGGTCGGATAGCCGCCGCGACAGTTCCGCGACGTTCTCCGGAACACATCCGTAGACATAAAGATAATCGTTTCCGAGCCCCTGCATCTTCGTGAAGCGCATGGCATCAGTCTCCTTTCCTTTTTGCCGAGAGCGGCATTTCAAAGCGGTCCTTTCTTCCGTCCTCCGGAACCGCAGTCGGATATCCGCCGCCGAAGCAGGCCGTACAGACTCCGCCGCAGCCGGCGAGACGGTTCACGTCTTCGAGTTTCAGGTATGCGAGAGAATCCGCTCCGAGCGCTTCGGCAATCTCCGGAACGGAGCAGCGGTTTGCGATCAGATGGTCGGCGCTGTCGATGTCGGTCCCGTAATAGCAGGGCGAGACGAACGGCGGCGCGCTGACACGCATATGGATCTCCCTTGCCCCCGCTTTGCGGAGAAGTTCGATCGTCCTGCGTGATGTCGTTCCGCGAACGATCGAATCATCGATCAGAACGATTCGCTTTCCTTCCACGGCGGAACGGATCGGGTTCAGTTTCACATTGACACCGAATTCACGTTCGCTCTGCGTCGGTGCGATGAACGTCCGTCCGACGTATTTGCTTTTCGTAAAGCCGATCGCATACGGGATCCCGGAGGCATTGGCGTATCCGATCGCCGCGTCGAGTCCCGAATCCGGAACCCCGATGACGCAGTCCGCTTCGATGCGGTTTTCCGCCGCAAGAAACGCTCCCGCCTTCTGGCGCGCGAGGCTTACGCCTGTCCCGTCGAGGATCGAATCGGGACGCGCAAAGTAAATGTACTCAAACACACAGAGCGTTTTCGGCGCTTTTCCGCAGTTCCTCCGGTCGCTCCGGATCCCCGCTCCGTCCGCCGCCACCACCTCTCCCGGTTCGATGTCCCGTTCAAAAGCGGCGCCGACCGCATCGAGCGCGCAGCTTTCCGACGCAAAGACGACGGTTCCGTCCTTTCGCCTTCCCATACAGAGCGGCCGGAAACCGTGCGGATCACGCGCTGCGATCAGTTTTGCCGGCGACGCGATGACGAGGGAATAAGCGCCCTCCAGCACGTTCATCGAACGCGCGACCGCCTCCTCGATGCTTCCCGCAGCGAGACGCTCCCGGACGATCGCATAGGCGATGACTTCGGAATCCGTCGTCGTATGAAAGATGCAGCCTCTGTCCTCGAATGCCGTGCGGAGTTCGAACGCATTCGTGAGGTTGCCGTTGTGGGCAAGAGCCATACGCCCCTTGCCGTGGTTGATGAGAAGCGGCTGAACGTTTCGCCTGTTGTCCGCTCCCGTCGTTCCGTAGCGGACATGCCCGACCGCGATCGTTCCTTCTCCGAGCGAGGCAAGATTCCGCTCCGTAAAGAGTTCACCGGCGAGTCCCGTACCGCGGCATGCGGTAAAAACGCCGTCGTTGTTCACGGCGATTCCGGCGCTCTCCTGTCCCCTGTGCTGAAGTGCAAAAAGGCCGCAGAGAGCTGTGCGGGCAGGCTCGGTTTTCATCGGTGCAATCAGCCCGAATACACCGCATTCCTCATGCGGCTTTCCGTCACGCCGCATCGTGTTCCGAAAGCCTCCGCATGATTTCCCGATACGCTTCCTCGATCCCGCCTAGATCGCGGCGGAAGCGGTCCTTGTCGAGCTTTTCCTTCGTTTTTGCATCCCAGAGGCGGCATGTATCCGGGCTGATTTCGTCCGCGAGAACGAGCGTTCCGTCTGCCGTCACGCCGAACTCCAGTTTGAAATCGACCAGTATGACGCCGCATTCCTCCCAGAAGGAGCGAAGGATCTCATCGATCCTCCTCGCGTACGCTTCGATCCGATCGAGCGTCTCCTTCGAGGCGAGGCGAAGCGCGAGGACGTGATCCGAAACGATCAGAGGATCGTTCAGCGCATCGTTTTTATAGGAAAACTCAACGGTCGGTTCATCGAACGGGATCCCTTCCTCGACGCCGTAGCGCGCCGCGAACGAACCGGCCGAGACGTTCCGCACGATGACCTCGAGCGGAACGATCGTAACACGCCTGACAAGCGTCTCCCGGTCGTTCAGTTCTCTGACGTAATGTGTCGGAATCCCTTCCTTTTCGATTCTCTGCATCAGAGCGTTGCTCATACGGTTGTTGATCGCGCCCTTTCCTTCGATCGTTCCGCGCTTCTTCCCGTTGAACGCGGTCGCGTCGTCCTTATACGAGACGATCAGAAGCTCCGGATCATCCGTCGCATATACCTTCTTCGCTTTTCCTTCATAGAGCAGTTCTCTTTTCTTCATCGGTGCTCCTCCTATTCCACCGTAACGGACTTTGCAAGATTCTTCGGTTTGTCGATGTCGCATCCGTTCTCCTTCGCGACATAATAGGCGAAGAGCTGGAGCGGGATGATCTCGACGATCGGAACGAGAAGCGCTTCCGTTCGCGGAACGAAGAGCACGTCGTTCGCCTCCGAAACGATCCTGCGGTTTCCTTCGAGCGCAACCGCAAGCACATTTGCGCCGCGCGCCTTGACCTGCTGAATGTTCGATACCGTCTTGTCGAGAAGCGCTTCGTAACAGCAGAGTGCCACAACGAGACGTCCGGGTTCGATCAGCGCAATCGTCCCGTGCTTCAGTTCCCCCGCGGCATACGCCTCCGAATGGATATAGGAGATTTCCTTGAGCTTCAGAGAGCCCTCGAGACTGACCGAATGGTCAAGATTGCGTCCGATGAAAAAGAGCGACGCGTTGTCGTGATACCGTTTTGCAAGCGTCCTGACACGCGCGTTGAGATCAAGTGCCCGCTGGGCCAGTTTCGGCAGTTTTCTGAGCTCGGCGGTCATCCGGACGAAATCGCTGTCTGCGAGCCGTCCGATCCGGTTTGCCGCCCAGAGTGCAAACATCGTGAGAACGGCGACCTGGGTCGTATAGCCCTTCGTCGTCGCAACGGCGATTTCGGGACCGGCCCATGTATAAACGACCTGATCCGCCAGCTTTGCGACCGTACTTCCGACGACGTTAACGATCGCGAGGACCGTCGCGCCGGACGCCTTGCAGCCGCGGATCGCCGCAATCGTATCGGCCGTCTCGCCAGACTGGCTGATCGCGATGACAAGCGTCCGTTCATCGATGACCGGGTTCTCATAGCGGAGTTCGCTCGCCACCTCAGCCTCGACGTGGATGCGGCAGAGTCTTTCGATGATGTTGCGGCCGACCGAGCCCGCATAATAGGCCGATCCGCACGCCGTGATGAGCACGCGGTCGAATTGGTTCATATCCAGACTGAGTTCGTCAAAGACCACGCGTCCCTCGCGGATGCGCGGTTCGATCGTCGCCTTGAGCGCCGCCGGCTGCTCCATGATTTCCTTGAGCATGAAATGCTCGTACCCGCTCTTCTCCGCCGCCGCAACGTCCCACGTAACGTGACGTTCGGGTTTCTGGAGGACCCGCCCCGCATGATCGAAGACCGTCACACCGTCCGGCCGGATCTCCGCAAACTCACCGTCGTCGAGGTCGATCACGTCTTTCGTATGGCCGATCAGCGCGGTGATGTCGGAAGCGAAATGATTCTCGCCCGCGCCGACGCCGATGATGAGCGGGCTTGCGGCGCGCGCTGCATAAAGCGTTCCCGGCGAATCGCTGCAGATCACGCCGAGTGCATAAGACCCCTCGAGCCGCGCGACCGTCTTCATCAGCGCCTGTTTCACGTCGCCGCCGTAATACCGCCCGAGCAGCTGAACGATGACCTCGGTGTCGGTCTCGCTCCGGAAAGAGACGCCCTCGCGCACGAGTTCCTCCCGGAGGGCCGCGTAGTTTTCGATGATGCCGTTGTGGACGATTGCAAACCGGCCGTCTTCCGACATATGCGGATGGGCGTTCTGATCGCTCGGTGCACCGTGCGTCGCCCATCTCGTGTGGCCGATCCCCGAGGTTCCCGGCAGGCCGCCGGCCTCCCGCACCTTTTCGATCAGCGCATCGACCTTTCCGCTCGTTTTGATCATCGCGATCCCTGCATTTCCCGGAATCGCGATCCCCGCGGAATCGTACCCCCTGTATTCAAGATGCTTGAGACCGTCGAGCAGGATCGGGGCTGCCTGCGAGCGGCCGGTAAATCCGACGATTCCGCACATATCACCTTTCCTCCTTCCGTTCGAGAGACGCCGCTATGAAGCCGCGGAACAGCGGATGCGGTTTATCCGGGCGGCTCTTGAATTCG
>Ga0079305_1002016_pt1 | contig 20636 bp, 13 predicted proteins | sample LMS_cellobiose_e_FD_79183 | JGI IMG/M metagenome (GOLD analysis project Ga0079305, IMG submission 79183) | Rumen-fistulated moose microbial communities from Alaska, USA - LMS_cellobiose_enrichment | ecosystem: Host-associated > Mammals > Digestive system > Stomach > Rumen fluid ... | reverse complement strand
ATAATCGCAATGGAGGCGCGCACGCGGTCGGTACGCTCCGGCTCAATGCCTTCGGCGAGCTGCGGGGCGGGCTCGTCCCAAAAAACGCGGCGTTTTTCTTGCAGGTGCGCGGCAATGAGCGTCGGCAGCCGGTGGAGCGCTCCCGTGCCGAACACGATATCGACATACGGGTAGCTCTTTTTCAGCTTTTCGATAACCTCGGGACGCTGCGTCATACATCCGCAGACGACGATCAGCAGCTGCGGATTCGCGCTTTTGAGCGCCTTGAGCGCGCCGATATGCCCGAAAACGCGATCCTCGGCGCTTTCACGCACGGCGCAGGTGTTCAGAAGAATAAGATCGGCCGTCTCGGGCGTGTCGGCGCATGCGTAGCCCATGCGCCGCAGCAGACCGCCGAGCTTTTCCCCGTCGGAAACATTCTGGGCACAGCCGAAGCTGTGGAGATAGGCGCGGCGCATCCGCCCGTTCTCGCGTATAAATGCGTCGCAATCCGCACGCACACGCGCCAGATCATCGGCACAAACGCCATCGGAAATCATATTCCACCGCTTGACAAGATTCGTCATCGTTCCTCCTGACACGCCGGAATCAACTGGCCGACGTCAACGGTGATATGATACCATGTCTGTAAGACATGGTATCATTAGCCGTGTGCCGCCTCCGGCGGCACGGCCTTTGATCTGATTGCATGCCGCCTCAAAGAGGCGGCATGCGCAGTATAAGCAGTATAATAATCGTTTTGCGGTTATGATACCATGAAGCGCTAGCGGAATGGGATAATCGGCCATGTTTTGCGGTTCTGCCCGCAGGGCAAGAGCAAAACGGCTATATTTCCGGTATAATAGCTGCTTTGCGGCTATGATACCATGTCTGCAAGACATGGTATCATTGGCCGTGTGCCGCCTCCGGCGGCACGGCCTTTGATCCGATTGCGCACCGCCTCAAAGAGGCGGCATGCGCAGTATAATAACCGCTTTGCGGCTATTATACCTTTTTTGCACTCTGCCGTCAATCTCTCCGGGATAATTCCACACCATATACGTATGCTTTAGTGACCGCAAAGGAAAAGCGCGCGGAGAGAACTCTCCGCGCGCAACAGCGAAAATCCGATTCCTACGGGATCAGGCCGCGGCTGCGCAGGAACTCCGCCGCGACATCATCCACCGAACGGCCTGCCACATCGACCTGATACGTCATCTCGACCATATCATCGTTGCTGATCTGTCCCTCGAGCTTTCCGAGCACCTCACGCAGGTTGGGCGCCACCGCCGCAAAGCGGTCAAACAAATCGCCGCGCACAAACAGCGCGCCGTTGTATTCGGGGAAGAAAGCCCTGTCGTCGTCGAGAACAAGCAACCCCGCTTTGCGATTGAGCCCGTCGGTTGCGTAAACCTCCGTGACATCAAAGGCGCCGTTCTCGATCGCGGCATATTTGAGACTGACATCGACCGAGACGGAATCCTTGAACTGCAGCCCGTAAAACGCGGTGAACGGACCATACTTCATGCTGCCCTCCTGCGTGAAGAATTCATGCTCCGCGCCGAAAACAAGATCGCCCGCAACCGGCACCAAATCGCTGACCGTCGTAATCCCGAGGCGCTTTGCCTCGTCCGCCGGCATCGCGATCGCATAGGTGTTATCGAAACCGAGCTTGCCGAGCAGATAGACGTCCTGCTCCGCGCGGCCGAGCTCGTTCACATAGTCGTAAAGGCCCATATCCGGCGGGATATCCGCGATATCGCGGTGGAAAAAGGTCGTGAGCAGCGTACCGTCGTAGCTGATCATCAGATCGCAGGAGTGGTTTTTCCCGATCAGAGCCTTGTAGTTATTGACCTGCGACATCTGGTCCTTGATCGTCACGTTGAGATCGGTATTTTCCTCAACAAGAAGCTTGACCATATGGTGCATGATCTGTGTTTCGCTGTAATCGCCGTCGTAGAGCACGAGCGTGTCCTCGCCGGAGACGCTGCGCAGCCCGGACGGCAGAATCGTGAGCATCAGCAGCAGAACGACCGCGATCGGAACAACCTTTTTCCGTCCGCGCAGCCCGCCGCGGGCCCGCAGGCGCCTTTCAAAAAGGGACATACCGAAATCCAGCAGCAGCGCGATCGCCATAAGCGCCGCGGTCCCCAGAAGGATCAAATGCAGGTTTTGCGTGCGGATGCCGCGGTTCAAAACGCCGCCGAGACCGCCGCCGCCGACAAAAGCGGCGAAAACCGCCGTGCCGATCGCGTTGACAACCGCGATGCGGATGCCGGTAAAAACCGCCGGAAAAGCAAGCGGCAGTTCCACACGGGCAATGCGGTAAAAGCTGGTCATCCCCATGCCGCGCGCCGCTTCCCGCACGCCGGGATCAACCTGCAGCAGCCCGAGACAGGTATTGCGCACAATCGGCAAAAGCGAATAAAGCATCAGGCCGATGATGACCGTTTTCTTTCCGGCCCCCGCGACAACCATGATCATACCGAGCAGCGCCAGCGCGGGGATCGTCTGCAGCAGATCGGAAACGCGGAGGATCGCTCCCCGCGCGCGCGGCGCCGCATAAGCCGCTACGCCGAGCGGAAGCCCGACAAGAACCGCCAGCAGGCTCGCGGCAAAGACGATGGCGATATGCTCCAGAATCATCTGCATCGTCATAGCTTTGTCCCTCCCTGCAAACCGCGAGGAGTGATTCTGCGCGCCAGTATATCAATCGCGCTGCCGATTACGACCGCGAGCACCGCCGCAGGAATCGCGCCGAGAAGAATCAGCGTGTTGTTATTGGAGGAAGTTCCCTGATAGACAAAATCGCCGAGACCTCCCAGGCCGATCATCGCAGCGAGAACCGCCCAGCTCACGGTGTAAACGGCAGCCATACGCACACCGGCCAGAATCATCGGCATCGCGAGCGGAAGCTCTACACGGGTCAGCTGTTGAAAGGCGGACATCCCGCAGCCGCGCGCCGCCTCCAGATAGCGTTCATCCACACCGAGAATGCCGGCGTAAGTATTTTTGAGAATCGGAAACATTGCATAAATCGAAAGCGCAATCAGTACCGTGGCCGGCTGCATGCCGAGCCAAAGGAACAAAAGCCCGATAAAAACAAGCCCCGGGATCGTTTGGAAAACCGACAGAAGCGGGATCAGCACACCCGAGATGCGCGGCACGCGCGACAGCAGCACGCCAAGCAGCAGCCCCATCACGAAGCCGGCCGCCACGGCGCCCGCGACATAGGCGAGATGCACCCAAATCGCCCGCCAGAGCAGCGCGCCATAGGTTGCAAGCAAGGCCGCCATTACGCATCACCCCACAGGTTTTCCGCCACGGCGCGCGCGATGCTTGTTTTGGTGATGATACCGGCAACCGTGTCGTCCTCGTTGAGCACGACGACATAGTTTTCACCCGTTTCAATCAGATGGTCGATACAGGTGCGGGCATCCTCACCGATGCGGACCGTCATCATCGTTTGGCGCACCAGCGGCTCGATACTGCGCAGATCCTGTTTCCATTTATGGATGTCTGCAATGGAAACCGTGCCGGCATAGCGCTTATCCTCATCCACAACGATCAACGTATCGACGTTGCTGCGCGCCATTTTCTCGGCGCATTCGAGAATACCGCGATTTTTTTGTACCGTGCGGATATTGGTGCGCAGATAGTGTTCGACCTTGAGCGGAACGTTGGATTCCGCAAGCTGTTTTCCCAAAAAGCTTCGCACAAGGTCGTTGGCGGGGTTCTCGAGCATCTCTTCCGGCGAAGCCGCCTGTATGATCTGCCCCGCATCCATAAAGAGAATCAGGTCGGCGAGCTTCAGCGCCTCGCTCATATCATGCGTCACAAACAAGATCGTCTTGCCCAGCTTTTTCTGCAGATCCTTGATCTCATCCTGCAGGGATTCGCGCGTAACGGGATCAAGCGCGCCGAAAGGCTCATCCATCAGCACAATCGGCGGAGACGCCGCAAGCGCACGCAAAACGCCGATGCGCTGCTGCTGCCCGCCGGAAAGCTCCGAGGGGTATTTGTCGGCATACTGCTCCATGTGTACGAGCGAAAGCATTTTTTCCACAATCTCATTGCAGCGCTCCTTGGGATATTTCAGCAAGCGAGGCACAACGCAGACATTCTGGGCGACCGTCATATTGGGAAACAGCCCGATCTGCTGGATCACATAACCGATCCTGCGGCGCAGTTCGACCTTATCTGTCTCCATGATATTTTTGCCGTCGATCAGAATTTCCCCGGAATCGGGCTCAATCAGGCGATTGACCGTCTTGAGCGTCGTGGTTTTGCCGCAGCCGGACGGTCCGATTAAAACGACAAATTGCCCGTCTTCAATTGTGATATTCAGACCCGTGAGAATTTTTGTCTTGCCGTATGTCTTTGTCACGTTTCGAAACTCGATCATTCGCTCCCTCCTTTCTTTTTTTGGCGAGGAGTCGGTTTGCAGCGCGGGCGGAATCCGCCGTTCCCACAAGGACCAGCGCATCCCCCTCGTAGAGCTCCGCATAGGGTCCCGGCGACAGAATAACCGAACGTCCGCGCCGAATCGCGGCAATTGTCGCGCCCGTCTGCTGCCAGAAGCGCAGCGCGCCGATGCTCTTGCCGACACAGAGACTGTCCCGCGGCACAACGACCTCGAAGGTCGGCGCCGGGTCGTGCTGCGCGGCCCGCGTCAAATGGCTTTCGACAAGCGCGCCGATCAATTTGACCAGGCGGCGGTGCAGCTCGCCGTATTGCCGCATGATCTCGTGCAGCTCCGCCTGCAGGGAGCGCTCCTCCTCGCCGATGGAAAACTGCGTCAAAAAGCGTCGCGCGCTGTCAACCGAAAGCACGACCGTACCGCTCTGCGGTTTTGTCTCAACGACCTTCATATCCGCAAGCAGGCACAGGGCGCGGCGGATCGTTTCCGGTGAAACGCCGTACTGCGACGCCAACATCGAGCGCCCGTAAAGGCGGGCCCCCACAGAAAACTCCCCGTTGGCGATGCGCGTGGATAAATCCTGTGCAATCTGCAGATATTGTGGAATGGCAAGCAGGTCCTGCATGACGGATCTCCCCCTTCATCCTTCACTTTCCGGAATCGATGTGGATAGTTGAATTATAATCTAACAACTTATCTAAGTCAATGGATATGGCAGTTTGTTTTCCGAGCATTCATATTAAATTCATATCTTCCCACAAAATCATTCAAATTTTCGCGTTTTCTTCCCATTTCGGCAGAGTCCCTTCTTTTTTGCAGAAAAGAAGATTTTGTCGGATTCTCCGGATATCGGCGCAGGCCATCATTTACAGGCGGTATGGGAAAATGACATTTTGGCTTTGATAGGTTGCATTTTTCGACATGATTTTTCGACATGCTTTGAACTGCGGCTGCACATCGATGCAGACCAAAACGTTTCCCGCATTTTACAAGAGAAACGCCCCTTGACAGGCGCTGAAACCGAAAAGCAAAAAATTTTCCATGCCGCAGAGGGGAATTTCTGCGAATTTGACTGTACAACATTTTTTTGAAATGCTATGATACCGATAATCGAAATACGCTGTATTGATATCGTGAGATCACATCGGATTTTGCGGTCGCGGATGATTTCGGTCAAAATCCGGTTTTCATCACGCAGAGCGGAATAAACAGTCAGAAAGGAGTCAGACGCATGAAAAAAGGAAATGTGATCGTGGGACAGTCCGGCGGTCCCACCTCGGTGATCAACTCCAGCCTCGCAGGCGTGTTCAAAACCGCCATGGAGAGGAACTTCAGCAAAGTGTACGGCATGCGCTACGGCATCCAGGGTTTTATGGATGAGCAATATGTCGATCTGTCGGACTATATCAAGAATGAGCTCGATCTCGAGCTCTTGAAGCGGACCCCCTCCGCCTTTCTCGGCACCTGCCGCTATAAGCTGCCGGAAATCCATGAGGACAAAGCGCTCTACGATAAGATCTTCGCGCTTCTCAACAAACTGGATATCGAGGTCTTTATCTATATCGGCGGCAACGACTCCATGGATACCATCCGCAAGCTCTCCGACTATGCACTCCTGACCGGCGCGAAGCAGCGATTTATCGGCTGCCCGAAAACGATCGACAACGATCTTGCCATTACAGACCACACGCCGGGCTACGGCAGCGCGGCAAAATACATTGCCACCTCCACAAAGGAGATTATCCGCGACGCGCTCGGCTTCTCCTATAAAAAGAAAAACGTCACCATCATCGAGATCATGGGCAGAAACGCCGGGTGGCTGACTGGCGCCTCCGCGCTCTCCGCAGGCGAAGACTGCGACGGACCGGATCTGATCTATCTTCCCGAGGTCCCGTTCGACGTGCAGGTCTTCACGGAAAAAGTCCGTTCCCTGCTGGAAACGCAGGATGTGGTCGTCGCCGCTGTCTCCGAGGGAATCCACACCGCGGATGGCAAATATATCTGCGAATTTACGGCCGGCTCCGGACAAAGGGATGCATTCGGCCATATTCAGATGACCGGCACCGCGGCATATCTGGCAAACGTCATTCATCAGGAGCTCGGCTGCAAGACCAGAGCGGTGGAATTTTCCACCCTGCAGCGCGCCGCCGCCCATCTTGCCAGCAAGATTGACGTGGACGAGGCTTTTATGGTGGGCGGCGCCACCGTTAAAGCCGCGGATGAGGGCTCTTCCGGCGTTATGGTCGTGATTGAGCGCGTATCCGACGACCCGTACCAGAGCGCAACCGGCGTATACGACGTACACCGCATCGCCAACGGCGAGAAGTTTGTCCCGCGGGAATGGATCAACGCGGCGGGCGATTATGTCACCGAGAAATTTTTGGCTTACGCCAGGCCTTTAATCCAGGGTCACAACAACACCATGATGGTTGACGGACTTCCGCGCCATTTGAATATGAATATGCGCAATTATGACTGGGGCGATAAGCAATAGTCTTCTCCTGCCGCTCCAAACCCAACAAAAAAACTCTCGGGGCCGACCGGTCCCGAGAGTTTTTTGTCTGCTGTTTCCGTCTGCGACGTCAAATTGAGACGAGCGTCGCCGTGCGCAGCATCTCCATATCAATCGTCTTGTGCATCTGCAGCGCCTCTTCAATCGGCAGATCGGTCAGCCGGCCGTTCTGCCGCACAATGACGCGGTTCAAAAGCCCGATTTCGATGAGATCAACTGCACGGCTCCCCATCCGGCTTGCCATGACACGGTCCATCGATGTGGGAGATCCGCCGCGCTGCACATGGCCGAGCACAACCGGCGTCGAGTGGATACCGGTGCGTTTTTCCAGTTCCGCAGCAACCTCGGCGGCCTGTCCTGCGCCCTCTGCCATCACGACGATAAAATGCTTTTTCCCCGTGTTGAGCGTCTCCATCATTTTCTCGATCACCTGATCGATCGTGTAATGCTGCTCAGGCACGAGAATGCACAATGCGCCGCAGGCGATCCCTGCCTCAAGCGCGATGTAGCCGGAATTGCGCCCCATCACTTCGATCACGGAGCATCGATCATGGGAGCGCGCGGTATCGCGCAGGCGATCCACCATCTGCACGACGGTATTGACCGCCGTATCAAAGCCGATCGTGTAATCGGAGGAGGCAATATCATTATCGATCGTCCCGGGAATACCGATACAGGGAATCCCCTCGCGCGAGAGTGCAAGCGCCCCGCGGAATGTACCGTCGCCGCCGATGGTGACGACCGTCTCGATCCCTTCTTCGCGACAGATATCCGCCGCAGCCTTTACCGTTTTCTGTTCATGGAATTCCGGGCAGCGCGACGTATAGAGCATGGTTCCCCCCTGCTGCAGGATATTGCTCACGCTGCGCAGATTCATCCCATAAAAGTCACGCGCCAGCAGTCCTTTATAGCCGTGGCGGATGCCCAGCACACGCCAGCCGCGGTCGATCCCCGCGCGAACGACGGCGCGTACCGCGGCGTTCATTCCCGGCGCATCGCCTCCGGATGTCAATACGCCGATCGTTTTCATAGCAGCCATAGTCGGATTCTCCTTTGTTTCGGTTTTTATTCGTGATAGGAGACGCACTCGTCCCCGAGCGTTTTGCGCAATTCCCGCAGTAAAACCGCGTTGACCGCCGTGCGGCAGATCCCCTTCTCCCAGCGGTTTTCATCCGCAAATTTGACCCATACCGGCGCAAGATCCTGCCCTTCGTCAAAAATCGCGAGGTATTTTTGCGCCTGTTTCCACGCGCGATCACCGACGGACGGCGCCTTGAGATACAAAACGTGCGCCAATCCCTTTTTTGCCGCGGGAGCGGCATCGGAAGCCTCCCTCTGCGATTTCGCGTCGGCAAGCCGCTCCATCGTGCTCATTCGTACGCTGACGCCATCCTCGCGCAAAGAAACACGCCCGTGCACGGCGACCGGCTCCTCCCGCCGCAGCGCGGCGGAAAGCTGCGGCATCAGCTTGGGAAAAACGATGACCTCCGTGCTGCCCGTCAGATCCTCCAGCATCAGATACGCCATCGTATCGCCGCTCTTGGTTGTCATGGTGCGGTGTGAGGCGACGATACCCGCCAGCGTGACAAAGGCATCGTCGGAAAGGTCTCCGCCCTCCTCCGCTGCCGCACGCAATTCCGCGGCCGTCACCGCGCCGATTGCACGTATCTGCGCGGCATACGGCAGCAGCGGGTGCCCCGTGACATAGACGCCGAGGTATTCGCGCTCCATCTTAAGCAGCTGCGCCTGATCGAACTCCGCGACATACGGCAGAACAAACCGGTTTGTGCCGCCGCCGTCCGGCGCGTCAAACAGGCTCGTCTGCCCGGAAAGGTTTGCGGTCAGCGTCCGCTCGGCGTTCTCAAGAACGGCGTCGAGCGAGGAGAGCATCGCCGCGCGCGTTCCGCCGAAGCAATCAAGCGCGCCGCATTTGATCAGGCATTCAAACGTGCGCCTGCGCGATTCCGCATCGAACATGCGGGTGCAGAAATCGGCAAAATCGGAAAACGGCTCCGCCTGACGGCGCTCGATAAGACGCGTCACGACACCTCTGCCGATATTTTTGATTGCGAGCAGGCCGAAGCGGATCCGATCCCCCTCGACCGTAAAGGATTCCATGCTGCGCGAGACATCCGGCGGCAGGAGCCCGATGCCGAGGCGCGCGCATTCGTTGCTGTATTCGACCACCTTGTCGGTATCGCCGAGCACGCTTGTCAGCAGCGCGGCCAGATACTCACGCGGATAATGGCATTTGAGATACGCCGTCTGATAGGCGACATGCGCGTAGGCGGCGGCGTGGGATTTATTGAAGGCGTAAGAAGCGAAAGAGCTCATCTCATCGAAAACGGCGTTCGCAATTTCCTCGGGAATGCCGTTGGCGACGCAGCCCGGGCATTCTGCCGCGCTGTCCTCCCCGCGCATGCCGTGGATGAAGTGATCTCGCTCCCGCTGCATCACATCGGCCTTCTTTTTACTCATGGCGCGGCGGACAAGATCCGCCCTGCCATAGGAAAAACCCGCAAGCTCACGGCAGATCTGCATGACCTGCTCCTGATAAACGATACAGCCGTAAGTGACGCTGAGAATGGGAGCCAGCTTCGGGTGGCGGTACGTGATCTGCGACGGATCATGCCGGCAGCGGATATACCGCGGGATCGACTCCATCGGTCCCGGGCGATAGAGCGAAATGACGGCGATCAGATCCTCCATATGCTCGGGGCGCAATTGCGTGAGCACGCGGCGCATCCCGCCGGACTCAAACTGGAATACGCCCTGCGTATGGCCCTTGGAGAGCATCTCGAACACGGCGGGGTCGTCGTAACGGATCGCGTCCATCCTGAACTCCGGCTCCCGCTCGCGGATCATCCGCTCGGTATCCGCGATCACGGTGAGGTTGCGCAGCCCGAGAAAGTCCATCTTAAGCAGGCCGAGCTCTTCAAGCGTCGTCATCGGAAACTGTGTCATCGCGGCGCCGTCGCCGCGCTGCAGCGGCACGTATGTCTCGACCGGGTCCTTCGCGATCACAACGCCGGCGGCATGGGTGGAAGCATGGCGCGGCATGCCCTCAAGGGCCCGCGCCATATCGATAAGATCATGCGCGGCCTCCTCCTGCTCATAAACCCGCAGAAAATCCTTTGAGGAACGCAGCGCCTTGTCAAGCGTAATACCGAGCTCACGCGGGACGAGCTTCGCAATGCGATCGGTCTGCTGATAGCTCATGCCGAGCGTACGCCCGACATCGCGGATCGCGGCTCTGGCCGCCATGGTGCCGAAGGTGATGATCTGCGCCACATGGTCTTCTCCGTAGCGGCGCACAACGTAGTCGATGACCTCCTGTCGGCGCACATAGCAAAAATCCACGTCAAAATCGGGCATGCTGACACGTTCCGGGTTGAGAAAGCGCTCAAAAATGAGCCCGTAGCGGATCGGATCGATATCGGTAATGCCGATACAGTAAGCTGCGAGGCTGCCGGCGCCGGAACCCCTGCCGGGCCCGACGGGGATCCCCTGTGAGCGCGCATAAGAGATAAAATCATAAACAATGAGATAATAATCGACATACCCCATCTTTTCAACGACGGATATCTCGTATTGCAGGCGCTCGACGACGGCCGGATCGGGATGCTCGCCGTAGCGGCGATGCAGGCCCTCGCAGCAGCTTGCACGGAAGAACTCGAGGTTGTCGCGCCCGTCCGGCGCGGTATAGTGCGGAAGCTTCAGTTCGCCGAACGTAAATTCCAGATTGCAGCGCTCGGCGATTTTGAGGGTGTTTTCCATCGCGTCCTCAAAGCCGGGCAGCGCTTCGTTCATTTCCGCACGGGACTTGACATAAAACTCATCCGTCGCAAACTCGAGACTCGGATTATCGACGGTCGTATTTGTCTGGATGCAGGTGAGCACATGCTGCATGCGGCTGTCGGCTTTTGTGACATAGTGCGCGTCATTCGTGGCGACCATCCCGACGCCGAGCTCCGTTGCAAGGCGCCGCAGAAGCGGCAAAATCCGCTGCTGCTCCTCAATGCCGTGATTCTGTGCCTCGATAAAGTAGCGCTCACGGCCGAAAATGGCGATATGCCGCTCGGCAGCGGCTTTTGCCGCCTCAAAATCGCCCTGCACAAGCAGGCGCGGAATTTGTCCCGCGAGGCAGGCGGAAAGCGCGATCAACCCTTCGGATTTCTGCGCAAGCAGTTCGAGATCGACGCGGGGCTTGTTGTAAAAGCCTTCGATCGAGGCGCGCGAGACAAGCGAGATCAGGTTGCGGTATCCGGTTTCGTTTTCACACAGCAAAACAAGATGGTAGGGCGTGCTGTCAGGGCCGTGCACCTTATCGTGCATTGAGCGCGGCGCCACGTAAACCTCGCAGCCGATCACCGGCTTGACGCCGATTTCTTTCGCTTTTTTGTAAAAATCAATCACGCCGTACATCACGCCGTGGTCCGTGATCGCGACGGCCGGCTGTCCCAGGTCCTTCGCGTGCTGCAGCACACGGTCGATGCGGCAGGCGCCGTCGAGCAGGCTGTACTCCGTATGCAGATGCAAATGGACAAAGCGGTCCACGGCGTCACTTCCCTTCCTCACACGCTTTGGCGGCCGCCTGCGACAGACGCGTCAGCCGGTGGTTGACGCCCGAACGCGACACGCCCGAAAGCGATGCCAGCTCCGCCAGAGAAGCGTCGGGGTGTTCTTCGCGCAGCCGCGCCATCGCCACCAGCTCCGCCGGCAGCGTTTCAAGCAGCCCCGTCTGCCGCAGCGTTTCGATCTCCGCAAGCTGCTTTTGCGCCGTGCGCACCATTTTATCGATGTTTGCGGTCTCGCAGTTTGTCGCGCGGTTCGCACGGTTGCGCAAATCGCGATAAATCTTAATTTCCATCAGCTCAAGCGAGCACTTGACGGCGCCCATCATCGCAAGCAGATCCTCAATGGGCTCGCTCTCCTTATAATAGAGGACGGTCTGTCCGCGGCGCACGGAGGATTTAGGCGGATAGCCCGTCAGCGACAACACTTCAAACATGAGGTCGCAGCGCTCATCGTCGGGCAGCAGCAGCTCCAGATGATAGCCGCGCGTCGGCTCACTGACCGTGCCGCATGATAAAAAGACGCCCGCCAGAAACATCGGCAGCTCGTCGCCCTGCATCAGCGCGCGGTTGGGCCGTTCCGGCGTATGGTCAAAAACGCGCATCAGACGCAAAAGATCTTTCGCATCCGTCAGAGCGATCGTATAAAGCGTCTTTTGACGCGGCGATTTCTGTTCCGTAAAGGCCGGGCGTACGCCGATCATATCCCGCACGGCAAAACCGTAAAGCTTGGAAACGATCAAATGCTCCGTCGAAAGCACGGCGGATTGTTCGTCAAAGCGCTTGCCCATCAGCAAGAGCCCATAGCAAAACGCCTTGTAATGCGGGCTGCGAAACGGGCGCGAAGCAAAAATTTCCTCCCGCACGCGCGCGGCATAAGAATGGTTCCCAGATTCAGCCATGGCGTCCTCCCAAACGACGGTACTCGGGCTCAAGCATCACGCCGTATGCTTCAAACACGCGCTGCTGCACCGACGCAAGCAGCTTTTCCACATCGCAGGCGGTTGCGCGGCCCCGATTGACGATAAAGCCCGCGTGCTTTTCGCTGACGGCGGCGTCCCCTACCGACATGCCCTTGAGTCCGCAGGCGTCGATCATCGCAGCGGCTGCCTGGCCAGCCGCAGGGCGGCGAAACGCGCTGCCCGCATTCGGCTGCCCGAGCGGCTGACTGCTGCGGCGCGCCTCATTGTGCGCGCGCATCTCGGCAAGAATCGCGCTGCGATCTCCCTCTCGTAGCAAAAAAACCGCGGAGAGCAGGATTGTCTCCGCGTCGCTCTGAAAACGGCTCGTGCGGTAGGAAAACGCACAATCTTCGGCGGAGACGCATTGCACCTCCCCTGCGGCGGTCAGCACCCGCACGGAGCGGAGCACGTCGCGGATTTCTCCGCCGTAGGCGCCGGCATTCATAACAACGGCGCCCCCGACCGTGCCCGGGATGCCGCCTGCAAACGCGAGTCCGGCAAGGCCGCGCTCCGCCGCATCGCGGCACAAAGAAACCAGCGGCGTACCGCAGGACGCCTCGACGACACAGCCGTTCACCGTTATACCGGAAAAGGCGGAGGAAATACAAAGGGTCACCCCTTCGATCCCCTCATCCGAGACGAGCAGATTGGAGCCGTTTCCCACAATGGTCAGCGGTATGCCGGCCTGCCGGCAGAGGCGCGCCGCCGCGATGATTTGCTCCTCTGTCGCGGGTACTGCAAAGCAGTCGGCGGGGCCGCCGACGCGCAGCGTGGTGTGCGCGCGCATCGGTTCTCCGAGGCGGACGGTCAGTCCCGCCCCCTCCAGCGCACGCGCAATCGCAGATACCTCCATGGCAGCCTCCATCCCACACAAACCGCAGTACCGCTGCGGATCACATATGATATCCGTCAGACATCGTCCCAACCGGTATCCTCGATACGCCGCTCTTCCGCGGGCATATCGTCATCGGGTACGCCGAGGCCGCGCATCAGCTCGCGCGTCGCATTATATCCCATGCGGTTGAGGCGGAAATTCATCGCCGCAGTTTCGATGATCACGGCGAGATTGCGCCCGGGCTTGACAGGGATTGTCAGCACCGGCACCTTGATGCCCAGAATCTCCATGTAGTCGCGTGTCAGGCCGAAGCGGTCATATTGGCTGCGGTCGTTCCACGTCTCGAGGCGGATAATAAGCTCAATCTTTTGAGTGACTTTAACCGAGCCGCTGCCGAAAATACGGCGGGCGTTGATGATTCCGACGCCGCGCAGCTCCATGAAGTGGCGGATATTGTTCGGCGAAGTGCCGACGAGCGACTGGCTCGAAACGCGGCGGATTTCCACGGCATCGTCGGCGATCAGGCAGTGGCCGCGCACGATCAGCTCGACGGCGGTTTCGCTCTTTCCGATGCCGCTCTCGCCGAGGATCAGCACGCCCTCGCCGTAAATTTCCATCAAAACGCCGTGGCGCGTGATACGCGGGGCCAAATGCTTGTTGAGCCAATAAATCATTGTTGAAATGAATTCGCTGGTTTCATAGGGCGAGCGGAAAAGCGGCACCTCATTATTCTTTGCAGCGCGCAGCATATAATCCGGACAAGGCTGATCGCCGCAAATGATAACGGCGGGCGGCTTAAGCGAAAAGAACTTGTTGCAGCGCGCGACGGCCAGCTCCAGCCCGACGCCGATGCGCAGTCGCTCGATATACGCGATCTCCGTATGACCGATGATCTGCAGATGCGTGTTATCAAAAAATTCGGTGAAGCCGGCAAGCGGCAGGCTCGGACGCATCACATTGGTATTGGAAATAAGGATTTGCTCCGGATCGCCGGGCAGATAAACCGTCTCCAGCTCAAATTCGTCGATCAGCCGCTTGAGTGTGACGCTGAATTTTGAAAGCATGCATTCTCCGTCCTTCCTGTGGGGTTCTTTTCTGTATTTTTTATTATAGCGAATTTCCCGCTTCTTTTCAATATCAACCCACACACTCAGCCGCACAAAGCGCGGCGGCCCGCGCGGATGCAGCAAGCTTGTAAATTAGGCGTGAAACCGGTGTGAAAGTTGCGGCAAATCCTTGTCGAACCGGTGATTTTATGCTATGATGGATGCAGTTCCAGGCACTTCGCCGCAATAAAACGGTTCTGTTTCGACACTGAAAAGACAGAACACGCTCGTCCTGTAATTCAATGCCGCTTTTACGGTTTTACACGCAAAATGGGAGGAAAGCTTATGAAACGTTTTTTGGCAGTCGCACTGGCCGCGGGCATGATGCTCTCGCTGTCGCTGACGGCTTTTGCCGCTACCACAACGGTAAAGTATCCGGTCGGCGGCGTCAGCGGCGTCGGATTTCTCGCCGACGATGACGGCGTCGTCGATCTCGACAGCCCCGTCACATCCAGGACGCCGGTCCCGTACGGAAAGACCGTCTATTTCCCTCTGCTCAATACGGAATACAACAGCGCAGCGACGAGCGACGACGATCTTGAAAAGGCCAAGGCCGCACTGAAAAAGGCTCAAGAGGAAGAAGCCTCTAAAAAGAGCGATGCCGAGACGAAAAAGGCCGCGCTGTCAACCGCGCTCACAAAGGTGAACAGCCTGTATCCCTCCTTCACAAATACAGATCCCGATAGGGTAACCGCCGCACAGCTTTCGGCCGCCAAAACAAATTCGCAGAACAAGAGCAGTCTGGAAGATGCGCTTGCAAAGGCTCAAACCGCCCTCTCCAATGCAAAAGCGGATACGTCTGCAAAAAAACAGAAGATGGACGCTGCGAAGACCGCATGGGACAACGCGAAATCTGACAGCACCTTGAATACGAAGCTGGCGAATCTCAAGGCCTTCGGCGTTGCATCTCTTGTGAACGGCAAAACTTATGCCACCACCACGGATTACCCCTCCAAGGATGTCGCATATTTCGACGGATCGGTCCCCGGCGGCCTGTTTTCTTATACGCCCGGCTGGTATACGAAGAGCGAAGCCGAAGGGGTTCTCTCCGCTGCATTGAACACGGCGATTACCGCCTGCCAAACCGAGATCAATAATCTCGGCAAGACCGAGAAGGCGGCATATGACAACGCCAAAAAAGCTTATGACGACGCGGTTTCCGCACAGGAAAAAGCGCAGAAGGATTACAACGCCGCCAATAATGCGGTCAAGAACTTCGACACCGAGGCGGCGAAAATCAAAACCGCGATCGAAAATGCGGAGGATGCGCTGACGAAATACACCGCCGCGAAAAAAGCCTATGCCGACGCAACCGCGAATGTAAAAGAAAAGCAGGCAGACTACGATGCGGCGCAGACGCAGTCTGACAAGAGCTACCGCTTTGTACATGAATCTTCGGCTGTATCAAGCGCAAAGGTGAGCGCCAGCTGGAGCAGCGGGAAAAAGTTTATCAACAGCGCGACGCTGGTGCGCAAGGCGGCGGTTTCCTCGACCTACTCTCTCAACGCCAGCAAGAGCTCCTCTCTCAGCACCAGCAGCTCCACCCGCATCTACTTCGTCGCCGTTGAAACAAAGGCTTCCGGCACCAAGCTCGAAGGCGACGACGCCGACGGCACAATCAAAGTCAAAAAGACCGGCACCAACGGATTCTCGGTCGAAAATACCGTCAGCATCTGGCTGGAATATCAGTATTCCGACAACAGCGGCGTGATTCCCAAAACGCCGACCCTCTTTGATGATGGAGACGGCTTTGACGCGGACGACGAATACACCTTCTATTTTGACGAGGACGACAACAGCTATTTCGTCGTCAATACCAACCACCAGAAGGAAATCCTGCTCGCCTTCGATACCGAATACGATGAAAACATCGCAGATAAGGTCGCAAAATCCAACCCCGAAGCCGATCTCGATTTCTATAACGGCAACTACGCAAAATTCAACCGCACGGGCAAGCTCTATCTTTCTTATCCGGAGAAAAACGCATATGTTTACGCAATCAGCTCCTCCGGCAATGTCACGCAAGTCACAAACGCTAAATACGACAGCAATGAAGAAGCATTCGTCATCAGCACGAACACGCTCGGCCGCTATATGATCTCGAACGAAAAACTGAAAGCTCTCAACACGGACAGCAGCGCGTCCTCAAGCAGCAGCACCCCGAGCGCCTCTGTCTCGCCCACCCCACCGCAGACCTCGCAGTCGTCTCAGCCGGCGGCCGGAGGCGCCGCGGCAACAAGCCGTTCGAGCTCCTACTCTTATACGCCCGCGCAGTCCTCGTCGTCGCCTGCATCAAGCTCCTCGCGCGCCTCTTCGTCCAGCTCCTCGTCGTCTTCGTCCGAAGCCTCCTCGGAGTCGCGCAGCTCTTCGAGCAAGTCTTCCTCCTCCAAGGACAGCAGCTATGAAGATGTCCTCGTGAAGGAACCGATCTCGACAACAGAGGTTCCGACAAAGCAAAAAGGCGTCTCGTGGCTGGTCTGGGCCTTAATTCTGGCCGGTCTCGCCGCAATTCTCGTTGCGGTCGGCGTGATCTTCTACACGCACCGCAACTCCGGCGACCGCATGCTGTAACGACGTTCCCCTGCCCCATCCGTTTTGATGAACGGATGGGGCATCCTGTGTTTTTTGAATCTGATTGTAAAAAAGGAGCCGCCCCCATGAATAACAGCCCCTCTTCCATCGTCAAACAGGTCCGCACCGTGATTGTCGGAAAGGATGATGTCATCGCCAAAACGCTTATGGCAATCCTTTCCGGCGGGCATGTCCTGCTTGAGGATGTGCCCGGCACCGGAAAAACGACGCTTGCCCTTGCGCTTTCCAAGACGCTCGGTTTGCAGTTTAAGCGCATGCAGTTCACCTCGGATTCCATGCCCAGCGATATTACGGGTTTTTCGGTTTATGATAAAAGCGGCGGCACTTTCGCCTATACGCCGGGCGCCGCCATGACAAACCTGCTGCTTGCGGACGAGATCAACCGTACCTCGAGCAAAACGCAATCTGCGCTGCTTGAAGTAATGGAGGAAGGGCAGATTACGGTGGACGGCGTTACGCGGCCCGTACCGCAGCCCTTCATCGTGATCGCGACGCAAAATCCCGTCGGCTCCGCGGGCACGCAGCTGCTCCCGCAGGCACAGCTTGACCGCTTTATGATCCGGCTGCACATGGGGTATCCCGATCTGGAAAGCGAGATCAGCCTGCTTGCCGATCGCCAGACTTCCAACCCTCTCGATGCGCTTGTCCCGCTTTTTTCCGCCGATGATCTCATCCGCATGAAGCAGGAGGCGGCGGACATTCACATCGCCGACGCAATTTACGAATACGTCACGCAGCTGGCCCGCGCCACCCGCAGCCATCCGATGATCCAGCTCGGCCTCTCGCCCCGCGGCGCGCTTGCCGTCTGCCGCATGGCCAAGTCGTATGCCTATCTGGTCGGGCGCAGCTACGTTTTGCCGGAAGACGTCTGCACAATCTTCTCCGACGTCGCGGCTCATCGCCTCATCCTCAGCCCAAAGGCGCGGCTCGCGCAGATGAGCGCCGACGATGTGCTTGGCGATGTGCTCGATGCCGTACCGATGCCGCAGCCTGTGAAGAAATCCGTCTCAGTGAAAGGCGGCCGTGCATGAGCGTTCGCATTCATTGGGCGCTCTGGCTGGTGCTGCTGTGGCTGTTGTCCCTGTTCAGCGGCGCAGGCTTTTTGCAATTGCTGTTCGCCCTTTTTCTCCCGATGCTGCTCCTCAGTTTTGCCGCGGTGACCTATGCGTCGCGGCTTTTTTCCGTATCTGCGAATGGGGAGATCACCGGCAGAAAAAACAGCGATATTACGCTGCCCATTCAGGCGAAAAATCGCTTTTTCCTGCCGCTGACGCGTGTCTCCTGCCGCATCGAAGGGATAAACCGCCTTACGGGAGAGAGCTTTCTGCAGACGGTGGATTTCTCCATCAATGGGAAGGAAAGCCGCGTGGTACCGTGCCGCCTGCGCTCGCAGCACTGCGGACGCATTGAAGCAAGGATCCGCCACGTGCGCGTTTATGAATGGTTCGGCGTTTTCGGCATGCGCGTCCCGTGCGACTGCGAAATCGGTTTGACGGTGCTGCCGGATACCTTTGATATGCGTCTTATCACAGATCTTTCCCGCTCCTGCCCCGAGGACAGCGACGAATACTCCGCCCTGCGCCCGGGCAACGACCACAGCGAGATTTTTGAGGTTCGCGACTATCGCCCCGGCGACAGCCTGCGGCAGATTCACTGGAAGCTCACGCAGAAATACGATCACCTGATGACGAAAGAGGCGAGTTTGCCCGTCGACCGCTCAATCGTCGTCATGTTCGATACGGCGCGCAGCACCGAAAGCGTCGCTTCCCCCGCCTGCTTCGATGCGGCGGCGGAGGTCGTTGTCTCGCTTTCGCAGGCATTGCTCAATGAGGGCATCGCGCATACGCTCGCATGGCGCGATGCTGCGGGCGGCGGTATTATGCTCGCCTTTATTTCCTCGACGGACGATCTGACCCAAGCGCTGCCCTCCCTGCTTGAGGGCGGGTATGATGACGCAATCTCGACACTTGCATGCTATTGCAATGAAAAAAGCAGCATGGGCACCTCCCATATCATCGCGGTATGCGCGGCGGTCCCCTGCATGCCGGATGTTTCGCTGGAGACGCCCGTAACCGTACTCTGCACGACCGACGGCAGCAGCGATGCGGACGATATTATCCGCTTCGGCGACGAAACTTATGCAGAGGACCTTGCAGCGCTTGTCCTTGATGCGCGGAGGTGACCGATATGGCTGAAAAACGCATCTCCTCGATCCATTTATTGCCGCCCCCGCAGCAAAAGACTGTCGGCAAACATGATTGGCTCTTGCGTCCGCTGCTTGCATGGGCTTTATTTGTCGGCTTTGGCGGCTGTATGATGCACATATTCTCTCTGCCGTGTGTCGCATGGGCGATCGCGTTGGCCGCTCTCGCTGTCCAGCTGGGCTGGGAAAGCTTATCCGATTATCCGCGACGGCTTCATATCGCTTTTTTGGCTGCGGCGGCGCTCTCGCTGCTGCTTTGGGCCTTGACGGCAAAATATACCAGAGCCGGTATCGAGATCGTTCTGAATGCCGCGACACGGTTGGCTTCCATCCGCGAAATGCGCATCCTGCCGACCTATGATATTGCGGTAGCGGAGCGCCTGCAGCCTCTTTGCGTAACACTGCTGCTTATCCCGCCTGCTCTGCTGTTGGCATTGCTCTGCGGCATCGCGATGCACCGCGCAAACCTGTCTCTGCCGCTGCTGATGATCGGTACGGCAACGGCGGCCATGCTGTTCTATAAAAATTTTGAAGCGGCCGTATGGCTGGCTCCGGTCTTTCTCGTGCTGTGCCACATGATCTGCCGCAAGAATATGCGCTATGGCCAGACAACCGCGCTTCTTTTTCCGATGGCGGCGCTTTTTTGTGCGGTGGGCGTGATCGCGCTGCTGTCCGGCGGCGCGCCCGAGGCGGTCAGCCGACGCTTTGCGACGTCCCGCGATCGCTTGATCGCCGCGCGCCATGCCGCCGGATACCACAATGAAACGGCAGTTTTGCCCGAAGGGCGGCTGCGCGCGTTTGAGCGCTTTTCACCGACGGAGAAAACGGCGCTGACCGTGATCGGCTCCGACACCGGTTCCCTCTATCTGCGCGGCTATATCGGCGCGGTGCCGACATTGATCGGCTGGGAGGCGCTCGATGGCGCCGCCGTCTATGAGGAACGCTCTCTTTTTTACCTGCTCCACAGAGACGGCTTTTATCCCGAGCGGCAGCTTGCCGATCTGGCAAAGACTCTCGGAATCGCCGACGGCAGCGATTTGGCAGAGCTCACCGTCACCGCCGAGGGCGCCTGCGCGGCATATGTTTATCTGCCGCATGAGCTGGCTGACGCGCCCGATCCCCTTCTCGCCGTCGATCACCTCGGCGACGGCAGCCTGTCCGCCGACGGCAAAACCGCCTCCTATCGTATCCTTCCGCATGCCGTCACACAGTATCCCGCGATGGAGGCGCGGCTGAATGCACATGCGAGAGCAGACGACGCCGTAGACGCCTATCTCGATGCCGAAGGAGCCTATCGTGCATCTGTATATGAAAATTACACCCAATTGCCCGACGATATCCGAAAGGTGTTTGACCTTTCTCTTGACGGCGGCGCCGAGATCGGCGATACGCATCTTGCATATGACGACGCGAAGGACGCTGTGCTTCAGCTGCTCGGCGAACATATGACGCT
>Ga0079305_1002014_pt1 | contig 20643 bp, 17 predicted proteins | sample LMS_cellobiose_e_FD_79183 | JGI IMG/M metagenome (GOLD analysis project Ga0079305, IMG submission 79183) | Rumen-fistulated moose microbial communities from Alaska, USA - LMS_cellobiose_enrichment | ecosystem: Host-associated > Mammals > Digestive system > Stomach > Rumen fluid ... | reverse complement strand
TAATATGAGCAATTCCGGGCAATTTTGCCCGGAATTGCCATATTACAGGAAATTGATGTTCCCATCGAAAGCCTGCTTGCTGGCTTTCGATGGCAGAGCATCGACTTTGTCGATGCTCTGAGGCCGCCCGGCGAACGCCGGACGGCCTTTCGTTTGCGGGATTATTTCCACAGCCCTTTGTGCCGGATGGGCTTTTCCATCCGGCTTTCCACATACAGCCCCAGCAGCGGGCCCGGCGCGTCCTCATCCGGGCAGGCGGTCTTGTCGATGCCTTTTTCCAGCACGTCCCGCATCCACGCTGCCTGAGCGGGGGTGACGGCCCGGAGGCCGGTAAGCGGCTCCGCGCAGGCGGCGCAGACGAGGCCGCCGCTCTCCACATCCATCAGGCGGATTTCTTCATCCTTCAGGCGCCTGCCGCATTTGACGCAGTGGGACAGCCGGGGGCGGTAACCGCTGATGGCGGAAAAATGCAAAAGGAACGCGGCGGCCACGGCCTGCATGTCCCGGTCGCCGTATGCCAGGCGGGATAAGGACCGGGCCAGGAGCGTAAACAAATCCACCGCCCGGTCATTGGGCTGGGCGGCCGCCTCGGCGATGGAGAGCAGGTAGGTGGCGTATTTCAGCTTGTCATAATCCGTGCGCAGGGGATAAAAGCTTTCCGTGACGTGGCAGGAGGAAACCGTCATGCGGCCCTTGCCGGCATACAGCACGTATTCCCCCAGGGCAAACCATTCACTGGCGGAAAGCAGCGGGCTGCCCATCCGTTTGCACCCCCGGCATAGGGCCTCGACCCTGCCCAGGGTGGGGGAAAGCAGGGTGAGCATCCGGTCATGCTCCCGATAATCGGCATGACGCAGCACGATGCCCTGGGTGGTGATGGAGGACACGGGAAAGCTCCTTTCTGAGGGGTCGGGGACGAGGAAAAGGAACGCGATGGCGGAGGCTTTTCTCAGCTTCCGGTGGAGCGGTAAAACCGCATGGCGCGCTGAAACAGGGCGTAGAAAGTGCCGAAGGATACGAGCCCGGCCAGGGGACAGACAAAGGCAGTCCAGCCCGGCCAGCCATACAGGGGCTTGCCCAGGATATAGGCCGCGGGCACCTGCAGGACCAGCGCGAAGGGCGCCGCCACGGTAAAGAGCACCCGCAGGGGCCGGGGGTACACGTCGATGGGGTATTCGCAGGCGCTGCGCCCGCCATAGGTGAGGCCGTTTACCAGCTCCACGGACTTTACGGAGTGGATCACAAAAATCCCTTCGATCAGGAACAGCCCCAGGATCATCACTCCGCCCAGCACGATGGCTTCCGCCAGGGCCAGCGCCTTGAGCACCGTCCACCTGACCGCCGCCATGCGGCTGCCCAGGATGAGCGCCGCCGTGCCCACGGCAATGCAGGCGAAGCGCCGGGGGTCCATGGCCCAGCACATCACCTGCGTCAGCACGCCCCGGGGGCGCAGCAGCAGCGTGTCCACCTGGCCGGACCGCACCATGGAGGGAAACGCCCCCGTGACACCCCGGCCGAAGCATTCCGTCAGGTAAAAGGTGACGGACATGAGCCCGAAGAAAAAATACAGGTCTCCCGCGCCCCACTGGTTCAGCGATTCAAAGCGGTCCACGATCAGGATAACCGCCAGCAGCTCCCCCGCCTCCATCACGAACTGGGCCAGGGTCTGCAGAAAGAAGGAAGCGGGATACTGCATCTGGCACTTGAGCTGCATTTTCATGGATCGCAGATATAATTTGACGGTGTCCATGGTTTTTCCTCCTATCCGCCCTGCACGATCAGCCGCCGCTGGTTCCGCTGCCAGAGAAGCATACCCATGAGGATGAGCAGCACCGTCCATGCCGCCTGAACGGCCAGCGCCCCCGGCGCCCGGGCCAGGGCGTATTCCCCCGTATACAGGCGGATGGGCGTATCCAGAAGCTGGGCGTAGGGCAGCAGGGTGATCACTTTCTGCCACGCGTCGGGAAACAGGGTCAGGGGCAGGATATTCCCCGAAAGGGTGGTCATCACCAGGTTCATCAGCGCCATGACGCCCCGGAAATCCAGCGTCCGCATGGTGAAGCCCATGGAAATATTTTCCAAGGCACTCACGCAGAGCAGCCCCAGCGCCACGCCGCATACCGAAACGGCCAGCGCCGGCCACGAGGCGGGCAGCGATATGCCCCAGCCCTCGGGCAGCAGGGCGGCGAAGGCCAGCATGGGAATGGCCCGCAGCAGGCTGCCCACCATTTTCTGGGCCATGATGCGCACGTAATAATACCCGTATAATTGCAGCGGCCGGCACAGATCATAGGCGATGCCGCCGGTGCGGATTTTATCCATCAATTCCGGATCGGAGGACAAAAGCATGCGGAAAAAGGCCTGCTGCAGCCACACATAGGTGGTGATGGCGGACAGGGGCATGCTTTGGGGGCGGCCCCGGTACAGCGCCCGGTACAGCGCCACCAGGATCAGCCCGAACAGCACCTGGCAGGCCACGCCGCCCACCACCGCGCCCCGGTACTGCACCTCCATTTTCCAGCGCATCCGGAAGGCCGAGAGATATGCTTTCATAAATCCATCTCCCGGTACATGGCGGCGATGAGATGGTCCACATTCTGGCCCTGCACGGTCAGCTCCCGGATGGGGACGGACTGATGCAGCAGGGAAATCAGGTCGGCCGTGCGGTTTTCATCCGGATGGTAGACGATTTTATACGCGTCCCCTTCCCGCTGCGCCCGGCAGCCCTCCGGCAGCGGGGGCAGGGCATCGCACCGCACGGTCATCACCCGCTCGGTATCGTAGCGGGAGAGCAAATCGGGCAGCGCCCCGTCAAACAGCTTTCTCCCGTGGCCCAGCACCATGACCCTTGGGCACAGGGCGGCGATATCCTCCATATCGTGGGTGGTCAGAAGGATGGTGGTGCCTTTTTCCCTGTTTTCCTTTTGCAGAAAATCCCGCAGCGCCAGTTTGCTCACCGCGTCCAGGCCGATGGTGGGCTCGTCCAGGAAAAGCAGCTCCGGCCCGTGGAGCAGCGAGCCGCACAGCTCCGCCCGCATCCTTTGCCCCAGGCTCAGAAGGCGCAGGGGCGTGCGCAGCAGCTCCTCCAGCCCCAGGGCGCCGGTGAGGCGATCCAGGCGCTTTTTATAATCCGCCTCCGGGATGCGGTAAATATCCTTCAGGAGGGAGAAGCTGTCCACAATGGGCACGTCCCACCACAGTTGGCTGCGCTGGCCGAACACCACGCCGATATGGCGCACGTGCGCTTTGCGCTCCTTCCAGGGCACGCGGCCGCCCACCAGGGCGCTGCCCCCGTCCGGCGTCAGGATGCCGGAAAGGATTTTCACCGTGGTGGATTTGCCCGCGCCGTTGGGCCCGATATAGCCCACCAGCTCGCCCCGTTCAATGGAAAAGGAGACGCTGTCCAGCGCCTGGATAACCGTTTTTTCCCGCAGCAGCTTTCCCTTTTCCCGTTTTTTTCGCACGGTAAAGGTTTTGCACAGGTTTTCCACCGCAATGTAGCTCATGGTGCCTCCGTACAGGTTCAAAAGCAACGACAACGCAAGGAAAAACAGTTTACCGTATTTTTCTTCTTCCGTCAAGGGCTTGCCGAAAAAGATTGACAATCCGCCCGTCACCCGGTATATAATAGGGGTGCTGCGCAGACGTGCGGCAAAAGGAGGATGCATGGATGCTTAGTCCCCGTTGATACCGCCTCCGGGCCATGACACATTTTATTAGCTTGGAGGGAAACATAGATGTCTGAATTACAGCGGGAGGTGGCCTGCCGGCGCACCTTCGCCATCATCAGCCACCCGGACGCCGGGAAAACCACCCTGACCGAAAAGCTGCTTTTATACGGCGGCGCCATCCGCCAGGCGGGCAGCGTGAAGGCCCGCCGGGCCGAGCGCCACGCCACCTCCGACTGGATGGAAATCGAAAAGCAGCGCGGCATTTCCGTCACTTCCAGCGCCATGCAGTTTGAATTTGACGGCTATCACATCAACATCCTGGATACTCCGGGCCACCAGGACTTTTCCGAGGACACCTACCGCGTGCTGGTGGCGGCGGACAGCGCCGTGATGCTCATCGACGCCGCCAAGGGCGTGGAGGAGCAGACCGTGAAGCTCTTTAAGGTGTGCCGCATGCGGGGCATTCCCATCTTCACCTTCGTCAACAAAATGGACCGCGCCGCCAAGGACCCCTTCGCCCTCATGGAGGAAATCGAGCAGGTGCTGGGCGTGCGGGCCTGCCCCATCAACTGGCCCATCGGCGTGGACGGGGATTTCCAGGGCGTGTATCACCGGGACGAAAAGACGGTGGAATTGTACTTTGGCGGCGACCACGGCAAAACCAAGGCGGGGAAGACCGTCATTTCCGTGGAGGACCCCGCCTTTGAAACCGTGCTGGACAAGCATTACAGGAGCCGCCTGGCCGACGAGATCGAATTGCTGGACGAGGCGGGGGACGCCTTTGATCTGGACGCCGTGCGCAGGGGGGAGCTCACCCCCATGTTCTTTGGCAGCGCCGTCACCAACTTCGGCGTGGAGCCCTTCCTGTACCGCTTCCTGCGCTACACCGAGCGGCCGTTGCCCCGGGAGAGCGACCAGGGGATGATCGAGCCCGAGGACGAAAACTTCTCCGGCTTCATTTTCAAAATTCAGGCCAATATGAACCCCGCCCATCGGGACAGGCTGGCCTTCCTGCGGGTGGTTTCCGGCGTGTTCCACAAGGGCATGACGGTGTGGCATTCCGGCACCAACAAGGAAATGCAGGTGAAGCAGCCCCAGCAGTTCATGGCCGACGAGCGGGAGGGCATCGAGGACGCCTACCCCGGGGACATCATCGGCCTGTTCGATCCCGGCGTCTACCGCCTGGGGGACACGCTGTGCACAGGGCAGAAAATCAAGTTTGAAAAAATCCCGGTGTTCGCCCCGGAAAGGTTTTCCCGGGTGCGGCCGTTGGATTCCATGAAGCGCAAGCAATTCGTCAAGGGCATCAACCAGCTTTCCGAGGAAGGCGCCATCCAGACCTTCCGGCGCAACGAAACGGGCCTGGAGGAATTCATCGTGGGCGTGGTGGGCGAATTGCAGTTCGACGTGCTCACCTACCGCCTCAAGAGCGAATACGGGGTGGACCTGATGATGGACCGGCTGGGCTATCGCTTCGTCCGGTGGATCACGGACAGCCCCGTGCCCGCCGATGCGCTGCAGCTCACCTCCACCACCGCCCGGGGCTTCGATGGGAATGATAACCCGGTGCTGTTTTTTGAAAACGACTGGAGCATCCGCCTGGCCCTGGAAAAGAACAAGGGCCTGGCGCTTGCGGAGATCGCCCCGCGGGCCGTCGAAAAGTGACGCGGGGCATTGAAGATGGCCGGGGGACGGTTTCTTTCCGGCCGCCCCCAAGAACCCAAAGAAAGGAAATCCCATGAAAAAAATCCTGGCATTCCTGCTGATTCTGCTGCTTTTGCCCGTGTCCGGCTGCGCCCGGGAGGCGGATGAAATCACCGTCATGGCCACGTTCTATCCCGTCTATATCCTGGCGGAAAACGTGCTGGAGGGCGTGGAAGGGGTAAAGCTATTGTCCATGACGCCCCCCGCCACCGGCTGCCTGCACGATTACCAACTGCTTACCAGCGATATGCGGGCCCTGGCCTCCGCCCGGGCGCTGATCTGCAACGGCGCGGGGATGGAAAATTTCCTTTCCGACGTGACGGAGCAATATCCGCAGCTTCTGATTGTGGACTGCTCCCGGGGCGTGGCGCTGCTGGCGGAGGAGGAAGAAGAGGATCACCAGGGCCACGAGGACCACGGGGAATACAACGCCCATATCTGGCTGGCCCCCAAAAACGCCGTTCAGATGGTGGAGAACATCCGCTCCGCCATGGCGGAATTGTTGCCTGACCAGGCGGACAGGATCAGCCGCAACGCCGCCGCCTATACGGACCGGCTGACCGCCCTGGACGCGGAGCTGGCCGCCGCCATCGGCGCGCTGCCCCGGAAAACCATCGTCACCTTCCATGAGGCGTTTCCCTATTTCGCCGCGGCCTACGGCCTTCAGGTGGCCGCCGTGGTGGCCCTGGAGCCCGACGAGCCCATCTCCCCCCGGATGCTTTCTCAGGTGGTGGAAAAGGTGCGCTCCGCGGGCAGCCCGCCCCTGTTTTCCGAGCCCCAGTATGAAAGCGCCGCCCTGCGGGCCGTGGCCCAGGAAACCGGCGCCCCGGTGTACGAGCTGGACCCCCTGGTAACGGGGGACGGGGCCCTGACCGCCTATGAGGACGTCATGCGGAAAAACCTTCAGGTGCTTAAGGAAGCCCTGGGAGAATAACGGCATACACGGCATACGAAACGGCCCGGCGAACAAGGCGTTCACCGGGCCGAAATTTTGCTGTTATTTTAAGATGAAGTCCGCAATATCGCCAATCACCTGGGGAGCGACTTTTTCATCTTTGGCATACACATTGGCGCCCTCCGCCTTTTCCCCGGGCACGAAGGGATGGGTCAGGCCGGGATAGGCAATGAATGTCCAGTTTTCCCGCCCGCCCACGGCCTGCCGCCACAGCTCATAATCCTCCATCGTCACCTGATAGTCCTCCTCCCCCTGCAAAAGCAGGCAGGGGATGGTGATTTCCCCGGCGGCCTTCAGCATGTCGTAGTCCGCCAGCCATTGCCAGTAGGGGGCGTATGCCCCGGCGATCAGGTCGCTTTCCGAAAGCGCGTCCAGGTCTTCCAGGCGGTCCAGCTCCCGGAAAAGCTGGTCCTTCTGGGCCTGCGCTTCCTCAGTGATTTCCGGCATCAGGGAAAAGAGGAAGTCGTACTGCTCCCGCATCATCACGTCCAGCCGCCGGGCGCCGGGGGCCATGAGGATATAGCCCCTGGCCTGTACGGGGGCGCCCTGCAGCGCGCCGTCAATGGCGGGGATGGCCGTGGCGCCCAGGCTGTGGCCCAGCACGAAAATGCGGCTGGGGTCGATCTTTTCCTGGGCCGCCGCCGTCTGCACCGCGGCGACGGCGTCATCCACCGTTTCGTCCATCAGCGTTGCCTGGCGGTTCGCCGCCATTTGGACGCCGTATACGTACGTGCGCTTGTCGTAACGGAACACGGCGACGCCTCTTTCGGCCAGCCCTTGGGCAATATCCCGGAAGGGGTAAAGGTTCCCCACGGATTCGTCCCGGTCGCTGGGGCCGGAGCCGTGCACCAGCACCACCGCCGGGAAGGGGCCTTCGCCCCGGGGCAGGGTCAGCGTGCCGGGCAGCTCGCCGTTCAATGCGGGAACGGGCACGGATAGGTCCACGCTGTCAAAATCGCCGGCGGCTTCGTTGGCAGACCCGGTATAAAAGGCGGTGGTCAGGCCGGCCAGGGCCCCGTCCGACAGGGTCAATACGATGTCCAGCGGCATGGCCGAAAAGCGGCAGGGCACCCGGAAGGAGGATTTTTCGGCATAGGCGGGGCCGATCTGCTCCGCCGCGCCCAGGGCCGCCAGGGACCGGGCCGCTCCCGCAAAGCCTCCCATGCCCTGCAGCGCCTTTTCCATCTGTTCGGTCAGCAGCCACGCCCCGTCCAGCGATTCGGGATGCTCCCCAAACAGCGTGCGGACAAAGGCCTCCGCCTCCTGAGGGGAGGTGATGGCGCGGGGTTCCTCCGCCGCGGCCCGGGGCAGGGCGCAGCCCGCCAGCAGCAGCGATGCCAGGCACAGCGACAGGACGGCCCTGAGCAAATGGAGTGCGCGGTTTTTCATTTTGTTTCCCTCCCTGTTCTGTTTTTCGCGGCGCAGACGGCGTTTCCGACGGGAGAATCCCCGGCCTCAGCGGAAATACCGGCTGGTGGGCTTGAAGGCCTTGACCTTGATGCGCTTGCGGATGAAGGCGACCAGGAACCTGATCAGCCGGATCATCACGTAAATGCCTGCGGCGGGAAGCAGCAGGTACAGCACCACCAATTCCACCGTGACCCGGGGGAAGGGGTTGGGGTCCTCCATGGCGGCGGAAATGATTTCCTCCGCCGTGGGGGCGATCTGTTCTCTGGCGGCGATGGAACGCCCGGCCAGCAATTCATACACCACCGGGTTGCCCGTCTCGGGATAATAGGTCAGCGTGCCCATGACCTCGCCCTCGGTGATGGGGGCCCGCAGCTCCCGGGTAAAATCGGTGACGGTGAGGTTGGCAAAATTCTGCACCCAGTAATCCACCTGCTGCCGGGTGGTGACGATCAGGTCGCTGGCGTCGGTGGAAATCAGCCGCAGCGTCAGGGGCAATCGGCCCACCTGGGGGTCCTCCAAATCAAAATTCCTTACGTCCACCACCCGGGGGTTCATGGCGTAGATTTCCCGGATGCTGGTGCTCAGATATTGGGAAAAGCCGTAATCCATCAGCCGGATGGTGTCGGTATAGCGGGCCTCGTCAGAGGTGGAGCCGAACACCACGGAAATCAGGCTCACCCCGTCCTTGGTGGCGCTGGCCACCAGGCAGTTGCCCGCCGCGCTGGTGGTGCCCGTTTTGACGCCGGTGGCGTATTCGTAATACCTTTTTTCCTTGCCCTCCGCTTTGGCCACCAGGTTGTTGCCGTTTTTGATGGTGCGGGCGCGGTAGATATTGTCCTTGGGCAGCACGTATTCCGAGGCCAGGGCGATTTGCTTGAAGGTCTCGTTCTGCATGGCGATGCGGGTGAGGATAGCCATGTCCCGGGCGGTGGTGAAGTGGGCTTCATCGTGCAGGCCGTTGGCGTTCATAAACTGGCTGCCCGTGCAGCCCAGGGAATAGGCCGCCTGGTTCATCATCAGCGCGAAGTTCCACACGCTGCCCGCCAGGCCCTCGGCGATGGCCGTGGCCGCGTCGTTGCCCGAGGGCAGCATGGCGGCGTAGCACAGGTCAATGAGCTTCACCTGCTCTCCCGCCGCCAGCTTGGCGGAGGATTCGTCCGGCGCCAGGTTCACCGCGTTCTCGCTGACGGTGTATTTCTGCTCCGGATCGCCCATGGTGAGGGCCAGCCAGACGGTGAGTATTTTGGTGGTGGAGGCGGGGTACATCCGCTGTTCCGCATTTTTTTCAAAGATCACTTTGCCGCTTTCCGCTTCGATCAGGATGGCGGAGGCGGCGGAGAGATGCCCCTCCGCCAGCAGCTCGGGATACAGGGGATCGTAGTCGTCCGCCAGGGCGGGCGCGGCAAAAACGGGCAGGCAAAGAAGGACCGCCAGCAGCAGCCCCATCCATCGCCGCGACCGATTGCCCATGCCGCTCCTCCTGCCTTCGTAAAGAATTTGAAACACAACCCTAATTATATCATAATAAATGCCGGTTGTACAGGGGGCGCGGTCACGGGGCGGAAAGGAAGCGGATGTGGCGGCCGTCCCCCGCAAGCTCCACGATGGGCTGGCCCAGGCTGCCGGGCTGCCGGGAAAAGCGGGCGATGAAAATGCCGGTGAAGCTCAGGTGCAGCGCGGCGCACAGGTAGGGGAAGGGCAGACGGAATATTTGCGCCAGGGCGGCGGAGGAGGAACCCCCATGGCAGAACAGCGCAACGGTATCCTGCGCGTCATCCGCCCGGCAGCAGCGGTAGGCGCAGCCCTCCCGCCGATAGCCCAGGGTTTCAAGCCACCCGTCCGTTTCCCGGGCCACAAAGGCCGAGGACGCCGTGACCAGATTCCGCCGGAAATAGGGGTGCTCCGGCCAATCGGTCCGCGTCAGGTCCCATCCCGTGCGGGCCAATTCGTCCGCGATATCCCAGGGGTGTCCGTCGGCAAAAAGCGGCGCGCCATCCGCGCTGCCCCACTGCAGCTCGCGCATGAAGGGCAGCGTCTGGACGGGCAGGCCCAGCCGGTCGGCGGTATACCGGGCCGTTTCCAGGGCCCGGCCCAAAGGAGAGGAAAAAACGGCCCGGATGCCTTCCTCCCCAAGCCTTTCCGCCGCCGCCCGGGCCTGCGTTTTTCCAAGGGGCGTCAGGCAGTCCCGTTCATAATCCGGCTCTCCGTGGCGGACAAAAATGATCCTCATGCCTCATCCTCCAGGCGGTATTGGGCGGGGCCGGATGCATACAGGTTCCCGCCCACGCTGTCCATCAGCACGATGGCGGGAAAATCCCGCACGATGAAGCGATGGATGGCCTCGGTGCCCAGGTCTTCGTAGCAGAGCACCTGGGTTTTTTCGATGCTCCGGGCAATCAGCGCCGCCGCGCCGCCCACCGCGCCAAGATACACCGCGCCGCATTCCTGCATGGCCCGGCGCACTTCTTCGCTGCGTTTCCCCTTGCCGATCATGCAGCGCAGGCCCAGGCGCAGCAGGCGGGGGGTGTATAAGTCCATCCGGTAGCTGCTGGTGGGCCCGGCGGAGCCGCAGGCGTGGCCGGGGGAGGCCGGGGCGGGGCCCACGTAATAAATCGTTTCGCCCGCCAGGTCCACCGGCAGGGGCCTGCCTTCATCCAGCAGCGCGATGAGCCGCTTATGGGCGGCGTCCCGGCCGGTGAGCAGGGGGCCCGTCAATAATACGGTGTCGCCCGCCCGGAGCATCCGGGCGTCTTCCTCTTTCAAGGGCAGTTTCAAAGCGTACTGGGCCATAAGCGCCTCCCGATTCAGCAGGATGCCTTCATTATATCACCTGCACCCCGCGGGAATCAAGGCATACCCCCGGGGGAAACGGCATAAGCATAGCGTGAAACAGGAGCGCAAGGAGGCGGAAGCAATGGAACAGGATACGGCGCGGGCCGCGCGGCCCTTTTATCGGGATATTGCAGAAAGAACGGGGGGCGATCTGTACATCGGCGTGGTGGGCCCGGTGCGCACCGGGAAAAGCACGCTGATTTCGGGGTTGATGGAGCAGATGGTGCTGCCGCTGATGGAGAACGGGCCCCGGCGGGACCGGCTCACCGACGAATTGCCCCAATCCGGCTCCGGCCGCACCATCACCACCACCCAGCCCGCCTTTATCCCCGGCGAGGGCGCGGCGGAAATCCACCTGGGGGATGGCGTGAAGGCCAGGGTGCGGCTGGTGGATTCGGTGGGGTATCTGGTGCCGGGCGCGCTGGGCATCCAGGAGGGGGAGGCCGCCCGGATGGTGTCCACCCCCTGGTCCGAGGAGGATATGCCCTTTGAGGAGGCCGCCGCGCTGGGCACCCGGAAGGTGATCGCCGATCACGCCACCGTGGGCGTGGTGGTGACCACCGACGGCACCGTCGCCGACCTGCCCCGGTCCAATTACGTGCAGGCGGAGGAAGAGGTGATCCGCCAGCTCAAAGCCCTGGGCAAGCCCTTTGCTGTGGTGCTCAATTCCGCGCGCCCGGAAAGCGATGAAGCCGCGGCCCTGCGCACGGCATTGGAAAATAAATATCACGTGCCCGTCACCGCCATGAACCTCAAGGACATGCGCCAAGCGGATATCCAGGGGCTGCTGTCCCAATTGCTGCTGGAATTTCCCCTGCGGGAGGTGCGCTTCGCCGTGCCCTCCTGGATGGGCGCCCTGGAGGACAGCCACTGGCTGAACGCCCAGGCGCTGGACGCCGTCCGGGCGCTGGGAGAGCAGATGCATATCGTGCGGGATAAGGCCCTGGCGGCGTCCGCTTTTACCGATTCGCCCTATTTCCTTGCGCCCCGGGATGAGCGGGTGAGCCTGGGGGAGGGCAGCGTATCCTTTGAGCTGCCGGTGCGGGAAGGATTATTCAACCAGGTGCTCAGCGAGCAGTGCGGCGAAACCATCACGGGGGACGCGCATCTTCTGTCGCTGATGAAGGAACTGGTTTCCGCCAAGCGGGAGTACGACCGGGTGGCCGGGGCGCTCCGGGAGGTGCAGCAGACGGGCTACGGCCTGGTGACGCCCGCCATGAGCGAAATCCATCTGCAGGAGCCGGAGCTCATGCGCCAGGGCAGCCGCTGGGGCGTGCGGCTCAGGGCCAGCGCGCCCACGCTGCACCTGATCCGTTCCGACATCGAAACGGAAATCGCCCCGGTGCTGGGCACCCAGGAACAGAGCGAGGAATTTGTCCGCACCCTGACGGAGGCGTATCAGCAGGACCCCCAAAGCCTGTGGGACACCAATTTCTTCGGGAAATCTCTGAAGGACCTGATCCGCGAGGGGGTTACGGGCAAGCTGAGCCGCATGCCGGCGGACACCCAGGAAAAGGTCCAGGCGGCCCTGACCCGGATGCTCAACGAGGGGGAAGGCGGCATGATTTGTATTCTGCTGTAGCATCCTGTCACAATCTTGCCGTCGTTTGGGGCTGTACAATCCGGCAAAAACGCGGTATAATTAAAAAGGAATATGGAGCAAATCAAAATCCATGTGAGGAGAAATCCATTGTATACAGAACAGGATTATCGGGATATCTGCGCCCAATACAGGCGCAGGCTGCTTGCCCTGTGCATTCCGGCGGGCGTGCTGGCCGCGGCGGCCATCGCGTTCTTCGTGCTGCGCATCCGCTGGCTCACCACGGTGCTGACCATTCTGGCGGGAGTCTACGCCGTTTTTTTCTGGGGCCTGTTCGTTTCTCCGGTGTTTTCTTACCGGCGGCATCTGGATGAGGTGCTGCACGGGCGGGTGCGCACCGCGGAAGGGATATTCAAGGAAATGGAAGAAGAGGCCGTGATCCGGGAGGGCGTAAAGTATTATCCCATGATGCTCAGCGTGGGGAACCCGGACAGCCAGGAGGATGACCGGCTGTTTTACTACGACGCCAATTTGCCACGCCCCGATTGGCAGCCGGGAGAAAGAATCACCGTTACCGCCCACGATAAGGCCCTGGGCGCATGGGCCCGGGCATGAGAGGGGATCGCATGAACGAAAAACCGTGTGTGCTGGCCTGCGTGACCATGCAGAAGGACTGCGTCCGGCTGATCCGCCGGGGGCGGGAAATTGCCGATGAAACGGGGGCGGAGCTGCGGGTGCTGCACGTCAGCGTCCGCAAAAGCCAGCCTCAGGAGGACGCGGCCATCCTGAACGAATTGTTTTCCCTGGCCCATGAGGCCGACGCGGAAATGAATATCCTGTATGAGGAGAATGTTCCTTCCGCCATTGCCCGCTACGCCCGGGAAAGCGGCGCCGCCGTGCTGGTGCTGGGCCCGGACCGCAGCGGCACCGCCGGCCGCGTCCGCGCCCTGCTGCCGGATACGATGAAAATCGTCAGCGCGTAAGCAAAAAGCCTGGGTTGGGTACCCGGGCTTTTTTTATTTTTCCGCTTTGGTTCTCCGGCGCAATGCCCGGGCAATGGGACGCTCAAACAGGTAGGTGATCAATGCGGCCAGCGCCAAGGCGGTCAGGAAGCAAAGCAGTGTGTAATTCACCTGCCAGCGGTATTCTCCCGCCGCCCAGGGCGCGGCGGATTCACTGGGCGGAAATCCCCAGGCCTTGAGCTGCACGGCGATGAGCTGGTGCCAGATATAGAATTGGAAGGAAACGGAGGCCAGGAAGCGCATCAGGGGCCCGCCCAGCAGATAACGGATGGGCGGCAGGGCGCAGGACGCGCAGATCATCAGGCCGGAAAGGGTCACGGCCAGGGGAAAGCGGCGCACGAGCTGCCCCCGCTGGGCGGAGCCGTAGACGGGGTCATAGGCCTGGCCGCGGGCGATCAAAAGGAACTGGCATGCGCACACCACGAACAGCACCGAAAACAAAAGCCGGATCCCCCGATCCCACCGGCCGGCGCCAAGGCGCCTGCGCAGGGCGGCGTACACCGCGGCGGCGGCAAAGCCGCAGGCGTAAACATCCAGAAAGGCGGGCAACTGATTAAAGTACATGGAGGGGTCGTCCTGACGGTAGGCAAACCACCGGAAGGCAAAGGCTGCACCCGTCATGCACAGCCAGGTCAGCGCCGGCTTTTTCCGGAACGCCCGGGCCAGGAAGGGGAACAACAGATAAAACTGCATTTCCACCGCCACCGTCCAAAGCGCGCCGTTGAGGGGAGAGGAAAAATAGGTGTCCCGGAAGAGGGTCTGGGTAAAGGTGAGGTGGGCCAAAAGGTCCTTGACCGCGAAGCCGGCGTCCGGGTATTTGCCCTGAAGGAGGCTCAAAACAAACAGCGGGAGCACGCACAGCAGATAGGACGGCAGGATGCGGATCAGCCGCCGCTTGTAAAAGGCGCCCACCGCCGGCGTTTTCCCTCCCGCGGTATAGGGCAGGTACAGCAGAAAGCCGGACAGCAGCAGCAGCCCGTCCACCCCCAGATACCCGGCGCGCAGCAGAAAATCCAGGCTGCCCGCCAGCGGCAGATGGGGCGACAGCCAGCTTTGCTGCCAGATATGGAACCAGCCCACCAGCAGGACCATCACCGCCCGGACGCCATCCAATACGTCGATGCGCTTTTCATCCGGGGGTTCCTGATAGGGGCGGAAATGAAGGGCCATGCTTTCCATTGGTCTGCGTCTCCGTTGGTTGATGGAATGAAAAGGGAAAAAGCCGCCGCGCGGGGGACGGCGGCGCGGGGAAAGGGTCAATCCTGGGTGCGCGTCATGCGGTAATAGATGTTCTGCTTGACGTGCAGGAGCGTCAGGCTCTTTTCTCCATTGGAAATGATGTTGTAGGTATAGGATGTTTCATCCGGTCGGTCGCCCAGGTTGATGGCGAAGGCGGAGGGCACGGTATAGAAGGAATCCCGCCCGTCGATGGTGCAGGTGCCGTCCGGACGGAATTCCATTTTTACGCCCTTGGCGGTTTCCCACGTACCCATGATTTTGTATACCGTTTTTTTCAGCCGCTTGGTGCTCACATCCTTGTAATCGGGGATCTGGCTGTAATACACCAGGGCGTCAAAGGGCCGCTTTTCGGCGTACAGGGCGTTGGCGTACTGATAGCAGGCTTCTTCATACATGCCCGGCAGGTTTTCGTATTCCGCCGGCACGCTGTCCCGGGACAGGGGAGCCAATACTTCCGTGACGGTTTTGTAATCCTTCTTTTCCATGGCCGCAATGGCGGCGGCGTAGGCATCGGCATAATAGCGGTCGGCGCAGGCGCGGGCACGGTCGACGGCGTCCTGATAATCCCCGGCCTGGGCAAAGAGCGCGGCGGCCCGGCTCAGATCCCCCTGCTCCTGGGCGGCCTCAGCCTCCTGATAGGCCAGGGCGCGGAGCCTGCCGTCCGCCTCTTGATAGCCGGAGATGCTCTCATAGAGGGCCAGGGCGCTTTCCGTGTTGCCTTCCTCCGCGGCCCGGGCGGCCAGGGCGTAGACGCAGGCGCTGTACTGCGCCGGAGCGTCCCCGTAATCCCCCAGGGCCTCAAAAATGGTGCGGGCGGCCTGGTAATCCCCGCTCTCCATCAGGGACTTGGCCAGCAGATACCGCGCTTCGGAGAGATGCTCCTGGGCGCTTTGATAATCCCCCAGGGCGACAAGCTGCTCCACCGCGTCCTCATAGCGGCCCGCGTCAATCAGGCTCAGGGCCCTGCCGTAGCGGGCGCTGAGCAGTTCCTCATCGCTGTTCTTATAATGCTCCAGCCCCGTCAGCAGCGCCACGGCCTCCTCCCATTCCTGGGCGTTGATGCGGCGGATGGCCTCGTCGTAGCGCAGGCTGTTGAGCAGCTCGGGCACGTCCTTGTAATCCGGGATGGTTTCCAACAGCTTGATGGCCGCCGCCGCGTCCCCCGCCTCCATGGCGGAAAGGGCGGGCCGGTAGGCGCATTCCATCCGCGCCTCCCGGGCCTCCGCAAGCTCCGGCGCCAGGTCAAAGAATCGGATGGCGCTTTCGTAATCCTCCTGCTCCATCATGGCGCTGCCCAAATGATAATAGCACTGAGCAAGCAATTCCTTGGAATCCTCGTAGCCGGTGATTTTTTCCAGCATGCCGGCGGCCTGGGCCCAATCGCCCTGCTCCATGGCGCTGACCGCCGGGGCGTACAGGCATCCCGCGGCCCGGCGGTAGGCGTCGGCATAGTCGCCCGCCAGGAGGAAGTATTCCGCCGCGTCATCGTAATCCTGGGATTCAAAAGCCTGGTCCCCGGCGGCGTAATAAGCCTTTTGCAGCTGGATTTCACTGTCCCGGTAATCCTTGAGCTCCACGAAGTATTCCGCCGCGGTGAGGGGATCGCCGTTCTGCAGGGCCTCCGCCGCGGGGCGGTAGAGGCATTCCAGGGCGTTGGTTTCAGCGTTCTGATAATGGCCCAGGGCCAGGTATTTTTCCCGGGCGGCGGCATAGCTGCCCTTTTCCATCAGGCTGCCCGCCCATTCATAAGCGGCCAGGCGGCTCTTTTCCTCGGCGTCGGCATAGCCGGGCACCTGGGCATAGGCCTGGATGGCCTCCTCCCAGCTGCCGGAGGCAAAGAGCTTTTCTGCGTAGACGTACCGCGCCTCCTGGGCGCGCAGGGCGCTGTCTTTGTAATCCCCCAGGGCGTCAAAGCCGCTCTGGGCGGTGCGCAGGCTGGTATAGGTGCCGCCGTTCAGGGCGGAAAGGGCGGCGCGGTAATCGCATTCCAGGGCCATGTCCGCGCTGTCCCGATAATCCCGGAGGGCCAGGAACTGCTCCTTGGCGGTATCGTACTGGCTGTTTTCCAGGGCGCGGGCCGCCACGGTATAGCGGTAATAGGGGATGCCGTGGAAATAGATGCCGTAGGCCAGGGCGCCCAGCACCGCCAATACGATGACGGCGGTGAGGATGATTTTCCTGCGGCGGCGCCGCGCCTTTTTCCGGGCCTCCTCGGCCTGGGCGTTCAGGCGGGCCTCCTCCCGTTCCCTGCGCTGCTTTTCCTCCAGGGCGCTTTGCCGGGCGAAGAGGATTTTCTCAATGGCCGCCTCGTTGAGCTTGGTGAAAATATCGTGCTTATCCCGGCCGCAGCGGCGGCAGGTATCCTCCCGCGCGGCGTTGGGCCGCCCGCATACGCACACCCACACCGCCCCCTGGTCGCTGGGGCAGCAGGCGGCGTCCGCCCCCGCCAATTCGCGCATCACCTGCAGCCGCGCCCCCTGCAAAAGGGGAGAGGGGCGGTATTCGGTGGGCTCGGCGGCGCCCCGGCGCCACACCGTGCCGTCTGAAAACCAGACCTTTTCGATGAGCACCTCCAGGTCCTGGGCCTCCACCCCTTCCTCCAGGGCCGCCGCCGTTTCAAATACGTGGCAGGCCGGGGCCTCCAGCCCCTGGATGCGCTCCACATGCCGGGCGAACTGGTCGCCGTTTTTATCGTAGCAGAGCACACAGATCTGGAGGCTCTTCACCTCTTTTTCCGACAGGTTATAAATCTGCATGGTGAGCACGGGGTATTGGGCCGTGGGCATTTTGCAGTGCCACATTTCCACCGGGCAGGTCAAATCAATGCGCATGAGGGGGACCGCCTCCGTTCGCAACGATGGGGGACTGTTTGTTTTTCCGGCGCGATTTTACCGCAGCAGCAGCCTCGCTTCCTGCAGTTCATCGTCAGCGAAAGTCATGTACCACACGACGGTGGCATCCCCGTCCAGGGTCAGGGAATAGGTGAGGGCGGCGGAGCCGGCAGAGTAGGACAGGAGGCCGTAGTTCGTTTTGTTCCCGTCATCGTAGAGCTTCACTTCGCCGGCGGACAATACGGCGTAATCCTCCCGGTAGAACCGGTTGATCACCGTGTCCAGGTAATCGCCGGGGCGCACGCCCCGGGGGCCTTCAAATTCGGGGTTGGAATAGACAAGGCTGTCCACCCGCAGAAATTCCTTGCCCGCGCTGTAGACCAGCTGCACGGAGATGCCGTCCCACTGCAGCAGCCGCAGGAATTCCCCGGTGGAATCCTCCGTCCATTCATCCAGGCTGGGGGTGCCGAAGGCGGCGATGGCGTCCTCGGCGGTCAGGTCCAGGAAATCAATGCCGGAGAAGGAAAGATCCTCCCGCTGGAAGGGGGCCAGGGTCTGGCCGTCCTCCGTTTGAGGATAGGCGGCGTATTCCCGGTTTTCCTGCATGGCGGCCACGTCGGCAATGGTCTCCAGGGCCACGGCCTCTTCCTGCACGTTCTGCATCCCCACGATGGAGATGCCCGTCACCACGCCATGGTCCAGGTCATAGGCGATGCCGCACTCAATGACGCCGTCCTGGGTCCAGTGCTCCACCGCGTGCCAGATCTGCGTGACCCTTTGGCCGTCCCGCAGCACATAGCCCACGGTGGCCTCCGGCTTTTCGCCCCGGATGTAGAGCGCCGCGTCATACCGGGTGCCGTAAAGCTCCGGATTATCGTTGGGGTAGGCTGCCAGCACGTCCCGGATGGAGCTGCCCACCATCAGGCCCCGGGGGTCCTCCTGGCCGGGCGCGGCGGCAAAGCCCACCACGGCGGTGTTTTCGGTGAGCTCCTCATCGGCGATCAGCAGCGCCCCGCCGGGATACTCCGCCCAGACGCCGTCCTCCTGGCTGCGGATGCTGACCTCCCCGGAGGACAGGGCGTCCTTCGCCAGGGCGGACAGATAGATTTCCAGTTCTTCATAGGTGAGCTGGGCGCTTTCCTCTTCCTGAGGTGCCTCCTCCGCCAGGGCGGGAAGGGCAAAGAGCAGCAGGGCCAGCAGCAGGGCAGTCAGCTTTTTCATTTCGGTCATTCTCCTTTTATGCTTCGTCCAGATTGGTTACGCCCCGGGCCGTCACCAGCGCGTACAGCAGCCGGGCCGGGGGAACGGGCGTATCGGAAAAGGTCAGGGCGGAAAGGATGCCCTCCGCCGCTTCCCGGGCGCTTTCTTCGGTGCGGGGGTGCAGGGTGGCGATGACGCCGCCTTTTTCCACATAATTGCCGATGCGCTTTTCCATCACGAATCCCACTGCGGGGTCGATCACGTCTTCCTTGCGGATGCGGCCCGCGCCCATCCGCTGGGCCGCCAGCCCCAGGGCCGTGCCGTTCACATGGGCCAGGTATCCCGCCCGCGGAGATGTCACCGGCACTGTTTTTTCAATGTGGGGCAGCAGCGCCGTATCGTCGCATATCCGGGGATCGCCGCCCTGGGCGGCAATCATTTCCCTGAATTTTTCCAGGCCGGCGCCGCTCTCCAGCGCCCGGTCCAGCATGCGCCGGGCCGCCTCTTCCGTATCCGCCAGCCCCGCGGACAAAAGCATCTGGGCGCCCAGGAAAAGCGACACCCTTTTCAGCGGCCCCGCCGTGCGGCCCGATAACACGTCCACGGCCTCCTTGACCTCCAGGGCGTTGCCCACGTGGCTGCCCAGGGGCTCCTCCATGCCGGAAACCGCGGCGGTCACGTTTCTCCCTGCCAGGGTGCCGATATCCACCAGCGCCCGGGCCAATTCTTTCGCGGCTTCCAGAGTGGGCATCAGGGCGCCGGAGCCCGTTTTCACGTCCAGCACGATGGCCTTGGAGCCGCCGGCAAATTTTTTGCTGAGGATACTGGATACGATCAGCGGAACGGAATCCACCGTAGCGGTCACGTCCCTGAGGGCGTAAAGCCGCTTGTCCGCCGGGGCCAGCTGCGCGCTTTGGCCCACCACGGCGCAGCCCACCTTCCGCACGATGGATACGAATTCTTCCTCCGGAAGGGATGTGCGCATGCCGGGGATGCTCTCCAATTTGTCCACCGTGCCGCCGGTGTGGCCCAGGCCCCGGCCGCTCATTTTCAATACCTTCCCGCCGCAGGCCGCCACCAGCGGGGCCAGGATCAGCGTGGTGGTATCGCCCACGCCGCCGGTGGAATGCTTATCCACCGGCACGCCCCCCACGTCGGGGGAGAGCATATCGCCGCTTTGGGCCATGGCCAGGGTCAAATCCGCGGTCTCCCGGCGGTCCATGCCGTTCAGGCGAATGGCCATCAGCAGGGCGGCAAGCTGATAATCCGGGATGGTCCCGTCCGCGGCGCCCCGCACGAAAAAGGCGATCTGCTCCTTGGTCAGGGCACGTCCGCGCTTTTTGTCTTCCAGGACGGAGAGAATATCCATACGGCAAATCCTTTCCATATAAATAAATAAACTGATACGCATACAGTATAGCATACTTCTTTCCCCCCGTAAAGCGAATCGACAAAATATTGCCCCAAAAAAGTGTAACAAATTTAAGAAAGCACTTGACGCTGTAACAAATATGTAATACAATGCATAAGAAGGACTCTATTCTTCTTTTGGTATGCCATTTTTGCCCGCGGTTTTACGGGCGCCCAAATACAAGCGGATGGGGTGTCGGTCTGTATGAAGGAATCAGGAATGATCAAGCGGCTGCTTTCCGTGGCGCTGCTCCTGGCGATGACGCTGTCGCTGCTGCCGGTGAACGCCGGGGCCGCGGAAGCGCGGATGGGCTATATCGTCATTAACAATACCACCACCAACCGCGTGGTGAACTTCCGGCCCAAGCCCGGGTCCACGGACTATCTGGACCAACTGCCGGAATACCGGGTGGTGGAGATCCTGGAGGACACCACCTACGCCAAGAAGGCCTGGTACAAGGCCAAGCCCTACGGCTCCACCGTGGTGGGCTATTTGATGGCGGAATTCGTGCATGAAATGAACGCGGGCGAGCTGGCCGACTGGCAGACCACCAAGGCCCAGAGCTATCGTCCCGTCGTCGCTGCGCCAACTCCCACGCCCACCCTCGGCGCGCAGACCGCGGTGACGGCCCCCACGCCCACCGTCGCGCCCGGCGCGCCTCTGGGCTATATCCGCACCGTGGTGGACAAGGTGAACCTGCGCCAGACGCCGGGGGGCGCCATTGTCAATGAAAAGAACCAGATCCCCTTGGGCACGGTGATGGCGTATTACGCCACCGTTCAGTTTGATGAATACGACTGGGCCCAGGTGAATTACGACGGCAAAACG
>Ga0079305_1002013_pt1 | contig 20654 bp, 16 predicted proteins | sample LMS_cellobiose_e_FD_79183 | JGI IMG/M metagenome (GOLD analysis project Ga0079305, IMG submission 79183) | Rumen-fistulated moose microbial communities from Alaska, USA - LMS_cellobiose_enrichment | ecosystem: Host-associated > Mammals > Digestive system > Stomach > Rumen fluid ... | reverse complement strand
TTCCGTGCATTCCCAGGCATACCGGGTATACATATGCCGGATCTCATCCTTCAGCGTATGCCCTTTGCCCATGCCGGCGGCGGGGTTCACGATCATCAGTACACGCTTGGCCATGGCTGCCTCCCTTTAATGCGTTGCAAACTCATTTCATTATAGCACGGTTCGCAGCCTTTGTCCACCGCGCGGAGCGGAACGGAACGCAGCAAAAACGGGAAATGTACAGACGAACTGCTTGTATAAAAATAAAAACGGTGCTACAATAAAACAACATTCTGCCGATGGAGGAATTTGAAGCATGGAAAGACTGAATGCCTGGAAAAATTATGATGAAAACGCGATCGGGGAACTGGAGGCCGTCAGCGGCCGTTACCGCGCTTTTTTGGATAACGGAAAGACGGAGCGCGAATGCGTGAAGCAGGCGGTGGCCCTGGCGAAGGAAAACGGCTATACCGACCTGGCGGAAGCCATCCGCGCGTGCAAGCGCCTGCAGCCCGGGGATAAGGTATATTCCGACTGCATGGGGAAGGCCATTATGCTGTTCCACATGGGGGAAGCGCCCCTGGAAAAGGGCCTGAACGTGGTGGGCGCGCATATCGATTCGCCCCGCATCGACGTGAAGCAGAACCCGTTTTATGAGGACACCGACATTGCCTATGCCGATACGCACTATTACGGCGGCATCAAAAAGTATCAGTGGGTGGCCCGGGCCCTGGCCCTGCATGGCGTGGTGGCCAAGAAGGACGGCACCGTGGTGGAGGTCGTCATCGGCGAGGACGAGAGCGACCCCGTGGTGGGCATCAGCGATCTGCTGATCCATCTGGCCCAGGAGCAGATGGGGAAGAAAGCCTCCGAGGCCGTTTCCGGCGAGGGGCTGGACATCATGCTGGGCGGTCGGCCGCTGGCGGGCGAGGAGAAGGACGCCGTGCTGGCCCAGGTGCTGAAGATTCTGAAGGAAAAATATGACATCGAGGAGGCGGACATGCTCTCCGCCGAGATCGAGGCGGTGCCTGCCGGCAAGGCGCGGGATTTCGGCCTGGACCGCAGCATGATCCTGGGCTACGGCCACGACGACCGCGTATGCGCCTACGCCCAGCTGGAGGCGCTGAAAACCCTGCCCGCTGTGCCGAAGTACACCTGCTGCTGTCTGCTGGCCGACAAGGAGGAGATCGGCAGCGTGGGCGCCACCGGCATGCGCGCCCATTACTTTGAAAACGCCGTGGCGGAGCTGGTGAACCTGACCTGCGACAGCTACAGCGAGCTGACGGTGCGCCGGGCGCTGAAAAACAGCCGCATGCTGAGCTGCGACGTGAGCGCGGGCTATGACCCCCTGTACGCCAGCGTGTTTGAAAAGAAGAATGCCGCCCTGCTGGGCTACGGCGTGTGCTACAATAAGTTCACCGGTTCCCGGGGCAAATCCGGCAGCAACGACGCCAACGCCGAGTTTATCGGCCGTCTGCGCCGGATCATGGATGACAACGCCATTACCTGGCAGACCGCCGAGCTGGGCAAGGTGGACGTGGGCGGCGGCGGCACCATCGCCTACATCTGCGCCCTGTACGGCATGGAGGTGATCGACAGCGGCGTGCCGGTGCTGAGCATGCACGCGCCCCAGGAGATCATCAGCAAGGCCGATCTGTATGAAGCAGTGAAGGCCTATGCAGCCTTCATGAAGGAAGCGGAGTAACCGCGCGTATTCTGCGAAGGGACGCTGCCTGCGGGAAGCGTCCCTTCCGCATATCCGGAGGGGAAAAATGCATCCGCTGATGCTGTGCATCCATATGGAGAAGGAGCGCATGCTGCGCCTGAGCTTTGCAGCCATGGCGCTGGGCGTGCGCGTGAAGGCGGTGAAGGAAGAGGAGACCGGCCAGACCCTGGGCATGCTGTGCGGGCTGGACGAGACTGTTTCCGTTCCCGCCGCGAAAATCGGAGGGGAAATGCTGGTGTTCGCCTTTTTGCCCGACGACCTGCTGAACCGCCTGCTGCCCGCGCTGCGCGCTGACGGGCTGCCGCCGGTGCGGCTGAAGGCCGTGCTGACCCCGGTGAACCGGGGTTGGACCTGCGGACAATTGTATGAGGAGCTGCGCGGCGAAGCGGAGGCCTTTGCGAAGGGGGCAAAGTCATGATGAAGCTGGTGATGCCATCGCCGGAATATGCAGAGGACATCCGTGCCTTCCGGCAGGAATTCCTGGACGCGGGCAGCTCCTGCGACGGGCAGGGGGCGCTGCGCAGAACGCCCGATCCCTTGGAATGGATCCGGCTGTGCGAGCAGTTCCGCCACTTGGAGACCGTGCCCGCGCCCTATGTGGACGCGACCCAGTTCCTGTACGTGCGGGAGGAGGATCATCGCATCGTGGGCATGCTGCAGGTGCGCCACCGCCTGAACGAGCGGCTGGAGAAATACGACGGCCATATCGGCTATTCCGTGCGCCCCAGCGAGCGGCGGAAGGGCTATGCCAAAAGCATGCTGGCTGCCGCCCTGCCATTTTGCTGGCGGCTGGGTCTGGACAGGGTGATGATCTCCTGCCTGGAGGGCAACGAAGGAAGCCGCCGCGTCATCCTGGCAAACGGCGGCGCATATGAAAACACCGTGACCGATCCGGAGACGGGAGAGAGGATCGAGAGGTATTGGGTGGAGAAAAATAAAAAATGAAGACTGAAGACTGAAAAATGAATAATGAATAATGATATAGTGACGAATATGCTGTGCCCAAGAAAATGGACAGGAGCGAATGGGCGGCTGTGCGTATAGCTGACGAAGAAAGCGCCTGACACTGTAAAACTTTTCGTTCTTCAGTTTTCAGCATTCATTAAAACCTAAAGCACCCGACACTATAAATTCTTCATTTTTCAATTTTCAGTCTTCAGTATTCATTAAAGCCCCCAAAAAAGGCCGGTCAGACGGTTTTCCGTCCGACCGGCACTCTTTTTTGGGGGGCTCATTTATTCCCGCGTTCCGATGCCGATGAGGCTGCTGATTTCGCGCATGGCGGATCGGTTGACGTTTTCCTTTTTGTTGACGGCCTGGCCCATGAAATAGAGCAGGGTAGTGCGGCCGCCATCCAGATTGAAGGCGTCGCTGACGCCCTTTTCCATCATTTTGTTGACCATCCACTGCATCACAACGCCGGTGCGGGTGTCATGGTTGCCGTTGACGGTGACAAGGCAGTAGTGGCCGGGTTCATAGCAGCCGATGGCCTGGCGGGCGGCCTGCTCGATGTATTCGGCGGCCTGGGTCTTGGAGGCGGGGGAATAGAGCCGCTCGTTCACCTGGCCGTCCCGCAGCAGGATGGGGCCGAAGGAGAACACGTGCAGCGCGCCCATCTCCAGGTATTCCTGGGCGGTGTGCTCCTCGGGATAATACAGCTCGATGCGGCCATCGGGATAGTAGGCCATCACATCCAGGGTGGGGAAATCGTAATAATCCCGGGTAGGCCCCTCAGCGCTGCGGATGACGCCATCCCGCAGGATGACGCCCTCCTGATACTGGGCGTTGCGGTTCACCCGGTTCTGATACCAGCGATAGCCGAAGTTATCATCGGTGAAGGCCAGGATGGCGCGGCCGCGATCCGCGATGGTCATGCCATCCTCAAAGTTGTGGCCGTCCTCCCGGCTGCCGCGGCTCAGCAAGGCGTTCCAGGTGACGCCGGGGGCGCAGCGCAGATCGGTTTCAAACCAGGTGATGTCGCTGGAAATATCCCGGTAGCGCAGGATCTCGATATACAGCTGCTGATCGATATAATACCAGGCGCCGCCGTCGAAATCGCTGACCACGAAGGGGGAGACGCCTTCGGGCAAAAAGCCGCTTTCGTTCAGCGCCGGAAGGGTGACGCTGGCGGTGGGCAGCTCGACGGCGCTGAGGCTGCGCTCGCCCAGCAGGAAAAGCTGCTCCTCGGGGGTCAGCACGCCGTCGGCGGTCAGGCCATTCTCGGCCTCATAGCCTTTGACGCGATCCGTCATGATGCCGTTGAAAACATTGTTGAAATCGGTGGTTTTATAGATGCCCAGGCCGTAAAAGGCTTTCTTTACCGCCAACACGTCGTCACCGAAGCTGTCTTCCGCCAGGGCGCGGTACTGGCCGTTGCCGCCGCTGCCCTCCGCCGGGGGGACGGCGGTTTCGCTGACGGGCTTGCCGTCGGCGCGGATGGCGGCGTCGCTGTACAGCAGAGCCTGGGTATAGGGGTCGGCCTCGCCGGTCATCAGCAGGCCGTTGAGCTTCTGGAAGGCGACGATGATCTCGGTGGTGGTGTCGTTGTAGGTGCCGTTCAGAACGGTAGTGGTGTAATAGCCCAGGTCGTACAGACGCTTTTTCATGGTTTGCACGTCGTCGCCCACGCTGCCCTGGCGCAGCAGGCGGTAAACATTGTCTTCGGCGGAGGCGAGGAGGGGGAGAAAGACCAGCAGGGCCAGCAGCAGGGCAAGAATACGTTTTTTCATTATTTCAACCACTTTCCCGCGCTGAGAGATTCGCCGGTGAAAAAGGACTCGGCGAACGCCAGGCGCTGTTTCATATAATCATAGACGTATTTCAGTTCGTTTTCCACGTTGAAGGTAAAGGTTTTGAATTTGGGCCAGGCCGCGGTTTCCCGGGCCCAAAGGCCGCTGGCGTCCAGCTGATCGTAATACTGCCGGAACAGATCCATGATGTGATCGTAAGCGAACACGGTGTCCTTGGATTGCTGCCATTTTTCCCGGCACAGGGCGCAAAAGCCCCCGGCGTCGGTGCGCACCAGCCGCTCGAACAGGTGATTGCTGCTGATGATATCGACCTCGCGCTTGGTGGCGTCGTTGCGGCGGCCGAAGGAGCCGTCCACATCCCAGGGCACCAGCCGCCAGCGGGGATCCGCCTCCTTGTCGTTCATCACGAAGTACAGGTTTTTGATCATGTTGCCGGTGGCCCCGATGGCGGTGACGTAGACATAATAGGCGGCAAAATTGTCGATGTCGATGTATTCGCCGATGTGCTGGGCGAAGGTCTTGTCATCCGACTGGGCAACGAACTTCAAAAAGGCGTAAAACAGATCCCAGTCCGCGGCGGTCATATCCTCCGGCTTGGGGTATTTCAGCTCCATGTTATACCAGATTTCGCTGTTCCCGGGCTGCTTTTTGCCCAGGGCAGTGAAATCCATCAGGTTCATGCCCCCGGCCTCGCTCTGCACCGAGCGCACGATCTGGCCGTTGGCCTTGTCAAGCGCAGCCTGCTTGCGGTCCAGCCGCTCCGTCAGCCGGTACAGGCCCACGTACCTGCCCCGCAGGTATACCTCGCAGAACACGCCGTCGATGGCTCCGGAAACATCGGCCCAGGGCAGGCGATAGAATTCATCCCACAGCTGCATGGCCACGGTGTTGCGCAATCGCAGCTGGTCGTTCATGGCCCCGCACAGGATCCAGTCATCATCCTTACGCAGCCCCAGCAGGGAGGTTTTGTACTGCTGGGTGCGCGCCTCGTCCGCCCACAGGTGCACGGTGTAATTGTGCTTGTCGTAATTCAGGGAGGACTGGCCCCGGTAGCCGATGGTAATGTTCACGGTGGAAAGGGGCTGGCTTTGGCCGTGGGCCAGATAATCCGGGTCGTAAATGGTCATGGTGCCGGGGCGCTGGTTGGCGTACAGATCGGAGCCGGTGTAATCGATGGAGATCAGCGGCAGGGTGGACAGCTGCAGGTGCAGCACGCAGCGGCGGTTCTGGCTGGCCAGCTGCACGGTGATATCCTCCCCCATGCGCACGGTGACGGGCGCGCCGGGGGACAGCGGCTCCCCGTTGACCCGCAGGGTCGTCCATACCCCGCCGTAGGGAAAGTCCACCTGCACCTGCCCGCCGCCGGCGCTGACGGGGCAGACCCAGGTGACGGCGGAGCCGGTCTGGCTGACCTTGACGGCGTCCATGCCGTTGATGCGGGGGATGGTCAGATCCCGGGTGTAGGTGCGCCCGTCCTTGACGTAGGGCGCGTTGCCGCTGACGGGGGTATCGGGCCCCAGCGTCAGGGTGACGGAGGCTGCTTCTTCCCCCGAAGCGGAAAGGCTGAGCAGCGAAAGCAGAACCAGCAGCGCCGCCAGCAGCGTTAATCGGAATGGTTTCAAATGCACGTCCTCACTTTTCAAGCGGATTTGCCCTATCATGATACACGAAACGGGCGCTTTGCGCAAGGCTTCTCCGCCAAATCGTTACAAAGGCGAACAATGAAAAAGAGAGGGGCCGTTCGGTGGGGAAAACCCTCTCTTTGCGCGGGTGCGGCGTGGTTTATTTTTGGCTGATGACGCCGGAGGCGATCTCCTGGGTGCCCTTGGAATTGACGGTTTTGCCCGCGGCGGTGACCTGGATGCTGCCGCCGGTGACGGTCACATCCTGCTGCCCCTGCAGGGCGTCATCCCCCGCGTCGATTGTCAGGGAGCCGCCAGCGATATACACATAGCCCTTGCCCGACTCATCGGCGTTATCGGCCTTGATGCCGTCCTTGCCGGCGGTGAGGGTGATGACACCATCCTTTACGGCGACGGAATCATCGCCCTTGAGGGCGTTTTTCACGGCGGTCACGGTGACGGTGCCGCCCACGATTTTCAGGTCGTTGCTGCAGTCGATGCCGTTGTTGTTCAGGCCCGTGACGGTCAATTCGCCGCTACCGTTGACGGTCAGGTCATCCCGGGAGCTGATGCAGCCCTTGGGGGCCTTTTCAAAGGCGCGGGTGTACACGGCGGCGTCGGTGAAGGCGTTCACGGAGCCGGGGGCCAGCGTCAGGCTCACCTTATCGGCGGAGATCACGTACAGCGGGGCGGAGTCGGCGCAGGTCAGGGTGAGGCCATTCAGCACCAGCTGGGCTTTTTCCGCTTTATCCAGCTGCACCACGATTTGCCCGTTGGAGCAGGCGCCCGTCAGCTGATAGGTGCCCGGGGCGGTGATGGATACGGTGGTGCCCTCGGCGGAAGCGCCGCTGCCGTTGATCAGCACGCCATCCTCGTTAAAGGTGATGAGCACGGCCTCCGTCCAGCTGTCGCGCTGATCAAAATCGGTGAAAACGTCGGTATAATCGGCGGCCAGGGCGGCGCCGCTCAGCAGCAGGCAGAGAACCAGGCAAAAAGACAACAGTTTTCTCATGAGAGAAGCTCCTTTCGTCGGATTGACAGGGGTATCATATCATTTCCGGGGCATAAAAGCAAGCGCCGGAGCGGGCCGGAAAATGAACAAAGGACGGAAAAACTGTAAATTTTTGGACAATCCTGCCATTGCGGGGAATTTTTATTCATGCTATACTGTCTGCATTGCTATATACGGAGGAGGTCGCCCATGCTTGGCAGGCTGAAAGCGATGTTTACGCCCCGGGATATGAGCCAGGGGACGCCGTGGAAGCGCATCGCGGAATTTGCGTTTCCCATGCTGGTGGGCAATTTTGCCCAGCAGCTGTACAACACGGTGGACGCCGTGGTGGTGGGCAACAGCCGGTGGGGCTATACCGCCCTGGGCGCGGTGGGCAACGCCGCCCCGGTGCTGAACCTGCTGCTGGCGCTGTTCGTGGGCATTGCCACCGGCGCGGGCATCCTGGTGGCCCAGTACTTTGGGGCGCGCAACAGCAAGGCCCTCAGTAAGACCATCGGCAACTGCATCACGGTGACGGCTGTCGCCAGCGTGATCATCATGGTGCTGGGGCCGCTGATCACCGGGCCGCTGCTGCGGGCGGTGGGCACCCTGCCCAGCATGTACGACGGCTGCCGGGATTATCTGAATATCTATTTCATCGGCATTGCGGGCTTCTTTTACTACAACATCCTGGCCGGGGTGCTGCGGGGATTGGGGGATTCCCTATCCGCCCTGGGCTTCCTGCTGCTGACCTCGGTGCTGAACATCGGGCTGGATCTGGCCTTTGTGGATAAAATGGGCGTGGCCGGCGTGGCGCTGGCGACGGTGCTGGCCCAGTTCATTTCGGCGGCGCTGTGCCTGGTGAAGCTGCTTTCGCTCAAAAAGCTGTTCACCCTGAAAAAAGAGGACCTGAAAATCGACGGCACGTATCTTTCCCTGATCGTGCGGCTGGGGGTGCCCAGCGGGCTTAACCAGGCGCTGTTCAGCTGCGCCATGATGGTGGTGCAGCGGCTGATCAACGGCTTTGGCAGCGAAATGTTTACCGCCTGCAACGTGATGGTGATGCGGGTGGACGGCTATGCCATGCTGCCCAATTTCAGCTTCGGCCAGGCCATGAGCACCTATGCCGGGCAGAATTTGGGGGCGCGCAAGCTGGATCGGCTGGGGGTGGGCACCCGGCAGGGGCTGATCATGAGCCTGGCCACTGCCCTGGTGCTGACGCCGCTGGTGCTGTTGTTCGGCCCGGTGCTGATGCGGCTGTTCACCCCGGAGCAGGCGCTGATTGACCTCTCCATGCGGATGATGTACATCCTGGCGGCGGGCTATATCGCCATGGCGGCTACCCAGGTGCTGGCCGGGGTGATGCGCGGGGCGGGCGATACCCTGACGCCCATGTGGATCACCCTGGGCACAACCATCGGCATGCGGCTGCCCCTGGCCTACGCCCTGGTGGCGCTGACCCGCAATGCCGGCGCGGCGGTGGAAACCCAGCAGCAGATGGTGTTTGTCTCTCTGCTGATCAGCTGGCTGGCGGGCATGGTGATCACATCGGTGCTCTACGCCCGGGGCGGCTGGAAGAAAAAACAGGTGAAGCCGCTGGAGGAGGAGCTGCGACGGGAGAGAGAAAGCGCCGGGAACGGCTGAATGAAGCGAATATACGCCTTCCGCATATAGCCGGGTATCCATAAAACAGTATTAGCCAGAAATTCAGAAAAGGCATCTGCGTGCCGGATTGGTCAATACTGAATTATGGAGGAAACACAATGAAATCTCTGTTTGAAGAACTTGGTGGCACCTATACCTTGGGCAAAGACGGCATGTACTATCCGAACTTGGCGATTGAGGAAACTGATCAGCGCTCCATTGGAAAGTGGGGACGGATGCACAGGGAAGATCTGAAGGAGCAGCACCCGAACCTCTATCAGCGACTCATTCTAAACGGAACTTTGGGCAGGCATCTTGCCCATGCAGACGAAAGAGCGACAATGATGCTCGAAAGACTGATCGTGCAGATGGTTAAACAGGAAGGCATCCACAACTGGGGTAAGGTTTATGGCGAACTGGCCATTATGTACGACGGTCGGCTGCCTGACTGATACCAGAATCATCCAGATCCGTCAAGGGTAAAATGAACGCCCGCTGCGCGGGCGCCCTTGACATCTCTGTCTGATTCTGGTAGAACTGTAGTCAAGAGCCGAACGGCAGAACCTGCCGTTCAGCCCCATCCAATCCTGGTCGTATCACGGAAGACCGATATTTACAGAAAAGAATTCACAGGGCCTATCAGGTTGCTCCACCATTGAAAAATCCTTGAGAAATCGAGGGTTTTTCTTTTTCTAATCAAATAACAAAAGCGGCCGAAGCATCTCCTGTTTGGGAGGCGCTTCGGCCAATTATTCATTTACAGATCACGCAGTCAGCTTTTTTTCGGGCTGAGCCTTGACCGCCAATTCTGCTTTCCCCTTGATGCTTTCGTAATACTTCTGCATCGTGGGCAGCAGGCAGCGGGCCATTCGATCAATCGCATAATCCGGGATATCCATGCCAATGATGGTGTACCAGCCGGTCTCTTATTCTGTTTATACCCGGAGCTCACGTATTCAGAACACGCAAAGCTTGCGGGCAGTCAGTTCGGTGAAGCGGAACAACGTCCCCTTATCGGTCAAAGTCAGTTTTCCGTCCTTGACGGTCATATGCCACCCTATAATGTTATCATCTAAAAGCAGCAAGTAATGATGCTTTGTACCTCTGCGGAGGGATGAAGCATTTGCTTTCTCCCCCCCGCAGAGAATAATCTTGATAAAGGATTACTGCTGATTGCCCAGCATATCTTTCACATCAACCACATAGTTGGAAATCCTGGCCTCAGCCATTTTGCCACGCATTGTTTGCTGAAGGCCACCTGCCCAGTAACCTGCGCCCATGTACAGATCGAAATCAGAAGGAATGACAGCGCCTTTGGCATCCGAGTTCGCCACCAATTGCACTTCATCAATCAGCTGATAATCCAGATAGATACAAATCTTACCCGTTTCAGCATCATAGGTCATGGCAACATGGTGATCTTGCCCGTCAAACAGGGCGTTGACATTGGTCCAGGTACTGTCGCCAGCCCAGGCCTTGCCGGTAGTTTGAAGCTGGGTAATCAGGCGAGCTGTTTCGCCGTCCACCCAAATCTTTAAACCATAAGACAGATCCTTGAAAAACAGCCAATGGTCGCCGCTCTTCTGTTCCGGAGTAAAGTTGACGATCGCTTCCATAGTGAGCGAGGAGGCGATCAATTTCCCGGCGTTCTGGGATTTCAGCGCACCAGCGCCATTGACAACCAGATAACCATCTTCGATTTTCGCATCGCCCACAAGCTCTCCGGTCAAGGGATTCTCGCTCTGATCCTGTTCGCCTTGCGCAAACTTCCATTGTCCCATCACGGCCGCAGGAATAACGTAGCCAGTCATTTGCTCCTTATCAATGGCGTAATTGTACAAAATGACTTTTTTGATAGTACCTTCCATAGGCCGCTGCAGTTCACCGCCCCAGAAACCCGCGCCAATGAACAGAGGATTGCGATTGGCGGATACAGGCCCGTCTGCCACATAGGAACCAACTTCGCGATAATCGATGTAAATCTTGGTAGTATAGGTAGTATCGTCGTAAATCACGCCGATGTGGTGATCCTGTCCATCATAGATTTCAAAGGGGATCACCCAGTCGCTCCAAGTACGGGAAGCCTTGAAAGTCAGGTTAGTCTGATCGCCGTTGACCCAAATGTTCATCATCAGGGACAAGTCCTTGAAAGCAATCATCACATCGCCGGCATGCTTCATTTCCGGGGTGAAGTTGACAATGGTTTCATAAGTAAAGGAAGTAAGCTTGTCCAGTAGTTTACAGTTTTCCACAGTCAAATACTGTTTGTCGCCAGTCAGTACCATACCTGCTTCGCTGTAGTTATCCTCAGTGATACCATGTTCGACTGCATTGTAGCGACGGCTCAAGTCTTTAGCCTGATTGTTGGCGAAATCATATTCCAGCACTTTCTGCTTGGGATATACTACTTCGGCCCGCTCTGTCTTTTCCACGGTGGATCCCAGGAACTCGGATACATCCAGCTTTTCATTACTGATACGCACTTCATCAATAGTGGAAGAGCTGCACTGCTGAGGCGCGCCGTCCCAATAGGCGCCTCCGATATACAGATCACGATCCCGATTTACTATAGCGCCACCCTTGGTCTGAGCTTCACCCACCAGTTCATAATCCACATACGCTTCCATCAGACCGGTTTCCCCATCATAAGTAAAGGCAATGTGATGGAATTCGCTGTCATACAGATCAGAACAATCAATACCGATTCGGTCGATCCAGCTCTTATCATTTTCTGTTTCCAGCATGAACAGCAGCTGATGGGAGCCATCGCTGGTAGGATTCCAGATATGAATATCATACTGAATATCCTTGAAGAATAGACGGTGATCCGTCTTATACTTAGCGGGAGGATCCAGCTTCACAAACAATTCCACAGTGATTGAAGTAGGTGCAAAGGCCTCTTCGGTGGGAACGTTGACGTACTGATTGGCGCTGCCGAAAAAGTTCAGGGCGTGACCGTCTGAAGTCTCAACCCAGGTATTATCGGCGTAGTTCATGTAGCTTCCATAGTAGTTGCCTGTTTCATCCGCCATAATGGTGCCTTCACCTTCTTCAAAGCGCCAATATGCGATTGTCGATTCGGTAACCGTCTCTTCACCTTCAGCGCAAGCAGCATACGCCGCCAGGCACAGCGCCGCGCAAAGGATCAGGATTAATGCAAGAAACCGTTTCATTTTCTTCCCTCCTGTATTCTTATTTTATCGTTCGATGACCAGCATTACGACCGTTCTGGATGGCAAGGACACAGAACACACAGCTTCCCCCGCTGAGATATCTGACAGATGCTGCAGGCTGTTTTGTTCGGTATTATAGATTTTCACCTCCCCTTCGGTTATGTTATACAGCCAGCCTGCCTCCAGAATGAAGTTTGCTGTTGTGTCCTCTTCTGCAATATTGGTCATAAAGATCCCGATTTTTCCGTCGTGCTCAAATGCGCTGGCCACTACGCGATCCACCTGGGTAGTTCCCTCCAGAATGGAATAAACAGAATTCTTGTTAAAATAGTTGTAAGAAACCCGTTCATCGCTGACCCGCGGCGTCCGCGTCATCTGACCATAAACCAGGAATTCCTTTCCGTATTCCGTACGCGCTTTTCCTAATTCATCCAGAAAATCAACATAAGGCAGGAACAGTTTATCGGCCGCTGTTTCCAAGGGGGTAAATTCCCAGTTGTATTCCGGCAATCCGCCGTTTAGTACCGTAAACGCCATGGCATGATAATAACCATCCCCCAGTTCCTGAAAAGGCGACATGAAGCCATCAACCCGCAACCCACCGTATGCGTGATAAACATAATCGAACAGCGGCAGCTTCCGCGCAAATCCGGCTTCCAAGGCATCCCGGATACGATCGTTTTCCATCCAGCTCAGCAATCCACCGTTGGCACGGCCCTGGAAGAAATCCACATAAGGTAGCAATTGTTCATAAATCAATTCCTGCCCTACGGAATACTTGCCGTACTGCACAGCCAATTCCTTGGACAGTCGTTCGATTTCAACATATTCAGGAATGATATTCACTCTGCTTCCATGGCTGTGTTGCTTGTTCCAGCATTGTAATGGTGCCACCGCTGCGGTGCCAACATCGTGGTACAAGCCATCAGCATCATAGGTTTTGAGAAATTCTTCATCTTTTTGCAGGCAGAAATCGATCCATTCCTGGAAGGATGGGCAAATATACCAGAAATTCACCGTGTCGCCATTCCTGCCCCACCAAGAGCTGAAGGTTGCTTCCCCGCCATACACAGTCTGCACTGAACGGCTCTTCCAAAGCTTGCTTTCCTCCGACTGTGCCTGATGGCGAAGATTGTACAATGTATTGAATTCAAATTCGATAGCTTCATCGCCATGATCTCGTATCTGCTGTTGGAAACGGGAACTGATACTGGCAGGGAAATAGCTTTCCCAGGAAGAATTGAAGCTTTCTTGAGTATGCACTCGTTGCCAAGCGTTCGAGTAAATATTCAGGATATGGCCTTTCAAGTGACCTGAAATGGATTCATACAGTCTTTCGCGTTGCTCTACTACCAAATCACTGGTAGTATTAGGCGTTTCTGTATCCCGACTGTTGATGCCGAAATTCACCAGCACCGTATCCTCAAACAATTGCCGGTTGATATCCTGCCGATTTTCCAGCAGCCCCTGTTTCGTCCATTCTTGTTCTCGTGCAAAAGCCAGATAACGGTCTCCTGCTTCTTCCCAATCTCCCCGAGTCAGATTGGTAATCTGCACCTGGTAGGGGAACGTCACATTCGTCTGACCAATATCATCCAAATAATGGCTTACACCGGCGCGCAGTTTACCATTTCCTATTGCTGTAAAGGAAAAGCTTTTCACCGTGCAACCGCCGTCATTGGTCGCTACATAGAACCCCCCTAAGCCTCGAGTGATGTAAGCCATAAACTGCATAGGGTATTCCCAACCAGAGGGATATATGCCCATGGTTTTATCAATACCGCTGAAATTATAAGCAGTATCGTTGAAATTCTTTGATGGATTATTGAAGATGAACCCAGTAGCAAATGGCGAAATAAACTCATCCCGGCTACCATCTGCATACAGGGGAAGTATTTCATTGATGATGGGATACTCCACGGAAATAATACAATCGTCCGCCACATTGCCTTCAATGCGCACATCAAACTGGAGTTTATTATCGCTTTCCTCCAGCCATGCATCAGCAATAATTCGAGTACCGTTGCGGATAGACCAAACGAACTCTACCTGTTTGCGGCTTTCTTCCGAGGATAATGAATAAGAGAATTTTCCAATATTCACTTCTCGCTTATAGTAATATGCCACGAAAGGAGAATTGGCCACAGCGTTATGGCTCAGGTATTGTCCAGTTTCCTTATTCAGGATTTCCCGGATGGAACCATTGGAACGATGAAACACGATACGCACGTTTTCATTTTCCATTACAATGTACTTTTCTTCTTCCATCAAGAAAAGGCCTTTCATCCTCGTCTCCTCCAGCGGTAACGGATCCAGGTGTTCTTCTCGCAGGAAAGATTCCTCCCCCCAAGCACTGGAAACGCACAATAGTATCAGGCACAAGATGCTTGCTGTTATCCTGCTAACTACTTGTTTTTTCATCCCTTTACGCCTCCTACAATGATGCCTTTCGCAAAGTATTTCTGCATGAAAGGATATACCGACAGAATGGGGATCATAGCCACAAAGATCATGGCAGCATTGGTAGTTTTCTGATTGATGGCACCGTATTTTGCAAAGGCATCTGCGCCACCCATCTTGGGTACCGTAATCACGATAGATTGCAGATAGCTTTGAAGCGGCAGTTTGGACGGCGTGTTCATCAGCACCATACCGTCAAACCAGCCATTCCAGTGGCCGACTACCGTAAACAATGATACCGTAGCTACTACTGCCTTAGAGAGGGGAACATAAATGCGAAACAGGATCTGCATTTCCGTTGCTCCGTCTACGCGGGCTGCTTCTTCAAAATCCCGAGGAACCGTTTTGAAGAAGTTCATAATGAGAATTATATCCCCCGCAGCCACCGCCCCAGGCAGGATCAACGCCCAAAAGCTATCGATCAGGCCCACTTTTGCAATCATCACATACCAAGGCACCACACCGCCGCCAAAGATGGTCGTAATAAAGAAGTACCATGCATAAAACCCGCGGAAATGGAATGTACCTCTTGGTCGGGACAGAGAGTATGCCGGGAAAAAGGCAAGCACCAATCGAAAAACGACTGCCACGATACACCGCTTGACACTGACACCCATGGCTACCCAGAATGATTTATTCTGCAAAAGATACTTGTAAGAATCCAGGGTAAAACGCTTAGGGAAAATGATAGCCTGATCTGCTACCAGCGCATTGGACAGCGAGGTGGCCAGCACATTGAGCATGGGAAAGAGCACGATTGCCATTAGAAGCAGCATCACAAAGCCGTTGATCAAGCTAAACAGACTGATTCGCTTCTTTTTCTTTTTCATTTTTATGAACCAACCTCCTGTTCACCAATGTGTCATGAAAGAGATCTTTCATTCTTCCCTTGTTATCAAAAGATCACGTAATCAGTCTTTTTATAGGCGATCCAATAAGAAGTGCCAATCAATATAACAGAAATCAGCGATTTAAACATATTCATGGCGGTGGACACGCTGTAATCCCGCCCGGCAATTCCCACTTTGTAGATCAGCGTATCAAGAATTTCACCCTTCACCAATACTGCTGGATTTAATAGGTTATAGATCTGATCAAAGCCAGCGTTTAGGATGCCTCCCAGGCTTAATGTCATCATCAGAATGATGATGCGGCTGATACCCGGCAAGGTGATATACCACATCATCTGCAGCCGAGTGCCGCCGTCCAGCTGGGCTACCTCGTATTGTTGCGGATCAATGTTGGACATGGCAGCCAAATACACGATACTGGAATAACCAAAGCCTTTGAGTACATCTGTTATAATCACCGTCGCTCGGAACCAATCGCCGTTACCTAGGAAATAGATAGGCTGAATCCCTAGCCATCCTAACATCACATTGACTGCACCGGAGGATGGCGATAGAATCTGGATCAGAATGCCGCCCATCGTAACCCAAGAAATGAAGTGTGGAAATGTGACCACGGTCTGCACCGTCTTTTTGAAATACCTATTTTTGACTTCGTTCAAGAATAGTGCAAACGTCACCGGCACTACAAACATTAAAACGGTTTTGAAGGAAGCAATGAGCAACGTATTGAAAAACGCCTGCCGAAAATCCATCAAATCGAAGATGTATTCATAGTTCTCCCATCCCACCCATTCTTGGTTGAAGCCCAGCCCCAAAGCAGGCCGGAAATCTTGAAAGGTCATCAAAATTCCCTGCCCCAGAGGGATATAGTGGAAGATGAAAAGCAACAGAACGGCAGGAAGCATGAATAAATGATAGATATATTCCTTTCTCAATATCATCTTTTTCATACATTAATTTCTCCCAGTGCCTTGGTACCATTCATTGTATTCTTTCAACAGTTTCTGTCCGCCTTTAGAGTTCCACACGCTGACAAAGTTATCCCAAAGAGCTTTTGTATCCGCTGTGGGATCAGTCAAAATGGAGATGTATGTGTTAGTTTGAATGGAGCCAAAGGTGGTGCGGGAAGTGAGCACATATTTCCACGCGGTCAGCAGCTTATTCTCCTCGCGGTACGTTTTCAGCACGCTTGCGGTGCCACCATAGCCATACATAAACCAGGCTACTTTCTCGCTGGTGTTGAGTTCCTCATGATTCTGTACCTTTTGCCACAATTGACTGATGAATTCAGCCTGAGCGACTTCGTCCTGGCCAGCGCCTTCTTCGATCACTTGCATATACTGGTTCAGATTATAGGCATCTCCTAAGGGATTCAGGAACTGAATGGGCGAAAGATGCCAGAAGTTATCATGAGTAGCATCTGCTCCGTAATAATTATCTTCCGCATGTTCACCCCACATTTTATCGAAATACAGGTTTACCATGTCAAAGAATAGTTTAGGATCGTCGAAGGATTTGTTGACACCGATATAGCTACGGGCGTAGACATCAGCATTAACGGTAGCAATGCCATTATCATCAAAAACAGTGTAGCATTCCCATTCCGCATTGGGGAATAGCTTCATGTTCTCTTGTACAGCATTCCAGGGCAACCATACCGGAGCAATAACGATCCCTACCTTACCGTTTTTGATATCCTCATTCAGGCTGCTTTCATTCTTTGACACCCATTCCGGGCTAAGATAGGAAGCTGAAGGATTATCATACGGCGCTTCTTTCAGATACATTTTACGCAGCTCCATCAGCGCGTCATAAGTTCCGTCTTGAACACCGCCGTAAACGATTTGTCCATCCTTTTCATACCAGGACAGCGCCAAGCTGCCGAACATAGAAGACCAGCCATCCAATTTCCCTACATATTGGCCCATATTGCCGTTCATGGCATAACCATAAACACCATCCAGCTGTTCAGCAAACGCCTTTATCAGGTTGAGGATATCCTGCTTGCATGTGATCGGCGGGATGCCCAGTTGCTCACGCCAATCCTTACGCACATATAGAATAGGGCATTGTACGGTAGAACTGGCGATACCGGGTAGTGCAACCAGCTGGCCATCGAAAGTGGCCTGAGCCATCAGCGCTTGACCATCAATCGTGTTGAAGAGTTCCTTAACCAGATCAGAAGCGTACAGATCGAAGGCTTCCTTCAGATCAACGGTGATTTTGCCCTTATACGCGTCCAACGCCATCCCTAGATCATCAAAGCAAATGATATCGGGCAGGGATTTCGGGTCTGCCAGAGATAATCCAAGCTTTTCTCGTTTCTGATCCCAGCCATTAGCTACCCAATTAAAAGTGATATCAATGCCCAGCTCCTTTTCATACAACCGGGTCCAGCGGTTATCTTGTATGGTTTCATCCGAACCTTCCTCGTGCAGTTCTTCCAACAGTGAGCTGACATCCGTGTCCTCCACCGCCACGAAGCTCACCTTACGGCCTTCTTCCGCCTGGGTCACTCCACAGGCTGACAGAACTAATATTAGCAGTATGCAGGCCGCTATCAGACGTTTACTCAAAGAAGCGTGCTTTTTCATACTTCCTCCTTGTTTATTTGGCTTTCGCCTATATTTCACCAGCGACATCCCGCCGGTGATGAACAGTGTTCAGCGGGCTTACGCGCCCGGATGATCCAGGTAAAAATATGCCACGGTGGAAATGCGATCCGAACGCACGGCGTATTTTTCGCCCGTCTTTTCCCAGCCCAGATCCTGGATATCCACGCGGATATCATGCCTGAACAGGATCGGGTCGGGCAGGTGCCAACGGCACATGGCAAAGCGCTGTCCCTCCACGTCCTTTACGCCGGGCTTATTCACATAGAACATGCCGCCATAAGGGCAGGAATAGGGCGTATAGCGTCCGTCGACCTCCCAGTCAAAGGAGCCGAGAAAGTAATCCTCCGTGCCGGTGGAGGTAACGGTGGGGAAGGCGTCATCCCCATCCAGATAGAATTTGACCTCGCCCTCGCCCCACCAGTTTTCATTGCCGTGCAGTTCCACCGCCATGGAGGTGCCTGCATAGCAGCCCATACCCCGCACGCCGTCCAGGATCACGTGGGTCTTCATCGGCTCCACACGCGGCGTCTCACGCTGCACAGCGTGGAAATAAAGCGGAGTCTCCGCCAGGCGCTTTTCGGTAAAATCGATCTCGTAATAGGTACACAGGGTCCTGCTGGAAATATTTTCCAGGGTGATCCTGAAGCCCTTCTCAAAGGGCATGCGCCAGAAGCTGAGCATCGCGTTGTTGGGATTGATGCACATGGCCAGCGTGTTCAGCGGGAAGAAGGGACCGCTGAAAACAGCGCCGCGGTTATCCGTCCAGGCATTGGCGAAGAAGTCGGAAAGCGGACATTCCACGGCGGCCGTATCCGCCCCGTCCCAATACATGCGCAGGATGAAATCGCGGCAGATATCCCCGCCGATCCAAATACGCGTGATCTCGCCTTGAGCCTGAATATCTGCCAGGATCCCTGTTTCACCAGCGGGGATCAGCTTAGATGGGGAAATCTTCCATCCCTGCCCCAGATGCGTGGCGCAGCGCGCGCCGGTACCCTCCAGGGCGCGGCAGGCGCCGCCCTTCGCGGCGGTTGGGTTTTCGGGCGTGACAGTGCGGCTGACGCCTTCCTTCATATAGGGCAGGGCGCCCAGCATATCCCAGGAAAAAGACATAGTCTGCTACTCCTTTCCTTTATCTGTCGCAGATGGTTCCGTCCTCGTCCCACAGCACGCGCCAATCCTCCTGCCCCTTCCAAAGGAACACCTGTCCCTTGATCAGGCGGCAATCGGCATTCACGGCGGTAATACGATCCATCTCCTCAGGGGTGAGGGGATCCTCCGTGACGCAGCGCAGGTTGCTTTGATATTCGTTTTCGTAAACAGAGAACGGAATGGGGATCTGCCCCCGCTGCGCCGCCCACTTGACGCAGATCACCGCCGGATGCACGCCATGAGCACGGGCGATCTCCACAATGGCCGGCTGCTGGATATCCACCAGATCCTCCGCGGTCTTATCGCGCTCCGGACGGGTGGGAGAACCGATGGGGCAAAAGCCGATCGGCTGGATACCGTTTTCGCGGCAGAAGTCGAACAGCTCCGGCTGCTGGAAGCAGGGATGCATCTCCATTTCATTAAAGGTCGGCCTGACGCGGCAATCGCGCAGCAGCAGCTTCAGCTTGGGAATGGTCATGTTGCTGGAGCCGAGATGGCGGATCAGGCCCTCCTGCTGCAGACGCTCCATTTCAAACCAGGTTTCCATGTATTCCTCATGCCGGTAGGGATGGGAATTGGGGTTGCGGGCGTTCACATCGCAGCCGGGCTCATGATAATTGCGGAAGGGCCAGTGTACCAGGTAGGCATCCAGGTAATCCAGGCGCAGGTCGCGCAGCGTTTTGTGCAGGGCCTCGCGCAGATCGGCCGGTTTGTGCTTATCATTCCACACCTTGCTGATGACAAAGAACTCCTCGCGGCGGATACCCTCGTGTTGGATCTGTTCAAATACTTCGCCGATCCGATCTTCATTGCCATAGCAGGCGGCGCAGTCGAACAAACGGTAGCCAAAGCGCGCCGCGCCGAGCACAGCCTGGCAAATTTGCTGCGGGGTAAAACGGTCAGAGCCGAAGGTACCCATGCCGACGGCCGGGATCTTTTCGCCCGAAGCCAAGGTTCTGGTGGGTACCATGTGAGGATTCAGGGTGTTCATAGGCTTTCTCCTCCAAGATCATATTTACAGGGAAACAACTGTCACCGCGGAAAGCAGGTCCTCCGCTTCCTGCCGCCGCACCGCTCCCGTGCCGGGACACATGGCGCTGGCAGTGGATACAACCGCCTGTGCCATTTCCTATTTTCCACTTTGGATGGCCAGCAGCATCTGGCGGAATGATACAAGCGGCATATGGGACCTCCTGTTTTTTTCTCTTTCTTTTTTGAGTAATCCGTGCATAGCAGCGCGTCAAGTCTGTAAAGCACACACAATCTTTGACAAGCTCGCTGTTAAAGCGTCAAAAAGCAAAGACAAAATATGCTCATGCCGGAAAGACAACAGCCGATTCTTTCCCGTCTGAACGGCAGGGATTGTGTATCCATCAGAGAGTTGGTGAAGCGACTACATTTCAGCGAAGAGGGATTTCCAAATCTCTGCTTGAATTTCTTAATTGTTCAGAAGGAAACAGCGTGGGATGGACTTCCTTTAAACGAAGCAGTTGCGCGGTTTGCGTTACTTGATGACGCCTTTACGCAGGATCACGTTGCCATACAAGGCGCGTTCTCCCGTCGCCACGCAGGCATAGCAGGCGGGACCTTCCTTGTAGAAGTCACTGTTGAGGATCTGCCGCTCGCGCAATCCCTGCGGTTCATGGCGAAGGCCGATTTCTCGGTATGTTTCCCATATGACCGGAACGTAA